>Ga0172363_10001635_pt1 | contig 18123 bp, 12 predicted proteins | sample LakKivs2_kivu2a2_FD_114541 | JGI IMG/M metagenome (GOLD analysis project Ga0172363, IMG submission 114541) | Sediment microbial communities from Lake Kivu, Rwanda - Sediment s2_kivu2a2 | ecosystem: Environmental > Aquatic > Freshwater > Lake > Sediment | place: Rwanda: Western Province, Lake... | reverse complement strand
GCATTTTTCCTGCTGTTCATCGTTGGTGGAGTGAAATAACCCTTCACTCACTTTTTTCCTTTTTCAGAAAGAAAGGATATCTGTGGCCATATCGTATCCTTCGGAGCACACCCTGCGGCACCCCCACCCGCGCAGGCACAGGCACATGCACAACTTGACACACAGGCGCAGGAGACGCACGCGCAGGAATGCTGCACCGGAGGAGGCGGAGCGATGATCTTCTGATACTGACGCGGATAGAAGATATACGGATAGAACCACCACCAGCTTGGCTGGTAGTACGCCTTCTTTTGCTCGGTCTTATCCTCCCCAGCAGCGAGCAGTCTTTTCTGTTGTTGGGTATCCTGCTCCAACCGTTTGTCTTTGATCACCTGATAGATGTTTTTATTCATCCAGATCCCACGGCAGTCCTTGCAGACAAAGATACGATACTCCTTATAATCACTCGTCCGCGTCACCGACTCCATCGTCCCATCGCAACGCGGGCAGGATCCCACTGGTGATGAATAATCACGGAATGACGGTACTTTTTTCGTGTTGAACTCCTGCTCGTTGACTCCTGCCTCAAGCAACGCTTCCACCTCGCCTTTATCAAAATACGTCCCTCCGCAAGTGTCACAGAAATCGATGGTGGTTCCATGAAACGACCGCCGATCCAACCGCGTCCCGTCATTCGGGCAATTCAAATTGATACGCTTGATGAGTCTTCGGAATCCACCTGAGTTCATCTGTGGGTCCTCATAGGCAGACCGATACCCGAGACGAAGAATTATCATTAAAACGACGACAAAACCAATCACGCCTCCCGCGAGCCATAACACCCAACGATTCCCCAAGAGAAAATCAAGCAGCCCGGGTCCCGGTCCCACATGAGAAAACACTGACAATGGCATCAGCAAGCCTGTGGATTTCCTCTCGCCTGCAGGGATGTCATTCCAAGACCAGATGACGCTGGAGTTCGCAAACAACGTCGGCTGAGACGTTGTCGTCACATCGTGAATCTCTGGGGGAAGGTGGATGGTGACATTCATCTGCTGGATCACTGCACTGTCCCACCAACAGGGGATAAACTGAAGGGACGCCTGCTCATCGTTGTACTTGTAGATGAACTCCTTTTGCAGTACGTCAAATGAGAACAGCAGCTGCTCCGTTGCATAATACGTCTTCTGAAGCGTGACATACACACCCGACCAACCGTTGCTGTTCTGGGGCACCACGGAGATCGCATCTCCCGTGTACGAGAGGACCTCGAAATTGGAGGTCGGCAACCCGACCGTCACCCAGGGGATGTTTCCGCTGTGCACGAGCATCCCGATCTCATACCAGATGAGGACATCCCCGTCGGTCTGAACCCAGAGATCCACATTCTGAGACGTCACCGTATAGGTGCCGGTATCAGCACGACCATGAGATGCACCAGACAAAATGGCAACAAAAAAAACACTTAAGAGAACCACTGGAGCCAATCGGTGTACGTCCATCACACATCCCCTCCCTTGTTCAGATGATCCAACGGACACGCCCCCAGACACACGTCCAGATGCTCGCAGCCTCGGCATTCCTCCTGCACAAACCGATGGTTCCGGATCTGCTGCGCTACTGGATGATCCCAGATTTTTCCCCAAGGGTCGGCTAAGATGTTCCCGAGTTTCTGCTGCGTCCAGCTTTGACACGGGATCACGTCCCCGTTTGGTTCCACCATCATGTTCACCGAACAGGCGGAGCAACATCGTTGCCCGAACCCCAGCTCCACCGGGTTCACCTGCTTATAACAGGTCGGCAGGAACCAGTTGAACAGCACCCCCTGAGAGGCTGCATATCCTTTTGCCTCTGCCAAAATCCCCTTAAGACTCGCTTCCTCCAACCCTGATTCTACTTTCTCCGCCCTCCCACGACCTGCGTTGATGATCGCGTTCGTCGATACATAACGGACACCTAAGCCTTGAACAAATATGATGAGGTTTTTCAACTCCTTCTCGTTCTTTTGTGATAATGTGGCATTCACACTCACCGATAATCCGGCAGCCACCGCGTTCTTAATCCCAGCGACCGTCTCCTCCCAGGCGCCCGTCCGCCCCTGGATGTCGTCATGGGTTGATGCATTGGCTGATTCAAGCGTAATCTGCATCCAATCAAGCTCAGCGGCACGAAGCCTCTCAGCAAGCTGAGCAGAAAGCAAGGTCCCATTCGTGATAATCCCGGTCGTGAACTGCTTGCTATACGCGACCAGGTCTACCAGGTCATTTCGCAGGAGACATTCCCCGCCGGTGAACACCACTTGTGGAATCCCCACCTCCCATAACCGGTCGATGATAGTCATCCATTGAGCGGTCGTCAGTGTCCCGTTCCGATCTACATTCTCAGACAGATAACACTGCGGGCAACGATTGTTACACTCATACGTCAAAGAAAGATCCATCCGACTCGGTCCTTTCGCCTGATCTGGGTCCATCACCGTCATCCCGATCAAATGCAAGGGCGGCTCATCCCGGGCAAAGGCATTGATGACCCCTACAATCGCATCGAAATCCGCTCGTGCTTTCTGCTTTGACACCCGATATCTTCGGGTGATCTTCTGCACAGTCCTCTGAGGAACCTGTTCTTTTGGCACCTCATAGCAACTCTGAATCATCGCTTCAAGGATAAAGCACGTCGTCTCATTCAGAAACAACACATATTTACTGTTGATCCACAGTTTGTTCTCATCAACTTTCAAATGAAGCCGGACACCATCCAACGTCACATGCTGTAACATACGACGACCCCCTAATTTATCGGACAACTGTTCTTTAACACTTTCGATACACCAGCGCCATATCATACGAAAATGACAGGAACTCAGAAAGCCCCAATGCGATGGCAACTCTTCTCAGAGGACAGATAACTATTTATCACAAAACAAGAATAACTCCCTTCATCATGGGAAGAAAGGAGGAAAGGACCCAATGAGTGAGTATACAAAAACGGGCCTGTTGTTACTGATGATTGCTGTGGGTATTACGCTTTTTGCCACTCCAGTCGCATACGCATTGTATTCAACCATAAATCTAGCTGACCTGCAACAGCAGCTCTCTTCGGTACTGATGATTCTGATGCCGATCGCATTCATAGGGATCTTGGCAGGGATTTTCTACTTGCTTGGTGCCATCCTGATTTTTTGTGGACGAAAAGAATTTGGGGAAAAACACAGAAAATATATCTTCTACTGCTGTATCCTCTTCTGTGTTCTGCTCGGAGTTATCGTGCTTTTTTCCTTCAGCATGGTCGTATCATCCTTTAGCTTGGTATTCAACACACAATCTCAAAACACTCCCGATCAGATCGACTTTTTTACAACCCAGCTGACGTATAGTCTCGTCCAATCGTTCATCGTCGCAGTGTTTTCTGGTCTGCTCTGGGTTCTTGTGTTGTACAACCTTGAGAATAAAAAAGGGCAGTACCTTCTTTTCGCTGCTTTCGTTTTTCTGATTCTAACCCCTGTCGTCAACAGCATCGGTAGTTTCATGGCTCTTGATGATTGGGTAAAGCAAGGGGTTCTCAACGAGATGTACAACGGTACGATACCATCCTCTTCCTACTCAGAACTGTTCTCCCTCTCACAATGGACAGGTGTACCAGGGCTCATCATGCTTCTCTGCTCCTTCATGGGTTCTCTCTTGTTGCTCGTCGCCCTGTTCATCGCATACAAAAGAATCAATACGAGGGAACTTTCACCTGCTTCCTCTCCTACGGAAAATATCCGCCGGTGATATCTTCGCAGAGGAATCACAACAATACAAGGATTGACAAACGAAGGAGAGTATTTTTTCAAAACAAGATAAAAAGAAAAAAAAGAGGGAGAGAGAGTACTCGATTAGGAGTACCCGCCGATTAGGAGACTTGGGTCTCCCATCAGCACCCACTGCTCAACGGACTTCTGATGTGATAAGTCCCATGGGAACTCAGGGGATGTCTTGAAATGATTGATGTATTCAGATACTGTGTTTGCGTAGGCGTCCCCCAGGACATGATGTCCATTGGTCCCATATTGGACGAAGAACTCGGTGGTGATATAACCATCTAACACACCTGTGGTGCAGTACTCTCCTAGGAGACCATATCCGAAACCGGTGTTTCCCATCGAGGCGATTGCGCCAGTTTTTTCAAATCGTACGAGCCGTTCGCTCCAACACTCAGCCACTGGGTACCCGTAGGTTTGCATCTTAGCCGTGTTCTTTCGGTCCTTAAACGTTGTAAGGAGCGACACATTGAATTGGCTGTTATGACATCCGCCAACGGCCACCACTGGGTTCTTGTATTCGTTTTTCAGAGAATCCATTGGGAAGACGGGTAAGCCGATTTGTAGCCAGACGAGTCCTTCTACTTCAGCGTTCTGTCGGTTTCCAGGGATACCTGGGTATTGGTCAACCCAAACTCCTGGGTTTCCGTGACCGGAGAAGAACATGAATCCGGCACCTGCATTGAAGGCGTCAAGTACCTGTTTCTGGCTGGTCCATGTTCCACTGGAAGTGAACAGATAGTTTTTCTCCATCGTTGAGGGCATGTAGTATCCTCCACCAGCACGTCCGAGTAGCGGTTGATCCCCGACGCACCATTCTCCTTCCCAGTACATCCCATATCCGGTTTTTGTCTGGTCAAAGACTTTGGTTCCTGCGCTGTTGTTCACCCAGACATGGATGCTGGTGTCAACACCATAAGGCCGTGGGTCATAGGCTTTCCCATTAATCTTCAGGGCACCACCCGAGTATTGAATATTCGCCCAACCAGAGAAGCTATTACAGTATGCTTCCCGCTCTGTGGGGGTATAGGAGTCATCCGTGTTCCCGAGGATATCTCCATCGGAGACGGATACGATCTCAGCGACTGGCGGGAACGGGTATTGTTTTTTGGTGATTAGATGATCATCATGGTTGAAGGTGATGCTGGTTGCTCTGGTTTTATCTAAGGTCACTTTTACCTCATCGATTGGTCCAAGCACATTGTTGATGTTCTTGGCTTGTGCGTAAATCGTGTATTCGCCATTCGGTAAGGAATTGGTGCTCCAAAAGATGCCAATGGGGGTGAGGATGTCCATGAAACCGTCACCGGACACACCGACGTATTTATTGAACCAGTCGCCCGCAGGGGTGGTCTCATAGTGAATGATTTTATCAACGACTGCCTTGACTTCTTTGACGTTTCTGCAGGGCAGTCTCCCAAGAGCAACATCAGGGTAGGTATCTTTCTTATCTGCGTTTTGCCCATAGATGTGGTTATTATTGGTATCCCATGTTTGGAAGACACCGGTGGCGTTGTAGATATCAGCGTAATATAAATCACTGATGAATCCAGGGTCGTCCCCTGCTGATGGCGTACAATTGGAATACCGGACTGGTACGTACCAATCTTTTGTGCCTTCGTTCTGGTTATCTCGTGGAATCGCGTTCCACCAGGAATTTAATCCACCAACGAGTAATACATAGGTCGTGTTGTAGGTTTCAATCGCGTCTTTGATGAAATATTTTATCTGCTCTGGTTTGTCATAGCCGGTGACCTCATCATAGATAGCCTCTGTCGTTTTCAACAGGGTGGAGATCCCTTTGGAGATCTTATGGTCCACCAATGGCTGTAACGCACTAGAAAACTTTGATGGTGCGATGATGACTAACTCATATGCGGTGTTAGCTGGGAACGGTGTTTTATCAGGAGATTTGTAGGTCACCGTGACCTGGATATCGTCCGCGTAGAAGATCGTATCAGATGCTGGTTGATATCTCACTGGATAGGTGTTGATAGTCAAGAACGTTACATGCCGGTTGTTCTCATCCAATCCAGCACCAACATTATATTCTACCCAGTCAGTTGGGTAGAGGTTGTCTGAACGATAAATCTCTTCGTTCATCTGTGGGTCACTGGACTGCGCGACAGCACTGCTCAATATCACTGGTTGTGGCGCAGGCTCAATCTTCTGTGACAGGACTTGTGTCTTCACACCCTGTGCGACGCAGGAAACATCTAGGACTGTTGTCCCAAATGGCAGAGTCAATGTCTCTATCTTTCGAGGAAGCATTGGACTACCTGCATTAAAAATCCAGGAGTCTGTGCCTTCCATATTGATTTGGATAAAAGACTCTTTTTCCACAATCGTTGGTTCAAAAAAGGTGAAACTGAGGTTCCCTTGGTTCTGATCAGCTTCTCCAATGCCTACAGTAGTAAAACCACTTAATAGAAATAGCCCTACTACTAGATATATTATATTCTTCATGTTTTTTTGGCCCCCTAATTTTTAAATTTTGTTACTAATGTAATATTGATACCTGTTAATTATATAAACCTTTGTATCCTAACAGATAGAGAAAAGTCAACAAGGAACAAGGATTACTCTTTGGGGTATGATATTTGATGATGAAATCGTTACAAAGGAAAAGGCGTGCTGACGCAACAACCATCGTGACCCGCGCTTTTCCCCGCTTATCACAGCGTTTTTATAGACCATGATGATAAATGGCCTGTTGAATCCCTATGGAGCTCTGGTTCCTCTTCGCTGCCCTCGGATACATGATTGGTGCGGTCTCAGGAGTTCTGGATAAGTACATGATGAATCAGCAGTATCACCCCGTGACCACCGTGATGCTGCGTACATTGTGCAACGCTCTTTTTTTGGGCATCGCTGGACTGTTGTTGCTTAATCTTCGCATTTCTGCATCCCTCTTACTCCTGGCAGCAGTCCCTGCGTTCCTGCTGGTGATCAGTTTCGTCGTCTATCTTCGTGTTCTTCAACAAAAGAATGCCAGTGAGATTCAACCCTTCTCACAATCACTTGACCTCCTCTTCATCTTCCTTGCGTCCATTGTCCTGCTGCAGGAGTTTGCACGACCGGAGAACTACCTAGGAATCCTGGTTCTCGTCATCGGTGTCTATCTCGTCATCGCTGAACATATCACGAAACTCCCACGTCTAGACCGCAATTTCCTCATCATCGCAGCACTCGTTCCTATCGACGTCGCCTATGCCCTCCTCATCAAAACCTACCTCGGGAACGCAGAGCCGGTCGCATTAGCGATCTCTATCTACATCATTAGCTTCCTGATGCTTCTTGGAATCTCCCTAGCTTTCAAACGACAGTTACATCAGACAGCAGCATCTCTGAAAACCCAGCTTCGGATCGTGGTGGTCGCCTCCCTGTGTGCGGCTGTGGGTGTCTCGCTGTTTTACACCGCGCTTTCTCAGGCGAACGCGTCGAAGGTGTATCCCATGGCAGGCATCAGCTCCGTGACCGTCTTCCTCCTCGCCACCATGTTCCTGAAGGAAAAGTTCCACATACATCGCTTCATCGGGACCCTCATCGTTCTCATCGGCGTTTATCTTATCTCACTCTAAGACTCGCAGGGATACAAACAAGGGGTCATTCTCCATTGGCATTCTCTGATGTGCCCGCTCATTTCTCAAAACATACGAGGCGAAGAAATGGCCTCAAGGGAAGGTCACTCTATATCACTCTTTTTTTCTTCCGTCATACCATCATAAAAAGAAAAAATACGTTTATATACCCCTATCAGCATAGAAAGAAATGGTACGGGACGGAATTGATAATGGGAGAAAAGAAAATCATAAGCATGATGTTTACGCTTCTGTTCATCAGTCTGTTGCCTCTCACCGTTGCAGCAGAACACCAAACAGTCGCCTCTATCGATTTGATGGGATATGGTGAAACCTACATGTTTGGCCTCTTCCCAGAGATTTCTGGTGATACTCTCCGGTTCTTCGCGATACTTCCCCCTTTTGGCAACATGGCGATAGCTAAACCACGCTTCACTGGTCATATAGGGATTTTCGTCGTCTCCGGGAAATACCAATGGTTCGCGAACGGACCCCCAGCTAGTGTGCCATAGACTGCTAGCTCTTTTATCCCCAAACAATGTGCATTGTTCTCTCCAAAAAATTTATATTCTCCCTTCAGCTTATAATTTTTCTGGGGGCAAGGAAATGAATAAAACTATAGTCATATTAATAGGAAGTATTTTGATTTTTAGTGGATTAGGGGCTAGCGCGTATCTCTTTCAACAGGAACCGGAGATACCACAACAAATTTACTCAGAAGTTTTCCGGTTCTCTGAACCAATCATTACAGAAAATGAACAAGGGTATCTCTCCGTTGCATTAGACGAATCCGATGTCACTCTACAACAGCCGGAGGAGCCGATACTACCGTTTCTTACGAAAAAATTGACATTTCCTTTTGGCACCACCATAAATAAAGTTCAGGTGACCTTTTCTGGAATGAAACAATATCATCTCTACCAAAAGATCATGTCAGCGTCCGCACCAGTGACATCTCTGAACAGAATAAACACCCTTGATGTACACCAAAAACAAAAGGAAGCGATCTATACCAGTACACACCTCTACCCTGAAGAATCATTCAGCTACCAGCTTCACGCGGGATTCGAGGCCGAACACCATGTCATCATCCTAAACCTGCAATGTTATCCGATTCGCTATTCACCGAAAGCAGACCTTCTCACCGCTGCAGAGAAACTCACTCTTGAGATAACCTATTCACTCCCAACGCACCCCGTGATTTTTCCTGATCATTACGACATGGTCATCATAGCTCCAGAGAAGTTTTCAAACAATCTTCAACCGTTAATTACCCATAAAAACAATCATGGGATTCAAACGATTCTTAAAACAACTGAGTCGATTTATTCCGAGTTCTCTGGAAGAGACCAACCAGAAAAAATAAAATACTTCATAAAATCCGCGATTGAAAACTGGAATATCTCCTATGTTCTTCTCGTTGGAGGGAAAAAATCTCTCCTCACTGGAAACTGGGGGATCGAAGGTCCGTACGCACCAAATGATGAGTTATGGTATGCACCGGTAAGATACAATGCTCTCCTAGATGCGACCGGTGAAACAGGATGCCTCACCGATCTGTATTTTGCAGATATCTACAAAATTGTAGAAAATGAGACGGTCTTTGACGACTGGGACAGCGATGGAAACAATGTCTTTGCCGAATGGACATGGGATGCAAGGGACAAGCTCGATTTATATCCTGATGTGTATGTGGGCAGGCTTGCCTGCAACAACAATTACGAAGTCAAGATTATGGTGGAGAAAATCATTGCCTATGAAAGCAGTGGTCCTGAGGAAAAACCATGGTTTCATACTATTGTTGGGGTCGGTGGTGACGGCTTCGACGACCGACCACCGGTCGGTGATGATATTTACGAGGGAGAAGCGCGAACTCAAATAGCGTTTGACTCTCTCAGTGGATTCACTCCAGTGCGTGTTTGGGCATCACAACGAGAGGCAGGAGGTCTTGTTCCTTCACCCAGGGATATCATTACAACCGTCAATAACGGCTGTGGATTTTTATATCTCACCGACCATGGAAATCCTACCCTCTATGACACTCATTGGGTTCATGAGTATAACTGGAGCGATACCCCGGGTGGGCTCACGGTTTATCAGATGTGGCGGTTGCGAAACAAAGAAAAACTCCCTGTCTGTGTGATTGGTGCTTGCCACAATAGTGAGTTTAACGTCAGTTTGTTCAACTTTATAAAAAGCCCATTGGAGGTATATCCAACACCTCAATGTTGGAGCTGGTTACTGACAAGAAAAATAGGCGGTGGATCGATTGCAACCATCGGATATACCGGATTGGAATGGGTCGCCCTCTATGGTTGGGATAATGATACTATCCCAGATTGCACCCAATACTACAGTGGCTATCTCGATGGCCGGTTCTTCCATGCCTATGGGATTGAAACGATACAGAACCTCGGAGCTGCATGGGGACAGGCAATCACGGCATATCTCGACAGATTCCCAGGGATGAGTAATAATTGGGATTGTAAAACCGTTCAACAATGGCTCCTGCTTGGTGATCCAAGTCTCTTAATAGGAGGATACCCGTCATAAGTCTTTATCACTGTATAAATAACTACCGCAATATATTTAAGGAAATAATACATAAAAAAAGATGGAGGAAAATTGGAGGAAAATTATGAAGAAAAAAATAATACTTTTAGTAATAACAACGCTGTTGATTACAACAACCACCATACCAGTACTGGCCAACACGAGACACTCTGGTTTCTTTGGCGAAAAGAATTCTCAATCATTCGTAACAAATGATGTTACGCTCGATGTCGCCTTAACCACCGACTATGTAGATGATTACGGAGTTCCAAATCCAAGAGTACGGGAATTTGAACTAGACCAAAATGTCTATGCATATGTTTCCGTAAGTAGTGACAATCTTTTAAACGTAAAGATTACGCATGTCTGGTGGTATGACAATGGTACGGGACTACAAAATAAATGGTCATGGAGTTATACTATTCCTGAACCATGGACATCCTGTTGGACCTATACCTATTGGGCTATCGGTCTAGACTATGGGAAAGGAGTCGGATATATTGAAGTCCTCGCCGATGATACGTCCATTGGACAATCAAACTGGTACGCCATTGATAATACACAACCAAACAAACCAACCATCACTGGTGATGCAACAGGGAAAGTAAAAAAACCTTTAGACTACAACTTTACTGGTATAGACCCTGACGGATTTAAACTCAGCTACTTTGTGGACTGGGGGGACAACACGACAACGGAATGGACCGAATTTACCGACTCTGGTGTGCCAATAATTTTAAGTCATACCTGGAATAAAAAAGGAACATATACCATTAAATGTAAAGTCAAGGATCTTGCAGAAAATGAAAGTGACTGGGCGGAACTCTCAATAAAAATACCGGTTTCAATTCATATACCAGCTTTTATCTACTTAGAAAAACTACTCCAACGATTCCCTCACGCATTTCCAGTCCTACGACATCTCTTTGGGTATTAACCCCCCATTTTTTTTTTTAGATTTTTTTTTATTACAGACGTTCAACTATTCCAACAAACCTGGATGACGTCTTCATAATGAACGCCTTTCTCTTACTCATTCTTAGGAAAGCGTGACGTACTGTTTTGTCAGCGGATCGATTGCTTTTTTTATCCCAACCACCATAGCATCGTGACCGGGAAACCCAAAGTCATCCAGGGTTGTGTCCAGCAGCACGGCGTTCTTTCCCCAGGTTTCATAGACGGTCAGTGTATTTCTATTATAGGTTTTGTAAAATGATGCTTGAAACGAAAAGGATAAATCCACTGTCACTGTCGCAGCCTGCATGTCGCCATTGTACAGCATGATACCACCGAACGTCGACATCTGAGGGATCGTCCCGGTTGCATTCGTGAGATTCCATTGGTCAATCGCGGTGAAGTTCGCAAAATCACCGTTCTGGAATGCAAAGTAGTCAGCCCAGGTCGGGACAACAAACAACGTTACCTCTTGATCTGACTGGATGTCATATTCAATGGTCATATACTCGATGATATCGGCAAAGGTTTTTCCTTCTTCACCACCGGCGTACAGCACTGCGGTTGATGGCAGGCTATACGTCTGTTGATACTCTTGGAAGACCGGCTCCCCGAAGAGATCCTCCACATGACGAATGAGCGATAGCTCCGCAACATTCCAGAGAGAGTCCGCAGTGACATCTGTAACCATCGCGTACACATGGGTATCGGTAAAAACGAGATATGAGGTTAATCCGATATTCGAGAGCAACGAGCAGAGTAAAATAGACAGATCCTCACAGGTCCCCTCTTTTTTCGCTATGGTCTGCTGCGGCGTCTGTATTGATGCGTTGTTCAACGGAGTAGGAAGGCAGGTATAATTCAGGAGAATAAAACGATACAGCGTGTTCACAAAACATTCAGGGTTGGACGCATCGCAGCCGGTGAGGATACTGTTGGCGTAAGCCTGCAACTCACTGTCCTGCAGGTCCAGTTTATCCAAGAACGGCTCTGCGGCCAGGAGAAATGTATCGGGGGGCGGCTGCTCCCAACGTGTCGCGTCATACGGGTAATAATCTGCATTATCACCAACGCCATCACCATCGGAATCCTCCCATTCGGTCGAATCGAGCGGGAACGCATCGGAGCTGTCTCCGACCCCATCTCCATCCGTGTCTTTCGTCTCACTCGGATCTAGGGGGAATGCATCCGAATTATCTCCAACCCCGTCACCATCGGAGTCGGTCCATTCCGTAGGATCAGAGGGAAACGGATCCACCGTGTCGTTGTATCCATCGCTATCGGTATCGACTTTACCTATGTTTTCAGGTCCGTTCTCAGTACATCCACTGATCAGGCCAATCATCAGGGCTCCTGCCATTAGGACAATACAAATTTTTTTCACATCACCATCTCCATTCACTGCGATATTCACATGGTTTGATTCTTTAAAAAGATACCTTTTTTCACGTTGAGGAATGAATATCAATTTTAATCTTTCCCAAAGATTTAAATCAATGCACTTCATATAAATTACTATATTAGGGGGTTGAAGTTCATGACAAAGAAACGGAACTCGCTCTTAGTTTATATGCTGCTCATCACGCTTCTTGTACCCAGCGCTGCCTCTCTCCAGTACGGCACTCACGATACAGAAAATTATGGTGCCTATGTGTTCTCTGATAACAACCTTGATCAACCACCCGTCGTCAATTTCTCCTGGACGCCCCTAGAACCCTACCCCAACCAACCGGTCGTGTTTAATGCATCCACAAGCTTTGACCCGGACGGTGTCATCGTCCTGTATGAATGGGATTGGGATAGTGATGCATCCTATGATGAGAATGGGACCACCCCGGTCGCGACCCATTCCTGGATGGGTGGAGGTGCGTACCTGGTTACCCTACGGGTCACGGACGATGACAATGAATCTGCAACATATTCAGACGTCGTCTTTGTTCAAAACTTTCCACCGACCCCCCCTCCGATCAATGGTTCACACTACGGCAAAGTAAACGTCGCACACGTCTTTACCATAGGTCCGATTACCAACCCTGAGGGAGACGTGATGTATTATCTCATCGACTGGGGGGACGGGAATCTCAGTGGATGGCTTGGACCGTATGATTCGGGTCTTCCCGCTACGGTCACCCATTCCTGGTCAGAGCCCGGTATTTATTTCATCAAACTAAAAGCGAAGGATGGGGTTGGCATGGAAACCAATTGGTCAGAGCCATTTACTCTTTATATGACGTCCCAGATTATTCTGATTGGATTTGCAGATAGTGTGGCGAATCAAACAGAAGTAAGTATCCTACTGAATATGTCCTTTGCGGTCGTCATTTCCTTGAAGCCATTCGATTTAAGGATCCTTTCTTCGCAGCAGATCCTTATTCTGAACGATGAATTCCGTGGGATTCTCTTTGCACGATTCATCGCTGGAATGCTGTATGGGTTAGTGATACCAAAACAAACAGGGAGCAACGAACTGTTTCATAGCACCTATGACTAGAAGGGTCTGTAACAGATGATCACGGACAATACCTTGTTATGGGATATGATATTGTAAGTCCGCAAGAATTCCGTTTTCCAGGTCCTGTTGCGCTTCCTCCCCAAAAATATAGGTATAGTATTCATCGAGATGCCGTAGATGGTACTGGAACCAGGCGGTGAAGTATTTTCGAGAGATGTTGTGCTGTTGTTCGACACTAATGCCAGGCGGGTTGTCAATCCCCAATTCTAGTGCAAGTACTGCATAGTATTCGTCGATGAACCCGACATGATTCCCCCCAGTGATCGCAAGATATTCTTTCACGGTCTTATTGGTAAGTGCTTCCGAGTAGATCCCCTGCACGCGATTGGGTGGAACCAGGCGATCAACGGTTCCTACCTGTAGCTGAATCGGTACGGAGATGTTCCGCGCAGCAAGAAGAACGGATGGAAACCATGCAGGGGCAAGCGCGACGGATGCATCAATTTTTAAACCAGCAGTACTCGTCGCCTCAATACAACCACCACCACCCATGGAAAGACCGATAGCACCCCAAGTCTCTCCATCAAGCACTTGAAAAATTGGTGACAACAACCGCTTATTATGCGTCTCTAGGACGTTCAAACCACCAAGGAGTCCTGCTGCCCATTGGGTCGCGTCAAAAGATAGTCGAACCGGGGGAGTGAAACATAACGTCACATACCCATAGGAGGTGAGGTGCTCTGGGATCCAGGTGATCTGCTTTTCAGACCCCGCCAATCCATTCGCGATCACGATTCCGGGGCAGGGTATCACAGAAGGGTCCACCGGCGTGCGATGCCCATCGGAGGTCGCGGGATACCGGATTGTCGCTCGAAAGAGCCCAAAATGAGGCACTACGTACCACACGGGGTACGAACCGATATGGTATGGGCCTGGTTGATCCGGAGATAGGGTGAGCGCATCGGTAGAAGAAACAGAAAGACACACGACCAGAAACACGCTCCCATATCCAATGAACCAGTTCTGCATTCTCATGTCAATCCCGTACAATGATCACTGAAGACGATAGTATCTTCAATATTAAATATATTTCGAATAAAATTAATAATAGAACAGAGAAGGAAGTTGTGCTGTAAATCGCAGGGGAGACGAAAAAAAGGCGAGCACAACTCCCTGTTGGGGGCAGAAAACAGAACAGCGGATGCCCTAAGCAAACCCTCGACACGAGAAGAGGATGTCACGAGAAAAATCCCTTAGAGAAGAACTGCGCTGTTCCTGCTTTTAAATATCCGAGATAATCATGTCCAATATGACCCGGAGTTGGTCTTGTATCTGCTCACGGTCTACTTCTTGGTCCTGAAATTCATTTCTGAATGCTTCGGCCAAAGAAACCGAAGAGGTCACAAGCAACATGCTTGCGAGCGCTTTCCCGATGACTCGGCAGTCGAAGAAATCGATGAAAAAAAAATCATCGAACTCCTCAAAATAGTGAGATGATTTCTGAGAATGGAACCAGTGATGGCTAAATTTATCTATTGATCCTCCTATTATTTCTCTATGGGGTCTGGCCTTTTCTAATCGAAGATATTTATTCGTATCTTTCCGCCCAGACGTATTCAAACACCAGGCTCCATCTATCTATTTTCTGCAATTGATAGGAGGCGGCTCCCCGGTGAGAGTTTCAAGCGTTAATCTGACAGGTACGAAAGTGTGGTGTTATATCTGTCATATACCCATTTTTTAGCAAACATTTAAATGAACAGTCATCATTTATCTGTCAACCCTAAAATATAGGGGAGGGGGTATTTATGAGAAAGCACCTACTTATGGGAAGTCTGTTCGCTGCCGTTCTAATCATTTTCACGCCGATGGTCTCAGCAGTCGAATGGAAGACTGTGCAAACGGAATTACGAACCCTGAACATCCAGGAACCTCACCTGCAAGATATCTTGACGTCTGATGACCAGGGTCCACAACCAACCTGCATCATCATGTTGACGGTCTTGATTCTTCTGCTGAAGTTCGTACGCTTCATAATGCAACATATGAGGCAGATTCTCCTTGGAATAATCGTTCTGCTTCTCATTAAAATGTTTGGCGGGTAGGCAGCCAGGGTTGTGTAGCACCATCACTCTTTTTTTTAATGAGAAATACCGGTAATAAAAAACAGTGACCTGCTTGTTTTTTTCTATGGTTTTGCTTCAGGGAATCAAGAAGTGTTTCATATCAAGACACCCCTATTTTTATCAATCTTCCGTTTTTTTTTCGCTGATTTATGAGAAAAATGTAACATTAATATTCAGAATGCCCAGTTATTTTGTTTTCTTATTGTTCTTTTTTTTCATATACTTATACCTAAAAGGAAAAGATTTATCTACTAGTTCAACATATGACATCATGGGGGTCTGGACTTTCCGTATAAGAAAGCTTTTACGTTTCAAACCTTTCCTCCCAGATTTTTAACATCACCGGACCCCCCTTTCCTTCTCCGATAGCTCATTCTTTCATCCCGTTCGTTAAAAATTTACTTCATCGAGCAATAATAGATCACTATAAAATAATTGTCAACTTTTTTTCGTCACAATCGATGAACACATCCTTTTTTTTCCAAATCACGTATCATAGAAAAATAATAGACGAATAAGATTTGCACACAGCAGATCACCAGTAAACTTGTCACTGCAACAATACGCGTTACTTTTGTCAATGAACCCTGTCAGTATATCCTATTGTGAGTAAAAGTCAGGTGTTTTTACCCTGCTATCTCATGGGTTGGAACAGATTTTGTCAGCTGCTGTCGTCAATAGATAGTTTTATACGTTAAAGTATGTATTTATTTCATACATTTTAATTTAAAGGGGACATAGAAGGTATGAAAAAAAGACATAATAAATTGTTAGTCAAGCCAACGTTATCCATTATCATGGGAAGCATACTCCTCTGCTCAGTGTTCTTTCCAGGTGTCTTGAGCAAGCAAGACGGTACTGCTACAAAAGATGTTCAGACTATGGTTACTCATGCCGATGCCTCCGGAGTAGATTTCCAGGTCTCTTTGGAAAATTTTCGGTTGAATACGATTACATATGAGGGGAAAACCTACGATTGTATAGATATTCTTTCGAGCGGATGCACTAGTGAGTATGGAACGGCTGCCTTACCGACGGTGAGTTACTACGTTGCAGTTCCTCAATCCGCTGAAGTCACCCTTTCTTATGATACATCAATCCCTGTCATCATTCAAGGGTATGATATTTACCCTGCACAGTACCCGAAACCTGATGGTGATGGATTTGTTGACCCACCATTTGTGAAGAATGAAACGTTTTATTCACTTGATGAGTATTATCCTGACTCTGTGGTAGATATCAGTCCGATCATGTCGATGCGCGACTGTCGGATGGTTCTTATCACAGTCTATCCGATAACATACAACCCTGCAAAAAAGTCAGTAAAGATTTATCATGATATCACAGTCCATGTCGATTTTTCTGGTGGTACTGAGGAATTCATACCAGAAAAATATCGCTCGATATACTTTCAACCTCTCTTTAACGCCTTTCTCCTGAATAACAACTGCCTTGAGAAATCATCCGTCCAAAGCCCTGAGCCAGGTGTACGAGGAGCAGATCGAGCAGATCTATTGATTGTTGTCTATGATGAGTTTTACAATGCAATATTGCCATTAGCAGAATGGCGGCATCTCTCAGGATTGGAGACAAAAGTAGTACAATGGTCTGACATTGGGACAACCGCTGCTGACCTTCGCACTTACGTCGCTAATGCCTACAACAATTGGACCCTTCCACCATCATTCCTCCTTATTGTTGGAGATGCAGACCATGTTCCAGTAAATTATCTCTTTAGTAATCCTTACCATGGTACACCAACCGCCACTGATCTCTGGTATGCCTGCATAGGGACGAGTGATTATCTTCCAGAAATGCACGCTGGTCGAATATCTGTGGAAAATGCCTCTCAACTCGTAGGGATAGTGAACAAGATACTCGATTATTCAAAAACACCGTATATGGATGAAAACTGGTTTGATGATCTCCTGCTTGCCGCAAAACAGGAATCAGGGAGATACTTCGTTTCTACATCTGAAAGAGTCTACAACTTTCTCACCCCATTAGGCTATACCTGTAACCGGCAGTATCAGGGAACCACTCCACCAGGATCAACCCAGGGTGTGATTGATGCGATCAATAACGGGGTGATCATCGCAAACCATAGGGATCACGGTGCTGCAGAAAATGATGGATATTCGTATACTGGATGGTCTGCTCCACAATTTGATACCACTAACATTCAAAATAGTATCGATAATGGCAGAAAATATCCGATTATGTTCAGCCTCAACTGCGATAGTGGCTGGTTCGATGGGGAAACCGACAGTGAACCTGGTAACTATGAATCAATAGGAGAAATCGGTCTCCGAGTAGCAGAACGGGGATTTGTCGCTGTACTCGCATCCACAAGAGTCAGCTATAGTGGTTATAACGATGAATTCTGTGTTGGCCTTTATGATGCCATGTGGTCAACGTTTGATCCGAACTACCCAAATGCTGGTTCTGCCAACCCCTATCCCTCAGAGGTATTCCGTGTCTCTCAGGTGATGAACTTCGGAAAACTTTGGATGTATGACAAATATATTGTCCCCGGTGGCTGCTCCCCTTACCCATGGACGCCAAGTGCAGCTAATTCGCGAGTAACCTTCGAGGAATTTCATATGCATGGTGATCCATCGATGGAGATATGGACAGAATTCCCACAGGTAATAACCGTTACGCATCCTGATTCAGTGC
>Ga0172363_10001633_pt1 | contig 18138 bp, 17 predicted proteins | sample LakKivs2_kivu2a2_FD_114541 | JGI IMG/M metagenome (GOLD analysis project Ga0172363, IMG submission 114541) | Sediment microbial communities from Lake Kivu, Rwanda - Sediment s2_kivu2a2 | ecosystem: Environmental > Aquatic > Freshwater > Lake > Sediment | place: Rwanda: Western Province, Lake... | reverse complement strand
CTTTGGCTGGATAAATATACTCCTGTTGCCGCGATCGGGCATTCAATCTTTGTTTACAGGGTTGACTGACTCCTTGTATTTGTAGTAAATTTTGTTTCCAAACCTCAAATTGATGTAATCAAGCCGCGTTCGGCTGCTTTGAGGTATTTTTTCTTCTAAAACTAGCTTCAGGTCCGAGAGCTGTTCTTGGACATCTTTGTTGAGGTTGAATACTATGTTCCAACCCTCTTTTGTCAAAACAGCCAGTTTTTTTCCGTCTGCCGAGACAGTAAAGATTTTGGGCTGGATGCCGATTTCATCTGCGAGAAACCCATTGACTTTCAGGGACGCCTGAAGATAATTTTGCTCAATAACCTTTTGGCCGAGGCCGACTTCCGAAAGCGCGATTTCGCACCTGATTTCAGGAGACATTAACTCCTCGGTTTTTTCAAATATTATTCCTTCCTGGTCTATATGAAAACAATTTTCTCCTTGGCACCAGGTTCCCACTGCCTGCCTTTCTTTTATTTCCACAGCCAGACAATTCGGAAAAACCCTTTTTATGTTCACCTCGGCGATTTCCGGAATGGAAGAGGCTATCTTTTTGTCGATGTCTCTAAGATTCGCCAGAAAGATGCTTTTTGAGAAAAAGAAAAGAATTTTTTTATCAATCCGGTCCGCCACCAGATTTCTCACCTGGTCCAGGGATATTTTTTGATTGCCGGAAATTCTGATTTCATTTACCTGAAAATAAGAAGAGAAAACCGAAAAGTACGAGGTGCTGCTTAGAAGCATTAAAAAGAAAAAAGAAAACCAAAAAATCTTGCTGCGGAAAATGGATTTCCTTTTTTTTATTCTGTAATGTTTTTTGTATCTGTGTTTTTTTGCCGCCATTATAATCCCCTTTTTATTTTTCTCGCTTTTTCAATCAAATAATTAAAATAATAGCGCGGCGAAAGAACGAAGTCCTGGGTTTTGACATATTCTTTGGCCCTGCCGCCGAATCCCATTTTGAACATACTCAAGCCCTGCCAAGGATGCTTGCCGAATTTCCAATTTCCAATTTCCAATTTCCAATTTTTCTCTGCCACGCCCCAAAAATTATAAATATTGCAGCCGCGTTTTTTCGCTTCTTTTATCGCTTCCCACTGCAAAAGATAGGAAACTGGGATTTTGTTGTATTCAGAAAGCGAAGCTCCGTGGTGGTAAAAACCGATTCTCTGCCAATAGACAATAGCGGCGCAGGAAACGACCTTATTTCTATATTTTCCCAAATATATCAGAATCTGGCCATCATTTATAAAAGAAGCGAACTCCTTTTTTAAATAGTTGAGAGAAAATGGCGTGAAATTATGGCGTCTGGCGGTTTCGGCATAAACCCGATCGAATAATTCCAGCTCTCCCGGATTAGCGCTTTTTATAATTTCAATGTCTTTGTTTTTCTGGGCTTGCTTTATCAGATAACGAGTGGTCTTCCGCATTTTCGCCAGCAATTCTTCTTCTTTGGGGGTTGTGTCCAATTCCCAGGTTAATTCGGGATGCATATGAATGGGCGCTTCTTTAAATCCCAGATCTTTGAAAATTGATTCGTTTTCTTTATTTCTTTCCCAGATCGGAGAAATTCTTATGAAAGCCGCCCCTTCTATTCGGGCGATTTTTTTTAAGCCGGCCATCAGGGTATTCAAAGTTTGGATTTTGAAACTCGGGTTTTGATTTTTTATCACCGGGCCATGGGGAATAAACAGGAACGTTCCCCTTTTTGCCTTGATTCTCACCGCCAAGACAACACCCTCCGGCTTATTGCCGTCATAAATCCCCCACCTCCATATTTTATTGCCTTCTTTTTTTTGAAACTCTCCCCAGTTCCAAGAATCCAGAAAAGTTTTTTCTTTTGGCGCCTGCAGAAAGTTCTCCCATAGACCCTTGTCTTTGATTTCGTTTATCTCCATAATATTTAATTTTACCAAAAAAAAGATTTGAGGGACAGGGGAGGGACAGGGGAGGGACAGTCCCTCCCCTGTCCCTCCCCTGTCCCTGAGGCATTGTTTTTAAGCGGGAATTTAATATAATGAATAATGAAAAAATATGCCTTCTGGCTCCAATAATTATTTTAAGAAAAACTGGCTGTTTTTTTTGCTGCTGGCATTGGCGTTCCTGACAAGATTCTGCTTTTTAAATTATCCGGCAGAGGTTGTTTTTGACGAGGTCCATTTCGGCAAGTTCGTGGGCGCTTATTTCACCCACCGGTATTATTTTGACATCCATCCTCCCTTGGGAAAAATGATGATAGCCGGTTTCGCCGGAGTCGCCGGTTTGGACTTTCAAGGCGAGAATCCGGAAAAGATATTTGAAAAAATAGGCGGCCAATTCAGCGCCGATGATCTTTTAATTCTGCGCTTTCTGCCGGCCCTGTTTAACGTTCTGCTGGTCGCTTTGATATATAAATTAATTTTGCTTTTAGGTTTATCCGGCAGGTCCGCTTTTTTGGGATCTTCTCTGATCCTCTTCAGCACGGCTCTGCTTGTTCAGTCAAAATTCATTCTGGTAGATATATTTTTATTATTTTTCGGATTTCTGGCTGTTTATTTTTTTCTTCTTTCCAAAAAACAAGAAAATTCTTTTCTTAAAAATCTGGTTTTTTTAATACTTTGCGCGGTTTCTCTGGCCTTGTCATTAAGCATAAAATGGACCGGCCTTTCTTTCCTGGGGATAATTCTGGTTTGGACCGCGGTTGATTTCTTTTCTAGCCGGCCCCTGAAGATTGCGGATTTGACAAAAAAGATATTGATTTTTATCCTGATTCCTTTTTCGGTCTATGTTTTGATTTTCTTTATCCATTTTAAAATTTTATATAAGTCGGGAACCGGCAATCCTTATATGAGCCAGGCCTTCCAAAAAACTCTTTCTGGCAATGTTGTCGGCAAGGGCGTTGAGCCGGCCTCCTTTTCCCGGAAATTCATTGAGCTGAATGCCGCCATGTACAAATACAACAAGACCATCATCGCCTCCCATCCCTTTTCCAGCAGATGGCATCAGTGGCCCCTGACCGAGAAATCAATTTGGTATTGGTCGCAGGCGACGGAGAAAAAATCGGCAAGCGTTTATTTTTTAGCCAATCCCGTTATTTGGTTTTCGGTTTTGTTCGCCGTTGCCTTTTCTTTTGTTGCTTTTTTCGTAAAAAAATGGCGGAAAATTTTGCCGCCGTTATTTTATATTCTGGTCTTGGGCTATTTTGCCAATCTTCTTCCTTTTATTTTGGTCAGCCGCGTTACTTTCCTGTATCATTATTTGGCTTCTTTGATTTTCGGCATATTGATTTTCGTTTTTCTTTGGGAAAAGGTCATAAGACCCCCGGCTTGGTTTTATTTTATCTATCTTTTTGCGCTTATTTTAGTTTTTCTCGTCCTTTCTCCTTTGGTTTACGGCTTCCCCATTCCTTTTATGGCAATGGGCGCCTATAGATTATTTCTGCGGCTTTAGATTTTATTCCCAGTCGCGGAGAAAAGCGATGATTCTCTCCAAATCGCGTCGGGATATGTTGATGTGGGTGGGCAGGTTTAAGGTTTCCCCGCAAAGCTTTTCCGCCTTGGGGCAGGATCCCGGCCGGTAATGCATCTTTTCCAGTTTTGTATCGTGAGGGGCAATGGGCGTCGTGTACCAATCCCCCACCAAGATATTTCTGTTTTTCCAGGCATCAAAAATTATTTGATGCGCTTTTTTATTTTTTACGCTGAAGCGCAAGAATGCGTTTTTCCTTTCGGGATATTTTTTAGGAAGTTCAAGAAAAGATCCTGCCAGTTCCTTGTAATAAAATTCGGCGATTTCTTTCCTGCGGCTGTTGAGGGTCTTAAGTTTTTTAAATTGATTTTCGGCAAGCAGGGACAGGGCGTTGGGCAATTTTCTCGGGAAATAAGATGGTTTTTCTCCCCTCTTTTCTTTCCAGTGGACCGCCTTTGAAAGAATATGGAGCCATTGCGACAGGACCAAAAATATTTTGCCCAGGTTGATAAAGTTATAAATCGGAAGAATGATCCAGTTCAGCAAAAGCGGATGAACAAGCTGCTGAAAAATCCAGTAAAAGGACGGGTATTTAAGTTCCGACTGGATTTTACGGAGTTTTTCAGCCAAAGCATCGTCGTTTGTGGCGGCCATTCCTCCGTAAACCGAGGATATTATCTTGTCGCGGGAAAAACTGAAGAACGCCGCCCTGCCGAACGTCCCGAGTTTTTGGTTTTTATATTCAGCGCCCAAGGAATGAGCGCAATCTTCAATCAGGATAAGATTGTTCCGCTTGGCGAGATCAATAACTTTTTCCATATCTGCGGGCAATCCAAAAGTATGCTGAACCATCAAAACCTTGGCTCTCTGGCTGATTTTTCTCTCAATATCATTTACGTCTATATTAAAATCATCCTCATTGCAATCAACGTATACGGGTTCTAATCCCGCCCATAAAATCGGATTTGCCGCGGCGTTGCACGTAAATGCCTGGAGCAGAACCTCGGTTTCGGAAGCCAAGTTCAGGGATTTTAAGATAGCAAAAAGCGCCGATCTGCCGCTATTGAAAGAGAAAGCGTATTTCAGGCCAAGGTAATTCTTGAATTCATTTTCAAGATTTTCCGTTGCCCTGCCCTTTTTCCATTTCCAGGGCTGAAAAATCAATTTAAAGGCAAGCCAAATGTCGTCTTTTTGAGTGTTAGGCGAAAGGGATATTGAGATTGGTTTTGAATATCGGCGGATTTTAAGAGTCATTTTTAGAGTTAAGTTTTTAGGTCGGCGATCAGGCGTTTGGACACCCGGCCTTCAAAAAGGACTGCGTCTCCAGGGCTGGAAAAAATATTTATTCTTTCCAAGATTTGGTCGGGTTCTTCCAGAAAAACGATATTTTGTTTTGTAAGCCGTTCGGCTTTGAGGCAGGCCTCTTTTATGCTTTCAAACCTGTCTTTTGTCGTGATTATCGCCAGATCGCAGACCTCGCCGATTTTTTCCCCGATTGTCTTGTGTATCTGTTCCGAAGCTGGCCCGAGTTCAATAAGGCAAGGCATAACAATAATCTTTTTCTTTGCCGGAAATTTTTTGAGGTATTCCAAATCCGCGATCACGCCGTCCGGATTCGCCGAGTAGCTCGCGTCTATAATATTAATCCCCTCTTTTCCGGGAATCAGAACCATTGCCCCTTGTTCCGGTTTTATTTTTCCGCAAGCCAGAGACGCTTCTTTCAGAGTTACGCCCAATTTCTGAGCCGCGGCAGCCGCCATTAATAAATTCAGGATATTGTGTTCGCCAAGGACCTTTACCTTGAAATCAGCGGACTCCCCTTCTTTTGTTTTCGCTGTAAAAGAAACAAAGTCCGCCCCCGATTTGATATTTTCCGCCCAGATATCCGACTGAAGCATGGGTTTTTGCAGAAGTTTTTCTCTGGAGCAAAGTTTTTTGGCAAGATCGGCGCTTTTGTAAAGGTCTTGGCAGTAAGGATTCTGGCCGTTGAAAATTATCAGCCCGTCTTTCGGCAAGGAGTCAATCAGTTCTCTGCCGCCTTCGGCGGAAAGCAAGTTGCCCATTGAGCCGAATAAAGCCAGATGCTGTTGATTGACGCCGGTGATTATGCCGATTTTCGGTTTCACGATGCCGCAAAGCAGTTTTACTCCGCCCTTGTTGTAGGCGCCCATTTCCGTCACAAAAACCTCGTGCTCGGGCCCCAGGTCCGAAAGCACGCATTGGGAAATGCCCATTTCGCTGTTTTGGTGTTTCTGGGTTTTAAAAACATTGAATTTTTCGGAGAGAATCTCCGCCAGGAACTCTTTTGTTGAGGTTTTTCCGTAGCTTCCGGTGATCCCTATTGTTATCAAAGACGGATGCTGAAGTATTTTTTTAGTTGCTTTTTTGATAATTTGATTTCTTATAATAACGGTGGGTACTTGGAAAAAAAGCACGATCAAAGACAAAACCAACGGCAGAATAACATCCAAAAGCAAGAGCAGAAAAATTTTCAAGAATATATCGCCCGAAAAATACAAAACAGCGCCAAGCCCAAGGAGTTCCGCCAGCAATCCCCCAGCCGTCAAAAGTCCTGTTTTTTTCGTCAGGACCGGCTTTTTAATATTTTTCTTGATAATATTTCCAAGGAAATTAAGGGCTTGGACGAAATAAACTAAAGTCAGGATAAAAACAATTGTTTTTAAAACCGGCTCTCTGCCTAAATATCCCGAGCTGCTTAGCAAAAAACAGAAAAATAAAATAAAAATAAAGTATTTTATAATCCTTGCCCTTCCGCGGATCAGGCGCTTGCCTTTTTCGGTGCGGAAATGGTCTAAAAACCTGCCTAGATGGTATTCCTTTAACTGCCAAAGATAAAGGTAAAACAGAACTGTTTTGGCGGCTTCCGCCATCCAGAATAAAACAAGCAGATTAAAAAGATAAGCCATGGTTGGAGTTATTTTAGATTGCTGATTACGATATCAGACAGTTCTTTTGGCGCTTTTCTTTCCAGGTCGTGATTTTGGCCCGGGACGATAATCAGTTTTGAACGTTTAATTTTTTCCTTTATCAAGTAGGCGTTTTTAAGCGGCGTAATTTCGTCTTTGTCTCCCCAAATTATTATTGTTTCTTTCTGCACCAAAGGCAAGACGGGGCTTAGATCTTCTTGTATTATTTTCAGATAGCTGTTTTTTATCGGCCCCTCCCGCAGATGGACGTAGTCGCTTCTCCCGACGATGAACTTATAGAAAGCCCGTCGGAAAAAGGAATAAAAAGGCAAAAAACACAGAACCTTGAAAAACTTGGCAGTTTTTCTTAGAACCATTTTTCTGCCGGTTTCTCTTCTAAAGCAGGCTGCTGCTGCCAGAAACAGTTTATCCACCTTGTCCGGAAATTTGACAGTAAATTTCAGCGCCAGTCCTCCTCCGAAAGAATGTCCCAAAATATAAAAACTTTTTAATCCCAAGGAATCGGCAAAGTTTTTTACAAAATTCAGGTATTCATCAACCCCCCAGGCGTTTTTTTGGGCTTCTGTTTTCCCAAAACCAGGAAGATCGGGAATAATCACCTTAACGCCAAATTGAGAAATTCTTTCCGCGGTCCGGACCCAATTATCCGCTCGCGATCCCCATCCGTGCAAAATTAAAAAAGGCCTGCCGTCGCCTATGGTTTTATAGGCAACATTCAGGCCGCTGATCAGGGCTGTTTTTTCTTCAAAACCTGATTCATTTCTCATTTTTAGATGTTTTTATAACCGTAAAAGGCAGATATTTTTTAAGCGCTGTCGGGATTTTCACATCCCCGTTTTTTTGCTGGCAGTTTTCCAAAATCGCGATAATCATTCTGCCTATCGCAAAGGCAGTCGCGTTCAGGGTGTGAACCAGCCCCAGCTCTCCTTTCTTGTTTTTGTATCTGATATTTAGCCTTCTTGCCTGGAAATCCGTGGCATTGGAGGAAGAATGGGTTTCCCTGTATTTATTCTGGCCCGGCATCCAGGTCTCAATATCAAAAGTGCTTGCCAGAGGTCTTGCCGTGTCTCCGGTGGAAAGATGGACGATTCTGTAAGGAAGTTTGAGCATATTCATCAGTTTTTCTTCCAGCGAAATTAAAAACTTATGCTCTTCTTTTGATTTTTGAGGCAGGGAATAACTGAACATTTCCAGCTTATCAAACTGGTGGACTCTCAGGATGCCTTTAGTGTCTTTGCCGTAGCTTCCCGCTTCTTCCCTGAAACAGGTGGAGAAAGCAACATATCTTTTGGGCAGGTCTTTTTCCTGAAAGATTTCTCCTTGGTGCATAGGCCCTATTGATTGTTCGGCCGTACCCACCAAAAACAAGTTATCCTTTTCAAAAAAATATCGTTCGGCCCGGTCAGCTTCCGTATCAATATAGCCCATGCCCCACATCATTTCCGGCTTTATAAATACCGGGGGCACAACGGGCGTAAACCCCTCTTTAGTCAGGACGTCAAAAGCCAAGCGCACCAATGCAAACTCCAGAAGAGCGGCTTCGGCTCTCAGGTAGCCGAAACGGCTTCCCGAAACCTTGGAGGCCCGCTTGACGTCTATGATTCCCGATTCTTCGCCGATTTCCAGATAATCTTTGGGTTTAAAGCCAAACTTTGGTATTTTGCCGGTCTCTTTTTCTATGACATTGGCGCTTTCGTTAAAACCAACCGGCACATCGTTAAGCGGGATATTCGGAAGCTGGAACATTTGAAGGTTGAATTCCTTTTCAACGATTTTTAACCTCCTTGTCAATTCATCGCCCCTTTCGTCAAGCTTTTTCATCTCGCCGATTATTTTTTTCTTTTCGTTTTCGTCAGCCGAGGACTTTATCTTTTTGTTTGCCTGGTTTTTTTTGGCTCTGATTTCTTCTACGCTTTTCAAAATATCCAATCTTTCTTTGTCTGTTTTTAAAAGTTTGTCAACATCAACTGAGGCCCCTCTTTTTTTGCAGGCCTCTTTTACAATTTGCGGATTTTGTCGGATAAGTTTTATATCAAGCATAGATAAAAAATCTAAAATCCAAAGTTCAAATGCCAAATCAAGTCCAAAATCCAAATATTAAATAGTTTTGACATTTTGGTTTCAGTTTTTGATATTTGGATTTTGGAATTTGGCATTTATTTGGAATTTGGTATTTGGTTTTTGGAATTTATCTTTCCTTGGGTTTCATTGTCGGGAATAATATTATTTCCCTTACTGCGTGAGAGTCGGTTAAAAGCAGGGCTAATCTGTCAATTCCCATTCCAAGCCCCGCTGCCGGCGGCATTCCATATTCCAGAGCGGTTATAAATTCATTGTCCATTCTTTGGGCCTCGTCAAACCCTTTCTTGAATATCTTTTCCTGCAATTCAAATCTTTTTTTCTGTAAAACCGGGTCGTTGAGCTCTGAAAAGGCCTTGACGATTTCCATGCCGGCCGCAACCAGCTGAAAGCTTGCCGATTTTTGAGGATTATCATCAAGGGTTTTAGCCAAAGAAAATGCTTCTGCCGGATAATGAATTATGAAAACCGGGTCCCAGATTTTCGGCTTGCAGATCTTTTTGTATATCTCGTCAGCGGTTTCAAATTTTCCGCCAACGGGCTCCAGCCCCAGTTTTTTCGCCTCTTTTTTTAACGCTTTTTCGTTGATTTCTTCGTAATCTATTTTCGTATATTTTTTAAATATTTCGTTAAACTCTATTCTCGGCAAAGGGAACTTGAAGCTTATTTTTTTGCCTTGGTATTCCATCTCTGTTTTTTTGAAAATGCTTTTTAATAACGCCGAAAGCATTTTTTCCGTGAAAGTCATAAGTCCCTTGTAATCCTGATATGCCCAGTAGAACTCCAGCATTGTAAAATCGGGGTTGTGGAATTTGTCTGCGCCTTCGTTCCTGAAGCATTTGCCTATCTCATAGACCTTTTCAAAACCGCCCACCAAAAGCCGTTTTAGATAGAGTTCGGGCGATATTCTAAGGTATAAATCAACGTCCAACGCGTTTAGATGCGTTTTAAAGGGCCTTGCGTTGGCTCCCCCGTAAATTGGCTGTAAAATAGGAGTTTCCACCCCTAAAAAGCCGTTTTTCTCCAGGAAGGCCCTGATTTCTTTAATCACCGTTGAACGGATGAGAAATTTATCCCTTATCTCCGGGTTAAAGATCAGATCCAGATATCTTTTCCTGAACCTTTCTTCTGCGTCTTGAATTCCGTGCCATTTTTCCGGCAAGGGCAAAAGGGACTTGCTTAACATTTTGTAGCCGCTTACATCCATTGTTTTCTCCCCCCTTTTTGTTATAAACAAGAATCCTCTCGCTTCAATAAAATCTCCAATATCAAAATTTCTTAGGAAAAAGTCGTAGCCTCTTTCTCCCAAACCGTCTTTTTTGAAACAGATTTGGATTTTGCCCGAACCGTCTTCTATATGCGAAAAAACAATTCCGCCGTGCTGTCTAAGAGAAACTATGCGTCCCGTTAAAAAAAGCTCTTTTTTCTGGCGGGACAGGTCTTCAAAATTATCTAAGGCGTTTTTCAGCGCGCAGCTCCTTTTCGTCCGGCCGGGATAAGCCAAAAATCCGGCGTCAACGATCGCCTTTAATTTTTTGATTCTGCTTTTTCTTATTTCATCAACCGTAGACATATTAGTTAATTCTAATGCTTTTTTGCCGGCCGGTCAATAATTCGCAGGGAATAACGAAAAACGGCCCTTCCGGGCCGCCGCCGATAATTATTTCATTCAGTCGTATCTTATCTTTTTTATTTTGTAATGCGTTTTGATGGGCGAGGAAATAACGACTTCCTCACCGGCCCTATGCCCCAAAACAGCTCGCCCCACAGGCGATTCGTTTGATATTTTTCCGACAAAAGGATTTGCTTCAATAGTGCCGACAATGGTAAATTCGTCTTCTTGGCCGTCTATTTGGAATAAAACCTTTGCTCCCAGCTGAATGGTGTCTTGCTTTTGTTTGAGAGGAGCTTTTATCAGTTTTGCGTTCTTGATAACATATTTCAAATCAGCCAATTTTACCTCCAGCAGGTCTAAATCGTCGCGGAGCGCGATATACTCGGGATCCAGCTCGTCGGAATGCAAAAATTGCGGGGTCGGGCTTCCTGTTTTAGAGCGCTTTAGCGTCAACAGCATTTCATACTCTTTCTTTAGCTTATCAACTCCGTCTTTTGTGAGGTAGAAAATCTGTTTTGATTTTCTATCTTTTGGCAGTACGTTATCAAGATTCCACATATTAGAAGATTAGAAGTTAAAACCTCCCCTTTTGGGGGAGGTTTAAAAATGGTAGAGTGTTTGTCTTAGATCATTTTTTAACTCCCCCGAGAGAGAATTTGACGATAGCAGTCGGAAAAACGAAAGATGCAAAAAGCAAACCGTCCATTTTGCAAATTGTCCAGCAATAACATTTCTCTTTTCTAAAATTCTTACTCATGTTGATGATTAAGCAACGATTCAACGATATTGGCTTGCACCTTCAGTTTATTACAGCAGAGAGCAATGTCAACCCCCCCTTGGAAGGATTTGACGGCTTACTTTCATTTTAAGCCTGAGGTCGGATTTGAACCGACGACCTACTGTTTACAAAACAGTTGCTCTTCCGCTGAGCTACTCAGGCATAAGAGTCGGGATGCAAGAAGATAAATTACTCGGGCTTATCCTTGTTTTCTCTCAGTTTTTCCCAGTAATCCTCGCTGAAATTGCTTTTCTTTTTCTGAAGAGATTTTTGGCGCAAGCTTTTCAAGCGCGCGCTTGTTTTCTCCTCTATTTTTAGGGTAAAAACCCTGATTTTGGAAAGTATTTTTTGCAGTAGGACCTCTCTGGAGATGGGCCTTAAGTGCTTATTGTTCTGCAATTTGCTTTTAATCGCGCTCAAGACATCTTCTTGTTTTAAATCATCCAGATTTAGAGAAGCCAAAACCGGGATTTTTTTCAAGATAATAAATGTAATCCCTAAAACGCTTAGGCCGAAAACTATTGTGGCGATAAGTTCTGGCATTTTGGATTCTTTTTATTGTTTATATCTCGTATCTGATAAAGCCGTTTACCACTATGTTTTCTCCGGTTTTGGCGACATATTCGTTAATGAGTTCGGCGATTGTTTTTTTGTCGTCTTTTATCCAAAGCTGAGACGGCAAGGAGTTTTCTTCTTTATATTTCTTGATTTTGTTTTCTACAATCTGGCTGGCCATCTTTTCCGGCTTCCCGCTGGACTTAAGCTGTTCTTCGTAAATCTTCTTCTCGGCATCAAGGGTTTTTTCCGGTATTTCTTCCTGGTTTAAAAAAAGAGGGTTGGTTGCCGCTATCTGAAGGCAGATTTCGTGAGCCAGGATTCTGAAATCCGGCAAGCGCGCCACGAAATCAGATTCGCAGCGGATATCCAATAAAACCCCCACTTTTTTGTTGGGATGGACATAACTGTCAACAATCCCCTGTCCGGCGCTTCTGCCAGCTTTCTTTCCGGCGAGATCTTTGCCCCACTTCCTTAATAGTTCTTTTGCTTTTTCAAAGTCGCCTTTTGATTCTTCCAGCGCTTTTTTACACTCGGTGACTGAAACGCCGGTTTCCTGGCGCAGTTGTTTGATTTGATCAATGGTGGCCATGAAAAAATTACTCTTTAACTTTTGATATTTTTTCTTCTGGTTTTGAATCTTCTGCCTTTGGTTTGGCTTTTTCTATCGTTTCCTTAAGTATTTGCAGAATGTAATCCAGAGAGGACCTTGCATCATCGTTTGCCGGGATTGCTATATCGGCCAAAGCAGGATCTGCGTTGGTGTGGGAAACTGCGATTACCGGAATGCCTTTTGCCCTCGCCTCTTTTATGGCCAAAGAATCTTTTATCATATCAAAGACAAATATCGCGTCCGGGAGTTTTTCCATGTTTCTTATCCCGCCGAATTTTACCTCCAGATCTCTTAATTCCTTGTCTATTTTGGCCCTTTCTTTTTTCGTGTATTTTAACAGTTCGCCGGTTTCTTTCTTCTTTTGAAGGTCTTTGAAATAAACTAATCTTTTTCTGAGCGTGTCAAAATTGGTAAATGTCCCGCCCAGCCACCTCTCGTAAATATAGGGCACTCCGATTTCCTCGGCGGTTTCTTTCAAAAGTTTTTTGATTTGAATTTTGGTGCCAACCAGCAGTAAAACCTTGCCTTCGGAAACGATCTTCTTTACAAACTCCAGAGCTTCGGTTAAGGCCTTTGCCGATTTTTCCAAATCAATAATATGGATATTATTTTTCGTGCCGGAAATATAGGGCTTCATTTTGGGATGGGTTTTTGAGGTTTTATGCCCCAAATGCAAACCAGCCCTGGCCATTTCATCAAGGTCAATAATCGGCCCCTTCTCTGATTTTTTTTCTTTAGCGCTCATTGTTTATATCTTATAATATAATTTTGATATAAAAACAATATAGCATTTTTAAAAGAATCAAGCAACACCCCCCAAAAAATAAAAGGGCGTTCAAGATGTCAAACATTTTGAACGCCCTGGCGCTTTTGCGCCCTCCTTTTGAGCAATACTCCTCGCTTCAGGTCCTCCGTCGCCGGCAGATCGCCATCAAACCGCCCAGGCCGAGCAGGCCCAGGGTAGCGGGTTCGGGCATTGAGCCGGTCAGCGAGGAAGAATCCGCGGCTACTGGATCAAAGTAGCCGCTGAAGCTGTATTCCGCATACCAGACTGGTATTGTCTCAATCCAGTATATCTGGTATGCGTCCTTCTCGTCATAGTGATAAACGCTTTCGTATCCCTCCCAGTACCTGAAGTTGGAACTCGTGTCCCGGCTTGGCGTGACGCTTAACGAACCGTAGATGTCCATGCCCTGATGAACCCCGTCAGACCAAAGCGACTCCCAGATGGAGAAACTCAGGTTAGCGCTGATGTTGGCGCCATTATTGAACGGCTGGTTTTGATTCCAGCTCAGATTTTGGCCCATCGGCTCTTGGGAATAGCGCTGGCCGTGCACGAACGCCGAAGCGTACCAGTATTTCGGATAGTCGGAGTCGATGGTGAAGTTCCAGTTCGCGCTAGTAAAGCTGTACAGGCTCGGTTCCAGATGAATCTGGAAGGAGCCCGTATTCGTGCCGCCGCTGGACGACGACCAGGAGCTGTACCAGGGCATATTACTCCCGGTGTTGAAGCTGCCGCCGATAGTGTTCCATTCGTTGTAGCCGCCAGCGCCGAAAGCCGCGTACGAGGTTCCGAACACCGCCACCGCCATCACCATTGCCATTGCCGCCATGCCACGCTTCATCTTGAGCCCTTTCGCTCCGCAAGCTCATCTGAAATAAGCTGCCCGGCGCGTTTGCGTCGGTAAAAACAGTTATTTTTCAATGAGCTTATGTCGCCTTTTATAGCACATTATAATTTACTTGTCAATAGGTTTATGCGTACATTCAACCAGCAACTGCAACACTTGCTGTATTGTAATTAATGTTAATACGATAATTCCTCCGGCGCAAATTCTCCGAAAAGACTTCTAATGGAGTTTTCCAGCCAAGCCTTTTTCTTGGCCTGGTATTCAAAGCGTACTCCACTCTCGCAATCTCTTCGTCTGAGACCTCTCTGAAGTCTGTTTTCTTTGGAAAATACCACCTGACTAAGCCATTGGCATTTTCATTGCTTCCCCTCTCCCAGGAAGCGTAGGGATGAGCATAAAAGCATTTCAATCCAATCTTTTCTTCAATTTCTTTCCAGTATTGATTCTCTGAACCGTTGTCTGCGGTTAGGGTATGCCCAGGAAGGCCTGAAAGCCTTCCAACAATGGCATTTGTCGTAGCTTCAGCTGTTTTCTCTGAAACTTTAGTTAGCAAGATCAATCCTGATTTTCTTTCTAACAAGGAATTCAATCCTGGCATATTGTTGAACGAAACAATACTGTCCGATTCCCAGTCTCCAATACGACTCCTCTTATCCACTATGGCAGGCCGTTTTTCAATAGAAACTCCTGAAAAACGGGATACTCTTTGGGGTTTTCTAAGTCCCTTGATCCGTCGGCGCTTATGGCGCCTTTTCAGATAGCCTCGAAGGTCTTCCCGGCCCGGTTTTAATACTCCCCAGCCATTGCGATAAACTTGGGCATAGATATATTGATAAATGGCTTCGTAAGATATGCTTTGGCCAGGCAGCTCCTCTGTTATTCTTCCTGCTATTTGCTCTGGACTCCAGCCATTGTCTTTGAGGCGCTCGATAACATAATCTCTGACTATGCTATTCTTCAATCTATCTTTTCTGCCTCTGCTTTTTCTTTTATCCAGAGCTCTCTCATTAGCTGTTCTTGGGATGTAGAATCTTCTGCCAAGAACATCCTTGTTTCTGCCGATCTCTCTGGAAACAGAGGAGGGCGAACGATTAAGGGCTCCGGCAATGTTTCTGATTGAGGTTTTTTGCCAGAGCATTTCTTGGATTTTCTCTCTTTCCTCAACCGTAAAATGATTGTAATTCATATCACTTTGATGATAACTCATTTCATCAAAGTGTTGCACTTACTTGTTGAACTTACATGGCGCGGCGCAAAGGCGCCAAAGTGTAATATCCGCTTGACCCTGCCGCCAAGATCTGATATTATTTACTTATTATGAAAAAAGATATTCACCCAAAATACTATAAAAATGCCAGGGTGGTTTGCGCCTGCGGCAATACTTTTGCTGTTGGCTCCACAAAGGAGTTGATTGAGGTTGAAATATGCTCAAAGTGCCACCCCTTTTATACGGGTAAGGCAAAAATTATTGATGCGATGGGACGGGTTGAAAGATTCAAGAAAAGATTGGCGAAAAAGAAAAAGTAATTCTTAGCAATGGCAAAAATAGGCATTGACTCCACAAGAAGAGAATACCAAAAAATTCTTGATCAACTCAGCGATCCTGAGTTGATTTCCGATAGAGAGAAATTTGAAGGCCTGATGAAAAAAAAGAAGGCATTGGAGATTGTATTGGAAAAACAACAAGAAATTGAGGAAATTCAAAAACAAATAGAAGAAAACAAAACCATTTTAAGGGGCGGAGAAGACCCGGAGCTGATTTCTCTGGCTCAAACCGAAAGCGCGGATCTTCAAAAAAAAGAACGAATCTTCCAAGAACAGCTGGCAAGAATTTTGAAAGAAGAAAAATCTTCCGGGCCCTCCTCGGCAATAATTGAAATCCGGGCGGGAACCGGAGGAGAAGAAGCTGCGTTGTTCGCCGGAGATTTATACAGAATGTATTCAAAATATGCTTCTCTTAAGGGCTGGCGCCAAAGAGTTTTGGATTCTCATCCGACCGATTTGAATGGGTTCAAGGAAGTCGTTTTTGAGCTTCAGGGCAATGGCGCTTTTGATGAATTGAAGCAAGAAGGCGGAGTTCATCGTGTTCAAAGAATACCCAGAACGGAAAAATCCGGCAGGGTTCACACTTCAACCGCCACAGTGGCAGTTTTGGCAAAACCCGGCACAACGGAGATCAAAATAAGGCCTGACGAGATAAGGGTTGACTACTACCGTTCTTCCGGTCCGGGCGGGCAGAATGTTCAGAAAAGAGAGACGGCGGTGCGAATCACCCACCTCAAGACCGGCATTGTGGCTGCTTCCCAAAACGAAAGAAACCAGCTCCAGAATAAAGAGAACGCTTTGTCGATATTATCGGCGAAACTTTTGGAGAAAAAAAATCAGGAAGAGCAGTCAAAAATTTCCGGCGCCAGAAAAACCCAAATCGGGAAAGCGAAAAGAGTGGAGAAAATAAGAACTTATAATTTTCCCCAAGACAGGATAACCGACCATAGAATTAAAAAATCTTGGCACAGCATAGAATCCATTATGAACGGGAAAATGGACAATATTGTAAGAGCATTCAGGAAAAATCTCTAAGAATAAATCAAAATACAAAAAAACCGGGCTGGGAGGCCCGGGTTTTTTGTATTGCGGCATATTTATTTATTGGCTTCAATAATTCGGATATCGTCTTCAAAGCCGTCGGCAATCTTTAAGACATTATCGGCGTAGAAGCTGTAAGCCGTATTTGAGGCCGAACCGCAAAAGTAAATCATCGCCGCCCTCCATTCTCCGCTACGAGTTTTTGAGCTGGCTCCGCCGTCTGCCAGATAAAATCCGGCCGCTAAAAATGCGTCTCTTATGTTCCAAGGGTCTGCCGGCGCGCCTATCACCGCTTTTATCCTGTCTCTGAAAAGCATCCAGGTGGAAGGGATAAATTGAGCGGGCCCCATAGCTCCCCCCCACCCAAAGCTCATCGGGCAAGAAACAGGGGTGCTGAAAGGATCCCGGCCCAATTCCGAAGTGATTGTTAAAAAGGGAGAAACGTCTCTGCTCGGCTTCATAAGTTTTCCGACAGCGGCACCGGTGTTTATTTTTTTTCCGGATCCTGTTTCGGTATTAGTCAAATAGCATTGCCCGACGTTTTTTCCTATGGAAGATTCCTGCTGTAAAATAGCAAGGAGAAAGGCCGGCCTTACTCCAGTGACCCCGCTTACATATTTTGCGATTTCATACGCCTCGCCGAATGTGGGGGCTTGGGGCACTCCTATCAAGCTGAAGATTCTGGCTCTTATCTCATTGGCTTTTTTCATTACCTCTTGCTGTTGCTTCAATTTTGCTTGGTACTCTTTTTCGGTCAAACCAAGATAATATTCCTGCTCACCCTTTGTCTGTTTATTTTGTTCGGTTTGAATGGCCTTAATCTTTACTGTTTTTTCCAAATCCTCTTTTTCGCTATCCAAAGATTCTTTTTGTTTCTCAAGGTTGGATTTTAATTCTTTTATATTCATTAAGAGCTCTCTGCCTTTTGAGTTCAGAATCTGCAAATTAACAATATTATCAAAAAAACCCGAGATTTTCTCTTCAGAAAACAAAACCTCTATTAAGGATTTTTGCTCTTCTTCGTTTATATTCTTTAATATGTTCGCCAATTTTATCTTGCTGTCCTCCACTTCGGAGATGGTTTTTACAATGGATGTTTCCGTGTCGCCGATTTGAATCTGCAGGTCTTTTATCACCAAATTGCTTTGAGAAATCTGGTACTGCAAGCTTTTAATCGTTCTATCAAGGGCCCCGATTTTGTTCTGAAGGGTTTTCTTTTCCTTGGCGGTTTTATTAACGTCTGCCGATATGCGGTTGCTTTCCTCTTGGTAATATTTTTCGCATTTTTCAAGAATCTTGCGGCATTCGCTGGCTGGCAAGCCCTGGCATTGCCTCTCAATATTTTGCAAATCGCAAGTTTCAGCCAAATTTTCCGCGCGCAAAACAAAAAATGGCAGAATGATCGCCAGAACAAAAAATAGAGAAAAGAAGAAAAACGATTTCCTGAAAGAAAGCATGATTTAGGGCTTTTTACCTTCTTTTTTTTGTGTTTTTTCCTCGGGTTTTTCCGGCGCCTCCTCTTTGGTTTCTTCTTCCGCCGGCTTTTCTTTCTTTTCCGCTTTTTCAACCTCTTCAACCCTTTCTTCTATGGGTTTTGCCAATTCTTCTTCAACCCTGGTGGGCGGCACCACGAGAGCCACGATTTCTTCCAGTTCCTTAAGAATTTTAACTCCGCTCGGAACGATTAAGTCCTTAATTAGAATCTCGTCATCAAAAGTTTTTAACGCCTCTACGCTTAATTTAATTTCGTGAGGGATGTTCTGGGGCAGGCCTTTTACCTTCACCTCCTGCATTTCTTTTACCAGTGTTCCTCCCAGATCTTTAACCGCAGGCGCCAAGCCCTCAAAAACCAATGG
>Ga0172363_10001631_pt1 | contig 18143 bp, 25 predicted proteins | sample LakKivs2_kivu2a2_FD_114541 | JGI IMG/M metagenome (GOLD analysis project Ga0172363, IMG submission 114541) | Sediment microbial communities from Lake Kivu, Rwanda - Sediment s2_kivu2a2 | ecosystem: Environmental > Aquatic > Freshwater > Lake > Sediment | place: Rwanda: Western Province, Lake... | reverse complement strand
TATTGATGTTTATAGTTTAGATGTAAAAGTCGGAAACGATAATGGTATTAATAGTAAAACGTATATATGTAATGGAGGAATAGTCACTTCAAACAGTATTTATGCTTGGCGAGGTGCAAGACCTGAGAATGTCCAGGACTTCATAAAGGTCTTCGGGTGTAGGATAATGAACATGGGAGTCAACTTCCGTTCAGATAAAAAAATTGTGACCCATGCTACTAAGTTAATAGAATGTAATAAGAAAAGAATAGAAAAGACTATTAAACCGAATAGCACGCAAGATGGCAAGATCTTCGAGTATAAGTGCGCTAATCCCTTTGATGAAGTATCCTATGTCATTATTAAATGCCAGCAGAATCCTGATACCGAAATAGCAATCTTATACAGAAACAGGGCGTTTAAATACCACCTTGAGTTTGAACTAAGAAAAGCTAATCTAAAGTACAAAGTAAATGATTTTCTTGATATCACTGATAGGTCTGCTGTACGCGTCATGATATCCTGCCTTAAGATCGCTTGTAATCAATATGATGTCTTTGATCTAACAATGGCCGCTAAGGCATTAAAAGGTCTTGGTGAGGCTAGCATCAAGAAGATTAAAGAGGCAATGGGTACTGATAAAACAGTACAAGATATAGTTGCTACATGGCTGGCCGATCCCAAAAAAGCAAAGAAACTAGTAAGCATTGCTGCTCTTCAAAAGGACTTCGAAAGCCATGGTAAATCAGCACTCGACGTGCTAGTGCGACTTGCAGAATGTCATTTTATTAATTCGTTTGACTACCAAGATGAAATGCGCGCGTTTCTAATTGATATCACGAAGAGCTTAAGGGTTACATCTGCTGATATTAATACATTATCAGATGAACTTGGGTTAAATGGTAAGGAAAATCCAGACGAATCTCCTGATGCTAAGATAGAACTATCTACTGTACATGGTTACAAAGGATTAGAAAAGTCTGTTGTAATTATGCCATTTTGTCATATGTATCTAGAGCCTAAGCCTGGTAAAAAAGTAGATATAGAAGATGAAAGAAGACTGTTCTATGTTGGTGTAACTAGAGCCAAGAACAAGTTATACATGACATACTCAGGTGCCAAGCCTAGGTTTATTATGGAGATGAAGATATGATAGTTGATGTTACTGTTCCAGAAGATTTAATCCTAACTGCAGAGCAACTACAGATGACAATGAGTAGTACTGTTCCAAAAAAAGAGAAAGAACATAAACTTAGATTTAGAGAATAATATGCCAGATATAACAATGTGCTGGGGATGGGACTGTGCTGCTAAAGATCAATGCTACAGATTTTTAGCAAAACCTAATCTTTATAGGCAATCTTTTTTTGCTGAACGACCTAAATGTAACGTAGTTAGACGAAAGAAGGACACTATAATTGCAAGCTTGTTACCAACATCCTTTGACGATAAAGTATTAGAAACCATTAACACCTGTGCATATTTTTGGTTAATAGAACCTAAAGAACAAGGAGTTAGATCATATGAAGATGCGCTTAAACAATCGAGAAAAGTACTCGGACTTGATAAGGGGTCAAATACAAATCCTAAAGTATCGAGACGCACCCTTGGCGCAAAGATGCTACGGCTACCTTGACTTAATAGTTGATGGAAAGAATTATACTCTAGCTCCTGGCACACTACGTTGTGGAAAAGGAGTTGGAGTCGGCGCACGTTCAACAGATGACGCTCTTTGGAGTTTTAACGACAGACTAGTTCCATTAGAGTTATCAGAAAAAATAAAGAACGACTCAGCGTTTCTAACTAAACTAACTCTTGAAATTAGCAAGGCTCTGCCAAAGAAACACTGTGGTGGATGTCATACTCGAGAAATAAATGGTAGATCATAATGGACTTATTTTACGGAACATCGTTTGAAGAGCATGTCAAGGCATTTAAAAAAGATCTAAAAGCCATGGCAGCAGCTACTGGGGAAGATCTAGGTAAAAATGTCTTCATAGCATTTGGTAAGCCAGAGCATGTTGGAAACTGTTTATTAGTTGTAGGGCCGCCTTTAAAAAAAGACGAGAAACCATTTCATGACAAGTACTCTAAATATCTTCTTCAAACTATTAATGACTTTAGCTTACCCAACACCATTATAACATCTTGTTATCTAATCCCAAAAGAACAAGTATCAAAGATAGATATAAAGAATTTTAGTGGTTGGATAAATAAGATCATTGATATCTTTCAACCAAGACTAATAGTTGTGCTTGGAGAAGATGCCCAATTTGCTTTCTTAAAAAGAAAATGTATATTAAGAGACTGTCATGGACAAGTAATTACTTCCCACGGAGAAATACCAGTAATAGCAAGCTATCAAATGAACTACTACTTGGAAAGATCTGAATTTGAGGATCCAAGTTATAAGGAATACATTAGACAATCAGACTGGAATAGTATTGCTATTACGTATAAGGAAAAAATAAAATAAACACAAAAAAGGAGATCTAATGCCAATACATGATGCAATTTGTAGAGAGTGTGGCCATCAAGAGTCAGATATATTACACAAAGTAGATGAAGAAGTAAAGTGCCCTAAGTGTAGTAAAGTAATGGAGTTACTTCCATCAACATTTGCTTTTAACTTTGCTTCTCCTGGTGTAACTAAATTCAAAAGACGTTATGGAAACACGGTTCCACCTGAATATAAAACATCTGGAGGAGCAAATGTATATGGAATCCCTAGAAAGTCTTAATAAATTTCTAGAAGCTTTGATTAATTTTTCCTGGGTTGATAACATATCCTTTATAGGAAGAGTCCAACCTGATATAGATGTAGACTTAAAGAACGCTACACCTAAATGGAGATTCTTTAGATTTACAACAAATATTATAGGTGTTATGTGTTTAAAAGATTTGATTTCTTCAGAAGGAAAAAACATTCAAGTTAAAGAAATCAGACTAACAACATACCCAGGATCAATTAGAGTTAGCAACGAAGAATACCCTCAGAAACAGCTGGCTACAAAGAAGGTTCTTGGTTGGAATTTAGATATAATGCCAAGAAAAAAAGATAAGCCTGAAGGAAATAGCCAGATAGTCATAATTAACAGCGCAGAAGTAAAAAGATTTGGAGATCCTAAATTCACTAGATCGTTTCTAACAGATGAATTAAAGGCAAAAATAGATGATTTCAATATTAAACACGCAAAGCCAGCGGTCGCCCTTGATATTCCATTCAAGCTACAAGACTTCGTTAGAAGAAATAGTGTACAATTTCAATAACCTATACGAAGAAACTTGCAATCGAGTTTACGCCTTGAGGCGTTATCCTGGAATACACGGTTTTGATAATGATAAAGTACCTCCTTTTACAGACAGCAAGTTCATAGCTGGTCATGCTTATGGATATCTAATCAATCCATATCATTCTAGAATATTAGTGTTAGATCTAGATGAGTATAACAAAGATACACTTGATTTCATAGTTAATACTTTTCTAGAGCAAGAACAAGTAGAAGTAATAGATATAGCTATCTCATCTTATAAAGAAGATGAAACTCCAAAGGGAAGACATATCTACGTAGGCTTAAAAGACTACTGTAACTTAATACCGCTTTATTCTATTGGTATTGAAGGAACCTGTAAAGGATTTAATGCACTTATAGTTGAAAAGGGTGAAGTAGTAATAAGATCTTCCCCAAAATTCTTTATGGGAAACTGTAGTAAGCAGACCATCATACGATGGGAAGAAGGATATACAAAGATAGGAGATAATAAGTGTCTAAAATTCATGTCGGAGCAATTGATTGCTCCTTTAAATATTGTGGATGCGCAATCCTCAATAGAACCGCCAAAGGCGAAACGTATATTACAGCTACGAGGATAATTGAGAATCCTGATCTTAAGCCTAAAAAGATGTCTGCTAGTCTAGCAGATCTAGATAGATGCTCTATTCTGCATTCAGGTGCAGCAAGATTTGTTGAAGACCTTATGGATAGGAACGGAATAAAGATATTAGCATTTGAAGTACCTGGCGGATCTCAAAGCCAACGGGCAGCAGCATGCCTAGGTATGGCTAAAGGAGTTATAGGTTCTATTCTTAGTATATATGGTATGCGAAACTATACCCCAGGATCATGGGCTCGTGAACCAATAATGCCAAGTCAAGTACATAAACGAGTTACTGGAACTCTTAAAGCAACTAAAGAAGAAATCATGGAATATGTGCTAAAGAATTATCCAAAAGATATGTACTTTGATAAAAGAAAATATTGGATACATCAGATTAAAGAAGATGCTCCAGTAGTGCTTGAAGGATATACAAAAGGACAATTCGAACATATAGCAGATGCAATTGTAATGGCTGAAATAGCATTTGAAAGGATTAAAAAATGAAAGTTGGAATTGCTAAGCTATCTTCTTAACTCTATAACGATTCTTATAAATATAACCAATTAAATTTGTAACTTTATATATAACCATAATTAACCTCCTTGGTTAAAATAGTATAGGAGAAAATATGCCAAAAGTCCTCGTTTGTGGATGTGGAGGAATTGGAAGCTACTTTGCTGAACATATCAATCGTTTAATTGAAACTCAGCAGATCAAAGATTTTAGTTTTACATTCTTTGATGATGATAAAGTAGAGAAAAAGAATATTCTTTATCAGAACTTCCTACCAAAACATATTGGCAGCTTTAAGACAGAAGCTCTAGAGTTTGAATTTCTCAACCTTAACTTTGAAAAGAAAAGAGTTAGTAGAGATCAATTAAGAGCATACGACTTAGTAATTCTCTGCGCAGATAATAATCTAATAAGAAGAGAAGCATACGAAGCATATACGTTATGGAAAGTACCATTCATAGATGCCAGGGCTAATGGGAAAACAGTTGGTATATTCTCTAATATGACACCAAATTATCTAAACACCATCGATTCATCTAGTGAAAGTCAAAGCTGCCAGAATCCATTTCAGATAGCTAAACAAGAGATAGAGTTTGGAAACGTAATAGTTTCATCTATCTTAGCTCAAGGAGTTCTAACATATGTTAGAACCAAAAGAATGCCTAATGATTTAATGATACATATCTAAGGAACAACTAATGAAAAATGAGTATGAAAAATTTATCTGTCAGTCAGAGCAAGCGCTGCTAGATAAGTTACTAGCATATAAGCTTGATGCGCAGACAGTATCAAATAGTGAGGTGGCAATAAAAGAGATATGCCTCGCTATTGATAGTCTTAAGAATACCGAAACAGGATATAGACTATTAGGTATTACAAGTAACAAGAAATCCTTACTACATCTTATATTAAAAACTCCAACAAAATGGAGTAAGTTTCAGATATTTACCTGGGAAATAGAAGAAAAGATTGAAAAAGGAATTCAATCTACTTGTTTTGAATCAAGCTCAGAAGACTTAGAATCTTGGTTTGAAGCATATATAACTGAACTAAAATCCAAAAATGAAGAATCGTTCGATTATGATTGGGAAGACTTAATATCATACATTATCGCTGATACTCTAAAAGGATATTCCATATCCAAGAAAAAGTTTACAGACCAATGTGAGTTCTTAGCTTCTGCAGGTAGGAAAAGAGAACTTAATATTACAGCACAATCAGAAGGAAGCCTTCTAAAAGATCTGATATCTGTATCCGATCTAGTATTTTCAAAGATAGATGAAAATAGAAAAGATATTAGAAGGATAATAGCAGACTTCGCTAAAAATTTGGATTGTGAAAAGCTCGACCTAAGAGTAAGTCATGCTTGTATAAACCCAGATAAAGGAATCTGTATAGGAAAGATTACTCGGGTTATACAAAACAACAACGCTAGAACATATCAACTAAAAGTATTACAGTTTAATAAAGAAGCAACTACTGTCGTTGAAAAGACTCTAGTTGCAACAGCAAAAGCTGGTGTAATTGGTGATAAGCTTAGTCTATCTAATCTAGCTAGTATATGGATAGCGGAGACAAGACCACATAATTATTATGAAGACTCTCATCTAGAAAACTTCAATAGAATTCCTTACAATCACATCGATGAAGGTCGGTATGTTGTAGGAATACCAAGAGCAGGAGGAACCTTTGATATCATAATTGGAGGAGATCCTCGAATAGATAAAGATTGCAAAACAACTCTTTGTCAGACACTAGAGAGATATGTAGAAGCTTTAACCAAGAACCTAACGAAGCTTAGTGGTACTAATATTAAAGATAATAAAAATACAATGCGCTATGAGGATTACGAGTCTAGCGTTACTAAAGAATCTCAAGATGTAAAGCCATTACAGATAAGATTAAAAGCTTTGAAGAAAATGGTTGATGAGTACCAGTATATTATCAAGAAACAGGAAGCAGTTGGGGCAGACATTAAGATCAGCGATAAGGTTGTATATAATCATAAAGAAGGTAAAGTCTCATACAATGACTTTAGCATAGCGATTAATGATGAGATGTTAAAAGGAAGGCTCTTCCAGACCTTTGAAAAATATCTTGTTACGTATTACCGAGGAGAAACGACTGAAGAAACCATTCTCAACGATATCCTAGATAAGATATTCGAAGAATTAAAAGGAAGAGTGAATTCGTTCTCATCAGAAAATACAACAATAAGAATCGTACTAAACGACTGTATCAATATCGATCTTAAAATCAAAACAAGCAAGAACAAAGCCAAGCTACTTTATCTAAACGGACAAAGGTTCAACAAGAATGAAGTACTAACTGTCCTTAGAGAGATAACTTGTTATAGAAATCAAGATGAAGCTAATAGGTTCATAAGCAACATTGGTAAGCTTGGTTTATCAGTATATATTGGAATCACAACTGGATACGAAGCTGAGATAGATGGATCTAAGAAGTTGTTTAGATTCAAAAAGCTAAAGGGAAGATCTAATTATACTCTATTGCTAGATACCATAGAAATTGGGCTTAAGGGTAAAGATCTAGTCAATACTCTGTTTGCCAAGTTCATTGGAGATAATGTTCCAGACTTCCAAAGGAAAATACCTAAGCTTATATTTGAATCAGTAGAATCATCTGCTGACTATGTTAAGTATAAGTTCTTAATAGACACCGCATATGAGGCATTCAAAACCAGGTCTGAAGAGTTTCTGTGTAAGAAGGTTTCAGATGTTGGTGGAGAATTCTGCAAGTACTTTAATGCCAGTGGCAAGAGACTAATGAACGCAGTTTCACTAGTAGGAATGTCTGGTAGAAAATATGTCATAGCATACGATGCCAAGAACTCATACGTATTCTTAGATCCACAACCAAAACAAGGTGAAAAGAATACATATGAAGAAGGCAAGTATGTTTGCATGATAGATCAAAGCAACATCAAATCTAATATTGGATATGATACAGTCATATCAAAGCTGTTAGCCCTTAAAAATGATTCAGTCATAGCAAGAAACATCTATAATTTGGAGGAGGAAATAAGTGAGCCAGGAACAGAAGAAGGAAGAGAGCAAGATCAGGATAGAGAGAACGATCCCGAGTAAGGGATATGAGTCTGAAGAATATTCAATGACAGATGCTATAAGAATACTCAATACTGAACTTGAAAATAAACGAACCATCTTTATAGATGGACAACACTTTGGTGGAGAAATCATCCAAAAAGATGACCTTAAAAAGTGTAAACGTGAAGTAAGTGTAACTAACCAGCTAATAGGTGGATAAATGCAGATAATTAGATTCGACGAGATAATGGAAGATATAGGATCCTCAATTAGATCTCACTATATTAATATCCTTCCACAAAGACAAGCCATAGTGGAAATATTCTCCTCGAAGAATCTAGAGATGCGTGAGTTCATTGTCGATAATTGGGATAGGGTCCTATCTAGTGGGCCCTATACCTTTATCGAACACTCTGGTATGACCTTTCCACTTCGAGCCAAGAAAGCTAGTATAATATGGATAGCTAATCACGAAGTTCCTCACATGAGAAGCTCAGTTATAGCTAACATACTAGTCAAAGAAGATGAAGGAAGCATCAAAGACAGATTAGACAAAATAATCTACTTGTACTATCACTTCTGGTTCATGAAAAAAGAAGCAGATATAAATTCTATTACTCATAACGTTTGCTTTGAGCTTCAAGACATAATCAAACAGCTAATAGAAAAAGAACTAGGCTTATACAGACAGTATAATACTTCAGCTTTAATAGATGCAGTTCGTTGGAGATTATCTTCTGAAAATCTTCTTCTTATGGCAAGAGTTCCATCCCTTAATATGAGGAGATTATGAACTGGTGGATTAACGACGGTGGTTTGATAGCAGCCGACCAAAACAAACTAAGAAAACCAATGGATTACGGATGGATTCCATTCGAAAGATTTGAAGAACTAACTGGAAAAAGAATTAACTGGACTATTAGAAAAGATAAGTTTATAGTTTCAAAAAGAGTATGCGGACATCTTAAATTATACGATGAGCATTTTATTACAGGCCAAAAATACAGACGAAACTATAAGATATATACATGTGAACATATAGATAAAAATGGTAATGCTCTACTAATTCCACAAGGTAATATGCTTAAAGCATTATCAGAAAAAAATTCAAGTGAATGGGAGATTTATGAAGATACCGCTATCAGCGCTAGCTCTTAATGATAAGCTAGTAATAAACGCTAATGGGAAAGAAATTCTAATTGATCCACCAATCAAACCATTTATGATGGTGCAAAAGGATCAGTTTCCAGATATTCAATCACCTAAAGTAGAGGTCTGGACTAAAGTTCCAGAGAATGAAAAGAGAGAATATTATAGATGCTCATTCGAAAATCTCGATGCCTACCAAGATTTTAGAAAACGAAACGTAGACAGACAGAAATACATGCTAGCCAATAGCTTTATAGAGCAGATCTATATCTCTACTCCTGACTTCATGAAACAATATCCTCATACTCAAGACCTTAAGATAATGTTTTTTGATATAGAGGTAGCAACTAAAGGAGATGGCTTCTTTCCAAAACCAATATCAAATGAGGTCCTATGTATTGGATATACAATATGGCTATACCACGGTGATGGAACTAAAGAAAAAATTAAGCATAAAATCATTGATAAGTTTGATCCAAGAGGAGCTAGATTTGCACAAACTACCGATGGTGATAAACAAATCTTAATAGAGTTTAGAGAAGATATAAAAACCGAAGATCCAGACATCATAGCAGGATACAACTCAGAATCATTTGATTTCCCATACTTAATTGATAGATATAAACTTCTAGATATTGATATGAAAGGAATAGGTAGACACAATAAAGCTCCATACATTGGTGATGGAGATTCTGGTCTAAAAATTCCAGGAAGAATTCATTTTGATCTTTACAACTCTAATGCTGGTGTAACAAAAGACCAAACACTATTTGGTATTAAATCTAGAACACTTAAAGAAATAGCTAGGTTCTATAAGGCTAAGAGAACTTTCTTAAAAGATGGTGTATGGACTGAAGAACCAATAGATGACATAGAAGTTCCAGAAGATATTGAGGATCTATTAAATTTATTTAATACAAATCCAAAGAAATTATACGCATACCAAGATGCAGATATGTCCAGAACAGAATGTGTTGGTCATGTCTATATGCGTAACTGTATTACTCTAGCTGAGATGCTAGGCGTTCCACTTGGAAGTATTATAACTATGTATTCAAGCTTCGTTCCAAAGCTGTTCATAGCTAGAAACATGGAAACTAAACGATTAATAAATACAGAAAGTAACTTCCAAAAATACAACTCTAATAATGGTTCAATTGCTCAGCTTGGAACTAAGTTCGAGGGAGCGTTAGTAGGATTATATAAAGATGGTTACTTCCCTAAAGTGCGTAAACTGGATTTCACCAGTATGTATCCAAGCAGTCTCCAAACTTGGAACCTCGGGCCAGACACAACCTCATTTGTCAGCAAGCTCCCGTATACGGGGAAATACACGTTCAAAAAAGATACAAAGTACAATTGGTACAGGATCCCAGACGCTAACTTCAACTGCGACATCTTGGTCAAGGTTAGAAACGACGTGGAAGGACTCCTTAAGAGCGAGATCGGCAGGCTGCGGGGTGAGCGTATTAAGATCAAGAAGCAACTTAAGAACGCGACAGAATCCGAGAAACCTGCTCTTGATTCTCAACAGTACGCCATCAAGGTCGTCCTCAACTCTATTTACGGCCTACTTGGACTCAAGTCATCCATGTATGGAGATATGATATCTGCTATGATGGTTACTGCGATGTGTAGATGGACAACTGGAAATGTTATTAGAAAGTATAAAGATATTCTAGTTGAGTTAGACACAGATGGATTAATTCTTGATCAGGATGTATCTGAAGAAGACACCAATAAGTGGCTTAACGATTTAATCGACAAGAAGTTTAGCATCAAAGATAACTATATGCAAATGGAATTGGACGATCTAGGTCGAGCATATTTCTACGCTATGAAGAATTATATAGTAGAAAAAAACGGAAGATATATAATTCATGGGTCCTCATTTAAAGCATCGAGGGCGGCCAAGATTGTAGATAGAGCGATTAACCTAGCTATCCAACATGTCTTTAATGGCAAGCCAAAAGATGAAGTAATAGAAGAAGCACTTAACTTTAAGAACCTAACTCTAGAAGACTTTGAAGAAAGAGTAAAGCTATCTAAAGAGCCTAGAGAATACGAAGATCCGTATGATATGAGATTATTCCTAGCTAAACAAATGGAAATGAAAACAGGTCAAATATCCACAATGGGTACTCAGCTTAACTATGTAGTAACAAAAAGAAGTTTACCGTTTCCAGAGCTTAAACCATATATTAAAGTTGATGGTAAAAATTATACGTTTGTTAAATGGATAGATGGGATTCAAGATTTAGATCTTAAATACTATGAGGAGTTAGTTCTAAAAGCATTAGATAAGTTTGGAATAAAGAAAATAATACAACTCAATCTGTTCGGTGAAGATTTTGAAAATATAAAGATAAACAAAAATCTCGATGTAGTGCCTACAGACAACCTTGAATTAGAACATATGTAAGAAAGGCGTTATGAATGCTTAGATTAAAATTTGGAAATCATAAATTAGGAGATGATACTGCTATAATAAACATGGGACCATCATTAAGCTGTCCCTCAAGACAATTAGGTTTATGTGAAGTAGTAAATAAAGGAATAAAATGCTATGCAGAAAAAGCAGAACAACAATATCCCAATACAGTCCCAGCTTACAGAGCTGCTCAACAAACGTATTGGCGAACTGAATCAGCAGAAAGAATCCTTCAAGACATACATGACAGGATTCGGTCAAGAAGGAACGAAACCAGATATCTTAGGTTCAATGAATCGGGTGACTTCCATGATAGAGACGATATTATCAAATTGTCAATTGTTGCTGAAGGACTTAGAACAATTGAAGTTGTCACCTATGGCTACTCATCAAGATCTGATCTTGATTTCTCAAACGCAAGATTCCTTGTTAAAGGGAGCGGAGGAACTAGGGGGAATAATGGTTCTTGCACAATCATTGAAAAAAATGATCCCGCCCCAGATGGATATCTTGTCTGCCCTGGATCGTGTAAAAGATGCAACCTCTGTAAAATAAATGTACCGCACAACATAGCGTTTAGGAGACACTAATGCCTAGAAAAACACAAGAAGAAAAAGAAAAAGAGTTTCAAGAAACTACACAGGCAATGAAAAAATATCTTACTCCAATATTCAAAATAAAGCTCTGTTCTCACCATAAAGATATGCCTGCTGTATGTGGCGTTTTTGAACTACCATTCCAACCTAAGAATGGTGATATTATCTGTGTTAAACCAAAGGACGATCCTAACAAAGGTTCCAGACTAACCTTTCTAGTTAATAACTTAATATACGATATAGAAGAAGGTTACTTCATTATGAGGCCAGATATCATACAACACATACATAAAGACATGCAAAATCAGAGTGAGATAGATTCACACATAGACCCATTGGATAATTAAAATGAAAATCATACAACCGTCATTTGAAATTCTAGATCCAACTGGATCTAAAGCTGGAGTAGAAATGCTTCAGCGTATTGAACGAGCTGGAAGAACTTGCTACAAGAGTGAAGATAAGATAACAAATGACAGCGCTGAAAAGTTTGTTAAGAATGTAATCACTCGAGGCCACGAGTCAGTAATAGAACATGAAAAAATTACTGTACGAATCATCTGCGATAGAGGAGTATCTCACGAAATAGTTAGACATAGGCTTGCTAGCTACTCGCAGGAGAGCACCAGATACTGTTATTATGGCAGCGATAAGTTTGGTGGCGAACTAACGTTTATTGATCCTTCTGAAGCCTTTAACTGGATTAAGGATGGATCTAAAGAATGCAATAGACTCTGGTGCATCTGGGAAGATAGCATGCAACAAGCTGAAGCTAATTACTTCGAGCTTATTGGGTATGGCGCCAAGCCTGAGGAGGCCAGAGATGTTCTACCAAACTCAATTAAGACTGAGCTAGTAATGACTGCAAACATAAGAGAATGGCGTTGGTTCTTTATTAAGAGAACACCCCGAGAAGCTCACCCTCAAATGAGACAAATAGCTAGGCCAATGCTTAGAGAATTCAGAACAAGATTCCCTGTACTATTTGATGATATTGGAGTAATCGAATGAAAACAAGAATGGGTTTCGTTTCTAACAGTTCGAGCTCAAGCTTTATCTGCCCAAGAAAAAACTTTGAATCTATCTTTGATCTTGGAAAAGAAATGCTAAAGATTAGGAACGCTGATTGGGAAGATATAGACAATGATAGACTACAGATTGAAACAAGAAAACTAGAACGAGCACAAGAGCTTGGCATCAATCCTAATACGCCAATCGTATTTTCTACTACTAACTACGAAACATACATTAGATTAAATACTAATGAGACATTATACGAAGTTGATACTTGCAATAATCAAGACTGGGATCAAATAGAACGATTAGAAAGCGCTACTTTCTGTGATACAGAAGAGTTATCAACAGACACTAAAGATATATACTTTTGGTGGGTTGAAGAAGGAATCGTCGGAAAGCCAGTAGATATGACGAACGCTAAATGGAAACAGTTCAGACAAGATAATAAAATTAAAGACTCCTGGCCTCAATGTCCATTTGTAGATAATCACTTTAAAGCTATGGTTGAAGGTTTAGATGGAAAAATACAATGTGTCCAGTGCTATCAGCTAGCTAAGAAAGATGACATGATTCTAGTTCCAGCAAAGAAAATCTATTTTAGATCAGCATACATACTTAAACCAAGGTTAAAACTAAGATGATTAGAAGATGTATTAGCACTAATTACAACTGGGAGTTTGACACAGTTACTGGTCACTTTCAACGATGGGGGAAAACAAAATCAGATGATCCTAGCTACAGCCCGTATGGTCCCGAGATACTCGATATGGAGATCTCGACTAACTGCCACGGAATGGCCTCTGGACCCTGCTCTTTTTGTTACAAGGGCAATACTCTGAATGGAAAGCAAATGTCGGTCGAGAGGTTCAAGACCATACTTGCCAAGATGCCAAGCAACCTCACTCAAATTGCTTTCGGCATCGGTGATCTCGACGGACACCCAGACCTCGAGAAGATACTGGCGCTCACAAGGCGCGAGGGAGTCATACCAAACATTACAATCAATGGGTTTCGTACCAGCTGTAAGCTCCTTACAGTTCTTCGAAATCTCTGTGGTAGCATTGCCGTCTCTAGATACGATAATGATGCCTGCTTCGATACCGTCCACAGACTCACAGTAATGGGTGCTGAGCAAGTTAACATTCATCAAGTAATAGCTCCAGACACTATTCAAGATTGTCTTAATCTAATAGATGATGTTAGATTTGATAAACGTCTTGAAAGATTGAATGCTGTAGTATTTCTAATGATGAAACCAAAAGGACGTGCTAAAGATATAGCACCAGTTTCAATGGAAGATTTTAAGAAGATAGCTAACAAAGCCTTAAGCACTGGAATACCATTTGGGTTTGACTCATGTAGTGCTCCAAGCTTTTTAAAGGCAATGGAGGGTCACGAGCGATTTGGGGAGTTTGCCAGATTTATAGAACCTTGTGAAGCTTTTCTATTCTCTTCATATTGTAATGTTGATGGCGAATTCTATCCATGCTCGTTCTGCGAAGGTGAGACAGGCTGGGAAACTGGCCTACCAGTCACTGGAGAAACAGACTTTCTACGCGATATCTGGAATCACCAACGAATGATTGAGTGGAGATCTAGACTCCAAAATAATAATAAAACCTGTGTATGCAGCATAGCAAGTGCATGCAGATCATGTCCAGTTTTTAATAGCGTTAGTATATGTAAGAGTATATAATAAGTATTAATATATAATAATACTAATTATATTATATTATATTTTACATATCTGACTAACAATTGTAACTCATTGATTTATTTAGTTTGAAAAGTTCTCTATAAGCATTAAAAAGATAAGATAGTTATAATATATATTAATTATATTAATACTATAACAATACTATATCATATCAACTTTACAAAGGATAAGAAAATGAAACTATTTATTCCCGATCTGTATGAAGTATTAAAGTGTCGTGTTAAGAAGCTAACGAGTACCAAAGAATCAGATGATCCAGCTGATATTCTTATTCGCTTAAAGGATGTTCAGACAGTCTGTGCAGAAATAGAAGACGTAGCCAATGCTCAGGCCCTAGAGATTGAAAAGCTTCGAGCTGAGGCAGACGCTAAGAAAGGTGTATAATGAAAATTAGACAGGGTTTCGTAAGTAATAGCTCTAGTGCTAGCTATTATGTTACACTTAACCAAAACATAGACGAAGCTCTAAACACCATACAGGAAAACTGCTGGTATCCTTATCTAGATGAAGATGCATTACTTGAAATCTTAGAAAAATATATTAAGGATACAGAATCTAGATTAGAAGATATAGACAAGAAAAGTGAGCGTTTTCTAATACTCGATACTAAGCCTGAGCTTGAATCTAGACTTAAAAAATATCAGTCTATGAAACAAACTATTATAGATAAAGCGAGTGGAAAACCAATTGAAGATCATGCTATAGCCAAAATGGGATTAGAGCTTGACTATATTTTAATTAAAGATATAAATGGAATTAAAACAGAATTAGAAGCTGGTACATCGATGCATAATAGCTATGACGAAGGCATGTCAGATTTTCTAAAGGATATTGTTCTTTACTACTCCTTCGAACGTCCTGAGCTAATATCCTTAAAAATAGAACACGATGGATAACTATTGACAAGTGTCTCCTAATATATTATATTTAGTATTAGGAGGCACAAATGATTACACCAATAGTTCGTACAATATTATCTGGATTCATATCTGGATTTCAAGCAGCAGAAAGAGCAAAAAATGCAAGACGGTATCAACGTGTTTATAGATTTCTCGATAATTCAAAAAAGCAATCCAAGCTCACTATACAAGGAATTAGATCTCCTTATAAGAATAGGGAAGAGCATTCATATATGGAGTAAGAGCACATCGATTAAAGAAATGAAGGAATACTGCAAGACATTAAAGATTGCTCCAGAAGATTATGATGCTACTATCCATGCTAAAGTATTTGTACTCAGACATAAAGATAAGAGATCATATCAAAGTATAGCAGATGAACTTGGTATCAAACTAGACTTAGTTAGTTTTTATGTAAATAGTGATCCTACAAAACCCTGGGTGCTGGATGACTGGATTGTTGATTATCACTTTAAAGATTCATCTATCTATGAAAAGATAGACATCTTAATAGACAACGACCAAAATCTAGTTCAGAGATTCAAACGAGCAAATCGTTCAGCAAACTATGTGGAGAACGTATAATGGAAGAGTATGTACTACTTAGAAAATCTGTCAATAAATACATTGATAAGTTTCCAACATCTACAAGAGATGAAAATGATAAGCTTCTTCTTATAATCTCTGAAACAGTTAATAGTAGTAAGCCTGAAGACAAGAAAAGATATTCTAAGGCTAGAGAAAGATTGGTTCTATCTAACGGCGGATTTGCCATGAAATATGTCATGAGATATAAGTCTATCTTAACTGATGATGTATCTATTATGGATCTATTTCAAGAAGCAAATCTAGGTTTGATAGAAGCAATCGATACTTTTAAAATTGCTTTAAAAACTTCCTTTACTACCTACGCTTACTTTCATGTCAGAAAAAGACTTATTGACTTCATTAAGAAGAATAAACTAGTTAGAGCTCCAAGAGACATAGCTAGAAATATGAAGCATGTTAATGAGGTCAAAGGAGAATTGTTTACTGAGTTTCAAAGAGAGCCTCTAGCAATTGAGATTGCTAACGCATTACGAGAGAGACGCAGCATAGATTTAACAGTAAACATGATAGATAGTATTGTTATTCTTCTGGACTTAAACTCATCTGAATTTGACGAAAGTTTTATTAGCGAATTTAACGAACAAATTTCGTCTAATGAACTTGCTAGTGATGAAGACTTATTTAAGAGGATGGAATTCAATCTAGAAAAAGAACTAGAGAATTCTGATAAGAAGTTTGCTGAAATAGTTAGGTTAAGATTTGGATTGGGTAAGGAGTATCCGCACACGCTTGAAGAAATAAAATTCATGTTTCATCTCAAAGATGAAGATCTACCATAAAAATAAGGGGCCGAAAGGCCCCTTCTTATTTACGCAAAGTGTATTCCAGAATCACCAAGACATTTCTTTTTATAGTTACATATCGAACATTTGTAGTCGCTGTATGTCTCTCCAGATTTTTTAATCATACTTACCTTCCTTCTAGTAAGACGGCCGCAGTGAACTTCTCGTTCTAAATCCTGTGGGCTATAAAAGAGTTTATAATCTGGTTCAGGTAAAACCTTAGTCTTAGCATGATCATATACAGAATCAAACTTCTTAAATATATCATTTATATTTATTCTTAATTCTGCTATGCTTCCTTCCTCGACAGTTGCTTCTGTACCACGAGATAGAAGTTCGTCATAAGACTTCTGATCAGCAAGCTTCATCTTATAAATTTCTTTTCCTGTCTGATCAAGTGCTCTTATGATTGGGTAGCCTTGTTCATCAAGATCTACCTCAAAGAAACAGGTTGCTCCATCGCTTCTATTAACGTACATAAGATACACTTCTTTGATACCAGAACGAACGCCGCGATCAATATACTTAGTCCAATACTTATAAAGCATTGCTTGCATTAGGTTATGAGCAGCAGGTATTGGTAATTTACCCTGTGTGCCAAAGATTTCTGGAGCTTTAAATCCTGAAACAGACTTAATCTCAATAGCTTTTAAGATGCTTTCGTCGTTAATTATTACGTCAACTTTACCAGCTATGATTACCCTATTATCAGTCTTGGTTTCAAACTCAATACGATACTGAGAATCATAGTAAAGACCCATAGTCTTGAATCTTTCTACGTGATAATTTTCATACATAAGCCCAGCATCACAGATAGCTCTGCCACGAATGCTCATCTCTTCACTTGGTTCAGCGCCTATTACCTTGTAAAATAATGAGCGCTTACATTCACCAACTGTAAAAGGACCAACACCAGCTGATGCTTCTGAGGGCCAAGAAATATTTTGAAGGCGGGTTCTCGCGCTGTCTTGAGATTCAGCACGAACTTTCATGATGTCCTTTAAGAACATCGTATTAATAAAATTAGACATAGATAACTCCTTTTCTGTATTATTAATATAGTATATTTTCAGAAGAATGTCAATAGTAAAAAAAGGACTTGACAACAGAATTACTTTTTATTATATTATTACTAGGAAAAATTCCTAGAAAGGAAATTGTTTGGATATGAAAAGAAATTTAAAGAAAGGAAAATCATGGTAGTCACATCTAAAACATTAGAAAATTTAAAGAAAAGGATCCCATTTAAGTGGCGCATACAAACACAGAACGAGTACAATGCTCAGTGTGTAGCCTATATAGACGCCAGAGATGTACAAAATCTACTGGACGAAGTAGTCGGCGTAGATAACTGGCAAACTAACTTTGAAGTAATTAATGGAAATCTTTTCTGTAGCCTCGGTATACGAGTAACTCACGATGATGGAGAAACTGAATGGATATGGAAGAAAGACGTAGGAACAGAATCTAATACAGAAGCAGAAAAAGGAAACGCCAGTGATTC
>Ga0172363_10001629_pt1 | contig 18151 bp, 18 predicted proteins | sample LakKivs2_kivu2a2_FD_114541 | JGI IMG/M metagenome (GOLD analysis project Ga0172363, IMG submission 114541) | Sediment microbial communities from Lake Kivu, Rwanda - Sediment s2_kivu2a2 | ecosystem: Environmental > Aquatic > Freshwater > Lake > Sediment | place: Rwanda: Western Province, Lake... | reverse complement strand
GGAAAGACAAAGAGGTTAGAGTTTTAATACGCTCAACTTCTGATATTTCTTCACTTGAAGGTCTGGAGATAGAAAAGGCTGTTGGGGATATCCATAATACAGATTCCCTTATAAAAGCTTTCAGGGGAGCAGATACTGTATATCATCTGGCTGCCATGATTTCAATTATGCCGGGCGATCGGGCATTGATACGTAATGTTAATCTTGAGGGAACCAGAAATGTTATAGATGCTTGCTTAAAATGTGGTGTAAAGCGATTAGTGTATACCAGTAGTATACATGCATTAAAAGAGCCGCCTATGGGAACAGTTATTGATGAAAGTATGCCATTTGAGCCAAACAATAATAGGGGAGAATACGATAGATCAAAGGCTCTTGCCAGTTTAGAGGTGGTAAAAGCTGCTCAAAATGGCCTGGATTCGGTAATAGTTTGCCCTACCGGGGTTTTAGGTCCTTATGATTTCAGGATATCAGCAATGACTCAGACATTTATTGACTTTGCCAGAAGTAAGATGAAAATGACTATAAATGGAGCTTATGATTTTGTAGATGTCCGGGATGTAGCTGTGGGACATATTTTAGCAGCTGAAAAGGGAAAGACCGGTGAGAAATATATATTATCCGGGCAAAGAGTTACTATGGATGAAATGATGTCAATGCTGAATGAAATTAGTGGAATACAGCCGCCAAAGTATAAAGTTCCTATCTGGCTGGCAAAAACTGCTGGCATTTTTACCCCTGTCTATTATAAATTAGCAAATAAAACTCCACGATTTACTAGTTATTCTATAAATACCCTGCGGAGCAATTCGTATATAAGTAGTGAGAAAGCAAGCCGGGAATTGGGATATAAGACCAGGCCTGTTAAAGAATCAATTGAAGATACTTTTAAGTGGTTTAGGGAAAATAAAATATTGTAATAGGTTTTTAAGATAATAAAAATTGATTTAATTTACTTTGTCATGTTAATAAATCTTGATATAATAGATTTCTGCATATTAAGATGTTAGAACAGAAAAATAAAGAAGATTCCTTGATTTACACATTATAATGTGTTATATTTTGTGTACAAGGAGGACGTCATGGCAACAAATCTCGCAATAGATGATAAATTAATTTTACAGGCATTAAAAATTGGCCATCATAAGACAAAAAAAGAAGCAGTCACAACTGCCCTGAGGGAGTATATTACCCACAAGAAACAGGAAGAGATCACCAGTCTGTTCGGCAAGGTCGAGTTCGATGAGAAATATGATTATAAAAAAGCCAGAAAAAGATGAAAGTACTGGTAGATACCTGTGTTTGGTCACACGCACTCAGACATAAAAATCCAGATAAAAATATTATTAAAAAACTTTCAGATCTTATCAATGACGGTAGAGCTGTACTTATAGGCCCGATCAAACAAGAATTGCTTTCAGGTGTGCACCCCTCTGCTCAGTTTGAAAAATTAAAAGACATCCTCTCTTCTTTTGAAGAAATCCAACTGAAAAACATACATTTTGAAAAGGCCGCTGAATTCTGCAATGTTTGCCGCTCAAAAGGCGTACAGGGGTCAACCATAGATTTTCTCATCTGCTCTGTCGCACATTCAGAAAATATGATAATCTTTACAATAGATAAAGATTTTGAAAATTACGCAAAATATTTGCCAATAAAATTAATTGAATAAAAGTTCTAACAAACTGCTGAGCTCAGGCGTTAGGTCCTTATGATTTCAGGATATCAGCAATGACTCAGACAATATGTTGAGTGTATTAATATGGGGAGCTCCCCATATAGGACATATCAGGGGATTCACTTCATATATCTTATTTATAAGCCTTGCCCAGGATTTATTGCAGCCCTTTGTATGCTGTTTTTTAAATTCTTATGGTTAAATTTCAAGATCAAACTCTTTTGTACTTGTTCCATCTTTTGATTTGTATTAAACTATCAGGAAGAGAAAGGAGAAATCATGGCAGAGGAAAAAATAAAACCCAGGGTAATGTCTATGTCAAATACGAAAAAGGAGATGATTGATACTTATAATGCGCTACTAAAACAATTACAAGAGAAGAGTGAAGCTGAACTGAAACCAGAAAAAAAGATTGAAGAAAAAAAGAAAAGAGAGGTTGTGGAAGTGGCAGAGACCCTATCTTCAGAGGTGGTCATTAATGAGATCGGCAATCTGAAGCTGGAAATAGGAAAAAGACTAACCAGTATTTCCGATGGACTGGAGGAAGAGGTCAGTAAATTCAATCAAATTCAGAAAGCTATTGAAATAAAGGATGAGGAGCTTAAAGAATTATATGAAATAGAAAGATCAGCAGAAACACTTGCAGCATTAATAGAAGCGCAGAATAAGAAGCGCCAGGAATTTGAATTGGAAATGACTGCCCGAAAGGAAGAATTTGACCGGGAAATCATCACAACCCGTGAGGAGTGGGTAAAAGAGAAAAAAGGGTATGAAGCAGATATCAAAGAAAGGGATGCAGCAGAGGCAAAAAGACGGGAAAGGGAAAAGGAAGAATATGGCTATGCCTTTAAGCGGGAACAATGGTTGGCAAAAGATAAGTTTGAAGATGAGAAGGCAAAAACAGAAAAAGAGATTCAGTTGAAAAAAGAGTATATGGAAAAAGAGCTAACCGGGAGAGAAAAAGCAGTCGCAGAAAGGGAAGAAGAATTAGCAGAACTACAAAAGAAGGTTATCGCCTTTCCCGATGAAATCAAAGAAGCTGTCAGCAAGGCAGTTAAAGAGACAACAGAAAGAATTACGCTTGAAGCAAAAAATAAAGAGGAATTGATAAGAAAAGAATTTGACGGTGAAAGAAACGTGCTCAAAACTCGAATCGAGTCTCTTGAAAAAACTGTAAAAGAGCAGAGCGGACATATTGCCAACCTTTCAGGGCAATTGGAGAAATCCTATCAAAAGGTTCAGGATATCGCTATCAAATCCGTTGAGGGATCATCAAACCTAAAATCATTTGCAAATCTGCAGCAACTGGCTTCAGAACAAACAAGGAGGCAGTCCCAGGAGAAATAATTAAGCGTTTAGTGAGATCAGTATATGCCCAGGACAAAAGAGGAAAAGAAAAAGGCCAAGAGGAAGATTAAACAGAAAGAACGCCGAGAGAGACCGGTCAGGGCTTTTCTTCGGGAAAAGACTGAGTTTCTTTTTTATAAAGCCCTCTGGTTTAAGGATAAGGGCCAGTTGGGCAAGGCGCTCTTTTACCTGGAAAAGGTTCTGCGTTTGGATCCGAAGAATGAAGAGTGCCTTCAGGAAATGGGCCATCTTGGATATTTGATGAAAAGGTCCGACATAGAACTCAATGCGCTTTTGGGCCTTTACAGTCATGGTCTTATAAAACCTGGACAATTGCCGTTTTTATGCCAACTGCTGGAGGAGGATGGTAAATACAAACAGGCACTATGTATTATTCAAGAAACTTTAAAGAGCTTTTCAAAGATAAAGGCACGAGGAAAGAAGGCCCTGAGAGAATCCCTTATTAAAAGCCGAAAACATTGCCAAGCCCAGTTGGAAACAACACAAAAGCTGGCGGCCATAAACTCGCCTATTGAAACGCGCAAGGATGAAAATAGGCAAAGAGAACCCAAAAAAATCATTGCTTATCCCGAAAACGCCGATGTCTCCGGAGATCATGCAGATGAAAGCCCCCTCCCAGAAATCCCTATATACATTCAGGTGGACCCAGTGGCTTTCAAAGAATCCCTGGTAGATGGGCACCTTACCTCTCTGGAGAACTACCAACTTACATTAGAAGGACATCGAATCCGTTTTAAAGAGACCTTTGAAAGTCTTATCTGTTTTAATAGTCTGAAAAACGTCCGATCATTCTGGTTCCAGGAAGAGACTGCCAGAAAAATCTTGAAGACCTTTCATGGCCGGGCCTTGCTGGCGGATGAGGTAGGACTTGGCAAGACTATAGAGGCCCTTATGGTACTTAAGGAATATATTCAGAGGGGTATGGTAAAAAGCGCCCTTATACTAACACCAACACCACTTGTAAGCCAATGGAAGGAAGAACTGGAGGTCAAATTCGGACTTAACTTTCCATCCACAGATGATCCCGGTTATCACACCCGGGAACAGTCCTTCTGGAAAGAAGACTTTATCCTTGCATCCATCAATCTTGCTAAGTCAAAGAAGAATTTTCCCATAGTCACCCAAAGGGAATATGACATCGTCATAGTTGATGAGGCCCACCACCTAAAGAATCGAAACACGTTAAACTGGAAACTTATCAATGCCTTGCAAAAAAGGTTTTTACTTCTCCTTACGGCGACACCTGTGGAAAACAATCTGATGGAGCTTTACAATATCATTACCCTTCTCAAACCGGGTCAGTTAAAGACAGCCTCCGCCTTTCGCGAAAAATTCATGACCCGCGGCGATCCCACTGATCCCCGAAACCGCAGCCACCTAAAAGATCTTCTTGGACAGGTTATGGTACGAAATACCAGGGCCTTTGCAAAGGTTGATATCCCTCCACGGTTTGCTCAGACCATAAAGGTGGACCCAGACTCTTTGGAAATCGAGCTGTATCAAAAAATCACTACCCTGATAAAAGATATAAATGAGACCAATGGCTCAGGTCATAAATTACTGCTAAAGAATCTCCTGGCTGAGGCGGGTTCTTCACCTCGCGCAGTGAGATTAACCCTTTCCCGAATTCTTGCAAGGCGAGAGATGCTCCCCGAACACAAAAAGAGGCTCCATGACATAAACAATCTTTGCCGCTCTATACATACTATCAGCAAAGACAGGCTGCTTTTTAAGCTTATTAGATCCTATCCAGGCAAAATGATCCTCTTTGTCAAGTACCACGGCACCCTGGATCATGTGTCTGAATTTCTGGCAAGCAAAGGGATCAGCCATTCACTATTTCATGGTAAGATGGATAACCGCAGCAAGGATGAACAAATTCAGAGCTTCAAGGAGGACAAGGACATTCTGCTCACCACAGAAATTGGCGGTGAAGGCCGCAACCTCCAATTCTGCCATCAGATGCTCAATTATGATCTCCCCTGGAACCCAATGAAGATCGAACAGCGAATCGGCCGTATACACCGTATCGGGCAGGAAAAAGAGGTGATGATTTACAACCTGTGCGCTGCAGGAAGTGTGGAGGATTATATTCTTGAGATATTGGATAAGAAAATCAACATGTTTGAGATGGTGATTGGGGAGATTGACATGATATTGGGACGGATCAAGGAGGAGAAGGACTTTTCTGAAACGGTTTATGACATCTGGGTGAATTCAAGATCTGAAGAAGAAAGAAAAACAGCATTTGGACAACTGGGAAGCAGGTTAATGAGGGCCAAAACCAGCTATCAAAAGTCCAAAGAGCTTGATAAAAAACTTTTTGGTGAAAATTATGAACTCTGAATCCAATCGAGAACTGGAAGAATTTGCCTGTAGATTCCTTGAGAATCAGGGGGCGGTACTGGAAAGGAATGAGCGAGGATTTGAAGCTCTCCTGCCTGAAAATTTGTCAGAGGTTTTCGGGACCTCTGAGCATATTAATATAAATACCGGATCAGACCCTGAATCAGAAGGGGTTTATTCTATCAATTACGGCTCCTCCCTGCTCGAAAAAATGGTAGATGCAGTCTGTGGAGATGTACCTTTGTTGGCCTGCCAGCTTCAGTTTGACTATCTAAAAAGAGAGGGTTTTGACAGTCTGATCCAGGAACAGTTCTTTTTTTCCAAATCGGTGGGCAAAACGGAGAGCCGAGCAAAAATTAACACCGCATACATCTTCCTGACCTGCCGGTTTACAGCTCAAAGCGATGAGCAGAAGCATGGCCTTTTAAGCCTTGTTTTTAATCTGGAAACAGGGGCATATATCCCCCACATGGCAGAGTTGTTCTCTGCTGCTGGAAAAAATTTTATTCCTCTTCAGAAGCCCGTCTGGAAGGATGGACAATTGGAAATGGTTATGAAATGTATTAAAGAGCAATCAAAAGGGATCTTGATGGACGAATTAAATTCTTTCCATGAAACCATGACAAGGCGCTTCAGGAGGGATGTGGCAAATCTTGAAGAATATTACCATGCCCTGGAAAAAGAAATGGAAAAAAACCTTGAAAGGCATAGTCTTTCAGAGGAGTTGGTAAAAGAAAGGCGTGAAAAAATAGGCCTTCTGCCTGATGAACTCGAAAGAAAAAGGGACGACCTGTTTAAAAAATACAGCATTAAGGTAAATGTAGAGCCCTGTGCGGTCATGCTGATCAATACGCCAGCCGTTATAGTCCTTTATAACATCTTTATTAGAAGGACTCGGAAAAATGTTTCCTTGATCTATAACCCTGTTACCAAAGCATTGGATCCTCTTGTTTGCCAGGGTTGCGGAAAGAGTATTACCAACATCTACTTTTGTAATCATCTCCATTTGCTCTGCTCCATGTGCAGCGAAAAATGTCCGCTTTGTTAGAGTTCTTGTTTTATTGGTTTTTTGTGGTATTAATAGCAGTTTAAGTGATGTGCCTAATCTAACTATTATACTTTCAACGACAAATACACCGTCTCCCACAAATTAACGTGTGCTGCAGTGATAGGAGTTATCCTTGCGAAACCGAACCTATGTAAAACAGCAAATCCATTATAGAATCAGGAAATTACCCCGGCAGATACCGTATTTATACCTTGGGGAACTAAAAGCAAATTCTCATGCATCACTGGCAGATACCTTGTTGGTACCTGGAGGATCCAAAAGCAAATTATTATGCAAAAAAGGGTCAAGCTTAAAGATTGCTTTCTCTTTTTTCTTTTTCGGGATTTTGGTTTTGAGGATGATCTCCCAAAAATTAAGTACCTTTGGAAACCACCTACCCCGCCGTGGATTGGACACTACTTCCTTAAGGTCCTCCTCTGTATAAACCGAATAGAGCCATTTAATTCTTCCGGCATCTCCATAATTTAGAACCTGGGTAATAATGATTTCTTTATCTTTTGCAAGGTCCATATTGTCAATATTGTATGACCACAAACAGGGGATAATATTTTTTGGTATTTTCTTTTTCATTTCTTTCTTCTCCAGGTTTTATCTATTTTTTCAACCTCAGCAATAAAGAACTTTTTTGCATCTTTCCAGTTAAAAGGTTCAAGAAGCTCAATATTTCTATCATTGCTTTCAATTTCGGCATCTTTAAAGTAAGTCAATGATTGAAGTGCCAGATATTCGTTGAAACCGGGGTATTTTTCCCTGGCAAAACCGAAAATCTTTCCCAGCCCTATTTTCTTGATTAAAAAATAAAGGTCTACAAAATCACGTTTTGTTCCTCTCTGGATAATCGCAATCATTTTCATCGCGGCAATATCTTCAAGGGAAGCAAGATTACAATATCGGCTTTTCAAAAGATTTCGAACCAATGGGTAAGGATAAGTAAAAAGACTGATACTAATGTCATTTAGTTCCAGAAGCAAAGTGTTTTTTTCTGTAATTGTGGATAGTAAAATTTTTCTGTTCTTCTGCCTCTGAAATTGTTCATAAATTTCTGCAGGGTGAAATTCTTTTTCAGTGTAAAAATCAAAATCCACAGAAGTTCTATGTTTAATCTGAAGAGACAGGGCAGTACCGCCTGCCAGATAAAAATTTTGCTCCTTTAAAAATACAAGCCTGGGCAGGATTTCTTTCTGGTCCACGGTCAAAACTTCCCAAAATATTTCCATTTTTTAATTATAAACCAATAGGCTTTTTAACTCAAATACCGTGATGCAGTATTCTCATAATGTTGTACCGTGGATAACAGCTACCATTTTTTACCAAGCCAATTTTTATATCTGATAACCTGGATTATGGTAACTATGAGGTTTTGATAGCTATGTGATCCAAAAGCAAGTAAGCAAGTTCTTATAAATTTAAAAATAATACTAACTTGAAGTAGCTAAACTTTAATGTTTTAGATAAATCCGTTGAAGTTTATAGAGCTGCAGATGTAGTGGCTCATGCTTTATATGAGATGACATTCTTTGGGTATTGCTCTAAAGTCGTAAGTAAACGAGTGGAAGAGGAAAAACATATTTTAGATGAACGTTACAAGGAAATACAAAGCGGTACTGCTCAGCTTATTCCTTTTGAAGAAGTTATGGCCGAAACCAACTATGTTGATAAACGTACACCTGAAGAAAAAGATCTTCCACTATCAAAAGATATATGTATTCATCGCATAATTTATGTTATAATAATTTATATTAAAAGTATAAGAGGTAAAATATGTCGCCGACAAAAACAATAATATCTAAAGCGTTACATCTTAAGCCGGCGGAAAAATCCATTGTCATTGAAGCATTGCTTAAGAGCCTTGACATCCCCGACCCAAAAATTGAAAAAATATGGACCGCTAAAGCTGAGAAACGGCTTAAAGCATATAAGGAAGGGAAAATTAAAACGGTCTCTTTCGAGGATATATTCCATTATCAATTAGAAAATAATAAGTGTTCTTTTAAAAATAAATAGATTATATAGTTTGTGTTGTCACATCAGGGAATCCAGTTTAATTCTGGAGCGGTCCCGCCACTGTGATAGGGTGTGTGCTCTCTAATTAAGCCACTGGCAAAGTGTTGCCGGGAAGGCGGAGAGTAAAGTCCCTTAAGCCAGGAAACCTTAAAAGTTTTTTAATTATCTCTCTTCGGCAGAAAGAGGGTGATTTTTCGTTTATTAAAAGGAAAAATTCCCGCCCGAAGAAAGGCGGGTTTTTTTATTTATAAACCATAAAAGATTAGGGGAGGAAAGAATGTCAAAAAAGATTATGCTGGCAGTGGTAGTGATTCTAATTCTATCTCTTATAGCTACCCTGGGTATCTTTTCAGGATGCAAGGGGCAAGCTACAGAAGAATCATTGGGCAGTCCAGTAGAGGTGGTGGATGGTGAAGAAAATATAGTTAAGCTTGCTGCACATGCAAGAAAGATTATTGTCCTTGCGCAAAGTGCACTGGAGATAATTGATGGTCTGGGCGCTATGGAACTGGTGGTAGAGGTTGATAATTGGAGTGTAGCGGAAGGTGAACCGCTGGCGGAAGGATTTGAGGGTGCTGGGGATGTATATGGGCTGAATATAGAAAGAATAGCTGAGCTGAATCCTGATATTTTAATAACTATTACCGGTGGCCCTGAAGATGACTATCAAAAAGTAAGAGAACTCGGAATTGAAATTTACAGAGTCATCGATGTTAAAGGTATTGAAGGTGTTTATGATGAAATAGCTAACATCAGTAAAATAATTGGGCTTGAAGATAAGGGGAAGGAACTTGTGAGCGAACTTAAAAAAGGGGTTGATAAAATATATAATCAGGTCAAAGATTTGAGTGATGAACAGAAACCAAGAGTTTTTTATGAAGTATGGAATGATCCTTTAATGAGTGCAGGGGCAGATACCTTTATTGATGACTTAATCGAAAAGTCAGGCGGAATAAATATAGTAGCAGAGGATAATCTAACCGGATGGCCTGAATATAGCGTGGAGACATTAATAGAGAAAAATCCGGATATAATAATTGCTCCTATGAGTCTTGTAGCAGATCCTTCAGTAATAATGGAAGATGAGAGGTTTTCAAGCATTGATGCAGTGACTGGTGGCAAGGTTTATGTTGTCCCGGATAATCCAATTTCCCGTCCAAACCAGAACCTGATTAAAGCGCTGCAAATGTTTGCAAAAGCAATCCATCCTGAAATTTTTGGGAAATTTGAAGTAATAGAGTAAAAAATTAATTCTTAAATAATTTTTATAAAAAAAAGTAATCTTGTTATTATTGTTTATAATAATAGCAAGATTACTATTCAAGTATACTATTGGAAAAAGAGGAGTTTTTTGGCAAGAATTTATTTTCTCATTGGCGGAGCGAGAAGTGGAAAAAGCAGTTACGGAGAGGAACTGGCAAAGTCTCTTTCTGGCAGAGTAGCATATATTGCTACATCAAAGATCACCGATGAAGAAATGGAAGAAAGAATTACACGTCATAGAAAAAGAAGGCCAAAAAACTGGAAAACCTATGAAATTGCTGACAAAAATATAGACGAACAGGGTATAAAAAAAATTATAAAAAGTATCTCCAAAGAAAATATCAACACTGTAATTATTGATTGCATAACTAACTTGCTGTTTAAAATTATTTATGATTATAAATTAGATTCTATTAAAATTATAAGAAATGAGGTTGAAAGAGCAGCCAAGAAGGAAGTCATATCATTTTTTAAATCTCTACTGGAAGAATTAAGAGAAAGCAAGTTAAATGTAATAATTATTTCAAATGAAATTGGCCTTGGAGTTGTTCCTGCATTTCCCCTTGGAAGAATTTTCAGGGACTTAATGGGTATTGTAAACAAAAATATAGCAGAAGTTTCAGATGAAGTTTATTTATTTATAGCAGGACTGAAACAAAGGTTAAAATAATGAGCAAGTTTATCAATGCTTTGGGATTTTTAACTATTATAAAAATTCCAAAAAAATATACATTAAAAAAAGAACAGTTAGCTGATTCTACAGTTTATTTTCCAATAGCTGGATTAATCATTGGCATAATATTATCTTTGTTCTATTTTGTTGCAAGTTTTATATTTCCGCTATTTTTATCTGTAATTTTACTTATTGGACTGGAAGTTTTTTTATCTGGCGGAGCTCATCTTGATGGCCTGAGCGATATGTTTGATGGCACTTTTTCCGGCAGGAGTGATAAGAATAAGATTTTAGAGATTATGAAAAAAAGTGATACAGGGGTATATGGAATTTTATCCATAGTTTTTTTATTGCTTCTAAAGATTTCTATAGTCTATTATTTAGCCAGTATTAACTTGGGGCATGTTTTAATTTTTTATTTAACAATCATCTTTATGCCAGCATTCGGGAGATGGAGCATGGTTTTTTTGATTAGCAGGTATAAAAATGCTCGAGGTAGCAATAGTCTGGCTAAAATATTTACAGATAATAAAAATAAAAGAAAAAATTTTTATATCTCAAGTATATATTTATTTTTGTTATTTTTAGTTTTATATACATTTTTCGGATATCTTACTGGAAGCTGGGCAGGTGTTTTTAGTTTTTTAAATAATTTAGAAAGTGTTTATTTAATACTATTTATCTTGGCTAAAGCTCTACTGGTTACTGCTGCCCTGTTTTTGCTTTTATTGCCTGTAAGCTGGTTTTTTACAAGAAGAATCGGTGGGATAACCGGAGATATCATAGGTGGAGTAAGTGAGATTACTGAACTAATGTTTTTATTTGCAAGTTATTTAGTATTTACTTTTTTTATATAAATTTTTATGAGGACCTTTATGAGAACCTTTATTGGAACCGGAAGGAAAACTATAAAGCATACAATAATACTGCTAATAATATTAATAGCGCTTATTATAGTTGCTGCTTCAATAGGAGCTGCGAAAGTAAACTTAAAGGATACCAGCTTGATTATAGCCAGTTTTATTCCAGGGGTTAATCATTTTATCAATACTGCCCGTCTGGATCCCCAGGATATTATAATTATTTCACAGATAAGGCTGCCGAGGATATTCTTGTCCATATTTGTTGGTATAGCGCTTGCCAGCGCAGGGGTTATTTTTCAGGGGCTCTTTAGAAATCCTATGGCAGATCCCTTTGTAATCGGGGTCTCCGCAGGAGCAGCTTTTGGAGCAACTATTGGTCTGGTGTTTATTACCGGCGTCGGTCTACTGGGTATTTCCACTACCACTATTTTTGCCCTGCTCGGGGCGCTGGTCACTACATTTTTGGTCTACAGTATTTCCAGCGCCAGAGGGAAGGTTTCAGTAACTACACTGCTTCTCTCTGGCATTGCCCTTAGCGCTATGCTGAGTGCTATGACTTCGTTTATCATGATATTCAGGGGTCATGATCTGGCAAAAATAATTTTTTGGATTATGGGTGGCTTAACTGCTGCATCATGGTATAAGTTTAATATTTTAGCTCCTATGGTAATTGTGCTTATTATAATTTCCGGATTTTATATGAGGGATTTAAATATTATATCCCTGGGAGATGAAAGGGCAGCTCAATTAGGAGTTCAAACAGAAAGAGTTAAAAAAATACTGCTGATAATGGCTTCACTTATAGCCGCCTTAGCTGTTTCTATTAGTGGAATTATAGGATTTGTGGGCCTTGTAACTCCACACATTTTGAGGCTGATTGTAGGACCCGACCATAAAATTTTATATCCAACTTCTGCTGTAGCAGGGGGAATAGTTCTGCTTATGTCTGATACTTTAGCCAGAACTATTCTTATGCCCAGGGAAATTCCGGTAGGGATTATAACTTCGATTGTCGGGGTTCCGTTTTTCCTGTATCTTTTGGTAAAGTCAAAAAAACAGGTTTTTTAAACTGGTTAATTTAGGCGAGATGAGTAGAAAGAGAAAAGTGCTTTCGGTTAAAAATTTAGATTTTTCTTATAATCAGAATAAGGTTCTGGATAATATAAGTTTTAGTGTGGAAGAGGGGAGTTTTATCTCAATCCTCGGTCCAAATGGATCAGGTAAAAGCACTCTGGTAAATCTTATAAGCAAGGTTCTAAGAGGATATGAAGGTAAAATTGAAGTCGGTGGAAGGGATATAAAGGAGTTAAATCCAAAAGATATTGCAAAAATGGTGGCTGTAGTGCCCCAGTATACCAATCCTGGCTTTAGCTTTACTGTAGCTGAAATGGTTATGATGGGAAGGCACCCATACATTTCAAGATTTGGAATGGAAGGAAAAGAGGATTTTGATGCAGTTAGCGGAGCCATGGAAAAGACTAAAATATTACCATTTGCAAATAGAAAGTTTACGGAACTGTCAGGCGGTGAGAAGCAGCGGGTAATTATGGCTCAAGCTCTAGCCCAGGATAGCTCTATACTGCTTCTGGATGAGCCCACTTCTCATCTTGATATAAATTTCCAGATTGAATTTATGAATTTGTTTCTAAGTTTAAATAAAAAAGAAAATAAAACCATAATTGGAATTTTTCATGATGTGAATCTTGCCATACAAAACAGCAAAAAAATAATGCTTCTAAAAGAAGGCAGGATTTTTAATTTCGGCAGTGGAGAAGATATAATAAACAGGGAAAGTATAAAAAGTGTATTTGGAAGTGATGTATTTATAGGCAGAAATCCTGTAACTAAAAAACTTTACGTTAGTCCGGTTTTTAATCCGGGTGATGATCAGGGTATTTCCAGTCAGAAAGCAAACAAATATTTAAGAGTTCATATAATTGGCGGTGGCGGAGCTGCATCACCGGTAATGAATTTACTCCACAGCAGCGGTTATACGGTATCCTGCGGAGTCATAAATACTCTGGATACAGATATTGATACTGCCCAGATGCTGGGAATCCCTTATGTAGCTGAGGCACCTTTTTCACCTATTAGTTTTATTTCACAGAATAAGAACATTGAATTTATTAAATCAAGCGATGTGGTAATCCTCCCTGCAGTGGAGTTCGGCTCCGGCAATTTCTCAAATCTGGTATCTGTAAAAGAAGCAATCAGTTCAGGGGAAAAAGTGATAGTAATAGATGAAAAAAACATAAGGGAAAGAGATCATACCGGTGGAAAAGCAGAAAAGCTTTACAGGAGAATAATAGAAGACGGTGCAATTGTAGTTAAGTCGATAAATCAGGTACTCAGATGTTTGTAATTACAATATGATAAAGGGTAAATCAAAATCCATAATGATACAGGGCACTGGCTCACATGTTGGCAAGAGTGTCGTAACTGCTGCAATATGCAGAATTTTGAAACAGGATGGATACAGCGTATGTCCATTTAAATCACAAAACATGGCCCTGAATTCATATGTCACTGCCACAGGTGGGGAGATGGGCAGAGCCCAGGTAGTCCAGGCTGAAGCATGTGGACTGGAACCTGAAGTTTATATGAATCCAATACTTATTAAACCCATAGCTGACTCAAGGGCGCAGATAATATTTATGGGAGAAGTGGTAAAAAATATGAGCGCTGTTGAATATAACAAAAAGAAGGTTTTTTATTTAAATAAAATTAAAGAAATCATCAGTGGTCTAAAAAAAAGATTTGATTTTGTAGTGATAGAAGGAGCCGGCAGCCCGGCAGAAATAAACTTGCTGAAAAATGATATTGTAAATATGAGAACAGCAGAGATTGCCGCATCCCCTGTAATATTGGTGGGAGATGTTGATAGGGGTGGCGTATTTGCAAGTTTTTACGGCACTGTAAAGCTTCTTCCAAAAAGTTATAGAAAATACATAAAAGGTTTACTGGTAAATAAGTTTAGAGGAGATATAAGCCTTCTTGAACCCGGTAATGATTACATATCCCGAAAATTAAAAATTCCGGTGATAGGTACTATTCCATATTTTAGGGATATTTATATTGAAGAAGAGGATTCTGTAAATCTGGAGCGGGAAAGAAATAAAAAATTGATTTTAAGTAGTACCGGGGAAAATAATAAAAGCGGAAAAATAATAATTGGTGTAGTCTATCTTCCCCATATTTCTAATTTTACTGATTTTAATGCTTTTGAACTAGAAAAAGATGTAAGCCTGATTTATATCAGAGATGATAAGGAGTTAAAAGATTTAAGGCCTCATATGATTATTATTCCCGGGAGCAAAAGCACTATAAGCGATCTTCTGTATTTAAGAAGATCTGGATTAGAGGAAGAAATTAAAAAGCAATACAAAAGGGGCACGGTGGTATTTGGCATATGCGGAGGTTTCCAGATTTTAGGGAAAAAGATTACAGATAAATTTAAAAGTGAATCGCCGGATGCCGGGAACATTAATGGCATTGGCCTTATGGATATAAATACAGAATTTTTACAAAATAAAAGTACCTATCAGGTAGAATTTGAAGTCAACGGAGATGTTTTCAATTGTAATTCGTATTTAAAAGAGATGAGTGGGAGATTTATAAACAGCAAGATGGAAGCTATGAAGGGATATGAGATCCATATGGGTATATCCAAACCGGTACCGGGCAAGTCCGGCAAATTAATACCACTTTTTAAGATAAAATCCAGGGGAGATGGCATTACTGATTTTAATGATGGATTTATAAAATTTGAAAATAAGACTACCAGTATAGCGCTTGGTACATACATTCACGGGATTTTCGATAACTGTACTTTTAGAAAGCTCATCCTGGAACTGCTCAGAAAAAAGAACAGTATAAGAGGTACTGACATTAATGATGCATCTATATCATATAGAATTTTTAAAGAGGAGCAATATAACATGCTGGCAGATGTTTTCAGAGAAAATATGGATATGGAATTGTTTTATAAAATACTGGTGCATGGGTTATAATAAAATTAAAATATTAGCAAAGGTTAACCGGAAATGAATTTAGAGGAAAAAAATAACTACCCGCAAAATATCTGTAAGAAAGATTCTAAAGAAGGTCTGGTACTGATAAATACTGGCAACGGCAAGGGAAAGACCACAGCAGCGCTTGGCCTGGCTCTGAGAGCAGCAGGTCATAATTTTAAGGTTTTGATCCTGCAGTTTATTAAAGCGCCCTACTACAGGACTGGTGAGGCTAAAATTATGGAAAAATTAAAACCCTTAATTGAGATAGAACAGCTGGGCAGAGGATTTATAAAATTTAAAAATGGCAAGCCGGAACTTACAAAAGAAGAGATAGATAATGCTATAGAATCTTTTAAGTATGCCCGGGAGAAGATTTATAGTAGTAAGTATGATATGGTTATTTTAGACGAGATAAATAATCTAATTGATTACGGGCTTTTAAAAGTGGAGGATGTAGTGGACCTTATAAAAAATAAGCCAAAGGAACTCTGTATAGTGCTGACAGGTAGAAATGCTCCCTGTAAATTAATAGATATTGCTGATACGGTAACTGAAATGAAAGAGGTAAAACATGCTTCCAGTAAGGGTATAAAGGCTAGAAAGGGGATTGAATACTAATTACTGCAAGCTGGCTGAATTTTAAAATACAATAAGTGAGAAGTATAACTGGATTTTAATAAAATTTAAATTGATTAAGTGGTTAAGGAAAGGAATCATTGAAATGGAGTGTAATAAGGAAAGAAATTTAAAAAGCTGCAACTGTACTTATGAGCCCTGCTCAAGAAAGGGTATCTGTTGTGAGTGCATAGCTTATCACAGGCAATCTGGCGAGCTTCCGGCCTGCTATTTTGACCAGAGAGCTGAGAGAACTTACGACAGGTCAATTGAACACTTCATTAGATTAAATAGCTAAATCCGGTTTAACCGGCATAGCCAGTTTTTAAGTTAATCGTCAATGACAAGATATGTAAATAAAACTGAATTTATGACAAAAATAGGTGTACTTTATTGTCTATGGGAAGACAGGGCTGACGGAATAACAGTTTTATTTCTGGGATGTAAAAAGGAGGCTTTCCAGAAGTATATTGAAAAGATTGAGGATAATTACAGGGATTCAGATAATTTTTCTTTCATAAATAAAGAATCAAAAGATATTGAGAATAAAATTGATGAGTACCTGGATGGTAAAATAAGAAGCCTGGATTTTAAAGTCGAGTTCCTGGCGGGAACACAATTCCAAAAGAAAGTATGGAATAAAGCTATCTCCATATCCTACGGTAATACTGTAAGCTACAGGAAGTTGGCCGCTCTTGCCGGTTATAAAAATGCCTGGAGGGCGGCTGGCTCAGCATTAAAAAAGAATCCCATAATATTAATTGTGCCATGCCATAGAGTTATAAGGAGCGATGGTACTTCAGGTGAATTTGGAGGAGGAAAAAAGGTAAAAAAATTTCTGCTCAGTCTGGAGAAAAGCTCCACACTGGATACTAGATTCAATGATTATTTTGTAGGTTTTTTAAGCTAGTTAAAATGCAAAGTATATTTTACTGGTTCAATTATATTGAAAATCGCTGTTTCCAAGCTTGAATCAAAGTTAAAAAGTAACTAATTCTGTCTCCAAAGCAGGTAATGGATTTTGGAAGAGATAAAACTTTATTTTGAAAAACCTGAAGATGAAAAATCACTGTAAAAAGCTACGGATTTTGGAAGTATTGTTGTATTGGTATTATAGGAGTGAAGCCACTTTGAGTGTTATATACCCTGTTTTAGTAAAGGGGTACAAGCTGTAACTTGATTTGGTATCGGTATTGGAGTTGAGCCACTCCGGGAGGACTCTGGGGATAGCTTATCATATTAAACTTAACATTCAGGTCTTTTAAGTTTTATCTTTACATTTACTATTAATACTCTTACAAAATAATTTTTAAACCCACAGTAAGAAGGATAACTAATGCATTAAGGTGAAAAGCAAGGATGCGAGTCCCATCCTGTGTTATTTGTAAGATTTACCTGTTCTGAGCCATCAACATTCATTATGTAGATTTCATCATTTCCATCACGGTTGGACGAAAAGGCAACTTTAGATCAAATTCGTATGCTTCGAGCATCTTTCTTCTAGTTCCATCATATTTTTGTTTTCCCGCTACCCATACTGGACCTTATAAAATAGGGCTGCAGAAGCAAGACATTGCAAGGGTGTTGATTAAAATATCTCAATATTAGCAATATTGGAGAACTTTATTCCTGGCTGCGTTTCTTTTCCCATTCAATTATTGACTCTGATGGATGAAGAAGTGTAATCGTACCAATGTCATTTGTCTTGCCCTCTTCGGCAACAACTCGGATAAACCCATCTTTAGTACCCATAATAATTACACTTCCTGCTACCATTTGAAGTAGTATATATTTTCCAGGATCTACGTTTTTTATTACAAAGCTACCTTCGCTATTAGTTTTGACTTCCATAGCACGACCATTTCTATCGGTGGCAAAAATAATTTTCTCACCTTCCAATATGTCAATATCCCATACACTTAGTGAGACTTCTCTTGTGCCTCCTTTAGAAGGTGAAAATATTTCAATCTTTTCTCCTGGAAGCAGTGGAACCAGGACTACTTCTTTTTCTGCAAAAGGCTCCCCGTCATGACGCATGATAGTTCCATTAACTACAGTAGATGGACCTGCACAGGCTGCTGCTGATACTGTAAAAGTAATTAATATAAAGACAGTAATAATAACTTTAAGTACATTAGTTACTTTTATTTTAATTGTAACTCCTTTTTAATGTTTTTCATTTATTTACCTTATGCGGAAAATTTTAACACTAAAAAGCAATTTATAAAAACCCTTTAAAAGATTTCAGTTTTATACTTT
>Ga0172363_10001628_pt1 | contig 18153 bp, 11 predicted proteins | sample LakKivs2_kivu2a2_FD_114541 | JGI IMG/M metagenome (GOLD analysis project Ga0172363, IMG submission 114541) | Sediment microbial communities from Lake Kivu, Rwanda - Sediment s2_kivu2a2 | ecosystem: Environmental > Aquatic > Freshwater > Lake > Sediment | place: Rwanda: Western Province, Lake... | reverse complement strand
CTCAAGTATGATCATGGATTTGCCACCGATCGGGCAGGTGAGCGGGGTGCTCTGGTAGGAACCTCCCGGGAAAGCATCAGCCGTATCTTCACCGAATTCAGCGATGAAAAGATCATACGATTAGAGGGAAAAGAAATCACCATCCTTAATGAAACACTGCTCGAACAGATCAGCAGTAAAGGGTAATCAATAAGAGGATGAGTGATGGCAGAGCGACATCCCTGTCTTTAAGGCTTTTTTGGCTCAAAGACTTTCACCACCATATCATCCAGGGCTACTGGAACCTTTCCTCTGTGCCAGACATAGACCTTCAGATCATCATCCCTCGAAAAAACCTCAGGGGTCAGGTAATCCATGGTTATTTTATTCCAGGCACCGCGGATCACTGTGGTGCTATCCAGACCCGCCGTCCGGTATTTATAAGCTTTGTTGTTATGATGAAAAGCCATAACCAGTAATGGCCATTTATCCCGGTAATTGTCAGGTATGAAAATTTTGACACTGGCCCTGATCCAGGCATGGTCATAACGGGTCAGATCCCTGTAACGCACATCCGGCCCCGTTGAAAAGTGATGCTCACCATCGAGGATACAAACACCGCTCGTATCGCCAACCGGAATATAAACGGATTCATTATTAAAATGATTCTGATAGATCACCTTTACCGTGTAGTCCTGTTCATTGACGAACGGTTCATTGGTATCCGTTGACCTGTCGATAAGAAGCAATTTTTTATCCTGTTCACTGACCGATGTCCTGCCAAAAACCGCAAAATAATAAGCCCTCGTCATCCTCTCCTTGTCAATGATACCGCTCTCAAACTGCCATGTCTGGAACAAATTAAGGACAACGAAAAAAAGCATGACCATAACAACCGCCGACCTGATGGTCCTCTTCACCGTTTGCAATCTCCTAATAAAGTAACCAAGAGGCAGTGACAGCAACACATAAGCAGGTACGAGCGACCGCGAGCTGAAACTGCCTCCGGCATACCACCAGTTACTCCAACTGGATATGACATAAAGATCAGCAATAAAGAAAACCATAACCGCGTAAAAAATTGACCGGTTCATTCTAAATAAATAATAGAATCCTAACAGCGAAAAAATCATCAACGGTGTGTAAATAAACCAGCCTTTTCTAAAGCTGAAAAGGAATTTCAGTGTATAGGGTGCCAGAAACCGGAATCCTTCCCCCGGGTTACGATAAGAAAAAAATAAATAATGACCGGTCAGTGTTTTCCAATAGATCATCTGTGGAATGAAAACCATGATGATACAGACGATGACCATGATCACTTGCAGATAATGATGCCGGATGAGCTGTATCTTTTCACACAGGCTTTTCCTGTCGGTCACTGTCCATAACAAAGGTATCAGCAGGCACACTACCTCTGCAGGTCTGATAAGGATAATAAAACCGCATACGATACCGGTGATGACAGCATACCGCATCAACGGTTTGATGTGCCAGCGGATGGTGTAATAAACAAGTAAGGCATAAAGGGTGAACAGGAAATTGTGTGGCAGCAAGGTCCCGTCAAAAGCGGTAAGCTGGAAATAATTGGTTCCGGCGACGACCAGTATCAGCAGCAGGGTCGACAGGGACGGGTTGAAATAAACGCGCAGGATCCTGGCCAGAAAGATGAGTCCAATTGCGGCGTAAATGATCCCGCCGGCAGCCATGATGTACTGGTATGGCATGGAGAGGCCGTCGGTGGGGTAACCCAGGATGCCAGCCATGACATTGGCCAGAAAGAAAAACGGAGCATACAGAATGGCCAGTCCCATTGAATATTTAATCACCAAGCCACCGTTTTCCGTTCCGATGATCTGATAAAGCGTTGAGGAGGGGTGATAACGGTTCATGAGGTCCTGAAGCCATTCCTGATGTCCCAGACCGATATCATGATAAATGAATTTTGCAGGGAGATAAAGGTAGTAACCGAACACATCCCACGACAACCCACTCACCGGCGGCACGAGCCATCTGAACAGAACCAGGAGTAAACACAACAGAAAGACCGTCCCCTGTATGGTAATCCTATGACGGCCGGCAGTGATCAACCCCTGATTGGTGAACCTATTATTCAGACCAGTCAAAATGATAAGCTGAAGATTCCTTTGTCAAAGATAAGCCGGTTTGGAATAATGTTATAAATTTCCATCATGTCGTTGAATGATTTAGACCGGATTCCTGAACCTTGAAGATATGATTCGCTTTGATATGAAGTATTCGGGCAAATAATTTTACTGTTGCTTTTTCATTGATTTGCTACGCGACAGACGGGCATGACTGATCATTGTGGAAAAAAATTTCAATATTTTTCAAACAATATTTGGAATTATTTAATGCTTGACTTATTTTTAAGATCTGATAACAAGATAAATTTTAAAAAAATTAATTTACTTAAAAACAACTAATTATGAAAAAAATACCATACTGTAAAATTGTTTTTTTATGCACCGCTTTATCAGTGGGGATAAATGCTTCAGCGCAAAAAGATCCGATGAAATTCGGAAAAATAAATCCCGACGACCTCAGGATGAGGGTCTATGAGAAAGATACGAGTGTCGGAGCCGTCGTTTTATGCGATTTTGGCAAATCGTATTTTACCTATTCCGATCAGAATGGATTCCAGCTTAAATTCGAACATCATACACGCATTAAAATTCTCAATAAAAACGGTTTTGATTGGGCTAATGTAACCATACCCCTTTACCATGATAAAAGCGCCACCGAGAAGCTCACTTCACTGAAAGCCTCCACCTTCAATCTTGTCAATGGGAAAACAGAAGAACATCAGGTAAAGAAAGATGCCATATTTGAGGAGGAGATGTCGTCAAACAAGGATGCAAAGAAGTTCACCTTTCCCGATGTCAGGGAAGGTTCCGTCATTGAGTACGAGTACACGGTGTTATCCGATTTTCTGTTCAATTTGCAGGAGTGGAAATTTCAATCTTCCATTCCGGTTATATGGAGTGAATATTTCGTTCGCATCCCGGAATATTTTTACTATAATTTGAGTGTGAAGGGCTTCGAACCTTTTTATATTAATGAGACCACAAAAGTGAATGAGTCATTCAGTTACGTCACACACACCTCCGCCACCGAATATCCCTCGGCCATCTCATCGACCCAATCGAACAGTGTGAATGTTCTGTCGAATCAGTATCACTGGGTTGCTAAAGATGTTCCGGCGCTCACCGAAGAATCGTATATGACCACCATCGATAATTACCTGACACAAGTCGAGTTCGAATTATCCAGCATTCAGTATCCCAATTCATACAGAAAGGATTACACGCAGACCTGGGAATCGATCGACAAATTATTGCTGGAGGATGAAGATTTCGGGATACAGCTTAACAGAAAAGGATTCCTGTCGGACGATGTGGCTTCCAGGACCTCCCAACTCAGTCAGCCAAAGGATAAGATGAAAGCCTTATATGATTATGCCAGAATGCATTATAAATGGAACGGTAAAAACAGCAAATTTGCTACCACCAACATCAAGGATGCTTATGAGAAAAGAGCAGGCAATGTTGCTGACATCAACCTGGCGCTGGTGGTGATGATGCGCGATGCGGGCCTGGATGCCGACCCTGTCATCCTGAGCACACGCAGTAACGGTATCGTTCATCCGGCACATCCGTCACTGAACAAATTCAATTATGTGATTGCTGCCGTCACCATCAACGACACCACCTACCTGCTGGATGCATCCGACCCCTTTTGTCCTGTCAACATGCTTCCTTACCGCTGTCTGAATTATGAAGGTCATCTGGTCAGCGAAACCAATGCCAAAGCCATACCGCTGAAAGCCACCTTTCCTTTTAAAGAAACCACCATGGCAGGATTGGCATTTAATACTGACGGCACCCTGACCGGTCACTATACTGCCAAAGAGGAAGGTTATGCCGCAGTGGATCTAAGAAAAGAAATTCAAAATGAAACAAGTACTAAGAAATATATCGATGGATTACAACAGGACAATCCCGGCCTTGAGCTGACAAAATACGGCTTCGAAAATGCGACTGATGTTTACGCCCCAGCCACCTTTGACTTTGATTTCACCACCTCAGGTGGTGCCCAGAACCTTGGCAACCATATCTATCTCAATCCGATGTTCATCGATCAGATAAAAAAGAACCCTTTCACACAGGAAGAAAGAAAATTTCCGATCGATTTTGGGTACCCCATCGATGTGACGAATATCGTTGAAATAGAAATACCCGAAGGTTATGAAGTGGATGAGTCACCTGAGAATGCCATTATTTCACTCCCGGGAAATGCAGGTAAATTCATCTATAATGTCACCCGGATCGGTAACAAATATAAGATCATTAGCAAATACAGTATCACCAAAACCATTTTCTTGCCTGAAGAATATGCGGCGGTGAAGGAATTTTTCAATCAAATCGTGAATAAGCAATCCCAGCCTGTTGTGCTCATCAAAAAAAGTTAAGTGTGATGAAGGGAAGAACACTTTTCTTTGCACTGATGATCCTCTGTCATCTGGCAAATGGCGGTCAGGACTATGCAACCGCTGAAATAAAATCTTCACTTCTTAACCATGCCGTGGCTGTTTTAAGAAATTACGAGTTAACTTTTTCGGTCTATTCTGAAAAACATGCCGTCCTTCAAATACGATACGCCATCACGGTTATCAACAGCAGTGGGAACAATTATGTTGAATTCGCCGAGATGTACGACAACGCCCGTATGTTTCTGTTATTAGGTGGAAATATTTACAATGCCGACGGTAAGCTTCTTTATAAAATCAAGAAAAGTGATTTTAAGGATTACAGTGCTGTCGCCGGTTACGAGTTGTACAGTGAGGCCAGGATGCTCCATTATAAACCGGCCGTCAACACTTATCCTTATACCGTTGAATATTTCTATGAGATATCTTACGATGGATTGATGAATTACCCTGTAATGATGCCACAGAACAGATATTACTATTCTGTCGAGCATTCACTCTTCAGAGTTATTGTACCGAAGAATCAGCCGTTGAGATACAAGGAATTGAATCTTGACCATCCGGTGACCATCATTCCGGGTAAAACAACAAACACCTATGAATGGCAGATCGACGATTTGAATGCCATAGAACCGGAACCTTACAGTCCCGTTGTGTTTGATTACATGCCTGTTGTACTGACGGCACCCGGTGATTTTGAATATGAGGGCTTTAAAGGAAATATGTCAAACTGGGAAAGTTATGGCCTTTGGACCTATAACCTCCTCACAGGAAGGGATGAGTTGCCACCGGAAACCATCGCAAAGATCAGGGCATTGTTGATGGGTTGTAAAAATAAAAAAGATAGTATCATAAAAATATATGAGTATGTCCAGTCGCGAACCCGCTATGTCAGTGTTATTCTTGGTATTGGGGGATATCAGCCTATGAACGCCCGCAAGGTTGACGAGGTGGGTTATGGTGACTGCAAAGCCCTGACTAATTATACCAAAGCCCTTCTGAAAACAGCCGGCATTGAGTCGTATTATACGGAAGTGAGAGCCGGGAAAAATGAGCTGGATCTGGTGACCGACTTTCCATCCAATCAAACCAATCATGTGATACTTTGTGTACCCATGGAAAAAGATACCCTCTGGCTGGAATGCACGAACCAGACTGTTCCGCCCGGATATACCGGTAATTTCACCGATGACAGGAATGTTCTGCTAATAACTGAACATGGGGGCCTGATCGTGAGGACAAACTCTTACAGCCAGTCAGATAACACACAAGTGCGCAGGATGGAGATTTTCATCGACGCTTCAGGAAAAGGGGATGCCAATGTGACAACAGATTATTCCGGATTACAATATGACAACATCTCCGATGTCCTCACCAAATCATTTGACGATCAAAAGAAATGGTACTATGATGAGCTGCCGCTGACCAATTATTCAATAACGGCTATTGAACACAGCGTTGATAAAGGCCCTGTTCCCGTTGCCCATGAGCATCTGGAACTGACTTTAAACGCTTATGCCACAGCCTCAGGTAAACGGATGTTTGTCCTGCTCAACCTCATGAACAGAATGACCTCCCTTCCGAAACCGGTTCAAGAAAGGAAAACCGATGTGGTGATAAAAAAACCTTTTATTGATTCCGATACCGTGATCATTCATATACCACCATCCTATGATATCGAGTACTTACCAGGCTCTGTTTCCTATTCTTCTCCTTTCGGTGAATACACCTTTCAGGCACGTCATGAAGGAGACCGGATCACTGTCGTCAGGACAATGAAAGTGAACAAAATAACCTCACCACCTTCCACCTATGAAGACCTGCTGAAATTTCTGAAGAACATTTGCGATGCCGATAAATCGCAGGCCGTCTTGATAAAGACCCTATAACATAAAAATGATTGTTGTAAAGGAGGAGGACACATTAAGGTTAACTTTGGGGGATTGTTTCCACACACCCAATGAACAGAAATTATCTCCCGGTTTTTATCCTTCTGATCACTCTGGCGTTCGGTGCAAGGGGGCAATCGCTGACCTGGCAAAAGGTATATTCCCTTCATGACAAGGAAGTGGCTTCGTCGGTGGCTCAGACTGCCGACGGAGGGTATATAGTGGCAGGATACACCGGCAGCGGATATGACACTTCCGATATGTGGATATTAAGGCTGAATGCTGCCGGGGATACCCTGTGGACCAAACTGCTCGATTTTGAGAAAGTTGACTGGGCCCTGTCAGTGACAATCAGCAGCGACAGTTCGTACGTGATGGCAGGGTTCACCTCTCCAAACAGCGTCAGTTCAGGGACCATCATGAAGGTCCTCAAACTGAGCCGCAACGGTGACATCTTGTGGACATTCACCGATACCATTACCGGGTTGATCGCCGGTGACGTGGTTCAGCCCCCCGGCGGAGGATATACCCTCTTCGGATGCAACTATGACGGGAATCCAGATACCATTGCTGTCATCAGGTTGAGAGAAAACGGCCAGGAGGATTGGAGGAGAATCTACCAGGGCCTGACCTTTGGCATCATATACCAGATGAAGCCGACACGTGATACAGGTTATATCCTGGCCGGTCAGATCTATTCCGACAGCATCACCGGTTATGATAATTATCTGATGAGGCTTGACCACAATTGTGACACCGTCTGGACTAAAATTTTCGGCACCGTGAATTGGGATATTGCCTATGCCGTTGAGGAGGATATGAACGGTCACTACCTGGTGGCCACTGCCGAGGATTATGGGGCCAACACCATCCTTTACAGTGTCGGGGAGGATGGCAGCATCCTTGATATCAGGACCTATGGATTGGGCACAGGCTCTTATCTTTACGCTCTTTCAAAAACTGACGATGGTGGTTTCATCGCTTCCGGCGTCGCGGGCACAGCCTTCACTGACCACGGCCTGCTGGTGATGAGATTTGATGCCGCCGGAGATTCGTTATGGACCAGGGTTTATCAACAAGTTCAATACGCATGGTCCGACGATATCCATCAAACCATGGACGAAGGGTACATTGTTGCCGGCACAGTCAGCTATAATTACGGTAACAACAGCGATATGTGGATCCTGAAACTCGATGAATCGGGACTGGTCGGCATTCGGGATAATCCGGCAGATGCCATGGCGGCGGGCATTTCCATCTCACCTAATCCCTGCACCACCACGGCGGCCATCCGTTATTCACTGATCAATGCTTCAGTGGTGACGATATCCATTTATGATGCCTCCGGTCGGAAAGTGGACGAACCGGTCCGTTCTTTCCAGGCACCCGGCAGTCACTGTTTACAATGGAATGCCGGTAAGCACCGAGCCGGATTGTACTGCTGTCATATTAAGACAGATGACAAGGCAGCCATGCTGAAATTGATGGTCACCAAATAGTCCGGTAATAAAAATATCATTAAAAGAGGACGCTCTCTATGCGGGGTTACTTTTCTCCAGAGCCATGATCTTTTCACATATCAATGCTGCGCTGATGGCCGAGTAACGTTTTCTGAAAATGTTCAGGTTACCGTAACACACCACAGGGTATGTCCATTCGAGGACGGCCAGCAAATATGGCAGAATATCCTCTTCAAAGAGGGTAACCCTGTCGGCATATTGACGCAAGCGGGTAATGATCTCATAGGCTTTGGCCACGCCGGTGTCGGTGCCATGGTATTGAAATACGGGCTTCTCGTTCAGCCTGACGGGTTGCAGCAAGCCCTCCTCAAATTCGACCAGGGCTTTCATATCCTCTTCATTTTCAATGCGGCACATCTCCATCTTCAGGATGGGCTCGAGCCGTGCAAAATCAGCCACGGCATTGCCGGGTTGTGTCTCCGAGAAATCAATGATGTAAATGTTCTCTACCTCATCGAGGAGGATGTTCTGCATGTTCAGGTCACGGTGAGTGATGCAGGTATACCAGAGCCGTGCATCGTTCTCCCTCCTTTTAAACTCATTCTGAAGGTACCAGTAAGGATTAATAATATCTCTTCCCAGCTCGGAAATAAAAACCGTTTTTTCGGTCGATGTTATGCCGAGCGCATCTTCAGCCGTTTTTAACAGTTGCGGAAAGAACGTTTTCAGCGGATTATGATCCCTGAAAGGGTATATGGTCTCGAGCCGTGGCTGACCGTACCATGGCCGCAGGATATCGGTAAAGATGCGGTCGAAGATGGGGGTAAGTTGTATGGATGAACGCGATTTATAGAGGTGTGTAAGCCAGGTCACCGTGCTGTCGGGGCCGTTGATGCCGACGAAACTGTAACAGAGACCCTTCCAGTCACCATAACGGTATGTGCCCATGATCGAGGTGCTGTTATTGAGGATGTAATTCTTCACATACATGTTATAGTTTTTCTCTTCCCTGTCGATGATGTCTATACCGGCCAGTTTCAGGACGGTAGGCAGACGACGGCGGCCTTCCCTGTCGAAGCTCGTCACATGAAACGTCCTGGCAGAAAAACCACCATGGATGGGATCCAGCACCACCCGGCTGCAATCCCTGTAAACGTTGCGGATGATCATCTCCCACTCATCCGGGACGTCAAGACCTATGGTTGTTTCAATCCTGAGGCGCCGTTCAGTAGCGGAGACGATGTCGTCAGGGATAAACACCCATATCCTGGCCCGGCCGATTTTCATCTCAGGGGCCAGAGGCACTATGACGGACACATTCTCAGAGTCGACAAACGATTGTATGCTGTTGGTGATATCGGTGTAATCCATGATCTCCTGCGACATGCTGAGCAATGCGCCGACACCCGTGTAACCCGTGTCGGGCGTGACAGGCGACAGGCTTACCTTTGAAAGCATCTCTTTCAGTTTGTCATGTTCCATATCGGCCAGGCCTGCCTCATTGACAGCCACAGCAAAGGAGATCAGACAGCACTCCTTTTTTTCGATCTCCCTGATTTTCTCAGGATCACTCTCCGACAAGCCGTATAGCAGCACGCCAATCACGGGAGGGACGATATTCAGTTTTTGACGCAGTAATACAAAAATATCGGCGATCACGCTGGCATACTGCACCGGATGTTCTTCATTGAATTCGGCTGTTAATGACGGTTTGCCGCTTATGTTGAAGGCTCTTTCAATGAATACTCCGGTCTCATGAGGTCTGGCAGTCACCATGTAATCAAAGGGCAGCTCGGTGTCAAAGGGCACGAACCCGAAAAATGACGGTGCTGAAAGGAAGGGGCCCCTGAGCATGACAGCTTTTTGTCTGTCGTGGGCCAGGGCTCCGGTGCCTGTAGCCAGGGTCAACTCGCTCAGGGAAGCGTGAAATGGTCCGTCAGGCTGTGACGCATCCCAGAGCTCCAACGTGGCTGCTTCCTGTGATAACCGGCTGCACCTGTATGTGTGGCCTGAAATGCCGCATTGGACGGTCCTGCCTTCTCTATCGTGTGCCGCTCCTATCCACGTGACGGCTTCCTCAAAGGTGGTGAACAACCGTAACTGATGCAACAGACCAGAAATCTCCAATACCTGCATCGTACTATCAGTCATTTGTATCAGAAGAACATGGCCGTTTCTTTCCAGCAGTTTCTTCTCAAGCTTGATGAGTGACCGTATACCAGCGCTGGTGAGAAACTGGCATTCCGCAAAATCAATGATCACAAAACGGACGGAAAGACCGAGGCATGACACCTCTTCATCAAAGGCAGCCGCTCCCAGCGCATTGAACTGACCCTGAAGCACCATCACAGGCACTCCGTTATGATCTTCTCGATGGATTTGCATCATCCTGTTCAAATTTATTTACATGATAAAGACCTTGTATAGCATGACAAATTTATAAATTCGGTTTCATTCACACAGCTTATTTTTGAAAGGAGAAGTATGATAGCATGAGAATAATGCTATCTTTACCGTTCAGCTTGTCCGATGGCAATTGACGATACCTATATTACGCTGTCCTCACCTTCTGCCGGTCAGTACCGTGACCGCGGCAGCCGGTTCATTGCCCTGGCATACCTGGTAACGGATGAAGAATCGGTCAAAACGATCCTGGCGCAACTACGCAGAGAATATCATGATGCCACACATCATTGCTATGCCTGGATCCTGGGGCACGATAAAAGTCTCTTCCGCATGAATGACGGCGGAGAGCCAGCCGGCAGCGCCGGTCGTCCTATCTTCGGTCAGATCCAATCTCGTGGTCTGACCGACATCCTGGTGGTCGTCATCCGTTATTTCGGTGGCACCAAACTGGGCATACCCGGACTGATCAACGCATACCGCAGCGCCACCGCCGACGCACTCAGCCATGCCAGCATCATCACAAAAATAATCCATGACGTATATGAGATAATGTATGACTACCCGGCAATAAATGAAGTGATGAAGATCATGAAAGAAGAACACACCGAGGTGAGGGAAACACATTTCGAAATGACATGCCGGATGGTGTTTGCCGTGAGAAAAAATAATTCCGGAAGGGTCACTGAAAAATTGTCCCGGATCAGAAACCTTCGGCTACATTTTTTATCCACCCAATGATTAATCCGTTATCTATAACTAAGACAAGAAGATGATGGCTAAAAAATAAATCCATCAAAAGATTTTTTATTTATCAATCCTTTGGCTAAAAAAAATCCTTTTTTTCCCTCATTTTTGTTAGGAATCTCCGGTATTTTTTCTTTATCTTTAAAAGTGCAACCGAGCGCTTTCAGGGGCCAATTTTTTTTCTCCTTAGAAAAAATTAATTAAAATAAAATCAGTCATTTACATCTCATTGAATGGAAACCATGGATTCCTCTTAGAACATTTTTTTTAATAAACAAGAGCCTAAAAATTTTTTTTTGAACTTTTTTTATTTCATTTTTGTGAATAGAATCATCCAATCCCCAACTTGAAGATAGAATAGAAAACCGTTTCAGGAAACAGACGATCATCAAAGAAATCTTGAGTCCTAAATTCTGCTGTTCAGTAGCTTGAGTCAACAAAGCCAATGAAAAAAAGTCACTCTGAGGTTTGGAATAATTGCCTGCAAATTATTAAGGATAACATTAATTATCAAAGCTTCAAGACATGGTTTGAGCCCATTATCCCTGTCAAGCTTGAAGATAATATCCTGACCATCCAGGTTCCGAGCCAGTTTTTTTACGAGTGGCTGGAAGAGCATTACATCAGTTTGCTCAAGAAAACCATCAAACATGAGCTGGGTGCCAATGGCCGTCTTGAGTACAGCATTATCATGGATGCTTCCTATAACAATGCGGCTCCTTTCACCATTAAAATGCCAACCACCAACCGTAAAGCAACGAAAAACCAGCCCGTCTCCATGCCCATCGATCTGAACAGGGGCAAATCGAAAGAGATACCGAATCCTTTTGTCATTCCCGGGCTGAAGAAAATCAAGATCAACTCGCAACTCATTGAATCTTATTCCTTTGATAACTTTATTGAGGGTGACTGCAACCGGCTGGCACGTTCCGCCGGTTTTGCCGTGGCTTCCAATCCCGGCAAGACGGCCTTCAATCCGCTGTTTATTTACAGCAATGTGGGTTTGGGCAAGACCCACCTGGCCCATGCCATAGGCCTGCAGGTTAAAAACAACCTGCCCGAGCTCACCGTTCTCTATGTCTCGGCCGAACAATTCATCAACCAGTTTATCGATTCGGTCAAAAATAACAGCCATAACGACTTTGTCCATTTCTACCAGATGATCGACGTGCTGATCATGGATGACATTCACTTTCTGGCCAACAAAGAAAAAACACAGGATGTCTTCTTCCACATCTTCAACCATCTCCACCAGAATTTCAAACAAATCGTGCTGACCTGCGACAAGCCGCCCGTGGAGCTGCAGGGCATTGAACCACGGCTTCTCTCACGTTTCAAGTGGGGTCTCGCTGCCGACCTGCAACTGCCCGACCTCGAGACACGCATCGCCATCCTTCACAAACGTCTGTATAACGACGGCATTGAGATGCCCTCCGATGTGGTGGAATACCTTGCCTACAGCATCACCACCAACATCAGGGAACTGGAAGGCGCCCTCATTTCCATCCTCGCACAGTCATCGCTCAATAAAAAAACCATCACCATCGAGCTGGCACGCCAGATGATCGACAAGTTCGTTAAAAGCACCACGCGTGAGATATCCATCGATTACATCCAGAAGGTCGTCTGCGATTATTTCAGCCTGCCCATCGATATGATTAACTCCAAGACCCGGAAAAGAGAAATCGTCCAGGCGCGCCAGCTGGCCATGTACTTCTCAAAGAAACACACCAAATCATCGCTGGCCACCATCGGGCTGCATTGCGGAAATAAAGACCATGCCACAGTGTTGCACGCCTGCAGGACAGTCAACAACCTCATCGAGACCGACAAGCAGTTCCGTACCTATGTGGAAGAACTTGATAAAAAGATCAAACTCTGAAGAAAACCACCCCATCTCTCATCTTTCCATCTCCTCCTTCCGGATTTAAATACGCGAAAGTTTTATACTCCGGTTTACATTAACCCGTTATAAAATTGGCGTAAAATCATAATTAATCTGCTCTAAGCTTTATAAGGATATTCTTTTTTGTTTATCTTTATACTCCAAAGCTTTAAACCTAATACCAGAATCGATGAAAATCCTTTTCGTCTGCCACCGTAATGATATGGTATCACCACTTGCAGCCGGTATCTTAAAAGAAAAGCTGAGAAAGAAAAAGGTGGAAGCTGTTGTCGATTCCGCCGGTTTCGAACCTCATATCCTCGGTGAGCCCCCTGACCCCCAAGCTGTTTCATATGCCAAGGAAAAAGGTATTGATATATCGGACCATGTGATCCGTCTGTTTTCAAGCCGTGATTTCGATGAATTCGATAAAATCTTTGTGACCGATTACCGCACCTTCAAGGATGTTGTTTTCCATGCGCGTGATGCCGATGACAAGAAGAAGGTCGATTACCTGATGAATGTGATCCTCCCGGGTTCCAACAGGGCCGTGCCCCACCCTCATAACCTGAGCTTGCTGGACTTTGACACCACCTATAAGCTGATCAACAGGGCCTGTGAGAAGCTGGCCAACATGATGTAAGACGGATGCCACCCTTTCCCGCTCTTTATGATACCTGATCTTCCGACCATACAACAAGCCCATGAGCGTGTGGAGGCATATATACACCGCACGCCTGTTCTCACCAGCCGCAGCCTCGATGGCCTGACCGGTGCCCGGGTTTTTTTCAAATGTGAGAACTTCCAGAAAGCGGGTGCTTTCAAATTCCGCGGAGCAACTAACAGTGTCTTTTCACTCACCGGTGATGAAATAAAAAAGGGTGTATGCACGCATTCCTCCGGCAACCATGCCCAGGCCTTGGCGCTGGCGGCGCAGCTACGTGGCACCAGAGCCTATATTGTCATGCCCACCACCTCCTCAAAGGTAAAAGTGTCTGCAGTCAGGAATTATGGCGGCATCATCACCTTCTGCCTGCCCACGCTGGCATCACGTGAAGAGACACTGCGGCAGGTGCAAGCCGACACGGGAGCGGTGGAGATACATCCTTACAATGATTACCGCACCATCGCCGGTCAAGCTACCGCCGCCAAAGAGCTGCTCGAGGATGCCGGCCCTCTTGATGTCATTCTCACCCCCGTGGGCGGCGGCGGACTGCTGAGCGGCACAGCCCTGATAACACACTATCTGTCGCCGGAAACCAAAGTTCTCGCCGCCGAACCCGAACAAGCCAACGATGCTTATCTGTCGTTCACGACGAAGAAATTTGTTCCTTCGGTCAATCCCCACACAATCGCCGACGGGCTCCTCACCTCACTGGGAACCCTCACCTTTCCCATTATCCTCGAACATGTGCACCGGATCATCACCGTCAGCGAAGAAAGCATTGTCAAGGCCATGAAACTGATTTGGGAGCGGATGAAGATCATCATCGAACCCTCAAGCGCCGTCCCGGTGGCGGCGCTGCTCGATAACGGACCGGCGAATCCGTCACCGGTTTTTGACTTCAAAGGTAAACGCGTGGGGGTGATTTTGTCGGGTGGGAATGTGGATCTGGAGCGGCTGCAGTGGTTGGCTACTGTTTAATAGTCGTCAGTCGTCAGTCATCAGTCGTCAGTCGTCAGTCATCAGTCATCAGTCATCAGTCGTCAGTCAGCAGCTTGAAGCAAGGTCGTATCATAACTATTTTTTATCAGCCGACTAAACATACAAAAGAGTTATATAGTAGATACCGGAAAACAATAGAAAATCTTGTTGAAGAAAGAATTGATTTACATAATTTTGCGTTCTCCGCGCTTCCTCTGCGCACTCTGCGGTAAATAAAAGAACAAATTCTGATACAAATTCGTCAGAATAGGAATGATAATCCGAAACAATTAAAATGACAAAAGGAACTTTATTTTTAATCCCCTCCCCGTTGGGGAATGAGGACGTTGAAAATGTCATCCCGGCGGGTGCGCTGGCGATTGTCAGGTGGCTCACGGCTTTTATTGTGGAAGAGGTGAAAACGGCCCGGCGTTATCTCAGGCAGGCAGGCGTGAAAACTGATTTCAGCAACATCCGTTTCTTTACCTATAACGAGCATTCAGAGCAGACGGATGTGCGGCCGGTTATCGATTTCCTTATGTCAGGACATGACGTGGGTTTGCTCTCGGAGGCCGGCATGCCCTGCGTGGCCGATCCGGGGGGCGGCATGGTGCAGGAAGCCCACCGCAACGGCATCAGGGTCATCCCGCTCACCGGGCCTTCATCCATCTTACTGGCCCTGATCGCATCAGGGTTCAATGGCCAGAACTTTGCTTTCAACGGGTACCTTCCTGTCAACCGTAATGAACGACACAGGGCACTTAAAGAGCTTGAGCGGAAAGCTTACCGTGACAACCAGACACAAATATTCATTGAGACACCCTACCGTAACCATGCGATTTTCCAGGCCATCATGCAGGCCTGTCATCCTGAAACCATGCTGTGCATCGCCTGCGACCTGACGCTGGAGACGGAATTCATCAGCACTCTTTCTGTGGACGAATGGAAGAAAAATCCCCCTGACATCAACAAACGGCCGGCGGTGTTTCTGATCTATAAATAGCTACGAGCGGCGAGCTGCGAGCTACGAGCTGCGAGCCGTTTGAGGGTGAGCAAGGATTTGGAAACGGGACTCCATCCACCCGCATAATAGAATCCTTTTTTAGTCATCTGTATTTGAGTGGATGGAGTCCCAAAAGAAGAGTTGAAAAAACGTTTACTTTAATACTACCAACTTTGCTGTTTCATTCCGCTCGCCAATCAGCAGCCTGACCAGATAGATACCTGCGGGCAGATCGGAAGCATCAAAGTGTACGGTATACTCTCCCGGCTGTTGCTTTTCATTCACCAGTGTTGTGATTTCTTTCCCTTTCAGGTCATAATCCCGCAAGTCGACAGTTGACGGTCGGCAGTCGGCAGTTAATAAATATGAAATTTCCGAAAGTCCGGAGGAGGGATTGGGATAAACCTTTATTGCAGCTTTATCACTCTCAACAGATCTTCCGAATCCGACAGTCAGCGGGCTTTCATAACATCCCATGTCAACCGGCCCATTGATGCGTGGATTGCCACGCAGGCAGTATAACGGAAACGTATAGTCAGCAGGCAGAAAAAGCGCATTCTCCGTTCCTTTATCAGTACAGGGTGAGGGATTGAAATAGCTGGTATCCGGAACATACGGATACTCCCCGACAGTGATAAATTCGGGATATTCATCAATGTTTTCTATATATTCTCCCTGAAAGCCCGGTTGAATTCCGTTCAGGCCACCTTCAACATCGCAATAGTAGATGTTAAGATCAGCCGTACTGTCCGGGTCAAAAACACTTATCTGACCGGCTCCTACATCTGCCGTATTTCCCCAGAAAATACAATTTGTGAATGTAGTCGTACCTCCGAATTCCAGTTCGTAGGCGCCGCCGGCATCGGCAGCATAATTATCGGCAAAGGTGCAGTTCACCAAATGAGGGCTGCTGTTATCCCACGATAATCCTGCGCCTCCACCACCTCCTACAAAGGTTGATTCGTTGTTAAAGAACAGGCAATTATCAATGACAGGATTTGAATTGGATCCCATAATGATGGCGCCGCCCCAACTTGATGAATTATCATGGAAAATGCAGTGAGAAATATGAATGGAGCAATCGAACATGGCAAGCGCGCCCCCGGCAGGATTATTAGTAGTGAATTTATCGGCGCTGTTATATCTGAAAACACAATGACTCATATCAATGCTATTAACCAAATTAACACGAACAGCCCCGCCGCAGTTATACCTGGTTTCTAATCCATAAGCATAGCTGTGCTCAAAAATACAATGCTTTAAAACCGAATTCGGATTTGTTGCCGGTGTTTGATCCCAGACCATTCCACCCCATTTGATATCCGGGTCATAGGCAGTAAACAATATAGGAAGCGCTTCGGTACCTTCAGCAATCAGGCATCCCTGAATATCGAACCGCTCGGTTGAATTGAACTTAACTTCAACACCGGGTTCAATAGTCAATGTTTCACCATCAGGGATTTTGATGTAGCCCATAACGATATAGGGCGAGCCTGCCGTATCCCACATACCGCTGACTTCATTGTCCCAGACCAGGGTTCCGGCGGGTAGTTCCGGTTTGAGTTCTCCCCAGGTAATCTCATGGAAAACGCCGTCCCGTCCGTTGGTGGAGAAAAATTGACCTGATGACTGCATGTGCTCAATCACAATTCTTAACTCCTCACTTTGCATATCCTGCATAAAGGCTTCCGCCACCTCCCGAACCTGTATTGAACTGCCGGATGAAGTATTAAATGGCCGTGTAAAATTGGATTCAAAAGGCCAGTCGTTATAAACGGAATTGTTGTAAGTAAAGAAGTAATTTTTGATAAAACCTGACACCATGGCTTCTCCATCCAGTTCGAGATAGAAATACCCGTCATATTTGTTTAAATAATGCATATCGCCAATGGTAAACCAATCCTCTCCTTCGATATCATTCTTTTCGCTCGTCAATCCAAACTTGATTTTAACCTGACCGGGTGAAAAGCCATGATTCGCCAGGGCTTGTTCAAATAGCGGGAATCCGTTGATGTCGTCGAGGAAGTGAGCCAGGGCAGCATCCGGATCAGGATCGATGTTATCATAATCGAGGGATGCGGCATAATAAAGCGAACTGCCCCAGCCAAAGGGATGAATGTGTCCGTACCCTGCCGGCTCCGGACCTGTACCGTCGGCATCCCAGCCGGCGCCACCTTCATTGTTAGCTACCAGCCCCTGAAAGGGTATCTGGGCAATTGTCAATAGAGAGGTGAAAAGCAACGTCAAAGTCGCTAAAGCTGTCGTTTTGAGTAAAGTTTTTGTTTTCATAGTTTGTACCTCCTGTCATTGGTTAATAATAGCTGATATTGTCGGATATTCATTGCTTCATTGGTTGACACAAGCGCAGCGGGGGACATCTATCTCATTGTTATACTGTTATATTGTTATATTGCTATATTGTTGTTTTGATGACCGTTGACCTGACGACTAACTACTGACGACTGACGACTGACGACCGACTACTGACGACCGACGACTGACGACCGACGACTGACGACTGACGACCGACGACCGACGACCGACGACCGACGACCGACGACTGGCTACATCATCACCATCATCTTCACCGTCTCCACCTGCCCGCCTGCCTGCAGCCTGACCAGATAGATACCTG
>Ga0172363_10001626_pt1 | contig 18168 bp, 13 predicted proteins | sample LakKivs2_kivu2a2_FD_114541 | JGI IMG/M metagenome (GOLD analysis project Ga0172363, IMG submission 114541) | Sediment microbial communities from Lake Kivu, Rwanda - Sediment s2_kivu2a2 | ecosystem: Environmental > Aquatic > Freshwater > Lake > Sediment | place: Rwanda: Western Province, Lake... | reverse complement strand
TGGTGGTGTTGGTATTGGTTATTCTCTGCATGCAGGAATGGTAATTGTTGCAGACGGCACTGAAAAATCTGATGGCAAACTCGAAAGAGTGCTTACAAACGACCCGGGCATCGGTGTAGCAAGGCATGCAGATGCAGGTTATGACATTGCAATAAACTGTGCAAAAAGAAGTGGAATAAAAATTCCTATGATAAATAATTTGTAAAAACATGGAGGTGCAGATGGATATTAAAAGGGCTATCGTTGTTGTACTTGATAGCGTGGGAGCAGGAGAAGCAGAGGATGCAATTGAATACAGAGATTGGGGGGCAAACACATTACTTCATACCCTACAATTCAATCCCTGGCTTAAATTATCCAACCTCGAGAAGCTCGGCTTAAAAGGACTTCTTTTTGGAGAGAAAGGTGACTATACGGGGGGATTTGGAAGGCTCAGAGCGAGATCAAAGGGCAAGGATTCTATAAGCGGGCACTGGGAGATGATGGGAGTAATTCTTGAAAAACCATTCCCAATATATCCTGATGGTTTCCCAGAGGATGTAATTGAGAAGTTTGAAAGATTAACAGGAAAAAAGGCAATTGGGAATAAACCTGCCTCTGGCACAGAGGTCATCAAAGAATATTATAACGAGCATGTTAGAACTAAAAACCCAATTATCTATACGTCTGCCGATTCTGTATTTCAGGTTGCAGTGCACACAGATGTTATTCCTCTTGAGGAGCTCTACAGGATGTGTGAGATTGCCCGGACTGAAATTTGTGTTGGGGAACATGCAGTTGCACGAGTTATTGCTCGTCCTTTCATTGGAAATCCTGAAACAGGTTTTATTCGAACCTCTGACAGAAAGGACTATGCACTCAAGCCGCCTTATAAAACAATCCTTGATGAAGTAAAAGAAAGTGGGAGAAGCGTTGTTGGAATTGGTAAAATCCACGATCTCTTTGCAGGGCAAGGAGTCACTGAAAGTATTCATACAGTCAACAATATTGACGGAATGAGCAAAACCATGGAATACATCAAAAAGGATTTTGAAGGAATTCTTTTTACAAATCTCGTTGAATTTGATGCAAGCTGGGGGCATAGGAGAAACTTTGAGGCGTATGGAAAGGGTCTCAAGGACGTTGACGACACAATTCCAGAAATCATAAACTGCATGAAAGATTCTGATATTTTAATTTTTACGGCAGATCATGGTTGCGACCCCACATTCAAGGCGCATACAGACCACACCAGGGAGTTTGTCCCGCTTATTGTCTACGGGAAACACGTAAGAGAAAACATTAATCTCGGGCTCAGAAACTCATTCTCAGATATTGGTGCAACCATTGCCCAAATTTTCAACATCCCAAAGATTAACGGAGAAAGTTTTCTTAACGAAATATTCAAAGAATGAAATATCCTAAAGTAGAAGGCCCTCTGAACCTTGAAATAAAGAGAGGATACAAAAACGATGCGGTTATCGGAGGGCTCGACAAATTTATACTTAAAATAATCGGCGAAATTGAAATTGACAAAGAAAAAAGGCATGAAATAATCAGGATATTTGAAGCCTATGGTAAACTTTCAGAAGATAAACGGGCCGAAAAAGTTAAATCTGTGCTGAAAATATTAAATGAAGAATTAGTTACCGCAAAAGAAAAAACCTCTCATAAAGAAATCAAGCAGGAAAGTGTCTCAATTACTCAGCTTTTTATTCCGGTGCAATATGTCAAAGGGGTCGGCCCCAAGCTTTCAAAAGTCTTAAAAAAACTTGAAATTGAAACAGCTTATGATTTAATTTACTATTTCCCGAGGGATTACATTGACCTGAGGAACATTTCAAAAATAGGTACAATCCACTCCGGGGAACGGGTAACATTGAAAGTTGAAATACTCAACACCTCAGAGAGAAGAGCAAGGTTAAATATAATTACAGCGCTCTGCGCCGATGGCACAGGCTACATTACTGCAATCTGGTTTAATCAACCTTATATAAAAAACGTCCTTAAAGAAGGCGATAAAGTTATATTATCGGGTAAGGTTCAATACTCCTATGGGAAATGGGAAATACCCTCTCCCGACTATGAAATTCTTCATGAAGGGAAAGAAACAATACATTCATTGAGGATAATACCAATATATTCCCTCACGCAGAGAATCACTCAAAAGATGCTGAGGAACAAAATAAAAGCAGCTCTTGACAACTTTGCAACGAATGTCTATGACTATCTTGATGAAACTATACGAAGAAAATATGAGTTTTTAACCCTCCCCGAAGCCCTTGCAAACATTCATTTCCCTGACGATTTCAGGACACTCAAGAAAGCCAAAGAAAGATTAATTTTTGACGAACTTTTTGAGCTTCAGTTTCTGTTGGGCATAAGAAGAAAAGAGATCAAAGAACTCCCCGGTATTGAATTAAAAGTAACCGATGGAGATATTAAAGAATTTAAATCACTGCTTCCATTTGAACTGACGAACGACCAGCAAAATGCGATTAGTGAAATAGTCTCTGACTTTGCCTCAGGAAAGCCTATGAACAGACTCCTCCACGGTGACGTTGGCTCGGGGAAAACAGTGGTTGCGTTATTTGCAATTTTCATTGCAGCAAAAAATGGATATCAATCGGCAATGATGTCCCCAACAGAAATCCTTGCACAGCAGACGTTTACTGTTGCACAGAACATTTTGAGCAAGTCAAATCTTAATGTTGCCCTCCTTACTTCGGGCACTTCTACAAAAGTAAGAAGACTTATTCTTGAGGAAATAAAAAAAGGTAATATCAATGCACTATTTGGAACCCACGCACTCATCGAGAAAGATGTCACATTCAACAATCTTGGGATGATCGTAGTGGATGAGCAGCACAGGTTTGGCGTTCTCCAGAGGGGACGGTTAAGAAAGAAGGGAGCTTATCCACACACGCTTGTTATGAGTGCAACACCAATTCCACGAACACTTGCACTCACTCTCTACGGAGATCTTGACATTACCCAGATTCGCGAAATGCCAGCGGGGAGAAAGCCAGTCACGACAAAAGTTTTCTTTGAGACTGGCTACGATGCATACTCTTTGCTAATTAATGAGCTCAACGAAGGAAGAAAGGGTTATGTCGTCTGCCCTCTCATTGAGGATTCAGAAGTGACAGAACTGCAGTCAGTTGAAAGAAAAATTGAAGAGTTGAGAAATAGCTACCTCAAGGATTTTAACCTCGGGATGCTTCATGGGGGAATGAGCTCTGAAGAAAAGAGAAAGATAATGGAAGATTTTAGGAACGGCAAAGTACAGGTGCTTGTCTCCACAACTGTTGTTGAAGTTGGTGTGGACGTACCCGATGCCTCGGTAATCATCATTGAAGATGCCGACCGTTTCGGCCTTGCAACTCTTCACCAGCTGAGGGGACGCGTGGGCCGTAGCGACCTTCAATCCTATTGCTTCCTAATCACAAGAAATACAGGAGAAGATGCAATAACAAGGCTCAGAGTCCTTGAGAAGACAAACAATGGCTTTGAAGTTTCCGAGGAAGATCTCAAGCTCCGTGGTCCTGGTGAAATTCTTGGGACAAAGCAATCAGGTATTCCAGAGTTTAAGCTCACAACCCTTCTTTCAGAAACAGACCTCAAACTTCTTGAAATTGCACGTGAGGAAGCCCTTGCCCTTATAGGCAATGAGGTAAAATGGGATAAGGAACATAAAAAGGAACTTATCAATATACTTAAAAGCAAATCCAGAGAAAAAATCTCTTTAATAGAGGTCGCTTGATGAGGATAGTAACCGGCAAATTAAAAGGGAGAGAAATTATATCTCCTCCAAAAAGCATTGAGTTAAGACCTACAAGTGATAGAGTCCGCGAGGCAATCTTCGATGTGATAAGATTCAACATAGCCGATTCAGTTTTCCTTGACCTTTTTGCAGGCTCTGGTGCAATTGGCATTGAAGCAATAAGCGAAGGTGCAAAGTTTGCAGTTTTTGTTGAGAAAAGCCCTGTTGCGCTGCGCGTCATAAAGGAAAACATAAAAAGGTTAGATATTGAAAATCAAGCTCTCATCATAAAACAGGATGTTCTAAATTTTATAAAGAGCCCTTTCTCTTTTCAGAGTTTTAAAGAAAAATTTGATTTTGTATTTCTTGACCCGCCCTATGCCTCAAAACTTACAGGACAAACAATGCAAGCTCTTGTAAATTTTCCTTTTTTAAAAAGTGATTCCATAATTATTGCTGAGCACCCCGACGGTGAAATTCTGCCCGACGAACTTAAAGGTAAGAACTCCTTCAAAAGATTTCGCGAAAAGAAATACGGAAACATTGCGGTGTCGTATTACTCTATTGAAACTATTACCTTAGAATAAACCCTTTTTATCCTTTTCTTTGTCATTGCCTTTCTTCTTTGTCATCGCGAGCGTAACAAAGTGAAGCGTGGCGATCTCATCCTTTGCTTTTTTGTCCTCCTATCCTGAACTTGTTTCAGGATCTCCTTCATTCTCCTTTGTCCTTCTCTTTTTTGTCTTTGTCTTTTTCTTTTTTGTCATCCTGCAATCTTTTCCAAATGCTTGCGGCAAGCACTTGTTTTAGGACTATCACACAGCGAATAACTAACTGAAGGTGGTAAATTTATATCAAAACCATCTCACCTATGTAACCCTAGTGTATAGGATTTGACTATAACTTATTTTTGCTTGTCTCGTTTTAGTTAAAAGTGAATGTTTGTGCTTTTGTCTTATGCAAATGTTTCCCTGAATTTATTTCAGGGTCTCCTTTGTCGTCGCGAGCGGAACGAGAAATCTCCCCCTTTTGTCATCGCGAGCGAAACGAAGTGAAGCGTGGCGATCTCGTTCTTTGTTTTATTATTTTTTTGTCATCCTGCAATCTTTTCCTTGCTGTAGGCAAGCACTCATTTCAGGATCTCATCCTTTATTTTTTTAACTTTCAGAGCTATAGCAACATTACCGCAACTATTATTCCTCTGAGAAAATTTTAAGTCAGGCAAGGTTGACTTAGAATGAAAAATGCGTATTTAAGTCAGGCAAGGTTGACTTAAAATTAGGAAAGCTATCTAAAATTATGAATTGAACCTTATAAGGCGGGAAGTTCCGTCTTAAAATATGGTAATGAGAATTATGACGGAGAAATCCGACTTACAAAAGTCACAATTGATGAATTTTCAAACAACCAAAATGAAGTTTTCTTATTTTACTTAAAGCAAACTTTTCGTTAAACCAAATAAACGGCTTTACAAACTTTGCAAATATTCCCATTAGTTATAAAATTATCTTAGAGCACAAAAATAATGAGGAAAAATGGACGAAGCTGACATGATTTTCTTAATGAGTATTAAGTAGGAGCAAATATGCAAAAAGAAGCAAGAGCAAGAATAAGAATAAACGAGCTTCTTAAAAGAGCCGGGTGGAGATTTTTCGATGATGAAAATGGCCGTGCAAACATTGCTCTTGAAAAAAATGTAAAACTTACAAAACAGAGTATCGATGATTTTGGAGAGGATTTTGAAAAGACTAAAAATGGTTTTGTAGATTTTTTATTGCTTGATGAAAACAATTTTCCTTTTGTTGTACTTGAAGCAAAATCTGAAGACAAAGACCCGCTTGACGCCAAAGAACAAGCCCGCAATTATGCAAAATCTCAGAACGCACGATTTGTTGTTTTATCCAACGGCAATATTCATTACTTATGGGATTTAGAAAAAGGTAATCCTGCCGTTATAACGAGTTTTCCAACTTATGAATCACTAAAAAATTCTGCGAAAATTATAAAAGATAGTATTAAAATAGTGGAGGAGGTTGTAGCTCCTGATTATATTGTCTTATCGCAATATGCAAAGTATAAAACTGATCCCCGTTGGTTGAATGAGAAATTAAGGGAAAGTTTTATTCATGATTTAGATTTAAAATTTCTTCGTCCATACCAGTTAGCTGCTATTCGAGCTCTTCAAGAAGCCGCAGGAAAAGAAAAAGACCGTTTTCTATTTGAAATGGCAACAGGTACTGGTAAAACTCTTGTTTGTGCTGCAATTATTAAATTATTACTACGAACAGGTAATGCGAGCCGTGTGTTATTTCTTGTAGATAGAATTGAACTTGAGGATCAGGCCTATAAAAATTTTAAAAAATGGCTTTCACAAGACTATATCTGCGTAAAATACAAAGAAAACAGAGATGATTGGATGAAAGCTGAGATAGTTGTTTCCACCGTTCAGAGTCTTACTGTTGATTATAAATACAAAAGGATTTTCTCCCCAACCGATTTTGATTTTATTGTTTCAGACGAAGCACATCGTTCAATAAATGGTAATGCAAGGGCATTGTTCGAATATTTTATTGGATATAAGCTTGGACTGACAGCTACTCCCAAAGATTATCTAAAAAAGATTAATGAAAAGCAGTTAAGCGAGATGGATCCTCGTAAATGGGAGCGCCGACAACTCCTTGATACATATAATACATTCGGATGTTCCTCTGGCGTGCCTACTTTTAGGTATAGTCTTGTTGATGGAGTAAAAGATGGTTACCTTGTTAACCCCATTGTTGCTGATGCAAGAACTGATATAACTACTGAGCTTTTGTCAGAAAAAGGTTATTCTATGAGATTTGAAAATGAGGAAGGCACTGAAGAAGAGCAAACCTTTTTTCAGAAGGATTTTGAGAAAAAATTCTTTTCTGATAAAACAAACCTGATGTTTTGTAACACGTTTATCAAAAATGCATTGTTGGATCCATTAAGCGGTGAGGTTGGTAAATCAATAATTTATTGTGTAAGTCAGAAACATGCTTCAAAAATTACTCAGGTCCTTAATGAATTGGCAGAAAAATATTGGCCAGGAAAGTATAATTCAGATTTTGCAGTACAGGTTACATCAAACGTTTCAAACTCTCAGGATTTTTCTATCCAATTTTCCGATAAGAACAATAATTTAAATGGAACTACAAAATGGCTTGAAGGTTACAAATCGAGTAAAGTGCGAATTTGTGTGACGGTCGGTATGATGACGACTGGATATGACTGTCAGGATTTACTGAATCTATGTCTTATGCGCCCCATATTTTCCCCGACAGAATTTATCCAGATTAAGGGACGCGGAACAAGAAAATTTACATTTGAGTATAAAGATTCTGACGGAGAGGTTGTAAGAGGCGATAAAGAAAAATATAAGATGTTTGATTTCTTTGCAAATTATGAATATTTTGAAGAAAAATATGATTATGACCAGATTCTTAAGTTACCGCTAAAAAGCAGTATTGCTATTGATGGAGGAGAAATTCCTAAGCCTGTTTCGGGGGCATATAGCTTTATTCCTGATCCACTAAGAACCTTCAATGAAAAACCTATTGGTTATTCAGGAATGAAGGTCGATAGAGAATTTTTTGAAAAGACCTCTTCTATAATTAAACAGGATAAGGATATAGAGCAAGCAGTTGAAAATGAACAATGGGATACAGCAGTTGACATTACACGTGAAAGATACGAGAACAAACCCGAAGATTATATAACTCTTGAAAAGCTAAGACGTGCACTGAAACTTGATAGAAGTCTTACATGGTTAGAGTTGATAGAACATATTTATGGGTTTATTCCTTACCTCAAAACCAAAGATGACCTTCTGAATGATGAATTTGAGAAATTTGTGTCTATATATAAGCCTGAAGCAAGATACATTCAGGCAATTAAGAACTTTATAAAAGCATATATCACTGATAAGGAAATTAGAGATATCATTGATAGAAGAGAATATAGCAGGCTTGCAGATAATCCAAAATTATCAATTGACGATTTAAAAGAACTTGAAAACTGGAAAGATAAAATACCAATGTATGTGATGGATTATGTTTCGATAAACAAATTTGCATAGGAGTGATAAAAAATGATGAATCAGGAAATTAAACGCAGAATTGATAATGCGCGTCAGGTGCTTGTTGGCAAAGTGCCTGACCCCAAATCACAGGTAGAGCAAATAACCACTGCTCTTATTTATAAGTTTATGGATGATATGGATACAGAGTCAGTAAGGCTTGGTGGCAATCCCGGATTTTTTGTTAATGATTATGAAAAATACTCCTGGAAAAAATTGATGGACTCAAGACTCGGAGGCCAGAATCGGTTAAATCTTTATGCCGAAGCAGTTATGAATCTTAGTCAGAATCCACATCTTCCACAACTCTTCAGGGATATATTCAAAGATGCATTTTTACCGTATAGAGATCCTGAAACCCTTAACCTTTTTCTGAAAGAGATTGATGGCTTTTCTTACGGCTCGACCGATAACCTTGGCGATGCTTATGAGTACCTTCTTTCAGTGCTTGGGAGTCAGGGTAATGCCGGCCAATTTTTAACACCCCGACATATAATCAAGTTTATTGTTTCAATAGTAGATCCAAAGAAAAATGAAACTATACTTGACCCTGCTTGCGGTACCGCCGGATTTCTGATACTGGCTTATCTTCATATCCTTGAGGCTAATACTGAAAAAAAACCAGGCGATTTGCTAACACCCGATGAAAAAGACAAATTGATTCACAATTTTGTTGGATATGACATTGACCCTGGTATGAGAAGACTTTCTCTAGTAAATATGTATCTTCACAACTTTTCCTCCCCTCATATTTATGAATATGACACCCTTACAAACGATGAAAAATGGCAAGATCAATTTGGTGTAATAATGGCAAATCCTCCATTTATGAGTCCGAAAGGTGGAATCAGGCCACATAAAAGATTTGCAATTCATGCGAACCGTAGCGAAGTTTTGTTTGTTGATTATATCGCAGAGCACCTTAATATAAATGGCAGGGCTGGAGTCATTGTTCCAGAGGGAATTATCTTCCAATCTGCCAATGCTTATAAAAGCCTTCGTAAAATGCTTATTGATGATTATCTCTGGGCAGTTGTCTCTCTTCCTGCTGGAGTTTTCCAGCCTTATTCGGGAGTTAAGACAAGCATACTCTTTATGGATAAACAACTTGCAAAGCAAACAGATAAAATTCTATTCGCAAAAATTGAAAATGATGGTTTTGACCTCGGGGCACAGAGGCGTGAAATAGAAAAGAATGACTTACCTCTTGCAACAGATGTAATGAATTTCTATAAAGATAATATAAGAGAAAATAAAAATCTGGAATTGCCTGAAGGATACTCAAAAATTGCAAATATTATCTCAAAACAAAAGATTATTGACTCAGGAGATTATAACCTTACAGGCGATAGATATATTCAAAGTCATATTTATACAAATCAAAAATGGCCAATGGTTGAGTTGGGAGAGTGTGTTGATTTAAATCGTGGAGTTGTATATTCAAAAAAAGATGAAGTTTCAAAGGATGGTTTTAAAATACTGCGGGCAAATAATATATCTTTGGATGGCAATTTAGTATTAGAGGACATTAAGCTAATCTCTAAAGATTTGAAATTAAAAGAAAGTCAAAAGTTGAAAGCTAGTGATATTTTTATTTGTCTAGCTAGCGGTAGCAAGGATCATATTGGGAAAGTGGCATTTATTAAAGAAGACACTGATTATTTTTTTGGTGGTTTTATGGGTGCTGTAAGGGTAAAAAGCGAAATTGTTGATCCACTATATATTTTTTACTTACTAAAAGATCAAAAATTTAATAATTACTTGGGTGATGTAATTAGTGGGGCAAATATCAATAATCTTAATTCTGGTATTCTCTCAAGATACAAAATCCCGTTTCCTCCTCTTGAAATCCAAAAGCAAATAGTTCAGGAGATTGAGGGCTTTCAAAAAATTATTGACGGCGCTTGCCAGGTAGTCCAAAATTGGAAACCGACATTTAAAATCGACCCCAAATGGCCAATGGTGAGATTGGGAGAAGTGGCTGAGATAATTTCAGGACAATCCCCGGAAAGTAAAAATTATAACAACGTCGGCGAAGGCTTACCGTTTTATCAAGGGAAAACTGAATTTGGAGATACTTTCATTAAAAAACCGAATACGTGGACACCCCAGCTTACAAAGATTGCACAAGAAAATGATATTTTAATTTCTGTAAGAGCACCAGTTGGCCCAGTAAATCTATCTACTCAAAAAATTTGTATTGGCAGGGGTTTAGCTGCAGTTAGAGCAAAAGTTGAAAAAATAAATTTCATGCTTTTATTTTATATTCTGAAAAGTATGGAAGACAAAATCAAAGGTGGAGGTGGTTCTGTTTTTGATTCAATAAGTAGGGAACAATTAAAATCTTTACAAATCCCCCTTCCTCCTTTTGAAGCCCAAAAGCAAATTGTTTCTCAGATTGAAGAAGAGCAAAAAGCTGTGGATGCCTGTAAAAAGCTGATAGAGATAAACAAGCAAAAAATCAAATCTAAAATTTCCGAAGTCTGGGGTGAGAAATAATGAAAACAATAATAACCTATGCAATCTTTATCCGTTTTTCTTTATGAGTTTACTCGCTATCAAAAAATGGAAGTTTCAGATGTTTTTTAGATTTATAGTTCAGTTAAAATGGGGGTGTTAAATATGGATAATGGAGAGATTATGAATGTGTATTTCTCGGATTATTTTAATGTCAATCCTCAGCTACTAGAAAGATATGGAGCATTTAATATTTCTTTAATCAACGACCTACCGCTCTTTGTAGATCCATTTTTACTATTTGAAAGCAAAAAACCAGAGTATCAAAAACTACATAAAAATATTCTTAATTATGTAGCCTTTTTGCGTGACATGTCAAGAGGAATGTCTATTAATGACGGTTTATTAGATAGCTGGTTTATTTTTTCGGAAGTAAAACAAAACTGGCTTGGTTATAGCCTTTGTGGCAATGAAGGCAGTGGCTTGGGCAGGAAGTTTGCTTTAGCATTAAAAAATAATTTAAATACTATTTTCTCAGATTTTGGCAATGAAAAAATTACTAAAGATAGTCATTTAGAAAAACTGTGCATTATAGAATCGGGAGTTGGTAGGGACAATATTAGTGATTTCACTGTAAACTTGATTAAGGAATTTTTATGTGAGTATACTCAAAATTTTGTAAGAAAATACATAAACCTATCAATGAGAAAAAAAGTGTCCGTTAAAAAGGTTGCCTTTGATAAGAACACTAAGCGGTGGAAACCAGAAGTGTTTGATTTACCATTCATAAATAATGACTTTATATTACTAACCCCAAAAGATATATTAACCAAAGATGAGAACTGGATTAATAATAGGGATCTGTTTGAAAATTATAGTGAAATTGCAAGCTCTATTCCAAATGAGCAGTTGCGTTCAGAAATTGATCTTTATTTTAGACAAAACTTACCGCCTCCCACGAAAAAGAAGAAATCTATTTCAAAATCAGAATATTATAATGCTGTTAAAAGTGTGATATTTAAGTATCCAGAAATACTAAATTATTACATAAAATATAAAGAAGATAATGGAGAGAAGGCAATATCTATAAGTAAAGAAGATGTGAAATTTGTCGAAAATGTATTTATAGAAAATGTTAGTTCATTTATAAAAATACTTCAAAGCAATTCGGCTTTTTATAATATTTCTTACGATACTTACCAGGAATCCTTAGAACGCGTGAAGTACTTAAAACAAGTAATAGAAAATAATGATGGTTATAAGTTATTTTATGTAAAAGGCGAACCAATTAAAAGAGAAAAAGATTTACAAATTATGTTCAGACTTACATGGTTTCCGACGACTTCAGATGTAAATAGCGAGGTCAATAATGGTAGAGGACCAGTTGATTTTAAAATATCGAGAGGAAATAAAGATAAAACACTTGTAGAATTTAAATTAGCATCAAATACCAAGCTTAAACAAAATCTACAACATCAATTAGAAATTTATCAAAAAGCAAATCAAACAGATAAGGGTATCAAGGTTATTTTATTTTTTTCTTCTGAAGAGGAAAGTCATGTATATCAGGTACTAAATGATTTAAAACTGCAAAATAAAGAAAATATTATTCTGATTGATGCAAGAAGAGATAACAAAAAATCTGCTTCAACCGTAAAATAATAATGTTAGGGCCTGCGCGTTGTGGAAATTGATAGCAGAGTAAAACAAAAATTACTTCAAAAAATTAAGTCAAATAATTAAAGGAGTAAGATATGTTTGCCAAAATAATCTATCAGGACGAGGAAATAAAAAAGATTTTCTTCAAGAGGATTCATGAGAAGGTTGAAAGGGAAAAGCAAAACCCCAAAAGTAAAATTGATGAAGAATATTCAACAAATTAATAAAAAGCTTGTTTGAGTAACAAGGAGTATTTGAGTGAAGAAAAGAGTGAATAACCTAATATGAGTAAAATATAGAGGAGGTAAAAATGGATTACAAAAAAACAGAAAGGGTTTTCCTTAAAAACCATCCAGCACTTAATGAAAAATGGGTACAGGATAGACTTGCAGAGGACACTTCATTGTTATCGCTCGGTGATATAATCTTAAAAGATAAAGAAAGGCTTCAGCCTGGAGCCGGTAGATTAGACTTATTATTCCAAGATGCAGACGCTGCAATAAGATATGAAGTTGAAATTCAATTGGGGAAAACTGATGAGAGTCATATTATAAGAACTATAGAGTATTGGGACATTGAGAAAAAAAGATATCCTCAGTATGATCATGTTGCAGTACTCATTGCCGAGGATATAACAAGCAGGTTCCTTAATGTAATCTCTCTTTTCAATGGATTTATACCGATAATTGCCTATCAATTGCAGGCTTATAAGCTTGAAGACAATATTTCGCTTGTGTTTACTAAAGTTCTTGATTTAACAAGAATTGGTTTTGCTGAAGAGGAAGAAAGCAAATATGAAATTGTAGACAAAAGCTATTGGGAAAAGCGCGCCTCTAAAAAGATGATGGAGTTTACTGACAAATTAGCTGAAAAGGTATTAAGTCTAGATTCAAAATTATCGCTTAAGTACAACAAGTTTTATATTGGTCTTACATATGAAGGTGTAGTAAACAATTTTATCTCTCTCAAGCCAAAGAAAGAGTGGGTTTGGGTAGGAATTAGACTTGATAAATCAGATGAAATAGACAGTAAACTGGATGAAATCGGATATGATTCAACAGAATATGACATAAAGTGGGGTAAATATTGGATTAGAGTTACTAATCACGATGGCGAAGAGCAACTCAATTATTTGTATGAATTGTTTAAAACTGCGTATAAAGAGGAAATAGAAAAATAAGTGTACTTTTAAAATGGAACATATAATGAAATCATCCAACTTCAATAATACTTTTCTTTTCAAAAAATCTATCGTTAAGCCAATTGGTTTATAAACTTTATAATCTTAATAAGGAGGAGATTAACATTATTGAAGGAGGGCAAGAATTATGAAATTCAAAAAAATAAATTTCATAAAAAATTTTGGATGTTTCTCTGATTTCTCATGGGATGATAATTTACCTGAATTTTCAACTTATAATTTTATATACGGTTGGAATTATTCTGGAAAAACAAGTTTGTCAAGATTGCTTAGATGTATTGAGACTAAAAAAATTCAAGAGGATTTTTCAAATTTAGAATTTAAGATAAAAACTGATAACGGAGAAATAATAAAAAACAAAATAGGAGAAGATTTCCCAATCAGAGTTTTAATGAAGATTTTATTAGTGAAAATTTTGATTGGAACAATGAAAATCATGAAATTGACCCAGTTTTAATTTTGGGCAAAGAAGAAAAGGAATTAGAAGAAAAGATTAAAAAATTAGAAGTTGAAAAAGGAAAGAAAGAAAAGGAATTAAATCTTTTAGAAGAAAAAGCAAAAACAAAAAATGATGAATTAGATAATTCTTTAACAAACAAAGCATCGGAAATAAGAAATATATTGAGTATAACCAATTCAAAAGAATTTGATAAAAACATCTTGAAAGCAAATATTAATGAATTGAGAAACTCTTATGAGAGTAAGATTTTATTGGATGAGGAAAAGAATAATAAACTTACATTTTATAGATCTGAGCCAAAAAATTCAGCCGATTTTCAAAAATTAGATTTTAATTTTAACACGATTTTTAATCAAACCAAGGAGTTATTATCAAGAGAGATTGTGGCTCAACAAATTATAGAAAAACTAAAAGATAATCCTGAATTAAGTGGCTGGGTTTACAAAGGTATTGAATTTCATAAAAGTGAGACCACTTGTCAATTTTGCGGCAGTAAATTACCGGAAGATTTATTAAATAAACTTAATAAACACTTTTCAGATGAGTATTTAAAATTAATGTCTGGACTTCAAGAAATAGAAAAATCGATTTCAGATGAGATGGGGAAAATTGAAAAGTACATACTGCCCGACAAAGCAAGATTTTTTAATGAATTCCAAAACGAATATGAAAATGAAATAGAAGAATTTGAAAAATCAAAAGGAGTATACATAAATTCACTTAAAGTCCTTCAAAAGGAGATTGAGAGGAAAAAACAATTACCTTTTAACTCGTTAACAATCAATGATATTCAAAACAATAGCGATATAGAAAATCTCTTAAATAAAATTGCGGGAATCATCAACAACCACAACGGAAAAGTAACTAATTTCCAAAACGAAAAAGAAGAAGCGAAGAAAGAATTAATTGACCATTACACGTCTAAATATATAAAAGATGAAAACTATTTCACGATTTTAGATGAAATTGAAGGAATCAGCAAAAATATCCAAAAATTAGAAACAGAAATACAAGACATAAAAAAACAGATAGGAGAAATACAGATAAAAATTAAAGCTGAAGCGATTGGAGCTGAAAGGATAAACAAATACCTAAATAAATTCTTTTCTAGTAATCAATTGAAAGTTAAATTAACAGAAAATGGTAAATACAAGTTATATAGAGGTGATACTATAGCGAAATATTTAAGCACTGGCGAAAGAAGTATAATTTCTTTAATATACTTTTTTGCCAAGCTGGAAGAAACTCATTTCGATTTTCGTAATGCAATAATTTTTATTGACGACCCGGTTTCAAGTCTTGATAGCAACCATATGTATAGTATATATGGCTTTCTTTGTGAAAAATTCAAAGATTGTGGACAGTTATTCATTACTACCCATAATTATGACTTCTTTAATTTATTAAAAGATTATAAAAGATTTGAATTACAAAATGTGGGAAATTTGTATTTAATAAAAAGGACTCAAAGTGGAATTGTGATTGATAAACTACCAATGGTGCTTGAAAAAAATAAGAGTGAGTATAACTATCTTTTTAGTATTTTATATGAATTCGACCAAAGTGGTGATAAAAATAATTTTGAAATGTTAATGATCTTGCCTAATGTAGTCAGAAGATTTCTTGAGCAATATATTTATATGAAATATCCCGACGGAAAATATGGGAGTCGTCATTTTAAGAAAAAATTTAACAAATTTTTTCAAAAAACAGATGAGACAAGAAAGCAAAAGACATTAAAGATTTTAGATGAATATTCTCATGAGGAAAATATTGAACATTCAAAAAGGATTCCTGATATAGAAGAATTAGAAGATGTTATAGAATTCGTTCTAAACACAGTTGAAAGTAATGACAAAGAACATTTTGAAGCATTGAAAGGAAGTTTTAGCTAATGAAAGATTTAATTTCAGAGATACTTTGTTCCTCCATTATCAACCTTTTTAATCACCAACCCGATATTCTAACTCACACCTTTCAAACTACTATGACTGAATGGAACTTTGCCCATCATCTGGCAAATGAGATCGCAAAATATATTTTCTGGCTCAATCACGATGTAGATGTTACGAAAAGAAATTACAATAGTAAACGCCCTGACATCATTTTTCATAAAAGAGGAATAGATGTTTTAAATATTCTGGTTGTAGAAATCAAATGTAATAACGATAACGAGAGTGACATTAAATATGATATCCAGAAGATAACAGAAGACTGGATGCAACCATCTTTATCCTATCGTTTTGGTGTAAGTATCGTTGTAATATCCAAAAATGACTGGAAAGTTACTATTTTTGAAAGAGATAATCCCAAACCAAAAACAACCATTAGTAAGAACTTTAAGAATTCTCTTCCTATTCTTGAAAACCTACCCCTCGTAATTCATTTACAACTCCTCATCAACGAAATCCTTGCAAAGAAGAAAGAAAATCCAGAAGCAGACACTTCAGACTTTGAAAAACAGGTAGACCTGCTTGTCTATCAACTCTACGGTTTAACCGAAAGAGAAATTAAAATTGTGGAAGGGAGGCAATAAAAATGGAATATAATTTGTTAGTTGTTATAATAAGCGCTGCCTTAATTATTATTGCTTTAATTATTTTTCTCTCAAGACTCTCAAGAATGCAGGACTCTATCAATTCTTCTATTTCTCAATCAATTGCTGTTTACATAGACAAAATTATTTCTTCTATGGGAAGCCTTAAAGAAGATTATGGACAGATCTCTAACAAGCTTTTAACGCTTAATGAAATAAATAATGATACAAAGACCTTGAAGTCGTATCTCACAAATCCAAAAGTTCGTGGAAGATGGGGAGAAAGGTTGGTAGAAGACATTATCATTCTTGTAGGATTGCAGGAGAACGTTAACTATGTTCGGCAAGAAACTACTGAAACAGGAAGACCTGACTTTACTTTTTTCTTGCCAAACGGAAAGAAAATTAATCTCGATGCGAAATTCTCTCTCGATAATTATATGAAGTATGTTGAAGCTCAAAATGAGACTGAGAAAGACCAATTCAGGAACGACTTTTTAAAAGACGTCAAGAAAACAATTAAAGATGTTGCAGGAAGAGATTATGTTAATGAGAATACAGTTGATTTTGCTATTGTTTTTATTGCAAGCGAAGCGGTGTACTCTTTCCTTCTTGCTGAGGAGCCAAATATAATCGACGATGCTTTGGGTAATAAAATTGTGCTCTGCTCTCCAAATAATCTCTATGCCACACTTTCTGTGGTAAGGCAGGCAACAGAATACTATGCACTTGAAAAGACATCGAAAGAGGTATTAGAGTTAATGCAAAAGTTTAATAAGGAATGGGGAAATTTCACCGCAAAGTTTGGTAAGGTTGACGAGGCAATTGATAACCTGAGGAAGACTTTTAATGAAGTCTCCACCACAAGAAAAGATAAGTTGGATTCTGTTTTAAATGATATTGAATCGATAAGTAAAAACGTATTACCAGAACTTCCAACAACGGAGGAAAGCGAAAACAGCAAACTCGAAACATAAAAATGATTTGTGTATGAGCAAATAGTCTAAACAAAGGATAGAAGCGCTATGTTCACAAAAGTAATTCATCAAGATGAGGAAATTAAAAAGATTTTCTACGAAAGAATTAAGGAGAAGGTTGAAAGTGAAAAGCAAAACCTCAGGGATAAAATTGATGAAGAGTATCCAAAAATTCTTTCGTGGTTTGTGAAAGGAGTTGCAGTTGCAAATTACAATGCAAAGCAATCGCATGATACTTCAAAAGGAAGCGGTGGAGAGGATGAACTAAGAAGACAAATGTGGGCACTTTTACCAAGGGATTCTATAATTCTTCCTGACTTTGTATTTGAGCCGAACAAAGAAGATTTTATACAGATAGATCAAATTATTATTAATTTAAAGGGAATATTTTTGATTAAAGTTAAAACATGGAGTGGTTCTTTCCTTGCAAGCGATAAAGGATGGAAAATGAAGCAGGGACGTCAGTGGGTTTTTGTTTCTAATCCAACAAATCAGCACAAGAGGCATTTTGAGCTATTTAACCTCTGGTTTCAGGAAAATCTGCCTGAAATTTATCCTAATATTAAAGGTTACGTCTATCCTGTAATCGTATTGAAACGAGTGGATTGGATTCAGTCAAAATATTCGAGCATTCCTGTTGTATCTGGCGCATCAGGACTAGTTGATTTTATTGTTGGAAAAGAAAGAGGAAAGCTTACTCAAGAAATAGTAGAAACTATCACAGAAAAACTTCGCACCGCAAAACTTTATGAAGAGCTAAAAGTTAAATATGAAGAAGGCACAACAAAGTATGGCAAAAAATATGTGAGAGTTTACGGGACAAGAGGGGAAGCTGATAAAGTTGCGCAGGATTACAAAGTAAATCATAAAATAAGTGAGATTCGTCAGGATAAGTCAGACCCTAATGTATTTTTCTTTTATCTTGATTAAAATTCCTTTTGTGACCTTTGCGCAAAATTGATGTTTTCCTGCAAAATATGCAAAGGTTGCATTGTTTGCACAAAACTGACGAAAAATGCATAATAGAATAGAATAGA
>Ga0172363_10001624_pt1 | contig 18184 bp, 17 predicted proteins | sample LakKivs2_kivu2a2_FD_114541 | JGI IMG/M metagenome (GOLD analysis project Ga0172363, IMG submission 114541) | Sediment microbial communities from Lake Kivu, Rwanda - Sediment s2_kivu2a2 | ecosystem: Environmental > Aquatic > Freshwater > Lake > Sediment | place: Rwanda: Western Province, Lake... | reverse complement strand
TGGCACCGGAAGCCGACCGCCTGCCCGCGGGTCCGCACCGCTGGCAGGACTTCCTCGCGCTCGACGAGGACGACCTGCGCGAGCTGGTCGACGGTCACTTCCTGGAGATCGAGGTGCCGAACGAGTTCCACGAGTGGGTCGTCACCTGGCTGGTGACGAACCTGACGGTCTGGGCGCACCCGCGCGGCGCCGGCTTCGCGTTCGCATCCGGCTACAAGGTGCGCATCCGCAAGGACCGCGGCGTCATGCCCGACGTGCAGTTCTACCGCGGGCGTCGCGGACGCCTTCCGCTGCGCGGTCTCCACCGCGGCGCGCCCGACCTCGCCGTCGAGGTCGTGTCGCCGAGCAGCCGGCGCTGGGACCGCGTGGTCAAGCTCGGCTGGTATGCGTCCATCGGCACGCCCGAGTACTGGATCGTCGATCCGACGACGCGCACGCTCGAGCGCTTCCTGCTCTCTTCCGGAGGGACGCTGGAACCCGCCGGGCACTACCTGCACGACGATCTCTTCGCGCCCGAGTCGTTCCCCGAGCTCGTGATCGATCTGTCGCAGCTCTGGCCGGCGGACGACGACGACGACTGACGTCCTCAGCGGCTTCGCCGACCACGAAGGATGGAACCGGCACGGCGTCCCATCGGACGTCCGCGCCGGCTTCGCCGGCCATGCGGGAAGAACTCGCGGGGCGCGTTCCTCAGACGGACCGTCTACTTTCCGCCGAACAGCGAGCCCAGGATCCCGCGCACCAGCTTCGCGCCCAGCTTCGCGCCCAGCTTCGAGCCCTCGCGCGCGAGCACCGTGCTGGCCGAGCGCGCCGCGCTCTTCATCATCGCCTCGCCGACGCTCTGCCGCTGCGACGATCCGCTGCTGCGCGGACGCGGCGCGGGTGCGTCCGCATCGCGTGTGCGACGGGTGCCCGCCCCGCTGCCGCGCGAGGCCGTCGCCTCGTCGTCGGTCGCGCGCTGCGCGCGCTCGCGCAGCCTCTCGTACGCGGACTCGCGGTCGACCGCGTGCTCGTACTTGCCGCGGAGCGGCGACGCCTGCACGACGCGCGTGCGCTCATCGGCCGTGATCGCACCGACCCGGCTCGACGGCGGACACACGAGCGCGCGCTCGACCGGCGAGGGCATGCCCTTCGCATCGAGGAACGACAGCAGCGCCTCGCCGACGCCGAGCTCGACGATGGTCTGCTTGACGTCGAGGCCGGGATTCGTGCGGAAGGTCTCCGCCGCGGCCTTCACCGCCTTCTGGTCGCGCGGCGTGAACGCGCGCAGCGCGTGCTGCACCCGGTTGCCGAGCTGGCCGAGGACGACGTCGGGCAGGTCCGTCGGGCTCTGGGTGACGAACCACACGCCGACGCCCTTCGAGCGGATGAGGCGCACCACCTGCTCGATCTTGTCGCGCAGCGCGTCCGGCGCGTCGGCGAAGAGCAGGTGCGCCTCGTCGAAGAAGAACACGAGCTTCGGCTTGTGGTCGCCGACCTCCGGCAGCTGCTCGAAGAGCTCCGAGAGCAGCCACAGCAGGAACGTCGCGTAGACGCGCGGCGAGCGGTAGAGCTTTTCCGCCGCCAGCAGGTTCACCACACCGCGCCCGTCCGCGACGCGCATGAGGTCCTGCACGTCGAGCGCCGGTTCGCCGAACAGCCGGTCGGCGCCCTGCTCCTCGAGCTGCAGGAGCCCGCGCTGGATCGCGCCGACGCTCGCCGTCGACACACGGCCGTAGCTCGTCGTCAGCTCCTTCGCGCGCGACGCAACGTCCTCGAGCATCGCGCGCAGGTCCTTGAGGTCGAGCAGCAGCAGGCCCTCGTCGTCCGCCACCTTGAACACCAGCGTGAGGACGCCGGTCTGGGTCTCGTTCAGGTCGAGCAGGCGTCCGAGCAGCAGCGGGCCCATCTCCGACACCGTCGTGCGGACCGGCTGGCCGAGCGTGCCATCGACGTCCCACAGCGTGACCGGCGCCGCCGCGTACGCGAGCGGTGCGAGACCGAGCTCCTGGGCGCGCGCTTCGACCTTCGGATTGCCGCCCCCCGCCTGGCTGATGCCGGCGAGATCGCCCTTCACGTCGGCCGCGAACACCGGCACGCCGATGCGGCTGAACGACTCGGCGAGGAGCTGCAGCGTGACGGTCTTGCCGGTGCCGGTCGCGCCGGCGACGAGCCCGTGCCGGTTCGCCATGCCGGGCAGCAGGTGCAGCTCGGGGCCGCCCGGGCGCTTGCCGATCAGGATCGGGGGAGTCGTGCTGGCCGTGCTCATGTCACCCATTGGCCACGGTCGGCGGCGTCGCGCAAACCGCTCGCGCCCGCCGCAGCATCGGCTCGTCGCGACCGCGCGGAGCTGTTCGGCATGTCCGACGCGCCGCAGGTGCTCGAGGGCTTCCCGACGAGCGCCCGACCGGCGGCGCTGCCCGTTCAGTCGCGCGCGGTCGGGTCGTCGATCACGTACTTCCACGAGCCGCCGGGCTGCCGGCGCACCACCTCGATCGCCTTGCCGCTCGACGCCTCGGGCTTGCCGTCGGGTCCGGTGACCGTCATCGACCAGTCGTTGGAGAGCACCGCGACGTCGCCGGCGCGCACCACATGCTTGACGTTCATCGTGATCTTCGCCTTCGCCGCAATCATGCCCTCCAGGAAGCCGCGGATCTGCTCCGGCCCCTCGAAGGTCGTGCCCTGGAAGACGAGCACGCCGTGGTCCTCGTACAGGGCCGCGACCGCCGCCGCGTCGCCGGCGTTCACGCTCTCGCCGAACAGACGATCGATGTCCTCGGGTGTCTTCGCTGCCATCGCTGAGCTCCTTTCGGCTCGCTACCCGGGCCGCAGCCCGAGGCTCCGGTAGTGATAGCCGTACGCCGCGTCGAAGCCGGCGTGCGCATAGAGCGCCAGCGCCGGCACGTTGTCCGCCTCTACCTGCAGGTACAGCCGTTTCGCTCCGAGCCGCGACGCTTGCTCGGCGAGCGCGTGCAGGAGCCGTGTCGCGACCCTGCGGCGCCGCATCAGCGGACGCGTCCCCATGCCGAACACGCCCGCCCAGCCGCGCTCGGCGACGACGAAGCCCGTGCCGGCGACGGCACCGTCCGCGTCACGGACCACGGCCACCGCACCGCGCGGACCGATGCGCACCAGCAGCTCGCCGTACGACAGGACGCGCCGGCGCGTGCCGCGTTCGTCGCCGTGCCCCGCCGCGGCCGCCTCGAGCCATGCCGCGTCGGGGCGCTCCTCGACGTCCGCCCGAAGTGAGCCGCTCGCGGCGTCCGCAGTCGCGCGCAGGAGGTCGGCGACGCCCGCCACCTGCACCAGCACGGGGGCTTCGACCTCGTAGCCGAGCGCCGCGAGCTGTCGCTCGAGCCCCGGCGGCCGGGTGACCGGCCCGAGCTGGAAGCGCACCGGCAGCGCGCGCCGCCGGTAGAAATCCTCGGCGACCCGGATGCGCGCGTCGAGGTCGCGCGCGTCGCCGCGGATCGCGAGCACGGAGTTGCAGCGACGGAACGGCGCCTCGGGCCAGGCGCGCAGCAGCCAGCCGTCGACCAGCTGCACGGTCGTCGCCGGGACCGCGTTCGCCGCGAGCTCCTCGACGAGGAGGCAGGTCGACCGCGGCAGCTCCACGACGTCAGTCCCCGTCCGGCCGGACACGGCGGCACGGGCGCGAGCGCCGCGCGGCCGCCATCAGATCACGCGCTCGGCGCGGAGCCGCGCCCGCTCCTTCGCGGACAGACCGAGCAGCTTGCCGTACACCTCGTCGTTGTGCGCGCCGAGCTTCGGCGCCCCCGAGCGGATGCGCCCCGGCGTGCGCGACAGACGCGGGTAGACGCCCTGCATCGTCACCGCGCCCACCACCGGGTCGGGCACGGTCGCGAGGTCGCCGCGCGCCTGCACGTGCGGGTCGGCGACGATGTCGGCGACGGTGTACGTGCGCGCGAACGGCACGCCGCCCGCGAGCGCGCGCCGCTCGATGTCGGCCGCGTCGTGACGCTTCACCCAATCGGCGACGATACCGTTGATCGCGTCGCTGTTCTCGACGCGCTTCTCGAGCGTCGAGAAGCGCGCATCCTCGAGCAGATCCGGGCGGCCGATCAGCTTCGCGAGCCGCGGAAAGAGCGCGTCGCCTGCGGCGATCACGGACACGTAGTCGCCGTCCTTCGTCTCCCAGTTGTCGAGCGGCGCCGAGTTCGCCAGGCGATTTCCCTCCCGGCCGCGCACGATGCCGAGGCGATCGTACGACGCGACCGTGTGCTCGAGGATGCGCAGGATCGACGCGTAGAGTGCCAGGTCGATCACCTGTCCCCGTCCGCTGCCGGCGCGCGCCGCCGTGGTGCGCCCACCCGTCGCGCGCTTCGTCGCCCGCCCCGCGCCGGCCTGGCGGTCGCGCTCGTAGAGCGCCATCACGACACCGAGCGCGTTGAAGATCCCGGTCAGGTAGTCGGACACGATGATGCCGGGCCGCACGGGGGGACGGTCCTTGTAGCCGGTCAGGTGCAGCAGCCCGCCCATCGCGATGCCGTTGCGGTCGAGGCCCGGACGATCGCGGTACGGACCGGTCTGACCGTAGACGCTGACCTGCGACACGACGAGCCCCGGATGGATCGCGCGCAGCACGTCGGGACCGACGTTCCAGCCCTCGAGCGTGCCGGGCTGGAAGTTCTCCAGCAGGACGTCGGACTCCGCGACCAGCCGCTTCAGCAGCTCCTGTCCCGCCGGCTTTCTCAGGTCGAGCGTGATCGACTTCTTGTTGCGCCCCTCGACCGCCCACCACAGCGAGTAGCCGTCCTCGAACGGGCCGATCGTGCGCATGAAGTCGCCGACTCCGGGCTGCTCGACCTTGATCACCTCGGCGCCGAAGTCGGCGAGCAGCGTGCCCGCGAACGGAGCCGCGATGCGCGTGCCGAGGTCGAGGACGCGGATGCCTTCGAGCGGCGGCGCGACGTGCGTCCGCGCTCGCGCCGCCGCGGGCGCAACCCGCTTCGGCACGGGCTTCGTCCCGTGCGCCCGCGGCGCGACCCTCGCGGACACGGCCGGCGCCGGCTTCTTCGCGCCTCGCTTGGCAGCCACCTTCGCCGTGCGCCTCACCGGGGCAGCCCGAGCACGCGCTGCGCGATGATGTTGCGCTGCACCTCGCTCGTCCCGGCGAAGATCGAGGCCGCGCGGTAGTAGAGCCAGGACTCGGCGAGGCGGCCGCAGGTCGGTGCGTCGGCGCCGCGCAGCGCCGCCCGCGGGCCGAGTGCGCGCATCACCGTGTCGTGCATGCGCTGGCTCATCTCGCTCCAGTAGAGCTTGATGAACGAGCTCTCCGGTCCAAGTGGCTCGCCGCGCACGAGGCGCGTCAGAGTGCGCCAGTTGTTGAGCTTGGCGATCTCGACCTCGATCGCGGCTGCGGCGACGCTCTGGCGGAGATCGCTCTCGCCGGCCCGCTCGCGCTCGCGCGCCAGGCGAACCAGGTCCTCGAGCAGCATGCGGTGGATGACGAGCTGGCGCGGCGACGTGCCGCGCTCGTGCGCGAGCGTGGTCTGCGCGATCTCCCAGCCTCGGCCCTCCTCGCCGACGAGGTTCGCGACCGGCACGCGCACGTCGTCGAGGAAGACCTCGTTGAACTCCGAGCTGCCGGTCATCTGGCGCAGCGGCCGGACTTCCACGCCCGGCGCGTGCATGTCGACGATCACGTACGAGATGCCGCGCGCCTTCGCGGAGCCCGGGTCCGTTCGCGCGATGAGGATGCCGAAGTCCGCATACTGCGCCCAGCTCGTCCAGACCTTCTGGCCGGTCACGCGGTAGACGTCGCCGTCGCGCACGGCCACCGTGCGCAGCGCCGTCAGGTCGGATCCCGCGCCGGGCTCGGAGAACAGCTGACACCAGACGTCCTCGCAGGAGAGGATGCGCGCGAGGTAGCGGTCCTTCTGGGCTTCGGTGCCGTGCTTCATCAGCGACGGCCCGACCAGGTTGACGCCGATCCGGTTGATCACCTCCGGCGCCCGCGCGCGCGCCATCTCCTCCTGGAAGATGTAGCTCGCCTCGGCGCCCGCGCCGCGTCCGCCGTAGGCCTCCGGCCAGTGCACGCCGACCCAGCGGTCGCGGGCGAGCTTCGCCTGCCAGTCGCGCAGGAAGGCGAACTCTTCGTCGAGGCTCGCGAACGCGACGGCGTCGCCCGTCGTGAACGCCGCGGGCACGTTGTTCGCGAGCCAGCTGCGGAGCTCGGCGCGCATCTCCTCCGCGGCCGTCGAGAACTTCAGGTCCATGGCGGCGGCGACTGTATCGGGGCTGCGTGCGCGATCGCAACCGCGCGCGAGACGGAAAGGTTCGGCACCGGCACCCGCGCGTTGTCGTGGCCGATCGGATCGGCGTGCTAGGGAGGGTTCCTCGTGAGCCGGAACGACGCGCAGCCCGAGTCGATCGCAGTGCACGTGGCGACCGTGCAGCATCTGTTCGACTCGCTCGACCCGGCACCGTTCCGCGAGCGCGACCTCGACCCCAAGGTCGAGCAGTACATCGTCGGCTGGGCACGCGAGCTGCCGCCACGTCGCCCTCTGGCTCTGGTCGTCCACCTCGACCAGGCCGGCCCGGGCGACGAGGCACTGCTGCAGCGCGCGGTGCGCGAGTACTTCCAGCAGCGGGCCGTCGCCGAGCGGCGCGCCCTGCGCCACCTGCTGCACATCGGCCGCGTCAGCCTGGCGATCGGGCTCGTCGTGCTCGCGGTCGCGATGGTGCTCGGCGATCTGCTCTCGGTGCTCGTCGGCCGCTACGCCTACGGCGAGATCATCGCGCACAGCCTGCTGATCGGCGGCTGGGTGGCGCTGTGGCGGCCGCTCGAGATCTTCCTCTACGAGTGGTGGCCGATCCGCGCCGATGCGAAGCTGTACGACCGGCTGAGCGCGATGCCGGTGCGTGTGGTGGACTCACCGGGACACGAGCACGCTCCCGCCCCCGTCGCTTGACGCTCGATTCGTTCGCCGTCCCGATCGCGCGTGGCTGCGCTGCCGTCAGAGTCCGTCGCGGTAGTCGGTCTCGACCGCCGAATCGATCAACTCGGCGAGCTTGTCGTCGCCGCCGGTGCGGCGCGCGAACATCTGGCCGAACGACAGCCGCACGCGATGCGTCCACGAGTCGGGTTGCCAGAGCCTCGCACGCAGGAACGCCTTGCCACAGTGGATGAAGCACTGATCGACGTGCACGCGGATCGCGAGCAGCGCCGGCTTGCCGCGCGCTGCGAGACGCTGCATCAGCTCGGGATCGCGCGTCAGCTCGGCGCGGCCGTTCACGCGCACGGTCTCGTTCGTGCCGGGAACGACGAACAGGACGCTGACGTGCTCGTTCTCGAGCACGTTGCGATGGCCGTACACGAGCTTGTTGCCGTTGCGGTCGGGGATGACGATCGTGCGCTCGTCCTCGATGAGCACGAAGCCCGGCTCGTCGCCCTTCGGCGAGGTGTCGAGGTCGCCCGCGGCGTCGGTCGTCGCCAGCACGATGAACGGCGAGCGTGCGATGAAGTCGCGCGCCTCCTCGCCGATCGTCGCCTCGACCTTCATCTCGATCGCCGGGTTCGACTCGCCGATGACCGCGCGCAGTGCGGCGAGGTCGGTGATGCGGTGAGGATCGTTGCTCGTGCTCATCGCGCCTCCCGATGTCGGAGATCTCCCATGACCGGGGCGTCATGTCCACTGCGGCGCCTCGACACGCCCGCGTAGAGCGAAGCCGGTGCCGTCGTCAGATGGAACGCCCTGCCGGTGCCATCCTTCGTGGCCGGCGAAGCCGGTGCGGACGTCAGCCGCCGACTTCGAGCGCCTCGTTCAGCGGCGCGACGAGGAAGGTCCAGGCGATCGCGTAGACCGTCGGGATCCAGCCGAAGAGGAGCAGCAGCGACGGGGCCCACATGCCGCGCAGCGCCATGAGCACGTTGCCGCCGGCGGCGATGACCACGCCGAGCAGCGCGCCCCACGCCGCCGGACCGAGCGGAGAGCCGCGCCGCACCCAGACGACGTTCCACGCCCCGAACGCGATCGGCAGCAGGAAGAACGGCGCGTCGAGCACCAGACCGCCCGGCCACAGCAGGGCCTGCAGTGCTCGCCCGGCATAGGGCAGCACCAGGATCGTCCCCGAGACGGCGGCGCCGACGACGTAGGCGAGCAGGTCACGACGCCGGATCGCGGGCATCAGAGGAGTCCCGACGCGGCAAGGAAGCGCAGCGGCTCCGGCACGACGAACGGCACGCCGGCCGCCGCGGCGGTGGCGATGCGCCACTGCCACGTGAACGCCGGCAGCTCGAGGCGCACGCGGTCGTCTGCCCGGGATTGCGCGACGCGCGCGCGCAGCTCGGGAAGCAACTCGCGGCGCGGCGAGCGCGCCGCCTTGCGGACGATGCCGAGGGTTCTCATGCGCTCCCGTCGCTCCTTACTCCGTCGCCGGATCGAGATCCGCGAGCTGCTCGCGGAGCCGCCGCAGACCGTAGAACAGCCGCGACTTGACCGTGCCGACCGACGCCCCGGTCACCGCCGCAATCTCCTCGAGCGACAGCTCTCCGAGGACACGCAGGGAGCACGCCTCGCGCTGCGCCGCCGGCAGCGCGGCGAACGCGGCCGCGACGCGCGCCTGCAGCTCGCCGCGCGCGACCGGCGCAGGCCGGAACGGCACACGCTCCTGCTCGACGCTCGCCAGCGGCAGCCAGCCCCACAGCCGCTGTCCGCGGATCCGGTTGCGGGCGAGGTTGCGCGCGATCGTCCACACGAAGGGCTTCAGCGGCACGTCGCGCCGGACACGCGCGCGGTGCCGGTGCAGGCGGAGAAAGGTCTCCACCACCAGGTCGTCGGCCGCGGCGGCGTCGTCCAGCATGCGCTCGAGGTGCCGCGCGAGCGGCGTCTGCCAGCGCGCGAAGAGCCGCTCGAAGGCACGCTCGTCGCCCGCCATCCAGGAGGCGAACAGCGCCTCGTCGGTCGGCTCGGAGCCGTCGCTCATCGGGATCGCTCGCTAGCATGGCATCCGTGGTACCCGTGAGCCTGGCGGTCGGTTCAGCCGGATCGCGCGATTTTCCGTTGAACCCGGACACGGCTCCGCGGGTACCCCCAGCGACCAACGAAAGGACGCTCCATGCTGCTCTCCCTGCTCGCCGCCCTCGCCGTCGCCGCCGGCTTCACCGGCACCCGAATGCTGCCGCAGCTGCGCGTGGCGCGCATCGCGACGGTCGCCGTGCCGGTCATCGTCCGCTACCGCCTGCTCCTGCTGCGCGGGGCAGGAGCGTCGCAGGCCGAGTGGGACGCGGCCCACGACCGCGCGGCGAGCGCGCTGCACGACCTGGCGATCGCACTCAAGGGCCTGCTGGTGAAGGTCTGCCAGGTGGTCGGCGCACGTGCCGACGTGTTCCCGGCGCCCTTCATCCGGCGCCTCGGGCGCTTCCACGACGCCGTGCCGCCGCGGCCGTACGCCGAGATCCGCGCGCTGATCGAGGGCCAGCTCGGACGCAGGCTCGAGGAGGTGTTCGCGACGTTCGACGAGACGCCGCTCGGCGCGGCGTCGCTCGCGCAGGTGCACCGCGCGACGCTGCACGACGGCCGCGTCGTCGCGGTGAAGGTCCAGTACGGCGAGATCGCGCGGCTCGCCCGCATCGACCTCGCGGCACTGCGCTTCTTCGTCCGCTTCGCCGACCGCGTCGCGCGCGACGTCGACCTGCGCTCGGTGGTGGAAGAGATCGCGGGCTTCGTCGCGCTCGAGCTCGACTTCGCTCGCGAGGCCGACTCCACCGAGCGCGCGCGCACGCTGCTCGAGGGCGACCCGACGGTGCGCGTGCCGGCCGTCCTGCGCGAGCTGTCGACACCGCGGCTGCTGGTGCTCGAGTACCTCGACGGGACGCGCATCCTCGACCTGGCGGCACTCCGCGCCGGCGGCTTCGACCTCGCCGACGTCGGCCGCGCGGTGGGACGCCTCTACGGGCGCATGGTGTTCGTCGACGGCTTCTTCCAGGGCGACCCGCACCCGGGCAACCTGCTGGTGCTGCGCGACGGCACGATCGGGCTGCTCGACTTCGGGCTCGCGAAGGCCCTGCCGCCGGGCTTCGGACGCGCGATCGCGACGCTGCTGGTGCGCGCGCTCGCAGGCGACGCGCCGGGTGCGCTCGCCGCCGCGCGCCAGGCCGGCTTCAGCGTGCGCGACGACCAGGCGTCGGCGCTGCCCGGCCTCGTGCTCGCGATGCTCGGCGACCGCGACGGCGAGCAGAGCGTCGTGTCGCTGCTCGCGGACTCGCCGCTGGTCGCGATCCCGCCCGACTTCGCGCTGATCGGCCGCGTGATGATCCTTCTGAACGGGCTGTCGCACCAGCTCGCGCCCGGCCGGATGATCGTGCAGCAGGCGCTGCTCGAGGTGGTCGCGCGCGAAGCCGACGTGCCGCCCGAGCCAGAGTGGCCGGGCCTGCCGCCGGGCCCCGAGCTGCCGCCGCTGCTGCAGGCGATGCGCTACGTGCAGTGGCCGGGCCCGTTCCTCGAGGAGTGCGCGCGGCGCTTCGGCGACGCGTTCACGGTGCGCCTGCCGGGCCGGCCACCGCTGGTCCTGTTCAGCCACCCCGACGCGATCCGCGACATCTTCACCGGCGACCCCGACGACCTGCACGCCGGCGAGTCGAACGCGGTCCTCGAACCGCTGCTCGGCCGCCACTCGCTGCTGCTGCTCGACGGCGGCGAGCACCTCCGCGAGCGGCGCCTCGTGCAGCCGCCGTTCCACGGCGAGCGCATGGTCGCGTACGGCGCCGTCATGCAGGACATCGCGCGCCGCGCGATCGACGCCTGGCCGGTCGGACGCGGCTTCGCGATCCAGCCCGAGATGCAGGGCATCACGCTCGACGTGATCCTGCGCACCGTGTTCGGGCTCGACGAAGGTCCGCGCATGACCGCGCTGCGTCGCGAGCTGATCGACCTGCTCGCGGTTTCGTCGAACCCGCAGCTGCTGCTCGCGGCGATTCAGTCCGGCGGCAGCGCTCCGCCGCGCGGCGCCGCCGCCCGTCCGCTCGAGACGCGCAGGCGCGTCGATCAGCTGCTGCTCGCGGAGATCGCGCGCCGGCGCGCGCTGCCGGAGGACGCCCGCACCGACGTCCTGTCGCTGCTGCTCGCGGCGCGCGACGAGGACGGCGCCCCGCTTCCGGACCAGGCGCTGCGCGACGAGCTGGTCACGCTGCTGGTCGCGGGCCACGAGACCACCGCGACGGCGCTGGCGTGGGCGGTGCACCACCTGCTCGTCCACCCCGACGCCCGCGCGCGCCTCGCCGACGAGGTGCGCGGCGTCGACGACCCCCTCGCGCTGTCGCGCCTCGACTGGCTCGACGCGGTGGCGAAGGAGACGCTGCGCCTGACGCCGATCCTGCCGATGGTCGGACGGCGGCTCACGCGCCCGCTCACCATCGGCGGCCACGCGCTGCCGGCCGGAGTCATCGCGGCACCGTCGATCGTGCTCGCGCACCGCCGCCCCGAGCGCTGGCCCGACCCCGACCGCTTCGCGCCGCAGCGTTTCCTCGATGCAAAGCCGACGCCGTACGAGTTCCTGCCGTTCGGCGGCGGCGTGCGGCGCTGCGTCGGTGCCGCGTTCGCGCTCTACGAGATGAAGGTCGTGCTCGCCGAGATCGTGCGCCGGGTCGAGCTGGAGCTGCAGCCCGGCTACGAGGTGCGCGTCGTGCGGCGCTCGGTCACGCTCGCACCGTCGGAGGGCATGCCGGTCGTGGTCGCGCGGCGCGCCGCGTGACGCGCGCCCTGCGAGCGACCGACGTCGTCACCGGCTTCGCCGGCCACGAGCAGATGGCACCGGCACGGCGTTCCATCTACCGGTCCTAGCGCAGGAGGCCGGAGCCCGCGAACAGCAGCGCGTAGAGCGCGGCGGCGAGCGCGCTGTACTTGAGCGCGTAGTAGGCGGTGCGGTTCGCCTGCTTCAGGCGCTTCAGCGGCAGGCGGATCTGGTAGACGACACCGAACACCTTGTTCGCGAACCCGATCTTCTCCCCCTCGACGTTCTTCGTCGCGGTCAGGCCGACCACGTGGCGAATCAACCAGCGGTTGAAGCCGCGCACGACGGGATTGCCGATCGGGCGCTCGACGTCCGCGAAGAAGATGATGCGCGGCTGGTCGGTCATGTTCTGGAAGCGGTGCAGGTAGGTCTCGTCGAACAGGAGGTCCTCGCCGTCGCGCCAGGAGTAGCGCTCGCCGTCGATCCAGATGCAGCAGTCATCGTGGTTCGGCGTGATGAGACCGAGGTGGTAGCGGACGGATCCCGCGAAGGGATCCCGGTGACCGCCCACCTTCCCCTTCGGCTCGATGAGCGTGAACATCGCGCCGTGGATCGACGGGATCGACTCCACCAGCTCGACCGTCTTCGGACACAGGTCGCGCGCCGAAGGCAGCGGAGCGCCGTACCACTTGAGGTAGAAGCGCTTCCAGCCCTTGCGGAAGAAGCTGTTGAAGCCGAGATCGTCGTAGCGCTCCGACGCGCGCACGTGCCCGCCCTCGTAGAGTCGGCGCGCCTCGTCACGGATCGTCGTCCAGTTCTCGCGCAGCGGCGCGAGCTCCGGAAAGTCCTTCACGTCGAGGATCGGGCGCGCCGGTACGTTCGAGGAGACGTAAAGCAGGGCGTTGAGCGGCGCGAGGAACGTCGAGTGGTCGGTCAGCTGGCGCTGGAAGCTCAGGCGCTCGCGGCCGCGGAAGTGCACGTAGAGCACTGACGCCACGAAGGCACCGAAGAGCGAGAGCTTCATGAGGAACGCGGCGTTCACGAACGACTCCTCACCCCGGTCGGCACGTCGAGAACGTACCGACGTCGCGCGAATCGGCACCGATCCCGATCCAAGGTCGGTAGCTGGTCCAGCCGCCGGCGGTGGCCCAGGCCGCTCCCGTGACGTTGGACGCGTCGTCCGACAGCGGGAGCAGGATCACGGCCGCCTGCTCCCGTGGCGTCGCCGATCGATGCGGCGAGGGGGATGCCGAAGACGTTTCCATCGTCGCCCTGTGCGTAGTGCTCCGTCAGCTCGAATGCGAGCCGGCAAACTCGTGATCGCCGCCCGGCGCCGGCGGCCGCCAAGGAGGCGGTCTTTTCGGCTGGTGATGGCGCGGCTCGACGGCACCGACCGGCTGGACGCCCCGTCACGGCGTGCGCCTCATCCGACCTCGTACGCATCGGCGTCGGGCCGGCCTGCACGCCTCGCGTACTCGCTCATCGTGCCCGGCCACTGGGTCACGATTCGCCCGGACGCGGCCCGATAGTAGCTGTGACAGCCGGCCTGCCAGACATCGACCGAGTCGAGCTCCCGTTGCAGCTGATCGTTGTAGCGTCGCATGACGTCGCCCCGAACCTCCATCCACTGGATCCCCTCCGCCCCCATCCGTGCGAGCTGGCGCATGACGTACTCCACCTGGAACTCGAGCATCGTGATGATCGAGCCGTTGTTGGTGTTGGGTCCGTAGAGCATGAAGAGGTTGGGAAACCCGCGCGTCGCGATGCCCAGGTACGCCTCCGGACCGTCGGCCCACGCGGCTTCGAGGCGGAGCCCGCGGCGACCCGTGACGTCGATGGCGGAGAGGAAGCACGTTGCATGAAAGCCGGTGGCCGCGACCACGACGTCGACACGCCGGACGTCGCCATCGCCGCTCACGACGGAATCCTCGGTGATCCTTTCGATCGGCTCGACGACCAGCTCGACGTTGGATCGATTGAACATCGGGAACCAGGCGTTCGAGAACAGGGGACGTTGGCACCCCCAGGGAACCCGCGGCGTGAGCTTGTCCCGCACCGCCGGATCCGCGACGACCGCCAGATTCTGCACGCCTGCCGCCTCGGCAAGCTCGCACACCTCGCGGCTCGAGAAGGCGATGTGCGGGTCGATCTCGTTGAAGATCCGCTCGCGCTCCGCCAGTGCGGCATCGGGCTCGTGCGCGAAGCGCGCGAGCTGCTCGTCGGTGAAGGGATCGTTGTCCCGCGGCAGAACCCAGGTCGGCGAGCGCTGATAGACGTAGAGCTGCGCGACGTCCTCGGCGACCTCGGGCGCCATCTGCACTGCCGTCGCGGCGCTTCCGATGATGGCGAGGGCTTTACCGGACAGGTCCAGACCCCGGTCCCAGCGGGCGGAATGAAGCAGCCTCCCCCCGAAGGTCTCGAGCCCCTCGATGTCGGGCCACTTCGGCGTGTTCAGCATGCCGACGGCGCTGATGAGGACACGCGAAACGAACTCGCCCCGCGCGCTCGACACCTGCCAGGTACGGCTCTCGTCGCTCCACCGGGCGGCTTCCACCTTCGCATCGAAGAGGATGTGCGGCAGGATATCGTACCTGGCGGCCACGTCTTCCAGGTAGGCCAGAATCTCGGCTTGCGGAGGGTAGGGTCGTGACCAGTTCCGCTTCGGCGCGAACGAGAAGGAGTAGAGGTAGGAGGGAATGTCACAGCACAGCCCCGGATAGCGGTTGTGGTACCACGTGCCGCCCAACCCGGACGCCGCCTCGAGAATCACGAAGTCGCGAATCCCGGCCATCCTCAGCTTGATTGCCATGCACAGGCCGCCGGGACCGGCGCCGATGATCACGATCCGTCGCACGTCTTCCTGGTCGGGCATGGGGATGGGGCCGCGAGGTTCCCGCCGGCGAGCAGCGGTCGATCAGCCGCAGCGACGCGCGGTCAGGCCGCGCGTGTTCTCGTGGAGGTAGAGGCTCTGCGTGCGCGCATCGAGGTCCCCGATCTCGGCGAGGATGCCCCGCGGCTCGGGAAGTCCCTCCATGTGGGGCCAGTCGGAGCCGAAGATGACGTGCTCGGGGCCCATCAGCTCGATCACCTCACGAAGGTCGTCCTCCCAGAACGGATTGATCCAGACGTGCTCGCGGAAGAGCGCGACCGGGTCCTCGCGAAAGTGCCAGGGGTTGCGGTCACTCGCGTGTGCGAGCTGGCGCAGGAGATTCGGCAGGAACGCCGAGCCGTTCTCGATCGATGCGATGCGGAGATCCGGAAAGCGCTCGAAGACCTTCTTGTAGGCCAGATCCAGGAGGAAGTCGTTGGCGGCTCGTTCGAGAACGAGGCCCGCGACGGAGGGGCACTGGTCCATGCCGACCGAAGCGAGCCCGTATCCTCCTTCGTCGTAGCCATTGGTGGAGTATCCCGAGTTGCCCGTGTGGATGACGACGGTGATCCCGGCCTCTGCTGCGCGCGCCCAGAACGGATCGAAGCAGGCGCTGCCCGGGGCACGGGGACCGTCTGCCGTCCTCGCGGCGGCCGGCCGCATGGCGACGATGCGCGCATCGCGCTCCAGGGCCCACTCCAGCTCGGAGCAGGCCCACTTCACGTCGGCGAGCGAGATGTACGGTGCTGCGAAGAGGCGCCCCCGCGACAGCCCCCAATCCTCCTCGAGCCAGCGGTTGAAGGCCGAGAAGAGCGTGCAGAGCGCCTCGATGTCGTGCGTGAGCTTTTCCTCGAAGAGCACACCGAGCGTCGGGAAGAGCCAGATCGCCTCGACGCCCTGCTCGTCCATCCGCGCCAGTCGCGCCTCGGGGCTGCGGTAGGCCGCGGGTTGCGGCTCGAGATCGCCGCGCATCATCTCGACGGCCCGCCGTTGTTGGGGGTTTCCCTTGAAGTACTGGTAGAGCACTCCGGGCTTCGCGATCGGGTCGAAGAGCGGATTGCCCACGGAGAAATCGAGCTTGCCGGCGATCACGTGCCGCTTGCGTCCGTCGATCTCGGTCCACTGCACGCAGCGCGGCTGCGTGGCCGCGGGCACGTGCCGGGTGAACGCATCCGGTGCCTCGTAGTAGTGATTGTCGCAGTCGATGATCGTCGTCATGGCGAGTTCCGCGCGGGGGCTGGTCTGACCGCACGGCTACCATGTCTCGAACCCGCTCGGCCACCACGCCGATGGCGATCGCCGACCGTTGCAGCACGGGTACAGCAGCAGATCGGGCGGAGGGCCGGCCCTGGTCGTACGCCCCGCTCACGGGCGGGCGACGGGCGTGTCCGGAGCGGCGCTCCACTCGGCGAATCAGCCATCGCAAAGGCGCACGTCGTAGCCGAGATACGCGAGCACGAAGTACGTGTACGACGCCTGCACGCCGGTCCGGCAGTACGCGACCACCACGTCGTCCGGCGCGACGCCGAGCGCGGCGTAGCGCGCGCCGGGCACGTGGGCACGATCGTACGCCTCGCGCGACTTGCCGACGTGCAGGACGACGAGCCCGGGCCGATCCAGCCGCGACGTGAGCCAGCCGGCATCGACGAGCATCTGCTCGCGCACCACACCCGCCTGCGCACCGCCGCCGCTCTGCGCCGCCGCGAGCACCGACAGGGCGACCAGCGACGCCGCGGTCACGGGACGGAGCCGCGCCGACGGAAGGGCGCGCGCGTTCCAGCGCTGGAAGAGCCACATGCCGGCGAGCATCGCGGCGACGAAGACGACGACCGTCGCGCGTCCCGACGCGAGCGACACCAGCGCCGGTCCCGGGCAGTAGCCCGCGAGCCCCCAGCCGGCGCCGAACAGCACGGAGCCGAGCACCAGGCGAGTGTCGATGTCGCGGCGGGTCGGCACGTGGAACGCCTCGTCGAACAGCGGACGCGGCCGCGCGAGCGGGACGCGCCCGACGAGGAAGTAGACCAGCAGCGCGCCGCCCATGACGAAGGCGAGGCTCGGGTCCCAGTCGCCCGCGACGTCGAGGAAGGCCAGGACCTTCGACGGCTGCGTCATGCCGCCGATGCCGAGCCCGAGCGCGAACAGCAGGCCGGAGACGAACGCGACCAGGCCTCTCACGATCCACCTCCGAGCAGGTGCCGCAGCACGTACGTCGTCACGGCACCCGCGAGCATGAACGTGACGGTCGCGACCATCGAGCGCGGCGACAGCCGGCCGATGCCGCACACGCCGTGACCGCTGGTGCACCCGCTGCCGAGCTGCGTGCCGAAGCCGACCAGCAGCCCGGCCACGACCAGCAGCGGATAGCCGACCGCGCTCGGACCGATCGCGGCCGGACGCATCAGGTGGACGACCAGGCCACCCGCGAGCAGGCCCGCGACGAACAGCGCGCGCCACGGCGTGTCGGCGGACGGCCTGCGGAGAAGACCTCCGACGATGCCGCTGATGCCGGCGATGCGGCCGTTCGCGACCAGCAGCAGCGCCGCCGCGATGCCGATCAGCGTGCCGCCCGCGAACGACGAGAGAGGGGTGAAGTCGTTCATCGACGTGCCTCCGGAGCCCGACCGAGCAGGTTCAGCGGAACCTTCAGGTACGACACGCCGTTCTCCTCGGGCTCGGGCAGAGCTCCGGCGCGGATGTTGACCTGTACCGACGGGATGATGAGCACCGGCATCTCGAGTTCGCGGTCGCGCCGCTCGCGGAAGCGCACGAACGCGTCGCGCGACGTCGTCGCGTCGAGCTGCACGTTGCCGCACTTGTGGTCGCCGATCGTGCTCTCGAACTTCATCGGACGCCCGCCGGGCCGGTAGTCGTGCCCGGTGAAGACGCGCGTCTCGTCGGGCAACCGGTAGAGCTTCTGCACGGAGTCGTAGAGATCGCTCGGCGAGCCGTCGGGGAAGTCGCAGCGCGCGACGCCGTAGTCGGGCATGAAGAGCACGTCGCCGACGAACAGCGCGTCGCCGATCCGGTAGGTCACGCAGGCCGGCGTGTGCCCCGGCGTCGAGATCGCCTCGATCGCGAACGGGCCGACGTCGAGCGTCCTTTCCAGAACCGTGCCGGTTGCGTTCCGCGTGGCCGGCGCAGCCGGTTCGGCAGCCGATCCGTCCTCGAGCAGCACGTCCCACTGGCGGCCGTCGACCGGGAAGTCCGGCCCGAGGTGCAGCAGCTTCGCCCAGAGCTTCTGGATCTGCGGCAGCTTCCAGCCGATGACGGTCTTCGATCCGTAGCGCTCCTTGAAGTACGGGACGCCGCTCAGGTGGTCGGCGTGCGCGTGCGTCTCGAGCGCGTACGGGATGGCGAGCCCGAGGCGGTCGACGATCTCGGCGACGCGGTCGTTGGACTCGTTCCACGTGCGCCCGCTCTTCGCGTCGTAGTCGTGCACCGGGTCGATGACGACGCCGACCTTCGTCGCCTCGTCGTACACGAGGTAGGTGAGCGTGAACGTCCGCTCGTCGTGGAAGTGCTGGATCCTCACGATTCCTCCTTGGCGCGTGCGGCGGGTGACGGCGCTTCGCCCGGTGAAGCGCACGTCATCCGAAGATCCCTCCGATCCCCTGTGCGAGGATACCCGCTCCGAGAAGAGTC
>Ga0172363_10001621_pt1 | contig 18209 bp, 28 predicted proteins | sample LakKivs2_kivu2a2_FD_114541 | JGI IMG/M metagenome (GOLD analysis project Ga0172363, IMG submission 114541) | Sediment microbial communities from Lake Kivu, Rwanda - Sediment s2_kivu2a2 | ecosystem: Environmental > Aquatic > Freshwater > Lake > Sediment | place: Rwanda: Western Province, Lake... | reverse complement strand
TGTGGAGCTGTTTTTTTCTTCGCTGTCTTTTTCTGTGCGCTCATTGTATCGTCACCTCAGGAAGCGTGATCACCGGTTTGGTTTTCCCAATGGGGAACACATGGTCAGCGATCGTTGAGAATTCTTTGTCACTTTTCAGAATCGTAAGATTTGGTTTTGAGGAAGCAACGAGTTGGAGCTCTTCGATGTTAGCAACTTCTCCGATGTGGCTTCCTCCGATAATCATGGCAACAGTCCCTTTTTCGAACTTGTAGACCTCACTTATTTTTTTATCAGCAAAGTTTATTTTCAGAACGTCCCCGGTTTTATAGGTATCTTTGTCAACCAAGGTGTTTCTGCCATCATGGAGGTTCAATTGTATCTTTTTTCCTCGGAGAATCGTTTTATTTTGAATCCGATGAAGCTTCCAGGTCGCATCGATGTCTTGGATGGGGACAAGGACGAGTTTTCCTCGCCGGTCAAAGAGGATACGGTAGTGTTTCTTCATTGCTGGAATAGAGACAACGTCCATGAGTCCGCAGGGGAACTTGTATTCCTTGCGTTTCACACCATCCACCAGGATATTACCTGCGGAGATGATGCGTTTTGCTTCATGGTAGCTGTCACAGAGCCCGAGGTAATCACGGATGACTAGACCGAGTGGTAATGCTTTTTCGAAGGGATGTGGACCAGGCGAGGATCGTATGGTCAATTTACTTTCTTTCCGATGGATCTTCATGGTTCGCGGTGCCGCGAGCCTTTTGAGATGTTTGCTCATGCTTCACCTTCTTGTTTCTTTTTTGGTGTTTTGGCGGCAGGTTTTTTCTTGGGGGCTTCCTCTTTTTTCTCTGGTTCCGGTTCGGTTGCCGGTTGCTTCTCTGGTTCTTTCGGAGCTGCTGGTTCAGTTGGTTCTTTGGGTTCCTCAGTTTCTGCTGGAAGTTCTTCCTCGGCTTTTTCTGCTGCTTTTGCTTTCTCTTCTTCCTCTTTCTTCCTACGTTCTTCTTCAGCGAGCCGTTGCTCTTCTTCTTTGATTTGGTCTTCTGCTTCTTTCTCGATTTCTTTCTTCGTGGTTTCAGAAAGTCCTTTTTCAAGTTTCTTGCGTCGCCATTTATCAGTTAAATTCAATTTTGTAATCAGTAACGTACTAGGATGCAGTGGCTTAGCGAGTTTCTTTCCATCTGCTTTGGTAATCGTGATGCCTTCCACTTCCACGGTCTGGTCTTTCACATGCACAGCTGCAATTTTTTCTTCATGACCACGGAAGCTTCCTCTCATGACCTTCACCGTGTCTCCTTTAATCACCGGGATACTGCGTCGATCGTATTTTAACAACAGATTTTCTGCAAGATGCGAGGCAACCCACTTTCGTTTCTTGTGAAGGGGTGCGTTGTACAACCGTTTGCGTTGTTTTCTAGGGTGTATTGATGTCATGCTTCTTTCCTCAGACGATAATAGATGCCAAGTAGGCAATCTTTGGCCACCGTTCAGCGGCTTCTACAGCAACAGGTCCTTTAATCATGGTCCCTTTCGTTTCTCCAGTATCAGTGACGAGCACCGCTGCGTTATCCTCAAACTGTACCATGATGCCATCCGGTCGTCGAAACGGGCGAGCCTGGCGAACAATCACTGCTTTGAGGACCTGCCGTTTCATCTCCGTTGCTCCTTTCTTCACCGTGACAATCACGAGATCACCAACACCAGCGGTGGGCGTGCGTCGGTGAACCCCTTTTATTTTTGGTGTCATCATGATTTGAACAACCTTTGCACCGGTATTGTCAATACAATTCAGACGGGCGCCAATGGGGAGCCCTCTCATCATTCTGCCTGCGATTCCTTTCATAGCCTGTCACCATTAGATTTTTTCAACAGTCACAAAAGAGACGGTCTTGCTTAACGGTCTGCACTCTGCAATACGTACCTGATCACCAACGGTGATGCCAAGGCACGGTGGACAGTGTGCGCTGTACTTCGACGTTCTCTTCTCGTACCGTTCATATTTCTTCACATAATGCATGAATTCTCGCTGCACCGCGACCGTGTTCTGCCGTTTCACTGAAACGACGATACCGGTCAGGACCTGTCCTCGGACGGATAACGACCCGTGGAAGGGACAGTACTGGTCCTTGCAGCTTTCGCTCGGTGCTTTGATATTAAGCCCAATGTCTCGTGCTTTATTTTTTTCTGCCACGATGTTCACCTATTTTTTTTGATTCTATCTTCTGGTCTATTGACCAAACGTTTTCCTTCGATGATGGTTTTTTTTCCATGATAGTCAACGGCAAAGGTTGCGGTTGACTTTGCGATTCGTTTTTCTGATGCATCGAGTTTGATGAGGAAGGTGTGTTTTGTTTCATCGATGATGATGCCAGAGCGGTCGATCCACGTCGGGTCGGTACACTTGGTAATGGTTACCTTCCTACCGATGAGTTCATCTTTCACGATATCGTGAGTTTCCATAGGACCTCGCTGCAGAGGCGTTCGTCACGCTCTGCTTGGTTTAGAGGACTTCGACGATGAAACCCAACTTTTCCAACGCTTCTTTTACCTTTATTCTGTGGTCCCCCTGCAGTTCGATTTTGCCTGATTTGATGGTTCCGCCACAGGCGCAGATCGATTTCAGGTTGCTGATCAGTGCCGCAAGATCTAGGTCATGGGGATTCAGACCGTCGACGACTGTCATTGTCTTCCCATACCGTCGCTTGTCAACAGCAATCGTGATGTTTTGCTGTTCCCGAGCGATATCTTCACAGACACAGATTTCCTTCGGTAGACCACATTTTGAGCATATTTCACTCATTTAGTTTCTCCTTCCTCCTTCATGATCGTAAGAATCCGCGCGATGGACTGCCGTATTTGCCTGATTTTCCCAGGAGACGGCGAGGATCCACCCATCGCAGACACTCCACGTTCATGCATGAGTTCTTCTTTTAACTCCTTCAGTTTCGTTACTCGTTCTTCAGGGGTTAAATCACGAATTTCTTTAGCCTTCAGTGCCATGTTGTTCACTACCCTCTTCGAGTAATTTACGGATGTTTTTCACAATCAGCTCAGCGGTCTTTTGACCGATACCATCGATCGCCATCATGTCATCGAGGTTCATTGCATATAACTCTTCGAGTGAGGTGATCTTTGCTTTCTCTAGTTTCTTGAGGACTGCTGGTCCGATACCAGGTATCTTCGTAATGAGTTTAATGTCTGTTTTCGTCTCCGGTTTCGGCTCAACTTTTCCTGCTTCTTTGGTTTCTCGTGGTTTCAGAACCGGTTCTGCTGGTTTTTCTTCGAGCTTGAATTTCATCTCATCGGGAAGTTTTGCATCTCGTCTCATGATTCTGACTTTCACACCAAGCACGCCTGGTTTGAGTTTTGCAACCGCAAAGCCGTTATCCATCACGAGTTTTGCTGTTTCTCCACAGTATTTCACATGCCCTTCCGTGAATTTTTCTGTTCGATGTCGCTCTCCTGTTAATTTCCCTGAAATAATAATTTGGCATCCTTTCGCACCGGATTGCATAATCCGTCGTACGGTTGAGTGCCCTGCGCGTCGGAAATGCCATCCACGCTCGAGTGCTTCGGCGAGTTTCTCTGCCATGATCTGTGCGTTGAGTGATGCGCTTGACCCTGCTTCTTGGATTTCAATCTGAGGGTTATCAACGTTGAATTTCGTGCGAATAGAATCAGTGAGTTCCTTAATTTTTATCCCGCTTTTCCCAATTACCATACCAGGTCGTTCGACGAGGATGTTCACCCTCGTCCCGATCGGGGTACGCTGAATGTTCATACCGCCGAACCCGGCGCCTTCGATTTCAGCAAGCAGGAATTTTTTAATCATCGCTCTCTTCGCATTCTCTCTTACAAACTTGCGTTCATTGGCCATTATTCAACCTCTTCGAGAATTATTTCAACATCAGTCGTCATCTCATTTTTGTCGGTACCCCGGCCATGTGCTCGTGGCATCATACCCTGGATCGTACGGCCTTGATAAGTGCAGATGTGAACGATTTTCATGTTCTCGGTGTCGAAACCTTTGTACTCAGCATTGTTCTCCGCGTTCTCCAAGATTTTAAGCATGTACTGTGCTGCTTTCTGCGGGAAACTTGATGGTCCAGTGCCTCGCTGGTGCTTCACTTTTCGCTTATGATACACCGCAGGAACTGGCTGCTTAAGCGCAGCAACCTTTTCAAGATACTTCTTTGCTTTTGGGAGATCCATTCCACGGAGTGCTCGCGCGATGTTCATTGAATCTTTCGGTGAGCAGTGCAGCTCGTACCCATAGGCTCGTGCGCTTTTTTCTGAGTCTCGTTCCGTCGTATATTTCGGCATAGGTCATCACTTCAAAGGCATGAATTTCGAACTTCTGGTAGCTCCAACACCAGGTCCGGTATGTTTCACATGTTTTCGCGTCAACGCAAACTCGCCGAGATAATGTCCGATCATCTGCGGTTGAATGCTGATACGCTCGAACTCTTTACCGTTATGAATAAGGATACTGTGACCGACGAATTCAGGAAGGATAATCATACTGCGGCAATGGGTTTTAATGACGTCACCGTGTTTCGCCTTCTTGACATCCTGCCAAAGCTTGTTCTGCTCAGCAGTGAGTCCTCGTTTCAAGGACCGTCGGATACGTGAGGTGAGCAAGGGAAGTAGCTCTTCTAAGGAAAGTTTCTGCAGTTCTTCGAGCGATTTTCCTTGGTAGCGGAACTCTTTCTTTTTTATCTCTACCTTCTTCCGATCTTTTTTCCGCCTGCTTTTTGCTGACGAACCAAACTCTTGCGCCATAGCACTTACCTTCTCCCGGATCTTCGGGCAGCGATATTACCGACTTTTCTACCTGGAGGTGCACCACGGGAGACGCTGGAAGGTTTACCCACATGCTGGTGACTGCCACCACCGTGAGGGTGATCCACCGGGTTCATTGCAACTCCTCGGACAATCGGATATTGCCGTCCCTTGTTTCTTCGTGTAAAGTATTTCTTCCCTGCTTTCATGAACGGTTTGTCTTTCCGTCCACCACCAGCAGGAACGCCAACGGTTACCCGACACATGGAATCAATCGATTTGAATTTCCCCGAAGGGAGTCGAATCGTGGTCTTTCGTTGGTCATGAGCAACAATGAAGGCGTTGCTTCCCCCAGCGCGGACGAGTTTTCCGCCGTCCCCAGGGGTGACTTCAATGTTGTAAATCGGATACCCTTCGGGTACGAGCCCGATAGGGAGAATATTACCAATTTCGCAGTCTGCTTTACTGTCGCTGAACTTAACCGTGTTACCGACCTCAGTTCCTTCGGTGGCGAGAATCAGCATTTTTTTCTTGTTTTCAAGTTCGATACGAGCAAGCGGAGAGCTTCGCCCAGGATCATGAAGCAGTTCGATGACCTTTCCGTTGAAATTCCGTTCGTTGCTGTATTTGATATCTCCACGGAATTTATGTGAAGGGATATTGAAACGTCCTCGCCATCGGCCTCGTCGTTGTTGGATGAGATTCTTTCCCATAGGTCACCTCTTTAGAAGACTCCTATGCGCATGCCGATGTCCTCAGCTTTGTACTCAGGCATGAAGACCACGGTTGCGTGTTTACCAATCTTACTAATCCGTGTGTTCACGGTTTTGACTTTCACATCAAACATTTTTTCCACCGCGTTTTTTATCTGTGTTTTCTTCGCGGTTCGTTTCACTATGAACTCTAAAGCTTTGTTCTTTTCCATGTGTCCCATAGTTTTTTCAGTCACATACGGGAATAACACAATGGTATATGGATCAAGGGTCATTACTTTGCACCCCCTAGTTTGGTGAGTGAAGAACGGGTAATAACCGTGAGTCTACCTGCGACACCACCTGGTGCGAGATGCTCGATGTTCAGATGTTGAGGTACGGTGATATCGACACCGCTGAGATTACTCGAACTTTTTAGCATCCCTTTCGTAGAGACTATAAGAAGTGATTTTGGGGTCCGATATTTTCTACCCCGCCTTTTTCCTTTCCCAGCACGGATATGGGTGCCGTTCATGGAGCGAATGACGTCATCGTACACCCCGATTTTCTCGAGAGCCTCGATGACTTCTTTTGTTTTCTTCAGTTTCTCAAACTCATCATCAATTATTACTGGTAGGGTGACGTTTTCACCGAACGCATGACCTCGTTGGGAGACAATGGTTTTATCTGCGGTTGCCGCAATAGCGGAGTTACGGGCCATCTTGTTTTCTTTTTTGTTCATTTTTTCTTTCCAGTCCCTGATTGCTTTGGGGGGATGCGCGCGTCGTCCGCCGACGACGTTCGGGGCAAGTCGTGCTGCTTGTCCTTGGGTTAAACGTGGTACCCGTGACATTCCTCGTCCTTTTCCGACGGAGGCGACCGCATGGCTTTTTCCTGCTTGTGGGTCTGATCCGTACGGTTGACGAAGGTTGGATTGAATGACTTCAAAGGATTTCTTGATGATGTCGGGACGATAGGGTGTGTGGAAGACTTTTGGTAAATCGATTTTTTCTTTCACGGTTCCATCAGTCCCGTACACATTGACTTTGGTCATGATTATACACCTTGCTTACTGGTTGTTGAGATATACGTGATCTCTGGTTTTTGGACTTTCACACCACGCTGGTATCTGACTGCGTCTCTCATCCCAATCAAGCGTTTCGCTGGTCCAGGAATCGAACCATGGATGAGAATGTAGGAGTTGCGTATCACACCGTAGTGGGGGAACCCGCCTGACGGCGTGATTTCTTCACCGTTCTCCCCGATTTTCAGGACACGTTTGTTGTACTCGGTTCGCTTCGCGTATCCGAGTTGTCCTGCTTGGGGAACGGTTGCTTGCACCCAGCTTGGATGCCAGGAACCAGCAGTTCCAATGAGCCTGCGGTGTTTGGAGTTCTTGTGGAATAGTAATTTCACATGATGACGCTTAATCGTACCTTGCCATCCTTTTCCTTTGGAGATCGCAATGGTGTCAAGCATGTCTCCTTCTTTGATCACATCATGAATCTTGAGTTCTTTTCCTAGGATTTCTTGTGCGTATTTTATCTGGTTTTCAAGGCCGCCACCGCTGATTCGTACTTCACTGATTTCAGGGTTTTTCTTTGGGATACCGGTCACAAGTTTCGGTTGGGTGTAGATGATGGCGCGTAGTTCTTCAGCTTCTTTGGTGAAGTCCCAGTTCTTTTTCTTCTGGTTTTTCACAAGTGGAATGCGTCGTGATAGTTCTGGGTCAAGTTTTTCTGCCCAGAGTTCACCAACGCATTGTAAACCGTACATGTTCCGTTGGTAGGCACGGATCGCTGCGACTTTTATCGGCGGTGTTTCCACGACAGTCACCGGCATTTTCACTTCTCTGCCTGAGGTGGTTGACGTGGGTCGATAGTCGACGATGAACGCATGCGTCATTCCCGCTTTATAGCCGAAGAATGCCTGCAGCTTCGGTTTGTCGCCGCCTTCTGGCCAGCTTTTGAAATGTGGTGTTTGTTGTTGTGCTCGCTTCCGTGGCCAATAACCATGGGAGCCTCGTTTTGGATGGTGGATATTTGGCATACTTTATCCTCTGTACGCTTCTGTTTGGTAACGATGTTGTGTTGTATCTTCACCGTGACATTTCCAAAACAGTCGAAAATCAACGTGACTGTTTGTTGCCGGGATTCTCGAGGAATTGCCCGATCATGTCTGGTAAAGACAAGGAAGTAAGGCATAAAGGAAATGGTATATAAAGCTTCCCAGCAATAGAAAAGGCGTCTTCATAAAAGAAAATGGTTGAGTGTAATAATATATAATATAAGGCGAATGAAATCCTTATTTTATTCTTTTTTCATCATTTTTTTGAAGTGTTGTATTTGCATGATAGCGATGTTTTGTTTGATACGTTCCTATCAAATATGCTTCAGGAATTTTAAAAAACACAACATATTTAATCTCTCCTCTGATACTCTTGTTTGAAGGTGAGTTTTTATGAATACTCCAATGGAACAGTTCGGAGAGAATGCAGGAAAGGTTTGGCAAGCGCTTCATAGTCATGGTCCACTGTCTGAAACAAAATTAATCAATTTCACGTTCCTCAATGACTATCAGTTGTATACCGCTATAGGATGGCTTGCTAGGGAAAACAAGATCTGTAAGAATGGGACGATCTACAAACTGGGTAATACCAACCTGACCAATAAGATTGGTTCTGATGCTGGGAAGGTCTGGAACGTGCTACAAACCCAGAAGGAAGCAGACGTCCAATGGATAGCAAAATGCGCCAATCTTGATGTTAACGACGCTTATTCTGCCCTTGGGTGGCTTGCCAGGGAAAACAAGATTGACACGAAGCATGTGTTGAAACAGCGCAAGCAAGTCATGGCGTTCTGGCTGAAATAATCCTTCGTTATCCACATCATTTTTTTTCTTCTTTTTCTTGAGAAAAACAAATAACTCTTGAGTATATACCAGGTCGATTTTCTTGACCGATGAGCAGACGATTACGATTGTGCGTAGTGCGAAACGACGCAGGACGATTCAAACAAAATATGGAGATGGTCATCTGTGGATCTATCTTCCTGCCGGGATGTCACGTCGTGAGGAGCAGCAGTGGGTCGACAAGATCGTGCAGAAGATGGAGAAGCGCAAACAGCGTGATTATTCAAGGAGTAATGATACCTGGTTGTGGGACCGAGCCCAAGAGCTGAATAAAGAATTTTTTGATGGATCCCTTGATTTTTCTATTCGTTTTGTCTCGAATCAGCATTCCAGGTTTGGGAGCTGTACCTCGGTGGATAAAACCATCCGTATATCAGAACGGGTCGCAACCATGCCTGGGTGGGTGAAAGACTACGTTATTCTTCATGAAATGGCTCATCTGTTATATCCTGATCACTCGAAGGAGTTCTGGGCTCAGGTGGATCGGTATAAGTTTGCAGAACGTGCGAAAGGTTATTTGATTGCGATTGGCATGGAAGCGGATGAGGCGCTCTAAATATTTTTTCTAATAGATCCTCTTCGAGAACCCTCCTTTGATAGAAAAGGTTATTAACGATTGTTAACAATATAATAGTGAGAGTGGTGAAAAGAGCTATGAACAAGACAGGGGCACTTGACACTATGGTGAAACAGGAAATCATCGATGTCTTTGAGGTGGTGAAAGAAGTCGTCCGTATTCGAGAAGGGAGATCACGAGCAGGACTAATGCTAGGGTTACAAGAACTCGGTGCGTCCCTCGATGGGTTCGTTGGGGCATACTACCCGGTTGCGTCCAATATCATTGTCATGAATAAAACAGTACTTCGACGCATCAAGGAAACCAATCCGAAGCTTCTCAAACCTTATACGTTCCATATTTTACTGCATGAATACATCCATTCCCTTGGCTATCTTGATGAACAAACCACCAGGCAGAAAACCTATGAGATCAGTAAAGCCGTGTTTGGAGAAAAACATGTGGTGACGAAGCTTTCTACCGATATGAAACGCTTCTTCCCAAGTCTAGTGTATCCGTTTTATGGATGGGTACCGACGAAGGAGATGCCGGTTATTGAGCTTGTCCAGGGTTTTGATTCTTCGAGTACGAATCCATACATAACATAAATATCAGATATTTTTCTGTAAAATATTCTTTTTTCTGGCCATTGGAACAAAATTGGAGTAATATTGGTAAAATACCAATAATTATAAATAGGGGCTACCTCCATATAGTATGCTATGGCACGAAAGTGCTTAGCATTAATGGGGAAGAAAGTTATGCATCAAAAAAATTTAACAAGAAAATCAACAGGCTCTCTATCGATGAACCTCCTAGCGCTTTTTGTTATAGTTACAGTGAGTGTTGTCGGGCTTTCTGGTTGTACAACACAAAACGAAAATATTATACGAGTATCTGGCGCCTATTCTCTCTATCCGATGATGGTGGTCTGGGCTCAAGAATATCAAACACTCCATCCTGATGTAAAAATCGATGTTTCATCAGGTGGGGCAGGTAAAGGCATGGCTGATGCGCTCGCCGGATCTGTCAACCTCGGAATGGTCTCAAGGGATGTTACTGCTGAAGAAGCATTCCAAGGAATCGTGGCAGTCGCTGTCGTTGAGGATGCTGTCCTTGCGACCGTCAATACAGCGAATCCGGTGTTAGATACATTATTAAAAACTGGTGTAACAAAACAACAATTCGAAGAAATTTTTATTAATTTTTCAATACCGACCTGGGGGCAATTAATTGGAAATGCCAGCATTACTGATTCCATAAAAGTATATTCACGGTCTGATCCTTGTGGCGCTGCAGAGGCCTGGGTGAAATATCTTGGTGAATACAAGCAAGACGATATTCCCACCATCGAAGAAATAACCAAGGTAAAAGGCGATGATTTAATGTCAAAATCTATCGCTGGTGATCCCCTTGGGATTGGATATAGCAACGTGAACTATATTTATTTAAACACCACAAAAACACCTAAAGAAGGAATAGCAGTCGTCCCTATTGATCTCAATGGGAATGGTATGATAGATCCTGAAGAAGATTTTTATACAAACCGGAATGACGTCGTCAATGCAGAGATGAGCGACGCCTTACCTTCCCCTCCAGCACGATTAGTATATCTGGTGACATTGAACAACTTTACTGGTATAACAAAAGACTTCGTTGAGTGGATATTAACAGAAGGACAACAATATGTTTTTCAAAATGGATATGGATCTATACCAAGCGACATCCTCGATTCCCAGCTACGGATACTCGAAGGTGAATAATAGAGGATGAAACAAAATATAGTTTGTGTAGCAGTAAAAAGATAACTATGTCTCGAATCAAAAGAATCGATGTGTTAAAAAATAAATTATTGCTAGTTAGCATAGTATCTCTTATTTTCTCTTTCATTTTTTTATTTATTTTTAAATTTTTCTTCCTTTTTGTCGGATTTCTCGTCTTATTTATTATTTTACTCTTATATAATTTTATTAAGGTGACACGAAAACTCTATGATGTAGTCGGCACCAGGTTAATGCTTTTCATAACCGTATCAGTAATCTTCATATTTTTCTTATTATTAGCAAGCCTCATACAAGGGTCATTTCGTATAATCGGTGAAGAATCCCTCTCTGAGCTTGCATTTTCTTCAACATGGAAACCATTCTCCGGTGAATTTGGTCTCTTTGCTGTAATCGTCGATACCCTCATTGTCACCGCGATTTCGATGCTTATCGCGGTACCGATTTCTTTACTGAGCGCTATTTACATCGCTGAATATGCTCCGAAAAAATTTCGGAATATTGTCAGGCCATTCATCGATGTGCTCGCAGGTGTTCCCTCTGTTGTTTTCGGGCTTTGTGCGCTTCTCATATTTGTGCCGGTGGTACGCGATACTATCGCACCGTTTTTTGGAAACAAAATCAGTTCTGGATTCAGTTTGTTTACCGCCTCGTTGATTTTATCGATTATGGTGTTTCCTATTATCATATCCTTATGCCTTGAGTCTTTTAATTCGGTACCCCTGGCACTAAAAGAAGCGTCGCTCTCAGTAGGGGCGACAAAATGGGAGACGGTGAAAAAAGTCATCTTCCGTGCATCTGGCCCGGGGATACTGTCCGCGATATTTCTCGGTTTCGGTAGAGCATTTGGTGAAACCATCGCGGTGGCTATGGTGATCGGTAACCAGGAGCTCATCCCAAAATCCCTATTTGGCCCTGGTCAAACACTTGCATCCCTCATCGCATCGACGTATACCGAGGTAAGCTCCATACCAATTCTTGCGTCAGCACTGATTTTTGTTGCCTTGATACTTTTTATTGTCGTCTTGATTTTCAATCTCTTAGGGTATTTTGTTCTCAGAAGGGCGAGTAAGAGGTGGAAATATTGAACAGACGTACTCTTGAAGAAAAAATTTTTATTGTGTTAATGCTCGCTTCCGTGTTTATCGTCATGGGGAGTTTAATACTGATCGTCGCAGTGATAACCCTGAATGGTGTGCCATCGCTTTCTCTGGAAATACTCACCCAGACATCCGAAGGGGGATTCTACCTTGGACCCGGTGGTGGATTTCTCAACGCTATTATTGGGTCGTTGCTCCTCGCGTTGCCTGCGACTGGACTTGCCTTCTTGTTTAGTATTGCTATTGCGTTGTATTTACAAAAAGATTTTTTACACCCGAGTTTTGCGAATTTCATTCGGTTATGTCTTGACATCCTCTGGGGCGTTCCATCGATTGTGTATGGTGTGTTTTGTTTAACAATTATGATTGCTGTTGGAATGATTGGTGGATCGCTTCTTTTCGGGATCATCGCACTGACGTTACTCGAAATCCCGATTATCACCCGCAGCATTGATGAGTCGATAAAGATGGTCCCCACTGGATTAAAAGAAAGTGCATACTCACTGGGATCGACAAAATTTGAGACTGCAGTCAAGGTAGTCAGACGACAGGCGATGCCTGGTATTATCGCAGGTGTTTTGTTAGGATTTGGTCGAGGTATCGGCGATGCCGCCTCGATCTTACTGACCGTGGGCGACTCAAATTATTTTCCTTCATCTATTACAGATCAAACAGCTGCGTTGCCAACAATGATTCTCAATCTGGTCAGTATGCCCGATCAAGTTGTTCAAAATAAGGCATATGCAGTGGCTTTCATTTTACTTGTTATTGTGCTTCTGATTAGTATCATTACGAGGTATCTCACAAAAAAATCATCGAAACATATTATAAAATAATGTAAAGAGGGATAGTAGATGAAAAAATCAGGAAATAATCAGATAGAGACCACAGCTCTGAGTGTGACTATTCATAGTAACCCCGTGTTAAAGAATATCGACATTCAGATACCAGCAAAGCAACTCACCGCTATTATTGGTCCTTCTGGATGCGGAAAAACAACCTTGCTCAAATCATTTAACAGATTATTGGAAATACAAGATGGTGTGCAGATCCAAGGAGAGATTCTTGTCGATGGGGTTAACATCATGTCCAGTGGATTAAACGTCCCTGATATACGGAAAAAAATGGGTCTCATCTCTCAAAAACCCTATCCGCTACCGATGTCGATTTTTGAAAATGTAGCCTATGGATTACGGATCCATCATGATAAAACAGCAAAAGAGTTAGAAGATGCAGTACAACAGTGTTTAACGGAGGTTGGCCTTTGGGCTGAAGTAAAAGATCGACTCCATGATCCCGCCTCACGCCTTTCTGTTGGACAGCAACAACGACTCTGCCTTGCTCGTGCTATCGCGGTGCGCCCTGAGGTGTTACTCTGCGATGAACCAACCTCAGCACTGGATCCTGTGTCCGCACAGCAAATCGAGAAGCTGCTCCTCAAGCTCAAGAAAGAGTATACGGTCGTCCTCGTCACCCATACCCTTCGTCAAGCACGTCGGGTTGCTGACTATGTGATTTACCTCTATTTTGGCATGGTCATTGAACAAGGACCTGCTAGTGAGATTTTTACGAATCCAAAAAACCCTGAGACTAAAGCATACCTCAGTGGAGAAATAAGTTAAAAGGAGGGATACACATGAAAATTGATTTGGACGTTGTGAAATGCGTCAAAGAAACCGCTATCACCATCCGTGGATCACGCAGGAGAATTACCGTTCCCGTGGAAGTCGTCGAACTCCTGAAATTAAAAAATAGTGACAAACTTCGCTGGGTTGTTCTCAACGATGGAACGATCACGTTATCTAAAATAAAATAAATTGAAACCGCCATCCGTAACTTTAAATCTCATAGCATGATGTAGGGTACCATTCAAACGCACGCATGAGGCGAGCTTATGGGAGACGCTGAGAGAGGACAAAAAAACGCGTATTACGTCTCGCTTTCAAAGGACAACATCACGACAAAAGTAGAAAGTGATGATATCGCTGAAATCGTCCATCTCCTCAAGGAAGACGCATTGGAATGGATGGATTTCTCGGTTGAAAACATCAACGAGGATAGTTATTTTATTGCGACATCACTCAAGTTCAGTTTACAGCTCGTCGCTAGTGTGCTCTCGAGCCGTCATTCTGCCTATGAGGATTTAGATGTCGAATTAGGCCTCATGGTTCCTGCCGTGCGGGTTGACAAATTCGAAGTCAAAGTCTATCCTTTGCTGATTTTCGTACGTAAGAACTTGATTGTTACGATTCATCCAAAAGAGGTCATCCGTCTCGGAAAGATCTATCGGTACGCTGATATATTTATGAAAAAAATCCGTCAGGATCTTCCAGGGAACGATAAACTCACGGTGCTTCTTACTAGAATCATTGATGAAAATAATGAAAAGAACTTTAATGGCCTGCGGATGATCGAAGAGGAAGGAGATGAACTTGGTAAGTACATGGTACAACCAAAAGCACCACGGGCTGCAATTGGTGAAGATATTTATAAAATGAAACATGCGTTGATCACGTATTTGAATACACTATGGGCAACCTGGGATGTCATTAATTCTCTGCGTTATGGCGATGCAGAACTGATCACCGATAATCAGAAACTCCTTCAGCGTATTGGAATTTTAGGAGATGACATAAACAGACAGATAGCACTCAGTGAACATATGAGTGAAGTGCTTGCATCAGGCTTAGAAGTGTTACAAACCATTTATAACAATCAATTACAGATGCTGAATAATCGGCTTGCGTTTCTCGCAACCTGGCTTGCGGTTCTCGGGACAGCGGTGCTTGTACCAAACACCCTTGCGACCGTCTTCGGAATGCAAGGGTTTACTATTTTTGATTGGAAGGTGGAGATCGTTTTGCTGCTGATTTCGACCGTGTTATCTGCTGTTCTTATGTACTATTTCATTAAAAATAAAAAATGGATTCCACCAAAAAACGAATGCCAATAAAAGAGGAAACGTATAGTGTAACTTCTGTTAAAAGACCCGTGGAATCATTCTCCACGGCACCTTTTTCATATACCCTTCGTACGCCTGGCCATACTGTCGAACGAGATGATGTTCTTCGTCGATAATGCTCCAGATCATGATTGGAATAGCGATAATTGCGATGACCAAGGCTAGAAGGGAATAGAAAAACAGGGCAAGACCGAATCCGACGATGAGCAGCGATGTATAGTGAGGGTGCCTGATATATTGGAAAATCCCATCGGTTACAAGTTGTCCTTTGTACGTTCGATGCCAGAAAATTTCCCATTTGAAGTACACAAACGCACCAAGAAGGAAGATTGCGATGCCCAGAAACATCGTGGGTAGAAAGGGTGTAGGAAATTTCCAGACTCCGTAGTATGCGGTTAGTGGTCCAACAAGAATCATGAGCAACAGTGGCGCATAATGAACAATAAACAACGCACGGAGTTCTTTGGGTGGTCGATAGGAAAACGTCATTTCCTACACGAGCTGGATGCCGCCTTTCCCAATAATGAAATCCTGTAGTTTCAAGGTATGCTTGGTGCTGCGCATTTTCATGACTGCGAGTTTCCGTCGATCCATGGTTGGGTCCAGGCTTAGAACGATAACCCCATCAGCAAGGAATTCAGAGAGTCCATCCCTGGAGAGATTCGTCGAACCTGAGGGTAACTCAGAGGTGACAAGGGCTGTGCAGTTCGCGGTTTCTAACGCATTGACGATGTAGTGGAGATGAAGTCGTCGGACGGGGAATGCACCCGCCGTGAGTTCCTCATGATCAATACTGTTGACTTCACTGGTGAACTCTGGGTTGTTCACGTAAATGGGCATTTCAGAGAGTGGTGTGATGGAGTCCAAAACCACACGGTCGTAATTACCAGAGAGGATTTCGTTGATCATAGTTTCATAGATAAGTTTCTTGTTAATGTTGAGGAACAGGAATTTGCATTGTCCTTTTTCGATGGCTGATTGGAAATCGATTCCTAGCTCTGTTGCCTGGGTGAGCAATCCTTCAATTTTCTTGTCAAGGGTAAGAAAGAGGCATTTCTCTCCTTCTTCGATGCCTTTTTGGAGAAATTGAAAGCAGAAAATGGTTTTCCCACTCCCTGGCGGGCCAGAGACGAGGGTGATACTGTGCTTCGGGATGCCTCCCGAGATGAGGTTATCCAACCCTTTGATTCCTGTGTGAACTCGTTCAAGGGGTCCTCCTACCAACTTCTTTTCTGTTTCTGTGAGTGCCATGAGAAACGGTATGGTGATGCGTCTATAATTATTTTATCACTACGGATAACAGCAGTGTGCTCGTTCATCGATGGTTTCTATGCTCTATATTAATTTTTATCAAAACGTTTATATATTTATAATTTAAAATATATAATTGAAATAAGATAGAAGTGTGACCATGACGAACAAGGCAATCAAGATATGGTTCTGGGTTCAAAACAACCGCATTCTCAAAGCAGTCTCAAATCTTGAAGCAGGTACACTGACTATCTACGACGATTACGACAACATCATACTTCGACGCACGGGGCTCACCAGACCACAAATCAAAGCAATCGAATACATCCTCTCCACCTACCGTTTTAAAAGACTGGACGATCACCAGGAACCATTCAACTACTTGTAAGGGGTAATGACCACCTGGCGTTCAGGATAGACTTTTATGCCTTCACGTGTGATTTCCATGGAGAACACCTTTTTTTGATGACTGGAATACCGCATCTTGAGCACCTCAATAGCATTCTCCCGGCGGTCCCCTCGCTGAATATTGTAAAGGACGAGAATTCCATCAGCGAGAAACTCCTCAATACCGCTTTCACTAAACCTGGTTGGTAATGGTTCGGTTTCGGTAATTAAAAACGAGGTAGCACCAGTCTCCTCAAAAAAACTGAATAACTGCTGGAGGTACACCCGGTAATTCTTTTCCTTGCTAATCGACGCAGATATAATCGCGGTGAGCGAGTCTACGACAATGAGATCAGGATGAAAATCCTTTGGGATAATGAGCGGTTTAATCTTATACGAAATCTCGGTTGCTGACCCTGTCCCACCTATGGAGCCAAACTTCATACGCAGAATATCAAGTGGGTTCACCTTTTGAATCAGGAGATGACCGTCCTCAAGGTATTTTTTTACATTCCACCCGAACGCGGTCATACTTCGCTCGATTTTCTCCATGCTTTCCTCAAAACTGACATACATGCAGTATTTTCCCTGGGAAACGAGATTATAGCACACCTGACGGCAAAACGTACTTTTCCCGGTCCCTGTTCCCCCAGCGACAAGCACAGCATTTCGTTTTGGTATACCACCCTCTATGAATAACTCATCAAACCCTTGAATATGGGTTTTGAGGATCGGTTCTTCCTTCTTTTTTTCTGCTTTCGGTTCAGCCATACGTGCCGCTCGTATTCATGATTTTTCTTAAAACATACATGTGTCTTATTTTATCCATCCATATCCTATCTGGACATACATGGTGTATTCAGTGAGGTAGAGATCGATCGGATCTGTTTTTTGCTTGATTTGCACATGGGTTGGTGATTGTAAGGGAACGAGTTGGATGTCGAGGACGTCGCCGAAGGATGAATTCAATGCATCATACCATGCATGGGGATACTGTGTGTAAATCGAGACGTTCAGCGCACCCGTGATAGCATACGGGCTGCCTGGTGGTACTGATTCATGGGAGTAATTCGTCCGCACATAGCATTTTCCAATGCCTTGAGAGTTATCCTTATTCTTGTAACAGACGAAATTCACCAGATCGAAATACAGTTTTACTCTGCCATTTTCTGTTCTTCCATCGATTTGAGGGGCGACTCTCATGGTTGAATTTCCTTCTGGTTGTGCAACGATGATTCCTCCGCCTTCAATGGCATACGTTTGATCGACGAAATACGAATTATCTGCATTGTATTCAATGGAGGTTAGGGTGCAGACAGGAACACCACCGACTTCAATTCTACTGGTTGCCTCATCGACAAGATGCAGGGTGCCTTCTGCTTCAGCGGTGATGAAATATGGAATCCCAGTACTCCCCAAAGTAATCATGGAAAAAATTGGTGCTTCTGAACTTGTCATGAGTTGCAGGTCGATCATGGATTTCAAGGTGGAAAATTGATTGGATACTTGATCCATGTGATCTGCTTCCCGTTGGTTCATCACTTGTGGGATGTATTGGAGCTGAATAATAGACAGCACCACAGCAACCAAGGCAACCATCAGGAGTGCTTCAATGACCCCTGCAACAGCTTCATTTGAACCTAAACGTAATTTTAATTTGTGCATCTGCATCTCTCCATGGGGTTCCATATCCAGTGCCCATCACTTATAGTTTTTCGTTGTTGTTTTTCTTGGACAGTTTTTTTCATTTCTTTACCTACCTCATCCGTTTCAACATGACAATGAAACTGAGAATAACAACCACCGCTATTA
>Ga0172363_10001618_pt1 | contig 18221 bp, 9 predicted proteins | sample LakKivs2_kivu2a2_FD_114541 | JGI IMG/M metagenome (GOLD analysis project Ga0172363, IMG submission 114541) | Sediment microbial communities from Lake Kivu, Rwanda - Sediment s2_kivu2a2 | ecosystem: Environmental > Aquatic > Freshwater > Lake > Sediment | place: Rwanda: Western Province, Lake... | reverse complement strand
TTATAATTTCCAGATTGTCCCGGTCGAAATTCTGTCCTTCACCGCCGCAGCTCATGATGGAGCTGGCTGAAGGCACGTGAACGGCCCCGAAGACATGTCCCAGCTCATGGAGCAGAAGTTTTTTTAGTATATAACGGTCGGGAGTATAGATGATGACCACTGTCCCCACCCGGAAAAGAGAAAAACCGGTGTATTCCAGCTCCAGGTCGGGCTGACCGGTGATGGCAATGAGAATATCGGCTCCCCGTTTTATCTCCGCCCGGTCGAGTTCTTCAGCCAGCTCTTCCAGACTCCGGGCCCGGTCCGGAGATTTCCAGCGTTCCCATCCCTGACAGCGAAGACTAAATCCAAAAAGCTTTTCGAACTCGCGACTGACTTCCTTCAGCAGGCTTTCTACCCGTTCCCTGGAGACAAATCTTTCCTCCAGTTCTTCGTCAGCCGCCAGCCGGATGGTAATCTCCCTGCCCCCCGTCTGGCTTAAAATCTCTTTGTTTTCCTGTGTCCGCTCCGCCCGGAGACAGGACGACTCGACCGGCAACAATGGGGAAGATGAAAATAGAGCCAGAAGCAGAAATAAAATAGCACCTGAAATGCCCGGTCTGGTCACAATTAGATGATACCCGAATTCTCTCCGGGTATAAAGGCGCCTCAGACTTTCCTGGCCCTCTTCTGTTCAAAAAGCGAATAGACTACCGGAATGACCACCAGGGTAATGAAAGTAGAGCTGGTCAGACCGCCGATAACCGTCCGGGCCAGAGGAGCTTGAACCTCGCTGCCCTCGCCCAGTCCAATGGCCATCGGCAGCATGGCGATTATGGTCGTCAGGGCGGTCATCAGAATCGGCCGCAACCTTCTCCGTCCGGCTTCTTTGATGGCTTCCATCAGTTCCATCCCGTCCCTGTTTCGGAGCAGATTGGTATAGTCGACCAGAAGGATGGCATTGTTCACCACGATTCCGCCCAGCATGATCAGGCCGATATAGGTCTGAACGTTAAGCGTGGTATTGGTCAGGATAAGAATCAGCACCACACCAACGATGGCCAGAGGCACCGAGAACATAACGACCAGCGGGTCGCGCAATGACTCATACAACATGGCCATGACCATATAGACCAGAAACAGGGCCAGGATGATGGCCAGCATCAGCTCCCTGTTGGCTTTCTGCTGTTCCTCATAATCTCCGGTGAAGTTTATGACGAAATCCCGGGGCACGGGAATTGACCTCAAGGCCCTCCTGGCATCTCGAATAACCGAACCCAGGTCGCGGCCGGCTATTTCACCAGAAACGGTTATGACCCTCTCCCGGTCGCGTCGTTCAATCTGCTGGGGTCCCCTTTCTTCTCGCACTTCGATAACATTCCTGAGGCTGACCTGTTCTCCGATGGCGTTGGTAATGGTCAGGTCCAGAATTTCATTGAGGTCCAGCTTTTCAGAGTCCTTGACCCTGACCAGGATCCGGTACTCTCGTCCGCCCTCGCGGTAATAGCTGGCCTGGGAACCGGAAAGAATGGTCATGATGAAATTGCCGATCTGATTGACCGAAAGCCTCATGTCCGAAGCCTTCTGGCGGTCGACGACCAGGTGGCGTTCAGGGGTCCCTTCCCGCCTGCTTACCCGAACATCAGTCACTCCCCTGATGTTTTTAACCACATTTCTCACCTGCTCGGCCAGGCTCTGAGCAACCTTCATATCATAGCCGCGAACCTCAATCTGTAACCTTTCCGTTCCGCCGCCACCCCTCATGCCGAACATCATCTGCCCGCCCGAAGCCCGGGTCCTGATCAACGCCCCGGGGACCGCGGAAAGTTTCCGGCCGAGGTCGGCCGCAATTTCCATGCTGGACCTGGTTCTCTGTGATTTGGGAACGAGCTTCAGGGTAACGTTGCCCTGATTGGCCCCTCCCCGCCAGCCGCCGCTGCCCGCTCTTTCTTCAATCGACTCAATTTCCGGAACATACATTCTGGCCAGATTGACCACTTCCCTCAGCTTCTGATCCATGACCGAAAGACGGGTGCCAACTTCCATTTCCACGGTAATGGAAACTTCGCCCTCATCTGTTTGCGGCATGTATTCGCGACCGACAAACCTGAAAAGAAAGATGCTGAGCAACAGCATAATCCCGGTAATCAACAGCACTCTCGGCCTGTGGTGCAGGCTGTAATTGAGAAGATTCTTGTAGGCATTCTCCATCTGGGCGAAAATTTCCTTGGCCTTGATTGCCAGCCGGGAATTATGATGATGGCCCATCTCATCTTCTTTGAGTATCTTGCTGGACAGCATGGGCACCAGGGTCAGGGCCACTATCAGAGAACAGCCCAGAGAAAACGCCACCACGTAGGCCAGCTGCTTGAACATGATGCCCGAAGCACCACGAACAAACAGCATGGGCATAAAAACGATGAGGGTGGTTACGGTGCTGGCGATGATGGCTGCCGTAACTTCCCTGGCTCCGTTAACTGCCGCTTTCAGCAGGGGCAGCTTTTCTTCTTCCCGCAAACGAAAGATGTTTTCCAGAACGACAATCGAGCTATCAACCATCATCCCGATTCCCAGGGCCAGCCCACCCAGGCTCATGACGTTCAGGGTAAAGCCATTAAAGTAAATCAGGGTGAAGGTAGCGATTATGGAAATCGGAATCGATAGAGCAATGACCAGAGTGCTCCTGAAGTTCACCAGGAAAAACAGCAGAACAAAGATGGCCAGCAGGCCACCGTACATGGCTGAGTTGCCGACATTGCTGATGGCGTTTTTTATATAGCGGGCGCTGTCTCTCAGAGTTATGAATTTGAACTGGGGATAATCCTCCTTCAGGCTATTTATTTCTTTCAGGACGCCCTCCACAACCCTGACCGTGTTCTGTCCCGATTGCTTGTAGATGGCCAGCCTGACGCCTTCCAGGTCGTTGATGCGGGCAACCCTGGTTATGCGCCGGAAGGTATCCTCGACGCTGGCAATATCCCTGACTCTTATGGCCGCGCCCTCCCTGACGGCTATGATGGTTTCCCTGATTTGTTCAATATTGGTATAAACCCCGGGAATTCTGATCGTCAGTTCGTAGTTTCCTTTCTCGATTGTTCCAGCCGGAATATCGATGTTTTCCTGTCGGAGTTTACTGATGATAGTATCGAGGGGCAAACCCAGGGCTTTGACCTTGTCCGGCATCAGGTTGATCTGGATTTCCCTTTCCCGGCCGCCCCAGACCTCGACTGAGGCCACACCCGGAACTCTTTCCAGGCGGTAGGTCATCTGCTCGTCGATGATTTTCCGGACCTGGATGGGGTCGAGTTGGGTCAGAACACCGAGCATCAGAACCGGCATCTGGGCCGGGTCAAATTTTCTCAGGGTCGGCCTCTGGACCTCTTCCGGAAAACGGCCGATGATTCTATCAATTCTTTCCCTGATGTCGTTGGCTGCCTCTTCCAGGTCAGTTCCCCAGGCGAACATGACCCTGACCGTGCTTGATCCCTGGGAAGAAACAGAATAAATTTCTTCAACTCCTGGAACCGAGCTCAGGGCTTCTTCAATCGGCCTGGTTATGATCTGCTCCATCTCTTCCGGGGCCGTGTTGCCGTAGGAGGTTGAAACATTCAGAGTCGGATAGGTGATATCGGGTATAAGGTCAATCGGGATGCGGCTCAGCGAAATAAATCCCAGAACGATGACCACCAGGGTCAGCATTATTACAAAAATGGGTCGCTTTATCGAAAATTCAGATAGACTCATCATCCCCTCCAGCTTAAATTAAAAAGTCCGGGGTCATGGCTCATCTCCCCGGACCCGCCGGACGCACCGGCCGCGGTTGATTTTCCCCGGGCCTGGCAGGCTCGGGCAGAATGATGCCCATGCCGTCCTGGAGCAGATGCTGCCCGAGAGTTACCACATAACCCTGAAGGTCGGCCGGCTCCAGTATCTCGGCCCTTTCGCCCTCGATGATGCCGATTTTGACCGGGATAAAAGAGGCCTTTTTATTTTCCAGGTCAGCCAGAAAAACTCCCTGCCGGTCTCCCCTGGTGACCACGGCCCCGAAAGGCACCAGTCTGGCCTTATCCCTTCTGGAAAACTCAATTTCGGCGTTGATGAACATGCCCGGTTTGAGGGTGCCGTCTTCGTTGGGAATGTCAATTTCCACCCGGGCCTGTCTTGAAGTTTCTTTCAGCAGCGGCGCCACCCGGACTACACGGCCGTAAAATTTCCGGCCGGGGAAAACTGTCGAACTGACCTCAACCGGCTGTCCGACCTGAATCCGGAAGTACTCCTTGTCAGTAGCAAAAATCACCGCTGTTATCGGCTGCAGTTCGACGATGGAGATAATCGGCGTGTTGGCGGAAAGCAGGGCCCCCTCATCGACAAATCTCTCTCCAACGTAACGAACTTCGGCTCCAGATTCCCAGGTGGCGATGATCCGGGTGTAGGAAAGCCTGACTCTGGCGGTTTCCAGGGCGGCTTCCCGGTTGGCCACCTGCGCTTCTGAAACTTTATAGGCCGATTCTCTTGAAGAGTACTGGGCCCGGGCTGTGTCCAGCTGGCTGTCAGAATAAATTCCCCGCTGATGGAGTGTCTGGGCTCTTTCAAAATCTTTCTTGGCCAGCTCCAGGGCACTTCGAGCTTCCTCAAAATTGGCCCTGGCCACCTTGAGGTCGGCTTCGGCCTGAAGGACCTGTTGCCGGTACTCTTCATCATCCAGCTGGGCCACCACCTGACCCCGGATTACCCTATCGCCAATGTTAACATATAGCTTCTTCAGCTTGCCCGAAACCTTGGGGGCCATGGCAAACTGTGATTTCGGAATCAACGTTCCGGAAAACTGGCCCAGGTCGCGAATGAGACCGCTTTCCACCGGGCTGACGGCCACGGCCACGGCTGCCTGACGCATCCCGTTGGAAGTGCTTTTCTTAAAAACGGCCGTGCCCACTCTCCAGAGCAAAAGTATAACCAGTAAGGCTACTATCAGCCAGACTATCTTCTTGGCCAAGCTCATGCTTTTGAATTTGTCCACTGCTTTCATTTTCGTGCCTGTCTCCTCTATCCGATTTATCAGATCTAATGACCTGAATTTCAGTCAGGATTTATTACCGATACCTGGCGTCTTTCCCGGCCGACTCCCATCACCCGTTCCAGGTTGGCCAGCGAAACGTTGTAGTCAATCAGGGCTTTCAATTCCATGGTCATAGCGTTGGCCAGGTCCCTCTGGTACTGGAGAACCAGATAGTTGGTGCTCAGGCCGACCTTGAATTTTTCCTGCTCGGCTTCCAGTTTTTTCTGGGCCAGCTCCCGGGCCGCCCGGTAAGCCAGCGCTCTCTGGTAATTTGTCTCTACCGCCCGCACCGCCGTGCTGATTTCCAGGTCGAGCTGCTGTTCCTGGTTCTTGATTCTCAGTCTGGCCTGTTTCAGGTCCAGGCTGGCCTGGGCAAAATAGGACCTGGAAAGAAGGTTGGAAACGGGAAAATTCAGGGTCAGACCAACTGACCAGTTCTTATACTTGAAGTCCAGAGCATCCCTCAGGGCATCCGATTTTTTGCCGGGTATTTTCCCGATTATAATTCCGGTATATGGATTGTTATCCTGATAGAGAATCTGGTCACCCGATATACCGGGACTCCAGTAAGAAGCCTGCAGCCTCAAATCGGGAAGAAGCTGATTCTCGGCATAATCCAGGTTAAATTCTCTGGCCCTGAGGTCAACTCTGAGGGCCTGCAGGTCGGGTCTTTTCATGATGGCCGTATTCAGGGCTTCTTCGTAGCTCACCTCTTGCTTTTCAATCGAGGGAGAATCTGTCGGCACAAGAACAACGTTCTTGGCATCGGCTCTTTCAGCCGGAAGGTTGATGATGAACCTCAGCTGGTCCTCGGCATTCCGGACCATGGCTTCAGCTTCCAGGATATCTGCCTGACGGGTGCTGACCTCGCTCTCGGCCGTCAGGAGCTCAATGGGCGGAAGGGTACCGGCCTCGATTTCTATTTTGTTTTTTTCAAGCAGCTCCTGGGCCAGCCTCAGCGATTGTTGCCTGACTTTTAAGTTTTCCCGGGCATAGACCAGATTCCAGTAGGCGGCCTCGACGTTATAGATGGTATTTTCCAGCACTCTCTGGAAATTTTCCTCGGACACCTCCCGGCTGTAATTGGCAACCACGATTTCCCGCCGGCCGATTCTGTAGCCAAAGTCCTTGAGTAGAGGAAGGTTAAAATTCAGCCTGAGAGTGGAACCGAAACGGGGGTTGATCGTCTGGAAACGGCGGTTGGTATCAGAAACATAATTATATAGGCTGGCCGAAAACGAGCCGCCAAGGGGTATATTCTGGGTTATCTGGAAGGTGTAATCATTCTGTTGGGTCTTGACTTCATCCGAAGCGTCAAGGAAGGAATATGAAGCTGACCTCGTACTCTGGGCATTATAATTCAGGCTCAGCGTCGGCATGAATTTCTCCGCGGCCAGGGAGACGCTCCTGCCGGCAATTTCCGGGGTGATCATCTCAGCCTTCAGGTTGAGATTATTCTTGAGAGCTTTTAAGATGCAGTCCTCAAGCGACAGCTCGAGCCTGGGGGCCATCTGTTCCTCCATGGCTCCGGTCAACAAAGGGCGGTCTTCGTATCTGCTTTCCGGTCCCAGGGCTTTGCCCGACTGTCCGAATAAGAAAAGACAAACGATAAATATTAAAAGGTATATTAAGGTCGTTTTCCGGCCGCTCATGGTTTATCTCCTGACTTTTTTATCTGCTTTATTTTCAATATGTTACTTAATTTAATAAAATACACCCTTACATATTATCGCTAATTTCGACGAAGCCGCCCCGCTTTTCTTCCACTGGATTGAATCTAATTAAGACCGGCGGCGGGCCCGGCCAATCAATTAAAGCAATCGCCGGTCAGGATGGCGAATCTACCAGAATTATCTGCTCTGTTTTCCTCTTTTCCAGCTCGTCTCAATTATACCAGAAAATACAGTTTATCCTGAAGCCTTCAATTTTCGGGCGGCCAGAACCAGAGGCCTGTGCCTGTGGGTCTTCCCGGCCTCGGGCTGTCGCCAGATGGTGCAGAGATGACCGAGCATCCGGTCGGTTGAAAACCGCAAAGAATAGTCTATCAGGGCCAGAGCCGCTTTTTCGTTCTTGAAACTGGCTGGCAGCACCCTAAAACCTTTTTCGATGAAGAGATGAATTGAGGGGTAAACGCCGCCCGGCATTATCTCATAATGCCAGTCGCAGATTACAATTTCCCTGGGAATCAGGTCGATCGCTGGATGGGTCCCGTTAAGGGAAGCTTCCCATTCGCCATAGCCGGTGGCTTTCCCGTCCAGCAAGCGGTCGCCCCACATGAACATTTCTTTTCCCCTCTTCAGCACTATATGGTCATAGGCGCTCTTAACAGCCAGGGCAAAAAGCTCAGCCGGGTTTTTCCCCCGGCAGCGCGGACAATCCGGGTCGGCAATGATGAACACCTCATCCATTCCCACATGCAGCCCGTCGGCTTCAAAGACTTCCAGAAGCTCGTCGTAAAGGGCATTGATGATTTCCGGAAGATCCGGATGAAGCGGACACCAGCTCCGGCAATAGATGCCCTGGTTGCCGGGATATTTGCCCGGTGTTTCATCAAACTGCGGATAAACCGTCAGCAGGCTGAATGTTTTTTTCTCCCAGCTCTGATGTCCGAAAGACTGGAATTCAGGCACCAGCCTGATCCGGTTTTGCCGGCAGAGCCGGACCAGCCGCTTGACCTGGGCGGCGGTAACCGGGTCTGGTCCACGGAGCTCGGGATGAGATTGATATTCATAATTGTAATCAACCTCGACAAAAAGCAGATTAACTCCTCTGCCTGCCAGTCGTGGAATTTCTGCTATCAGTTCTTCGGCCGCCTTCTTATTTTCGACCAGGGCGTGAAACCCCAGATATTTAACCTCTGCCCGACCCGGCGGCAGCGCCTCCGGTTTTCGCGGTCAGCATAGGCTGGAGAAAATCAGGAGTAACAGCGAGGTCAGAGTCACAAGCATCCGGCCGGTTAATTTCACTCTTTCCATTTGAACCTCACCTCTCTGAATTTCCAAAAAGCCACCAGCAGTTTATTTTATTAGCCATTTACTGGCTTTGCCACCCGGTCAATCCTTGACCGTCCTGTCAAGACGTCGAAGTAATTCATCCTTTAACATAGCCCCGGCGGTCCCGGCCTCCGATGAGGAAGCAATTACCTGGTTGAAACAGTTCAGCGCTTCCACTTTATATAAATAACTCTTGCCTTTATCCAGGTACTTATCAACATAAACCAGCCGGCCATAGCTCAAGCTGGCCTCCAGAAACTCGGCTCTCAGCTCATAACTCCCGCCGCTTGCTTTGCGCCACAGCCGGTACCGGGCCACCGGGTAAGGAGCTTCTTTGCTGACCGTTACGGTAATCCGACCGAAGTCCCGTCTGATAATCCAGGCCCTTTCCGTCCCTTTCTGCACTTCGAGGCCGATGGTTATTACGGGAATAAAGCCTGAACCACTGACGGAGAAATCAGCGGCCGGGTTATCAGGGTCGTTGGATGATATTCTGAAAACCGCACCGGCGGGTCCGGTAGCGGACGGAACATAATTTATCGTTAGGTCCCTTGAACTGAACGGCGGAATGGTCAAGGGTAGAGCCGGAGATTTATAGTTAAAATCAGAAGACCCCGAAACCCGGGCCACGGCGCTGACAACCAGGTCGGCCCCGCCGTCATTATAAACCGTAGTGGTCATATCCCGGGACTCACAGACGTCGACACTGCCAAAATTGATACCAGACATCGGAACCCGCAGTTTGGGCCTGTTTTCTGGTGTGGTGACCGAAGCTTCATTGGAATAACCGGAATCACCGGCCTCGTTATAAGCTCTGACCCGATAAAAATAAGTAGTGAGCTCCGCAAGGCCGCTATCAGTGTAGCTGGTAGCATCCTCACCCGTTGTTCCCACCTCTGCCCAGGTACCGGCTGCTCCGGTCTTTCTTTCAATCTTGAAGCCAGACTCATTATAAGCATTGTCCATCCAGGTAAGCCTGACCGAGGTGGCCGAAAGAGCCAGGGCCTGAAGGTCGGAGGGGGCAATCGGAGGGGTAAGTTCCGGGGTGATAACCGTGGCTTCATTGGAAGAAGCTGAATCGCCGCTATCATTGAAGGCAAAAACCCGGTAGGTATAAGTGGTGTTTTCTACCACTCCGGTATCCGGATAAGAAGTTACGTTGGCTGCCAGGTTGGTCAGGGTGCTCCAGCTGCCGCCACCGACCTTTCTTTCAAGACGAAAGCCGTTTTCACCGTCGGAATTATCGGCCCAGCTCAGATTGACCCGTCTTTCATGAACAGCGGTGGCCGTGAGATTCGACGGAGCCGCCGGCAGGGTCAGCACATTAAGTTCGTTGGAATAGGCAGAATCGCCGGCTGAATTATAGGCCCTCACCCGGTAAGAATAAGTGGTGCTCTCGCTCAATCCAGAATTCTCAAAAGTGGTAACATCGGTGCCGACGGTAGCAATCTGAGACCAGGTCCCGGCTGGGCCCGTTTTCCTTTCAATTTTGAAACCATCTTCATTGTTAGATTTATCATCCCAGGCCAGGCTGGCACTATTTACGCTCACTGCGGTCAGCCTCAAATTGGCCGGAGGCACCGGTGGCACCAGAGCGTAAATTCTGGCCACAAAAGCATCTTCAGCCAGCTGCCCCACTCCCCCGCCGGGCTGAAGATATGGTCCGACCAGCACCGGGAAATTCGTCGAGGTGGTAAAACCGGCCAGATAACAGTTGCCAGAACCATCGGCGGCCACGGCATTGGCTTCCTCCCGGCCCGAGCCGCCCAGGAAGCTGGAAAAATAGTAGCCGCTGGCATCCGGGTTTATAGCCATGATGAAGGCATCGCGCAGGCCAGAATAAATCGAATAAGGGCCGCCAGTGACCTGAAAATCAGAAGAATCAGTAGCTCCGGCCACATAGGCAATTTCCTGGGAATCAACCGCCACCGCCAGGGCAAAGTCATCGAGCGAGCCTCCAACATAGCCAGAATAAATCACTCCGGTTCCGGCTTGATTGACCCTGGTAATGAACCCATCCAGGCCACCGTTATAGGTAAGGTCGGGGCCTGCTGTCAGCGGAAATCCGCTCTGGGAACCGGTTGCTCCGACAACATAAGCTTCGCCATTCTGATTCACGGCAATTCCAGCTCCATAGTCATCGCCCGCCCCGCCTATATAACCGCAGTAAATTATGTTATTCCCGCCAGAAGCAATTTTAGCCACAAAGGCATCAAGCCCGCCTTTATGAGTGAGATAGGGCCCCGTCCTGACAGGGAAAAAATTTCCCGGCGTGGAAGAGGTATAACCTGATAGATAGGCATTGCCGCCGCTGTCAAGAGCAACCCAGCTCCCGATGTCATCCTGAGTTCCACCTATAAAACCCGACCAGTCGAGGGAAGCGCCTGAAGCGGCCACCCGGCAGATGAAAACATCTTTTCCGCCTCTGTGGCTGAGTCCCGGACCCATTTTCACCGGAAAATCTGATGACTCCGTGGTCCCGCAGACATAGGCCCGGCCGCTTCCGTCGACAGCCACCGAACTGGCGATATCAGCAGAGCTTCCTCCAAGATACCCGCTGTAGATTATGGCTGTTCCTGAGGCCTGAATTTTAGTAATAAAGGCATCTCCGTTCAGGCTGATATTGGCTCCCGGAGTGGTGTAAGGACCGTTTAATTTCGGGAAATCAATGGATTTTGTATAGCCACAAACATAGACATTACCGGAACCGTCGACTGCGATTCCGGTCCCGCCATCATCGTTGCTGCCACCCAGAAAACCGCAGTAGACCAGACCGCTTCCGCCGGGCTGGATTTTGGCCACAAAAGCATCGGTTCCCAGTGAGGGTCCGTTGTAAGTCAGGTCCGGCCCCACAGCCACCGGAAAATCTAAGGAGCCGGTCCAGCCGGTAAGGTAGACATAACCGTCTTCGTCCAGAGCCATAGCCAGAGCCCGATCGTTGTAGGATCCCCCGAGGTAGCCACTATAAACCAGAATGGCCGGGTCGATATACAAGGGTTCAGAACGGTCATAGGCCTCAGTCACAAAACCATGGAGGCAATTGACCAGGCCGTTCTCTCCGCTGGTTTTCTCAATAATTTCAAATTTAACCGCCACCGGAACTTTCCTGCCGTCTCTCAACTGGAAAGCCTGGGGAGCTTCATCAACAAAGGAACCGGCAGGGGTGATTACTTCCAGCTGGCCCTGCTCATTCAGCCTGACCTCGGTAGCTCCGCGATAGTTCAACCTGATTGCCGCAGGGTCTGCGCCGGGACTGACTAAAAACTCAGCCTTCAGCCGGCCGGGGGTTCCTTTTAAGTAAAGGTCAACTCCCGGCCAGAGGCCCCGGTAAACTATCTGGCTGTAAGAAGGCAGAGCTGAAAACCAGCCCTCAGGCCCACCCCGGAAGTAAGATATTCTGGTATCCATCCTCTTCACAGGCTTGATGACGGTTTCAGGACTGGATCCTGAAAATTCCAGTTTTACAGTCCAGCGCCTTAACTCAGCTCCGGAGCCAGCAGCCAGGCCGTCTTTTTTAAAGAAACCGCCAAGCCTGGACGGAAGTTCTCTCTTATCTGTCTCTTTTTCATCGCCACCAGAAGACAGGCCACCGCTTTCCTTCAACCTTAACATGGTTATGGTAATTCCATCCGGGCTGAAATAAATGTTCTTGTCACTGCCCTGGAGATAAAAAGCTACCCTGGGGTCAAGCTGGCCTTTGTTGAGTATAAAGAGAAGAGGCCAGTTAAATTCACTTCCCCTCAGATCTTCCAGCCCGCTGGCCGACGCCGCCGGTTCAAAGGGCAACTGGCTAGAAAAAAATTTTCCCTGGCGCCTGAGCTGAAGACTCAAGATGATTGCTCCCGAGGCAAGTAATAACAGAATGATTGTTATCCAGGTTTTTGTCTTCATCTTACTTTTCTCCCCAGGCTTTGACCGGTGCCCTACCAGAATTTATAAGGTTAACATTTGATCTACTTTCAGGCCTGCCCCATTACTTCTCTTTACATACGATACCAACCTGCGCCTTATCCTGTCAACCACAAACAACGACCTTATGAACCGTCGTGGACTTCACAGCGATCATTTTGCTGCTTTTGAAAAAGAGAAAGGCTCTGCCGGCGCTAAGATTAACGAGAATAGCCGCTCTTCAGCCTGGAAGAAAGTAATCATATTGAAGGCCTTCTCCTCAACCAGCGCCACAGACTATCTTTCCGGCCGCCCCTGCCCTTCAGGATTAAAGACTGAAACTCACGGCTTCAAACTGTGAATATTTTTAACCCGGATTATGGTAATTGTCGCCGGGAAGTTCCCGGGCGGCCGGAAATAGTTATTTCCTTTTCATCAGCTTTCTGTCAGCCAGGGTATTCCTCTCCCAGAACAGCCCGTCCTCATACCCCTGGATTGATTTATCCCTGTCAGCCAGCTCCAGCCGTTTTTCAGCCAGACAGCAATAGTATTCATCAATCTCAACCCCCACAAAACGGCGTCCCAGTTTTTTGGCCACGACCGAAGTGGTGCCCGAGCCCAGAAACGGGTCAAATACCAGGTCCCCCGGACGGGAACTGGCCAGGATAATTCTGGCCAGAAGTTTTTCTGGCTTCTGGGCGGGATGGTCGGTATTTTCCGGCATCGACCAGAAAGGAACTGTAAGGTCCAGCCAGATGTTGGAAGGATGAGTCACCCGGAAACGCCCCGCTTCTTCCTCTGACCAGTCTTTCGGCCTTCCCGACGAATCTCGGTACGGAGCCAGAACTCGCCGCTTCAGCTTGACGGCTTCAAGGTTGAAATAATAATCATCGGAAACTGTACAGAACCAGATGTCCTCTGAACAGTTTTTCCAGTTCCGTCTGGCTCCCCGGCCCTTCTCCCTTTCCCAGGTTATGCGATTCTGTAAGCGGAAATATTTCCTGACCACATTGAAGATGGCCCCGCAGGATTTCCAGTCGCCGCAGATATAGACCGAAGCGCTGGGTTTTAGCAGCGGTCTCATCTTCTCCAGCCATGACTCCAGCCAGCGCTCATAATTATCCGACTCCATTTCCCTGAAGGTGGTCAGGTTGAATGTCTTGTTGAGGTTATAGGGAGGGTCTATAAAGGCCAGGTCCACAGAAGAGCGCGGCAGAAAATCCAGGACCTCAAAGAGATCCTGGCAGATCGTCCGGTTCTCGATCTCCGCCAGGCCGACCGGACCTTCCAGCCGGAGCAACCGGGAACGGTACCTGAGTCTTTCCTCTTCAGTCAGGCCGAGCGTTCGGTTTCTTGGGGCTCTTGGTCTATCAACCATCAAACTGATTCTCCTTTTAAAGTGGATAAACGGTCGGGGAATACCTCCAGAAACAAACTCCAATCGCTCCACTCCGGATTAGCCGGCAATCTTACGGATACCGCTGGTTCCTTCAGGCCGCCTGCCGGTGTCAGCCTTTCAGGTAACTGGCGACGGTGATCCCCGTCGCTTCCTGTCGGTTGGCAGACCCTGGAGAAATTGCCTTCTGCAATCGATGGCACCGTCTTCACTTCATGCTTCCATTTTTGATGATAATATTTTCTTCCCCCGACCGGCAAACCCGGGCCGGACCGTCCGGCCATTCTGCCTGAAGCATATATGAAATTTTATTCATATATTGAGACAGATTATTAACGCCGGTTGATTTCAAGTTTCACCAGGACCGGGTTGTGGTCGGAATGGTAGGTGTTGTTAACCCGCTCAAAGATATTTCGATACTCAAGGACCCGGAAATGACGGCTGACAAAGACAAAATCGATGAGCTGCCTCTGCTCTTCGGGCAGCAGGCCGAAACCGTGAAAACTCCAGTCCGGCCCGGTGACCGTCCCGGCCAGACTCCGGGAATCTGACAGGAATCCACTGTCCAGAATAACTCGGATCGGCTCAGAACCGGGCGGGGCGTTGAAATCGCCGCTGAGGATAACCGGCCGGCCTTCGGCCAGCTGGCTAATTCTTTCCACCAGCAGCCTGGCGCTTTCCCTTCGGGCCGTCTGTCCCACGTGGTCCAGGTGGGTGTTAAAAAAAATGAGCTCCAGACCGCTGCTCTTTTCCCGGAAGATGGCCCGGGTGACTATCCGTTCGCAGGCCGCATCCCAGCCTTTAGAGCCCGGGACCTCAGGAGTCTGACTTAGCCAGAATGTGTCTGACTCAACCACCTCAAACCGATCCCGCCGGTAAAAAACGGCACTGTATTCACCAGCCGTCCGACCGTCTTCCCGGCCGACCCCGACATAACCATAGTCAGGCAGCCTCTCTAAAAAATCGTCCAGCTGATTCTTGAGCATTTCCTGGGTCCCGATCAGGTCTGCCGATAGCCCGCGGACCAGAGTGGCAGCCGCCTCCCGGCGGAAGACCCAGGCATTCTGGCCGTCGCCAGGGTTATCAAAACGCACATTGTAAGTCATTACTCTGAGTTCGATGTCTCCGGAAGAACCAGGAGAGCAGGCCGAAACGAAAAGAAAGATTGATAGAAAGCCCGGGAGCAAAATAATGGAAGAAATCCCGGAGAATGATTTCTGGCGGTTCGTCCGTTTCTGAATTCTGTCAGCCATGTTTTTTTGTCTTTTCCAGCTCCTTATTTTCCTGAATATATTGGCCATCGACCTATTTACCAGGCGCAGAATTTTCTCAACCGGGGTCCGTCTTTCGCCCAGACAGTCTGTTTTTTTCTCCAAATTCAGTTCAGGCGAGCGTCAGTCATTCCAAACCGTCATCGTCCGCTGCTCTGATATCATAATTCTCATCCGGTTTCCTGTCATTAAAATTTTTTGCTTGGCTGCCCCATCCTTCAGAACGCCCTTTCTTTCCAGGGCTGGTTTCGATTTTAAGACCTGATTTCGCGGTTAGAAAGCGCAGGTCTCGGCGGGCATTTTTTCCCTTCCATCTTTGGGCCAAATTCAGAGTTCAGAACGAGCCCCGGACCGGGGCTTATCCGAACAGAGGCCGGCCGTCTGGAGTTGATATCAAGCTTCAAGCCGTCCGGCAGCTGTGTTAAATTTATAATATGGAATTATTATCCCGGCAGAAAATATCTATCCGCTTGCTGATCCTGTTTAACGCCATCCTCCTCAGTCTGAGCTGGGTGATGATGATCAGGGCATTTCCCCGTCTGCCAGAAAACATTCCCTACTGGCTTCCTCTGGCCGGACAGGAAATTCTAAGAGCCCCCCGAGGACCGCTGTTTTTCCTTTATCCCCTATTTCAGACCATGTTCCTGCTGGCCTTCTACCTTGTCGGAACGGTATGGATAAAGAAGCCGGAGAGGTCTGGCAGCCAGGCTGGCATCGGAAACCAAATCATTAAAGCCAGAATTACGGGCAAGGAGCGGGCCATTTCGGGAGAAAGTGGAAGAGGAGACGAAGAGACAGCCTGGAGCGACCGGGAATTCATCCGTCACGGTGGTCCGGGTTCCGGGGGGCAGATTATCCCGGCTGAGAAAGAAGGAGAAACCGGGAGGCAGCCCGGCGAATTCAGCCCCGCCCTTGAAGTCGCGCTTACCAACCTCAAGAAGGAACTGGTGCTGCTCCTGATGATTTTTTTTAACCTGGTTTTCATTCACATCCAGCGCAGCTTGATCTGGCTGGCTCACGGCCGGGGTACGGGAGTTAATAAGTTCTACTTTTTTTCGCTGCTGGTAATCATCCTGCTTCTCCTCCCTTATTACCGATTCACCCGTAATCTCATCCGGAGGGGACGCCTTTAATTGTCCCCTGTTTCTCTTCGCGACGTCCCAGACAGTTCATAAACCTGGCTCTCGATAAAAATGAGAATTGTCCTTTTTTTTTGAATGGACATCAATAAAAATATCGTTATATTTAAAACTGAAGCAAATAGCAGGAGGAACCATGAGAAATAAGTATCTGGATATAATTCTTTTTTTTCGCCGCTCTTATGAAAAAGTTCAGGCTCTGAACCTGGCATTGTTGAGAATAACCTGCTGGCTGCTGATTGTCTTTCTGCTGATCAACAGTTTTTCCTGTGCCGTCAACCCGGTCACCCAGAAACGGGAATTGATGCTGCTCAGCCGCTCGGATGAGATAGCCCTTGGCCAGCAGACCGACGCCGAAGTCACCGCCACCTACAGCCTTTATCCGGACAGCAACCTGAACCAGTACATTTCGGGAGTCGGGAAAAAATTGACTGCGGTCAGTCATCAGCCTGACCTGGAATTCCACTTCAAGGTGCTGGACAGCCCGGTGGTCAATGCCTTTGCCGTTCCGGGCGGATTCGTCTATATGACCAGGGGCATCCTGGCCTATCTCAACGACGAAGCTGAACTGGCCGGAGTGATGGGCCACGAGATCGGGCACGTGACCGCCCGCCACAGCGCTAAAATGTACAGCCAGGCTCAGGTGGCCCAGGTCGGACTGGTGGTGGGAGCGGCAGTTTCCAGGACTTTCCGCAAGTTTGCCGGCCTGGCCGAAGCCGGGCTGACGGTGCTCTTTTTAAGCTTCAGCCGCGAGCATGAAAGACAGGCCGATGACCTCGGTGTGCTCTATGCCTCCAGGGCCGGCTATGAAGCCAGCCGGATGTCTAATATGTTCGTTACCCTCCAGAAGCTTAATCCCCAGCCGGGAAAGGACGGATTGCCGACCTGGTTATCCACTCACCCCGACCCGCCCGACAGGATAGAAGCCATCAGGAAAGCTGCGGCCGAATGGCGGGCAGCCAACCCCGGGACAGGACTGGCCGTTAACCGGGACCAATACCTGCGAGTGCTGGACGGTCTGGTGTTCGGTGAAGACCCGAGACAGGGCTATGTAAAGAATAACCTCTTCTATCATCCCCAGATGACTTTTCAATTTCCGGTTCCGACCGACTGGAAGGTCAACAACACCGCCTCTCAGGTTCAGATGATTTCACCCAAAGAAGATGCGGCCATGGTGCTGTCCTTCGCCCGGGGAAATACACCGGATGAAGCGGCTGAGACTTTCGTTAACCAGAACAAAGTAAATGTCATTAACTCCGACAGCAGGAATATCAACGGCTTCCAGACCCGGCAACTGCAATTTACTCTTCAAACGGAGGAAACCAGTATTACCGGCCTGGCGCATTTTATCCAGAAGGATAATAAAGTGCTGATGTTTCTGGGTTATACGGAGAGCAACAGGTTCAGCGGCTATGCCCAGACTTTCGCCGGCACTCTTGGCGGATTCAAGCCGCTGACCGACCCGGCCCGGATCAACGTCACTCCTGAGAAACTCAAGATCATTAAAGTCACCAGAACCGATACTCTGGGCAACATATTGAAGGGATACGGATATGACGAGACCCGGCAGAAACAGCTGGCCATCATGAACGCCATGGAGCTCACGGATAAGGTTCCGGCCGGCACCCTCCTCAAAACCATCTCCCGATAAATCTGGAACAGGGGACACCTTAGAGTGTCCCCTTTTTTGGCCCGGACCGATTAGAGATCCGTCTGTTAGAACCACCCATAAAAGGTGGGACATTGTAGAGTGCCCCCTTTTCCGAGTGGAAAACTACTCCTGGCGTTTGAAAGGATGAATATCGGCGCTTTCTTTCTGTTGATTCCGACCTGTCGGCCAGAGTATTATTTTAAGATGAAAGCCCGAACGCCAAAAAAGAGGCTCTGACCCTTCCTGCAGGCGAAGGAGATACTGACCCAACAATACCCGACAGGCCGAAAAATCAGAATCGGGTTGGCTCTAGAATGCCAGCCCGACTTAAAAGGAGGGATCAATGAAGAGAAGGAATTTTATCAGGCAAGCCATGGCCGCGATGCCTGTAACCGCCGGACTATGGCTCGGTGAAGGACTTCTTTCCACCTTCCCCTCATCCATTAACACAGAGAAAGACAGCTCTCTTGCTGAAAGTCGGCCCTCGACAATCAGCAGGTCGGGAAATAATCAGGCTGTCCCGCAGGCTGCAAAGAACCTCTCTGAACTAAGGCCGATTGAGCTGCCGGAGCCGGAAAGAAGCGGGGGAAAAACTGTGCTGGAAGCTCTGTGGCTGAGAAGAACCATACGCAACATTAAGTCCGAGCCGCTTTCACCACAGATGCTCTCCAACCTGCTCTGGGCGGCTTTCGGCATAAACCGCGGCCAGGGAAGCCTGATCAGAGGCAAGCTGGGCCGGACGGCAGCCTCGGCCAGCAACTCCCAGGAAATGGACCTCTATGTGGCGCTTCCTGAAGGCGTTTATGTTTACGAGCCGGCAAAACACAGGCTGCTCCCCGTGGTGGCCG
>Ga0172363_10001615_pt1 | contig 18231 bp, 14 predicted proteins | sample LakKivs2_kivu2a2_FD_114541 | JGI IMG/M metagenome (GOLD analysis project Ga0172363, IMG submission 114541) | Sediment microbial communities from Lake Kivu, Rwanda - Sediment s2_kivu2a2 | ecosystem: Environmental > Aquatic > Freshwater > Lake > Sediment | place: Rwanda: Western Province, Lake... | reverse complement strand
GCGTTGACGGCGTCGCGGCCGTCCCGATCCAGCACCGCGCCGTAGTCCGACAACGGACCGATCGGAAGGGGCACTCCGCTCGGGGCGGCGGAACAGGTCAGCGAGAGAGCGGAGAGGATCAGTCCGAGGACAAGTAGAGGATGCGAGAGCAGTGTTCGCACGTGACGATCCCCATGCTTCCGCGCACGCGCTCCGCGGTGTTGCCGCTCACGCGGAGCTTGCATCCGCTGCAGGTTCCGTGGTCCAGAACAGCGATAGGGTTCGGGAATTTCGCCCTCAGAGCGTCGTACTGGGCGAGCAGATAGGTGGGTGCTGCCGCCAGGAGCGTCTGCCGCTCCGCCGTTACGGCGGCCACCTGGGCGAGCGCCGTCTCGATCTGGCGATCCACCTCGGCGATGTGAACCTTGAGGGCGTCCTCCTTCCCGCTCAGTTCGGATCGGGCGGTGGAAAGGTCGCTGCGGGCGCTCTCGAGAGACTCCATTCGGTCGAGGGCCTCGTCCTCGAGTCGATTGATGCGCCCCTTCTCGAGGCCGATCTTGGTCCGCAGGTCCTCCATCTCCTTGAACGAGATGATTCCCTGGTCGAGCCGCTTCTGGTAGGCCCGGATGTTCATGTCCAGGTCGTCGACCTCGAGGTTCTTGGCGTGGCTGTCTAGCTCCAGCTGGCGCAGGCGGTCGGCGAGCGCCGAGACGCGAGCCCGTTCCTGGCCGATCCGCGCCTCGAGCTGCTGGCGATGGGCGCGCAAGTGGTCAACGTGCAAGGAGGCGTCCTGGAGCGCCTGGTCGATGCGCTGGACGTTGAGCAGCTGCTGGATCTCGTTCAGCAAGGTCCCCCTCGCGGTTCCGACGGTCTGTGCCGACTATAAGAGACGACGGGGCCCCAGCGCAACAAGCGCTTGCAGCTACGGACCAAGCATTCCCGAGACTCCGCCCATGCCCTGGGTCAAAGGCCCCAGCCTCTCCTGCGTGGCCTCCTGGGCCTTGCGCTGGGCTTCCTGGACGGCAGCGACGACGAGGTCGACGAGCATCTCGATGTCCTCGGGATCGACGACCTCCTTCTCCAGCTTCAACTGCTGCAGTTCTCCGCGGCCGTTCACCGTCGCGGTGACCATCCCGCCTCCGGCGGTGGCTTCCACCTTCAGCTGCGCGATCTCAGTCTGGGCGCGCTCGAGGTCTTCCTGCAGCTTCTTGGCCTGCTTCATCAGGCTCCCGAGGTTGCCCAGGTTGCCCATTCCCTTCACAGCGCCTCCTTCACGATCTTCCCGTCGAACACCTCACACACCAGTCGCGCTTTCTCGAGCAGGGCGTCCCGGGGAAGAAGCTTACGGACGACGTTCTCGTCGAACTGGATCTCTACATGGAACGCGTCTCCGAAGTGCCGGCGCGCTGTTCCGGCAAGGTACTGGAGGTTCTCGCGCTTCTCGAGGCTCTCCTTGTGGAAGGTGTGCTCGGGGTGAAAGGACAACACGAGGCGGGAGCCGTCGATGGACGGGGTCGCCTCGGTCAGGTACGCGGCGATGGCGATGCGGTCCTTCTCAACCTCGCCGAGCATCGCAGTCCAGTGCGCCTCGAGCCCCGGCGGAAGGGTGGGAGCCGCGGCCGGCGCGACGGCGGAAGGGGAGGGAGGGGATGACTTGCTTTCGGCGTCCGGCCTCGTCTCCGCGTGGGCCGCCGCCGGGATCTTCTTCTCCTGGGCGGCGCGGGGGCGGGCGACCGTGGTCGGCTTGACGGCCGGCCGGGTGGACATCTCTGCGACGTCCTCGTGCGTCGAGCGCCGCGACGGGACACCGAGCGACTCGGCGAGGGCGAGGGCCCCGATCTCCAGCCGTACCTGCCGATCGAGGGCGCGGAACAGGTCGGCCTTGACGTCGAGCAGTCCCTGAGCCATGCGCACGGCGGCCGGCGCGTCGGCGCCTGCCTGGAGGATCCGCTCCCGCAGGAGCTGGATGACGTCCGCAAGGAACAGGTCAAGGTCCTTGCCCCGTTCCGTGAGTCCCTCGATCGTCGCGAGAATCGCGCCCCGATCGGCCGTCTCGAGGGCCTTGACGAAAGCTTCTTGGGTGTCCCGACCGGCGAGGCCCAGCATGTCGAGCACGGCGGCCTCGCTGATCGGGCCGGCTTCGTGGCTGGCGGCCTGCTCCAACATGACGAGGGCGTCGCGCATCCCGCCGTTGGCGCGCCGCGCGATGAGGTCGCACGCGCTGTCGTCCAGGGAGATTCCCTCCGACTCGGCGACCCGGCGGAGGTGAGCTTGAATCTTATCGGCGGGGAGGCGCCGGAACTCGAACGCCTGGCAGCGCGAGACGATCGTCCGCGGCAGCTTGTGCGGCTCCGTCGTCGCAAAGACGAACATCGCGTGGGCCGGCGGCTCTTCGAGCGTCTTGAGGAGGGCGTTGAATGCCTCGTTCGTGAGCATATGGACTTCGTCGATGATGTAGACCTTCATCCGAAGGTCGGCGGGAACGAAGTTCACTTCCTCGCGCAGCTTGCGGATGTGGTCGATGCCACGGTTGGAAGCGCCGTCGATCTCGATGATGTCAAGGGATCGGCTCGCGAGGATGGTGCGGCAGTTGGCGCACGCGTTGCACGGCTCGCCCGACTTCGGTTCGAGGCAGTTGACCGCTCGGGCGAGGATACGGGCGACCGAGGTCTTGCCGACGCCACGCTCTCCCGAGAAGAGGTAGGCGTGGGCGACCTCCTTGGCGGCGACCGCGTTGCGCAGCGTCCGAACCACGTCCTCCTGCCCGACGATCTCGGCGAACGTCTGCGAGCGCCATCGGCGGTACAAGGAGAGATGGGGCGACGATTCCGTCACGAGACAAACCCCCTTCGATCGACTCGGGGAGACTGGATTTGAACCAGCGGCTTCCTGCTCCCAAAGCAGGCGCGCTACCAGGCTGCGCCACTCCCCGCACGTGTTGCGATTATAGGGAGGGCGTTTGGGACGTTCAATCGGCGGTCCGTGGGGAGTCGGCCCGCCGCAGGTCGCGGGACGCCGCCCGCCGGCGAAGTGCGAGGTCGAGGAGGAAGAGCGCGAGCGCTGCGCCGAGCAGAGCGGGGAAGAGGGGCGTCTCACGCTGGGCGCGAGTGGAGCGGACCGGTCGGAGTTCCGCGCCGTCGCCGAGGACTGCCCCTCCGGTCGCTTCGGCCAGCCGGGCGAGCGCAGCACGGTCGACGCCGAACGACTCGTACTCGGGCGAGTAGGGGACCGACAACGGCACCGAGAAGGAGCGCCCTCCTCCGTCCTCCTGGATCCACAGCGCGTACGCGCCCTCCGCGGGGGTCGGGAAGCGGACCTGGTACAGGCCGGGGGCGACCTGCGGCGCGTCGAGGGTTCGCCCGGTCGGCACGAGCGTGGCCCCGAACGTGCGGAAGTCGTCGAAGCCGCCGCCGGGCGCGCGAACGTCGAGCCACACGGTCGTCGTCGACGGACCGACGTCGATCCGGGACGCGACGCCGGAGGTGGCGGTCACGAGGGGCGTCGTGGTGCGGAGGATCTCTTCGAACAGGCGTGGCATTCCGCTCCACGAGAGCCAGTCGCGCGACCAGGTGCCGGACAGGTCGAGGTTCAGCACGGTGACGCTCCCCAGCCCGGTTCGCCACGTGGAGAGGAGCGGGTCGGGGCCGGCCCACAGGAGCGTGGCGGCGGAGCTCCGCGGGTACGTGAGGACGTAGCCCTGGACCGCGGGGATCGCGCCGAGGGCCACGAACGGCCCCGGCGACGCCTCGACGGCCGTGTCCACGTTCACGAACCGGCTTCGGCTCAGGCGTTGCGTGACCTGGACGGTCACTTGGGGAAGGGTCACGAAGTCGGCGGCGTAGTACAAGACGCCCCGGCCGCAGTCGACGAGCTTCTGCAGGAACGGGACGTTCGGGCGGCGGCTGACGGCGATGGCGGACAACGTGATGTCCGTGTGCTCGGTGAGCTTCCGCAGAAGCTGCGGGTAGTCGCGTCCGACCTCGGTCGTCTGGCCGTCCGAGACGAGGAGGATGTGCTTGACGCGCGCGTCGGCGGCGATGAGCTGATCGAGGGCATCGTCGAGCGGGTAGTACACGTCGGTGCCCCCGTACGCGTCTAGCGTGGCGATGGCGCGGTACGCGGCCGTGCCGTCGCCGAGGGGCTGCAGCGGGAATACCCAGTCGTACGCGTCGTAGAAGCCGACGATGCCGACGAGGGTGTCGCTGGGAAGAAGAAGCAGGCTTGCGACCGCGGCCTCCCGAAGCACCCGGATCTTCGCGCGGTCGCCGGCCAACTCCCTCATGCTCGAGGAGCGGTCCAGGAGGTAGACGATGGCCATGCTCGGCGACCGGCCCTTCTCCGGGACCGAAAACGAGACCGGGAGGAGCGAGTCGATCGGTCCGGCCTCGAAGCCGCGAACCTCGCGGTCACCCTGGACGACCAGCAGGCCGCCACCGAGGCTCCGCACGTACTGCGTGAGGTCCTCGACCTGCCGGCCCGTGAGGTCCTGGAGCGGCTGGCCGGCGTAGACCACCTGGCGGTAGTCGGAGAGGGAGGCGAGCGGCGGCACGGCGTCCGCCCGAACGAAGTCGACGTGGATGGACTGAAGGAGCTCCGGGAGGGCCGAGTCGCCGCGAACGTCGACCAGAAGGACGGACGGGTGGTCCACCGTCCGGAGAACGAGGGAGCGGGCGTCGTTCTCGGGGATGGCGTCTCCTTCTCGTTTGGCGACAACACGGTACTCGTAGAACCCCGGCTCGGGCGTGGCATCCGAGAACGTGAACGAGTCGATCGAGCCGGACAGCGTGACGTCTCGAGCCTCGACGAGCTGGCCGCCGCGGTACAAGGCAAGCGTCGCCGGGCCGGGCGCGTCACTCGCGACGTCGGCGACGAACGCAGCCGAACGACCCACGGAGACCTCTCGCGGTCCGTCGAATCCGGACAAGCGAACGTCGTTCGCGCGAGGGCCGCCGACGGGGAGAACGCTGACCGGGATCGAGGCGAGCTGGGCCGCCGCCACGGCCGGAATCGGGTCCGACGAGAAGCGGCCGTCGCTCAGGACGACGAGCTGGTTGGCGCTCTTCGGAGGCAGGAGAGAGAGCCCCAGCCGGACCGCGCCGACGAGATCGGATCCGGTCGGGTCGGGAAGCGCAGAGGAGAGCACCGGCCTCGCGCCGAGCGGCGCATCGACTTCGGAGGTGCGTCCGAAGCTGACGACGCCGTAGCTCCAATCGGCGTGAGCGGCGATGACGGCGTCGATCGCTTCGCGCACCTCGCGCTCTGCGGCCGTGCGGACGACGCTGGCCGAGCGGTCGACGAGGAAGATCACGTTGTTCCGGGGATCGCGCACGGAGAGGCGCGGATCCGTGAGGGCGAGGACGATGAGCACCAGAGCCGCATATCGGAGTACGTCGCGTCTCGCCGCGCCACGGCGCAGGAGAACCAGCGCGAGAGCGAGCACGGGAACGGCGGCCAGGGCGACGGGAACGGCGAGGCGGATCAACCGGACCTCCTCGACGCGAGCGCGATGCGGCGGGCCAGGGCGAGCTCGAGGACGAGGAGCGCGCAGGCGCACCCTGCGAGGACCGGCCACAGCGCCGTGGTCGACGGCGACGCATCGTCGGGCCTCGCGAGGGAGACATCGGTCGACGCCGCGGGGCCCGTGGTCGCGGAGAGAGATTCGCTCGGATCGACGTTGACCGAGAGGGGGTAGCGATCCTCGCCGACGGCGAGCGTGTACTCCCCGGGCCGATCGGGAAAGAAGGCCCGTTGCCCGTCGGCGAGGGGGACCGGCTGCCCGTCGGGCGCGAAGACGCTCGCCGTCGCCCCGGAGCGGTCGAGGAGCACGGGGTCCCCCACGTGGACCCACTCCGGGACGAGGCCCGGATCTGCGCGCACGAGGGACGACACGAACGCGCGCACGAGCAGGGGAAAGTCCACGGTGATCGGGAGGTTGGTGGCGAGAAGGTCGGCGGTGAGAAGGAGAATGGACCGGTCCGGATCGGGGATCTCGACGAGGAGCGGGCTCCCCCCGACGCCGAGCAGGGTCCGGGACGGCACGGAGATCGCGACGCTGGGAAGGCTCTCGACGAAGATGTCCTCGGCTCGAATGCCCGCGAGGAGCGGGTGGTCGGGGATCCATATCGAGGCGGTGCCGCGGGATGTCCCCGCCGCGCCGATCGACACGACGCCGTCGACGGTCGAGTGGACGAGAAGCGCGTGCCCCGAAGGGAGGGCGGGGAGGACGGCGTCGTAGGCCACCGTGAGGTCCGCCGGCTCGCCGTCTCCGACGTGAGCCACCGGGAGCACGGACGCGAGCGCGGCGGACAGGAAGCGGTTCTCCGCTCCAACCCACCGAACGCGCAGGACGACCGACCGCTCGAGCGAGAAGTGGCGCACGTTGTCGGCGGCGAAGTCGTCGGCCGCATCAATCGCGGCCATGAAGCGGGTTCCCCGCGATCCAGGGAACGGGACCACGTAGCGCGTCGTCTCGCCGGGCTCAAGGAACGCATCCAGGGTGGTCCGGCGGAACTCGTCCCCGATCTGGAGGCTCGGGGCCTGGAACTCCCTCGTGCCGTTTCGAAGCTCGACGAACGCGCTCACTCCCGTTCCGTCTGGGTTCGGGCGCACCGTGAACGCCGTGATCGCGAGGTTCTCCCCGCCGGAGACGAGGGTCGTCTCTACCGGGAACGGCGCCGCGTCGACGGGGTGGTCGGTGTAGAGAATGATCCGCTGAAAGCGTGACGGGCCGCCGATCGCGGAGATGGCGCGCGCGAGGGCGTCGGCGGCCCCGTCGCCGCTCCAGGTGGGAGACGACGCGGAGAGCGTCGATCGCGCGTCGGCAGGCCGCGACCCCTCCCGCGCCAGGACGACGGGGTTGTTCGACCACTGGACCACCGCGACCGTATGGGTCGACACGCGCGCGAGGAGGTCCAAGGCAAGGCCGACGGCTGCGTCGTAGCGCGTGTGGTCGCCGTCCACGGTCGTTCGCATGCTGGCGCTGCCGTCGATGACGATGGCCAGGCTGGCCACGCCGAGGCGGCGGGTCGTCCACGCCGGCTGCGCGAGCGCGAGGGCGAAGACGAGCACGCAGGCGAGCTGGAGCAACAGGAGAGGATCCAAGAGGAATCGGAGGTTTCGAGTTCGCCCCGTCGGGGAGTCGCGCAACTCCTTCCACAGGAAGAGGGCGCCGACATCGCGGCGGCGCTGTCGCGTTCGAAGGACTGCGAACAGGACCACCAGGAGCCACGTCGAGAGGAGCGCCAAGGCGGCCGGATGGAGGAAGCTCACTCGAGGATGCCTCCCGCACGGAGGTCCTGATGGATCAGCGTCTCCAGCGGGCGGTTCGTGGGAGCCACGAACAACGGGACGCCGTGCTGCAGGAAGGCGCTCCGAAGCGACGCTTGGAAGGCCTTGAACCCTTTCCGGTAGGCGTCGAGGGTGGCCGAGCCCACGGCGAGGTGGACCCGCTCGGAGGTCTCCACATCGACGAAGTGGACTGGTCCGGCGATCTCGGGATCGATGTCCTCGGGGTCAAGGATCTGAATAGCGACCGCTTCGTCGCCGCGGTGACGGAGGCGCGCGAGCGGGTCGCGCAGATCGTCGGTCGAGAGGAAATCGCTGACGAGGACCACCAGGCCTGACTCCCGCGTCTGCGACAGGAAGCCGGTTACGCCTGCGGCAAGCGACGTCCGGCCGCCCGGGTCGACGGCCGACAGGAGACGGAGAATCGAGCTGAATTGACTCATGCCCTGGCGCGGCGGAGCCGAGTCCAGCGGACGGTCGGAGAACGGGAACACCCCGACGCGGTCGAGGCTGCGCAGAGCGAGGTACGACAGCGCGAGCACGAGCTGGGCGCCGTAGTGAGCCTTCTGGGGGACGCCGAGCCTCATCGACCCGCTGACGTCGAGGAGGAAGTAGACCGGAACGTCCACCTCCTGGACGAACGTCTTGACGAGAAGCCGATCAAGTCGACCGTACAGGTTCCAGTCGACGTAGCGGAAGTCGTCTCCGGGGACGTACTCGCGATAGTCGGCGAACTCGACGCTCATCCCGGCTCGGGGCGACGCGTGCGATCCCGAGAAGCGGCCGGCCTGGCGACGCCGCGAGGCGAAACGAAGGTTCGCCCACCGCTCGAGGAACCCGTGGTCGATCAGCTGCTGCATCAGGCCACCGGCACCTTCCGCCAGACCTCGGCGAGGATGCCGGACGGGGTGATCCCCTCGGCCTCGCCGCGGAAGTTCAGGATGATCCGGTGCTGAAGCGCGGGAAGGAAGGCGGCCTGGATGTCGGCGGGGCGGACGTGGACCTCACCCGAGAGGAACGCATGCGCCTTCGCGGCGCGGACCAGGGCAATGGCGGCGCGGGGACTGGCTCCGTACTCGACGTAGTTGCGGGCCATGTCCGGAGCGTCGGCGCTGTCGGGATGCGTAGCGAGGACGAGGCGCCCGACGTAGAGCCGCAGCCCCTCCGCGATGGGAATCCGGTGAACCACGGAGCGCGCCGCGAGGACGTCGGCGGCGGATGCGACAGGCGACGGGAACGCGATCGACTCCGACTCGGTGTTGAGGGCCGTGATCCGCACTAGTTCGTCGAGCGACGGGAACGGGAGGTTGACCTTGAGGAGGAACCGGTCGACCTGGGCCTCCGGCAGGGGGTACGTTCCCTGCATCTCGATGGGGTTCTGGGTTGCGAGCACGATGAACGGCTCGTCCAGGGGGTACGTTGTGCCTCCGATCGACACGGTTCGCTCTTCCATGGCCTCGAGGAGGGCGGACTGGGTCTTCGGCGTCGCGCGGTTCACCTCATCCGCGAGGACGATGTGCGCGAAGATCGGGCCGCGAGAGAACTCGAACCGCCGCTGTCCGTCGCGATCGCCGATGATGTTCGTGCCAAGGATGTCGGCCGGCATCAGGTCGGGGGTGAACTGGATTCGCGAGAAGCGAAGCCCCAGCGCGTGCGCGAGGGTCCGGACGAGGAGCGTCTTCCCAAGTCCGGGGACCCCTTCGAGGAGCACGTTTCCGCGGCACAACAGCGCGATGAGCGTCGACCGCACGACGGCCTCCTGGCCGACGATGACCTGTGCGACCGCTCGCTCGAGACGCCCGAAGGTCTCGAACGCCTCCTCGAGTCTGACTTCCGTGGTCATGGGTTTTCCTCCGTGATTCGTTCGAAGTACGTGCGAACGGCGTCGACGGCGCCGTCCGGGATGCTGCGCCCCGACAAGACCGACTCTATCCGATCGAAGCGGAAGGTCGCCTCGTCCCGAAGGCCGCCTTCGGCCGACGAGGTCTCGACCGGCACCCCCAGCGTCAGATACTCGGAGTACTCGCCGCTCGCCCCGAGGACGGAAGGTGGGGAGACGGGGATGACGCCCGTTTCGGAGGCGTCGAAGACCGGCGGAGGCTCCTCGTCCCCCGGGGATGCCTGGGGTTCGGTGCTGTCACCTAGCGTTCCCGCTCCCGGGCGCTCCGGATGGACGGTCGTAGGCGCGGTGGGCGTCGACGCGGACCCGGGTGTCTCCGGCTCCGTTGGGAGGGGCGCATCCGGAGCTAGGTGCGACGTCGTGGTCGCGTCGTCGTCGATCTCGTTCGGAACCGGCTCGGCGAGAAGCTGGCGGACCATCTGCCGGAGGACGTCGAGGTCCGAGGCGGCGACCGCGTCGTCGACCGCCTTCTGGCGCTCGGGGGCAGTCGCGGCCACGTAGTTCCGCAGAGTCTCCGTCTCGGACGCGCCAAGCGGACTCGAGTCCCGCTCCAGCCGCTCGCTCAGGCGCTCCAGGTCGCGGCGCCACTCCGACACCTCACCCTCACTTTCGGGGCCGCTTGCCGACGAAACGCCCGGCGTGCCGCTCGACGTCCGCAGCTCGGCGAGGATGTCCCGCAGAGCTCCTGACCGCACAGGGAGCGGCGTTCCGGGCGGGGACAGCGCGGCCGCCTCGTCGGGCGAGGAGCCATCCTGCGGCTGGGAAGCGCGGTCCGCCTCGGCGACGGAGGCCGGAGCTGCGGGCGCGCTGACCTCGGACAGCGCGGGATTCTCTGCGGGCGTCGCGGCGGCGAGAGGGACGAGGGTCAGCCCCAGGGCCACCAGCGCGGCGCCTCCGAGCGCGCAGGGAAGGGAACGGCGGCTCTGAGGGACTCCCTTCCGCCATTTCGGGGCACGGCGAGCAACGTCTTCCGAGATCCGCGCGGGGAACGCCGCGGGGGCGGGGCGACGGGTAAGTTCGTAGAGCGAGCTGAGGCGTGCCTCGAGCCCGAGCCGCTGGTCGACGGCAAGCAGTAGCTCGGCAAGTGGCGGGCGGGGGCGGTGGCCGAGGGCGTAGCCGACGGCGGCAGCTCCCGCTGGAAGGCCCAAGAGCAGCATACGGGCCGTTGCCGCCGAGGCGGGTGCCCACAACGTGGCGGCGACGACCCCGGCGAAGGCGAGGGCCGCGGTCACGACCCACGCTAAAGCGGCCCACGAGGCTCCGCGGGCGGCGCGGGCGTGGCGCAGCAGTCGGGCGAAGAGGTCAGGGACGGAGAGCATGCTCCTCCGTGGCAACGCGGCGGCGCGCCGAGACGAACAGCACGGCTCCAAGAACGAAGGGCACCAGGAAGGAGAACGCGAGCTGCCCCGCCGACGCCTCGCCCGCAAGCAGGGTCCACAAGGCTACCGCGGGGCTCACGAGCGCGGCCACTCGGAACGTTCCGGGGGCGAACTCGAACAGAAGCGGGACCAGGTAGTAGGCGGACGCGACAAAGAGAAGCGAGAAGAGCGGGGAGCGGGCAAGGCGGAAGCACCGCGCGCTGACCCGAAACGCGACGACCGCGAAAGCCACGTTGACCAAGCCGACGTATCCCCAAGCCATCCACAGGAGGCCCGCGTGGCGAGCGGGGACTAGCACCGTACAGACGGCGACGTGGGGAAGCACGAGGGCCTGGACGAAGCCAATCTGCAAGGGCAGAGAGGAAAGCTGCCTTCGTCGGACCCTCGGGAGCGGCTCGACGGCCGCGCCGCGGTTCAGCGCATGCACCGCGCCGAGTAGAGCGAGGGCGAAGAACAGGGCGACGGGGGTCGGACTCCACGGGAACGCGAAGAAGTCGGCGACGCGCCCCGCCCACGGCATGGAGAGGACGAGAGCGAGGCCCGTTCCGATCAGCAGGGCGAGCGCGGCGGCGTATCCACCGCGATCGAAGAAGAGCGGGAAGGCCTTCACGATCGTTCTCCTTCCGTGATGCAGATTCGAACGAGGCTCACTTTTGCGGGCATATCCTCGCCGGGAGAGACGTCGGACGACTCCTCGTACGTGAGAAGCCACGTTCCTGCGGAGGTCAGGAGCCAATCGGCGACGTTGGCATACAGGAGGGCCTCCTCTCGGGTCATCGCCGACGCGCTGACCCGGCGCAGGTCGCTCGATGCGAAGGCGTCGCGAGGGCGGCCGTCGGCGAGGGGGACCTCGTAGAAGAAGCCGTCGAGAAAGAGGAGGGCGGCCGCAGTCTCTCGGGCCTGCAGATTCTCGATTCGGAAGGTCCGGTCGTCCTCCGACGCGAACAGGTGCCACTCCGCCTCTTCGGTGCCGCACGTGCGGAGGAAGCGGCGGGTCCGCGTGGGGAGCGCCAACGCCGTCTGGGTCAGGTCGCTGCTGATCCCGTACCGGCTGCGTTGGGTGACCCACACATCCGCCTGGATCGGGAACTGGCGCTTGTCGTGGTCGATTGCGACCGACGTGGATTCGAGCGAGAAGAAGGCGTACGAATCCATCCTCGCTACGAACGAGGTATTAACGTAGAATGACGTCTTTATGCTATATTGGTAGGCGACGCTCCCGATCCTGTTTACATAGAATCCGGACGCAACCGCGACGACGACTCCAGTCAGGAGGAGGAGGCACGGGAGTACGAAGCGGCCGCGGGCGGCATTGCGGTGGAAGGCGACGAAGCCGAGAAGGACGGCGAGGACGACGGCCGGGGCAAACGCGTAGAGAGGCCGGACGACGCGGCTGTTGTTGAGCGACTCCTGGGTGAGGCGATCCACGGTCACGAGGCGGCGGGCCGACGGGATGCGGGCGGAAATGCGCTCGAGATCGGCGGTCGTCACGTCGCGTAGGCGCGTCGTGACGAGCGAGACGTGGCCGGCGCCGTGCTGAATCCTGACGAGTAGAGGCTCCCCGTCCCTGCTCAGGAGGACTTGGGCCCCCGTGCGAGGCGTCCCCGTCAGGAGAAAGGAGCCGGGCGACAACTCGCGCAGGGTGGGGGAGGAGAGCGGAAGAAGGGCTCGCGCAGCGGGGGAGTCCCACTGGTAGAAATCTGAGCCGGAGAAGAGGACAAGCGACCCTCCGGAGACCACCCACTGACCGAGGGCCTCCCACACCGCCTGGTCGAAGAGCGGGGCGGTGAGCCAGACGCTGCGGGCCGGCTCGTAGGCCCACCAATCGCTCGGGAGCTCGGAAGGGGACAGGATCGACTCGCTTCCGTCGAGGGAGCATGCCTCGCCCGCCACGACGACGAAGGGTAGCCCTCGGCCCGCCTGCCGCACGTTCTGGGTGGTGGATGCGATCACCTCGCCGTCGGGGCCGAGGAGCTGGATGAGAGCCGGGAGAAGCAGGTCGTAGGCGGGAAGAGCTGCTTCATAGATGCCGTTGTCCAAGGCCCCGCGGGCCATCTCATGGCTGAGTGGGAGCGGGTTCGCCGGGTCGGAGCCGGCGAACTGCTTGACGACGATCCGGCCGTCCACCGGCGCCGAGAGGCCGGCGATCTCGACCCGGATCGGAGCGTAGCGGAAGCGGATCAGTTGACCGTCGAACCCGAACTGGGAGGTCACGGTGGCTGCGCCGCAGGCGGGAAGCGCGAGAGAGAGAAGCAGGAACGCAGTCGCGACCGTCCCCGCGCCCCGCCTCGAGAAAGAACGAACCACCATGCCTCTCACCGCTCCCATCATAGGTCATCGTACGGTGAGAGGGGACCGACGCATTATCCGGCAAGTGATCGCGGCCCACAAGAGGGGCTCGGCACGGCGCCTACTGCGGCAGGTTCTCCACGGCGACGAGGGCGTCTTCGTTCAAGACGTCGGCGTAGATCTGCGTGGTCTGGATGGAGCGATGGCCGAGCTGCTTCTGGACCAGGCGCAGGTTGAAACTCGACGCGCGGTAAAGCATCGACGCGTAGGTGTGACGGCACGAATGGATCGAGAAGCGGCCCGGGACGCCGACGGCATCGGCGCAGCGGCGGAAGATCCGGTAGACGGCGGTGCGGGTGAGGGCGCCGCCGCGCGTCGACACGAAAAGCGGAGCGCGGTTCGAGGTGACTTCACCGACCTGGCCCTTCCAGGCGACAAACTCCTCCAGGTGGTCGCGCAGGGCGGTGCCCATCTTGACGCCACGCTTCTTCCCGCCTTTGCCGTCGCGCACGATGAGGGCGGCGTGGAGCGGGTCGAGGAGGACGTCGCGAAGCTCGAGCGCGCAGATCTCGGACACGCGGAGGCCGGCGTCGAGTGCGACGTGCAGAATGGCCCAGTCGCGCACCGGGTTCTCTCGCTTGTCGAGGGTCGGGGCCTCCGCCCGTCGGCGGCAGTAGTCCTTCAGGGCGCGCACCTGCTCCGGGCTCATGAAGTCCTCGTACGTGATCTCGAGTGGCATGGTCGGTCCTCCTCGGGAGCGACACTTCTGGCGGGAGAACGCTAGCCGGGTCATGGCACGGAGGGGCGGACAACTGTCGCAACAAAAGGACTCTTTTGTTGCGAGGACACGAGAAAGACAGAAAGGGACTACGTTATCTCGCGTCCTCCCCGGCTTGCCGGCGAAGCTCGGGGCGTCGGCACCCGTTCGGTGGCCCGTCGCGGAGAGCACGGCAGGCGTCCGAGGCGATTTGCGGGGCGTTTTACTCGATCGAGTAGCGTTGGACGATGCTCTTCTCTTCCCCAGCGACTTCTGCGACGACCTCGACGTACGGCGCGATGGTGGAGTGCTTGAGCTTCTCGCGCAGGAGGTTGTCGACCTGGAAGATCCCAGCGGAGTTCGACATCTCGATCGCGATCTTGATCGGCCGCGTTTCGCCCGCGGAGAGGCGCACCTTGCGGATCGCCATCGCCGAGACGGAGTGGATCGTCGGCTCCCCCGTGGAGAACGGGATGCGGGCGCGCCCCGACTCCATGTCGAGCGCGTCGGCGACCTTGACCACTCCGGCCTCGATCGTCAAGGGCTCGATGTCGCGTTGGTGGGTGAGGATCGCGTGGAGTACTTCGCCCTTGAGGGTCGCGACCGTGCGCGCGTCGTAGAGGTCGGCGAGGAACTCGTCGATCAGAGGGGCGGCGAGCACGACGGAGAGCCCTTCGTGATCCAGACGGTGGATCGCATGGCCGACGTCGTGAAGGGCCGCGGCGAGCACGACGACGACCTCGGCGTCCTCGGGCCGCAGGCCGTGGTCCTTGACCGCGCTCGGCGTGACGCCCGCCGCGACCAGAAGACGAAGCAGCTTGAGGGCGATGTTCGTCATGATCTTGATGTGGACCGGGCCGTGATCGTTGATTCGCAGCCGATCGATGGCGGTGATGTTGGAGGCGGCCCAGTACGCCTGGACGGTCTCCGATGCATCGATCCTCTCGAGGACTTTGCCAAGGGTCACGTTCTTCTGCAGCGGGACGTTAAGTGACATCGACGTCCTCCCCGAGCCGGGCCCACCAAGGTGGCGAGATCGGCTCTTCGCTTGGCGCGGTTTTGTGCGAGAGCTGATCTTCCAGGATGGCGAGGCGGTGGCGAAGAAACGAGATCTCGTCCTGAAGCGAGCGAACGAGGCGTTGCTGGCTCTCTTGCGGTACGGTGCGGGATGGTGCCGAACCGGACGAAACCGATGGAGTGAAAATATCAGTATCTAAAGACTTAGCTCGTAAGACTTCGCTCGCTTCGGTCATCCTTAGCCCACTATCGTACAGCTCCTGAAACTGGCGGAGGAGCGAGACCCCGTCGTCGCTGACGAGAAGCTGGTTGTTCGGGCCGCGACGCAGGTGAGGAGTGAGGACGTCGCGGATGGAATCGATGCGGTTCCGGACCTGGTTTGTGGTTGAGAGCCCGAGGGTCTTCCGCAGGCTGGAGATCGTGTGCATGGTGAGGAAACGATAGCGCAACCTCGCACGGCGAGCCAAGCGAATTGTGAGGGATCGCGGGATGGAGTAGCCTTCTTGCATGCCGATCGAACGCCTCGCGGAAGAACTGACGCACAAGATCGCCGCGGGCGAGGTCATCGACCGCCCGGCGTCGGTGGTGAAGGAGTTGGTGGAAAACGCCATCGACGCGGGGAGTCACACGATCGAGCTGGAGATCCGCGAGGGGGGACTCGGTTCGATCGTCGTCCGCGACGACGGGCTCGGCATGGACGAGGTCGACCTTCGCCTGTGCGGAGAGCGGCACGCAACCAGCAAGATCCGAACCGAGGACGACCTCCTGTCGATCGCGACGCTGGGGTTCCGCGGCGAAGCCGTCGCAAGCATCGCTGCGGTGTCGCGCTTGCGCATCACGTCACGGGCCGCGTCCAGCGACGGAGCTTTCGCGCTCGCGATGGAGGGAGGAGTCACGGCGGGCCTGGCTCCGGCATCGCGTGCCCCCGGGACGACGGTCGAGGTGCGAGACCTCTTCTTCAACCTCCCCGCGCGTGCGAAGTTCCTCGGCACCCCAAGAACGGAGGCGCTGCACATCAATCGAGTCGTGCAGCGGTTCGCCCTCGTGCTGCCGCAGATCGGTTTCGTGCTCGTCCACGACGGCCGCGAGGCCTTCGCGGCGCCCCGTGTGACGTCGCTCTTGGACCGGGTCAATCAGGTCTACGGCGTTGACGTTGCCCGGGGCATGATCCCCGTCGACGGACACCGCGGCGACATCCGCATCACGGGGTGCATCAGTCGTCCGGACCTGAAGCGCGGCAACCGACGGGATCAGTTGTTCGTCGTGAACGGTCGCCTGATCGGCGACCGAGGACTGGGCTACGTGCTGGCGAGCGCGTACCGCGGGCTGTTGCGACCGGGAAGCTTCCCGATTGCCATGATCCGTGTCGACTTGCCGCGGGAGCGGGTCGACGTAAACGTTCACCCACGGAAGGAGGAAGTGCGGTTCGCCAACGTCCGTGAGGTGCAGGACGCGCTGGGCTCCGCCCTCCATCAAGCGCTCTCTTCGCCGAACCGCGCGATCCCCGTGGGGGTGAGGGCGGCGGAGCCGGCTCCGGCGGCGGGGGTCGGCGCGCCGCTTCTGGCGCAGACCGGATCGCGCCCATTGCCGCTCGACCTTCACCACCAGCTCGCCGACTCTCGGCTCGCGCAAGAGGCGGGAAAAGTGAGGGTTCGCTCGGACCGCCGCGTCGTCGGACAGCTCCACGACACGTACCTTCTGGTGGAGGCGCCGGAGGGACTCGAGATTGTCGATCAGCACATCGCCCACGAGCGAATCCTCTACGAGCGGCTGAAGGAGGAAGCGTCCGACGCGGGCATTGTTCGCCAGCTGTTCCTGCTTCCGGCGCGAATCGAGCTGCCGTTCGAGGCGGCGGCGGTGCTGTCGGGGAACCTCGCCGCGCTGGAGCGGGTCGGGGTCGTCCTGGAGGAGTTCGGCGGCGGGACGTTCCTTCTGCGCGAGTACCCGCAGCGGCTCGCTGACGAGCAGACGCCGAGAGGGTTCCAGGGCGTCATCGAGGCGCTCGTCGAGCGCCTGCGGGACGAGGCCGACGTGGGGGAAGGCCTGTACGACAGGATCCTCCGCGAGCTTGCGTGCGGCGCGGCGATCAAGGCCGGCGAGCGGCTGGCGCTCGCCGAGGCTCAGGCCTTGGTCGAGCAGCTCCTGCAGTGCGCGGATCCGTACAGCTGTCCTCACGGACGGCCGATCGTGGTGAAGCTTGACCGCGCCGACCTGGACCGGAAGTTCGGGCGCTAGCTCGCCGGGACGAGCACGCGGAGGGCGCGGGGAACGACCTGCACGCGGAAGGATCCCGAGGGCAGCTTGTACGGCTCCCCGTCCATGTGGGCGATGAGCTGGGCCTCCGACGAAACCGTCGCTTCGGCCGCCTGGTGATACCGCACCTGAGGCAGGTCGAGGTGTTTGCCGGCCCTCGCCTGCGGGAGGCGGAACAACCGCTCGAGCTTCGGGAAGTCGCCGATGGCGGCGACGTCGATCAGCCCGTCGTCGACGGCGGCGCGGGGAGCGAGCATGAACCCCCCGCCGCAGTACTTGCCATTGGCGATGCCGAGCGAGAGGCAGTTGACGCTTTCTTCCCAACCCAGAGACTGGATCCGAACGTCGAACGCCGGGAAGCGGAAGACCTCCTTGACCGCCGCGTACAGGTACGCGGGAGCGCCGCGCAGCCTCTCCATCGCCAGGACGTCGCGTGCCACCTGGGCGTCGATTCCGATGCCGAGCCCGTTGACGAAGTACCGATCCGCGGCGACCCGGCCGACGTCCACCGTGCGCTCCGCGCCGTGGGTCAGGACGTTGAGCGCGGCGAGCGGGTCCGATGGGATCCCCATCACTCGCACGAAGTCATTGCCGGTGCCTGCGGGAATGACCCCGAGCGTGACATCGGCGCCCAGGAGGCCGTTGGCGACCTCGTTGACGGTTCCGTCCCCGCCCATCGCCGCGATGCGCGTGAACCCGGCCTCGATCCCCATCTTGGCGACGTCGACCGCTTCGAGGGGCTCGTTGGTGTAGTGCAGGTCGTAGTCGATGTGGCGCCGGTCAAGCTCCAGCTTCACCTTCGGGAAGATGGCCTTGCACCGCCCGCGCCCGGCAATGAGGTTGACGATCAGGAAGTACTTCTCCGTTGGCATGGCGTCATGCTACGAACGTCCCATAGGTTCTGTCAAGACGGGCCTCGGTCGCCACGTCCGGCCCGCATGACGACGAACGAGCCGCGATCCGAGCCCACGGACGGCACCTCGACCCGACGGTCGGCCTCGGCTGGGTCGCCGGTCAGCGTCTGCATCGTCCGATCGACGTGGAACCCGGTCTTGGCGAGCGCGGCCTTGATCTCATCGGGCGAGCGGAGTTGGGCTTGGGCGAAGAACGAATCGCGGCCTTCGTTTGTGCGGTACAGGCGGCCGAACCGGCTGTCGGACGGGACGAACGCGACGACGACCGAGCCACCAGGCTGCAGAACGCGTCGGATCTCGGCGAACGGACCCTCGAGGTCGGCGAGGAAGCACACGGTCGTGATGAGAAACGCGGCGCTTACGCTCGCGCCCCCGAGAGGCAGTTCTTCGGCGCGGCCGGGCAGGACCGTGATCCCGCGCGCCCGCGCGAGGCGGGCCATCGCCTGCGACGGCTCGATC
>Ga0172363_10001607_pt1 | contig 18296 bp, 14 predicted proteins | sample LakKivs2_kivu2a2_FD_114541 | JGI IMG/M metagenome (GOLD analysis project Ga0172363, IMG submission 114541) | Sediment microbial communities from Lake Kivu, Rwanda - Sediment s2_kivu2a2 | ecosystem: Environmental > Aquatic > Freshwater > Lake > Sediment | place: Rwanda: Western Province, Lake... | reverse complement strand
TGGCTCGTGCCACACCTGGACGGCAAGCCCTACTTCGACAAGCCGGCGCCGTTCTTCTGGGCCGCGGCGCTGGTCGAGCGGCTTCGCTCGCCGCAGACGGTATACTGCCTCGTGACCGGTCCGCGGCGGCTGACGGAGCTGGAGCGGGCCTGCCCGTCGGGCTTCCGCGTGGTGGCCCGCCAGGGCGGCTGCCGGCTGGTGCGGAACCGTCCCCCGCGGCGCCAGCCGACGCGCCCAGCCGCGGGCGACCCGGCGGCGGAGCGGCGAAACGAAGGGCAGGCGCATGAGCCGGATCAACGCCGAGAGCGTCTGGATGGCGGTCGGCTTCGTGGGGCAGGTGGTCTTCGGGACGCGGTTCGTCGTCCAGTGGATCGCCACGGAGCGGAAGCGCCGCTCGGTGGTGCCGGTGGCTTTCTGGTACCTGTCGCTGGCGGGCAGCGCCCTGCTGCTGGCCTATGCCATCTACCGCGCCGACCCGGTCTTCATCGCCGGCTTCAGCCTCAACATGCTCATCTACCTGCGCAACCTGTACTTCATCCGGCGGGCGGGCGCCGAGGCTGCGCCGCAGTCCCCCCCGCCGGACGGCCAACGCGCGAAGGCCGACCCGTGACGCCCCGCCGCGCCATCGTCAACGCCGACGACTTCGGCTGGTCGCCGGCCGTCACCGACGGCATTCTCCGGGCGCACCGCGAGGGGATCGTCACGTCGGCGACGCTAACAACCAACATGCCCGACGCGGACCGCGCCGCCGCCCTGGCCGCCGAGCTGCCCACACTCGGCGTGGGCGTCCACCTGAACGCCTGCCAGGGCCGACCGCTGTCGCCGTCCCTGGCCGAGATGGCCGACGCCGACGGCGTCCTGCGCCTCACCGGCCCGGCCCTGGTCGCGCGCTGCCTGCTGCGCCCGCGCGTGCTGGCGGGCGTGCTGGAGGAGTTCGACGCCCAGGTCCGCTGGGCGGTGCAGCGCGGCCTGCGCCCCACGCACCTGGACAGCCACCGGCACGTGCACGCCTATCCGCCGCTGCTGGCCGGCGTGGTCCGCCTGGCGCGGCGCCACGGCGTGCCGTTCGTCCGCTGGCCGCGGGAACACCTGCGCGGAAGCTGGCCGGCGGCGCCGGCGTCGCAGGCGCGCACGGCCCGGCTGCTGGGGGGCCTGTGCGCAGCCGCCGCGCCGTTGGCCGACGGGCTGCGGGCGACCGGCGGCACATGGGGCATCGCCCACACCGGGCAGATCACCGCCGCGTGGCTCATCCGGGCGGCCGCGGCGCTGCCCCAGGGAACCACCGAGATCATGGTCCATCCGGGCCTGCCGGGCGACCTGGACGGGCGCCAGACCCGTCTGGCAGAGTCGCGGCCGCTCGAGCTGGAGGCGCTGTGCGACCCGGCCGTGAGGCGGGCCTTCGATGGCGGGCGGGTGGAGCTGGTTCACTATGGACAGTTGCGCTGCTGACGGGCGCGCGGGCGGCGCCGCGGGCGGCGGCGACGGCGGGCCGCGGTGCAGCGTCGTCGTGCCGTTCTACAACGAGCGGCAGGCGGCCGAGGAGCTCCACGCGCGCATCCGCCGCGTGATGGACCGCCGAGGCGAGAGCTACGAGATCGTCCTGGTCAACGACGGCAGCACCGACGGCACGGGCGAAGTGCTGGAGCGGCTGGCCAACGACGACGCGAGGGTCTGCTTTGTGGACCTGCGGCGCAACTTCGGGCAGACGACGGCCCTCCAGGCCGGCTTCGACCAGGCCCGCGGGCAGGTGATCGTGGCCATGGACGGCGACCTCCAGCACGACCCCTACGACATCCCGCTGCTGCTGGCCAGGATCGAGGCCGGCTACGACATCGCCTCGGGTTGGCGGCGGCGGCGCGGGGACGACTTCCTCAGCCGCCGCCTGCCGTCGCGGATCGCCAACTGGCTGCTGGCGAAGGTTTCCGGCGTGCCGCTGCGCGACTTCGGCACGACGTTCAAGGCCTACCGCCGCGAGGTGCTCCAGGGCGTCCGCCTGTACGGCGAGATGCACCGGTTCGTGCCGGCGGTCTGCGCCCGGCTGGGCGCGCGGATCTGCGAGGTGCCGATCAAGAACGTCCGCCGCAGGGGCGGCAGGAGCAGCTACGGGCTGGGGCGGACCTTCCGCGTCGCGTTGGACATCGTGACGGTGCGGTTCATCACCGTCTACCTGACGCGACCGCTGCATTTCTTCGGCAAGGCGGCGCTGCTGGCCATCGCCGGCGGCGGGGCCATCCTCGCCTACGGCTTCATCCGCAAGCTGCTGGCGTGGTCCTCCTTCGACCTGTTCACCATGCACGGGCCGCTGATGGCCGTCGGCTTCGTGTCGGTCATCGCGGGGCTGCTGTTCCTGTCCACCGGGCTGATCGGCGAGCTGCTGATGCGGGTGTACTTCGAATCGACGCCCGCGCGGACGTATGCCATCCGCCGCATCGTCCGCCGCGCCGCCGCGCCCGACGCCCGCGACACGCAGAGGCAGGAGATCGACCGCCCATGACAGCGGCCTTCGCCGACAGCGAAACGAAATCTTCCGCGTTGGCCCACTACGGCATCGTCCTGGCCGCCGCGGCCGCTCTCATGCTCTGGCGCCTCGGCGGCACCGCCCTCGACGGCCACGAGGCGTACGTCGCCCTGGCGGCCCAGACCATGGCCGACGGCCGGCCCTGGCTCGACCGCGACGTCGCCGACGGCCCCGTGCCGCCCGAGACGGCCCTGAACCGCTGGCTGGTGCCCGTGTTCAACGGCGAGCCGCGGCTGGTCAAGACGCCGCTGGCCTACTGGTGCGTGGCGGGGCTGCTGAAGCTGGGCCTCCCGGCCGACGAGTTCACCGCGCGCCTGCCGTCGGCCCTGGCGGCCATCGCCCTGGCGCTGGTCACGCTGGCCCTGGGGCGCAGCGTGCTGCCGCCGCGGGCGGCGCTGCTGGGCGCGCTGATGCTGGCCACGTCGCTGGCGCTGACGAGCTGGGGACGCAACGCCCGCGGCGACATGCCCATGACCCTAGGCATGACCGCCACGATGGCCTGCGCGTGGTGGGGCCTGCACCAACCGACGGCGCTGCGCCGCGGCGCGCTGCTGCTGGCGGCGTGGGCCGCGCTGGGCGCAGCCAACCTAGCCAAGGAGTTCGCCCCGCTGCTGGCGCTGCTGCCCGTCGCCCTGCTGCTGTGCTGGCGGGCGTCGCTGGGCGGCGACGCCGAGCACCCGCGCCCGCGCCGCCTCCTGGCAGGCTACCTCCTCGCCGCCGCCGCCGGCCTCGTCCTGTGCGCCCTCGTCCGCACCGTCGCGCCGCTTCAGTGGTGGCGATGGTTCGGCCTGTCGGAGACGGTCGGCATGGCCGGCACGGTGGCGGCCTGCGCCGGCCTGCCGCTGGCGGGCTACGCCCTGGTCGCCCGCGCCTGGCCGCAGGTGCGCCTGGTCCTGCCGACCGCCCTGCCGGGCGCCGCCCTGATGGTCGCCCTGTTCGTGCCCTGGCTGGTGTACATCTACAGGACCTTCCCGCAGGCCGGGCAGGTCCTCGCCCACCAGACCACCGAGCGGGCGATGGGCACCGGCGGCTGGCTGGAGCATTCGGCCGCGCCGCTCAGCGGCTACTACGTCCGCTCGCTGGCCAAGTGGTCGCTGCCGTGGGTGGCCCTGCTGCCGGGGGCCGTGGCGGTGCCGTTCGTGAAGCGGTTCGGCCGGGACCGCGAAGGGCTGGGCTTTCTGCTGCTGTGGATCTTCGCTCTGGTGATGCTGTTCAGCATGTCAGTCGGCAAGCACGAGCAGTACATCATCCCCGCCGTCCCGCCGGCGTGCCTGCTGATGGGCTTCTGCGCCGAGGACGTGTTCTTCCGGCACCGGTGGTTCGGCCCCCGCGTGGCCGGGGGCATCTACCTGGGTTACGCCGCGGCCGTGCTCCTGGCGGGGGCAGGCGCGCTTGGCGTGACGCTGTTCGCTCACGGCGACGCGCGTTCGCTGGCGGCGCCGCTGCCCGTCATCGCCGCCGCGGCGCTGGTGCCGCTGGCGGCCGGCACGGTGGCGCTGCTCCGCGGCAGGACGGCGCTGGCCGTGGGGACGATGCTGGCCGCGGCCGCGCTGGCTGAACTGGCCGCGGTCTCGTTCGCCAGGACCTGGGACCGGGCGTGGGAGGATTACGCCCGCTTCGCTCGTGCCGTGACCGCCGAGGTGCCCGCCGACCAGGCCATCGCCTCGTGGGAGAAGCCCAACCCGGCCCTGGTCTGGTACGCTGGGCGCGAGCTGCCGCGCCTGGACAGGCTCCGGGCGCGGTTCAAGCGCCTGCACGGGGCGGGCAGGGCCGAGGCGCCGTGGCGGCGCTGGCTGGCCGACGCCGGCCCCGCGTGGGTGATCGCCGCTCCCGACGCCGCGGAGCAACTGGCGGCGCTGGGCTACGCCGACACCGGCCGCCACGCCGGCAGCGACGACAAGGAAGTCGCCCTGTTCCATCGCACCCCGCACGCCGCTGCGCCGTGAGACGGCCTTTCCGTCGCCGGCGCCTTTCTGCCCGTGCGTCCCGCGCCGCGCCGGTCGCCCTTTCACGGGTGCCATGCTCACCATCGGCCGCTTCCTCGCGCGGGGTGCCATGCTCACCATCGGCCGCGCAGCGGCCGCGTGAGCATGTCCGGCGAAGACAGCAAGACATGCCCACGCGAACAGCCGCGTGAACATGGCGCCGGGGATGGGCGTGAGCACGGCACCGGAGGTGGGCGCAGGCATGTCGAACACATGCGGAGGGACATGCTCACGCAGACAGCGCGGGGCGATGGCTGGGTTTCAGCCGCCCAGCAGCCCCGGCATGGTGGCCGGCGGGGAGGCGGGGGAAGCCGCGCCGGTCTTCGGCAGGCCGATGGCCGGCGTGTTCGGCTCGGCCGTGCGCCCGAAGCGGGCGTCCTCGATCCGCTTGAGCCACAGCCGGACTTCCGGCTCCTCGCCGTGGCGAGCGGCCACCACGTCGATGTACTTCATCGCCAGGGCGTAGCGGTCGGCGAGGTAGTAGCAGCGAGCGGCCTTGAGGGCCGCCAGCGACTCGAAGGGGCGGAACTCCGCGGCCTGGGCGAAGGCGTCGGCGGCGTCGGCCGTGCGGCGCTGCAGCAGCAGCACCTCGCCCAGCTCCATGAGCACGGGTCCGCTTCTCTGCATCGCCAGCGCCCGGCGGATGGTGGCCTCGGCTTCCTTAGGTCGCCCGGCGTTCTTCTGCGCCTCGGCGAGCATCCCCAGCATGTGCACGTCGGCCCGTCCGCCCATCGCCTGGGCGATCAGCTCCTCGGCGCGGGCGAAGTCGTTGTTTCGCATGGCCAGGTCGGCCAGGTCGCGCAGCAGCTCGCGGCTGCGCAGAGCCGCCTTGTGGGCCTTGTCGAGGTACCTGGCGGCCTCTTTGAGGTGTCCCCGCAGAAGCATTTCGCGCCCGTAGGCGGCCCAGGCGTCGGCGCCGGCGTCGCCGGCCTCGGCCGCCCGGCGGTAGTAGTCCACGTAGCGATTGTCGTCGCGCTGGCGCAGCAGCTCGCCCTTCAGGCACAGCCCCTCCGCCCCGCCGGGCGCCAGGTGCAGCAGGTCGTCGACGACCTGCTCGGCCTCCTTGGTCCGCTCCAGGCGCAGCAGCGCCGCGGCGAGCACGGGGCGGACGAGGATGTCGTTGCGGTCCTGGAAGCGCAGGAACGCCCAGCCGCGCTGGGCGATCTCCTCGTAGGCGCGTCGGCGGGCGGGGTTCTGGCTGGGCGGCAGCGCGTCGGCCTGGGCCAGCGCCCCGCTCAGGACGCGCCGCATCCGCTGCGAGATGCTCGGACCGGGGTCCGACGGCACGACCTGCCCGCCGCCCCACGGCGGCCAGACCACGACGTAGACCGTTGCGGCGATGGCCGCCGCCGCTCCGAGCAGAAGCGCCGCCGTCAGGCGTCCGCTTCGCTGCGGCGTCCGTCCGGCCTGGCCCGCCTTTTCCGTCGCCTTGGCCATGTTCAGTCCGCCGTGCCGATCAGCTCGCCGACGGCGGCGGCCACGTCGCCGGCCCGCATGAGCGTCTCGCCGACGAGGATCGCGCAGACGCCCGCGGCGGCCAGGCGCCGCACGTCGGCCCCCGTGCGGATGCCCGACTCGCTGACGACGGGCACGCCCTCGCCGGCCAGTTCCGCCAGGCGCAGCGTCGTGCCCAGGTCCACCTCCAGCGTCCGCAGGTCGCGGTTGTTGATGCCCAGGACGCTGTAGGCGCGGTGCGGAAAGCCGATCATCGACCGCACGGCCAGCAGCTCCTCGACGCCGTGCACCTCCACCAGGGCGGTCATGCGCAGCTCGGCGGCCAGGATCATCAGGTCCATCAGCGCCCCCCGCGTCAGGGCGGCGGCGATGAGCAGCACGGCGTCGGCGCCGGCGGCGCGGCTCTCGTAAAGCTGCGCCGCGTCGATGAGGAAGTCCTTCCGCAGGACGGGCAGTGCCACGGCCGCCCGCACCGCGCGCAGGTCGTCCAGGCTGCCGCGGAAGTACGCCGCGTCGGTCAGGACGCTGACGGCCGAGGCGCCCGCCGCCTCGTAGCGTCGCGCGACGGCGGCCGGGTCGAAACCCTCGCAGATCACGCCGGCCGAGGGACTGGCACGCTTGACCTCGGCGATGAGGTTGGCCCGCCCGCGCGGCGGGCCGGTGACGGCGACGAAAAAGTTGCGCACCGGGGGTGCGGCCCTGGCGGCCGCCGCCAGGTCGGCCAGCGTCGCCCGCCCGCGCAGGTCCGCCACCTCGCGGCGCTTGGTTTCCAGGATGTCGTCCAATATAGTGCGGCCCACGACAACGACCACCACTGCCTCGCTTCGGCGCGTCGCCGTCGGCGTGCGCCCGCGCGGCCGGCGGGTTCACCGTAACCGGATACGTTTGTCAGTGTCAAACGCATTGTCGCACGTGACGGGCTGGCTGGGATGGCTGGCGGAGGCGGCGCGCGCCGCGCCGGCAAGCGCGCCGACCACCGCGCCCGCGGGCGAGCCGGCGCCGTTCGAGTCGCTGACCGTCCCGCCGCTGCTGCTGCCGTTCATCGCCGTCGGCGCCTGCGTGCTGCTCGGCTGGATCGTGCTTCGCGCGATGCGGCCGGGCAAGCTGTACCTGCGGGGCACGCCGGGGCGGCCCAACCGGCTGACCGTGCTGCATCTGGCCGTCCCGCTGCTGGGCTACCTGCTGGTCCAGAAAGGCGCCGCTGCGGCGCTGGCGCCGTGGCTGAACCCGCGGGGCCTCGAGGACGGCCAGCGGGAGGCGAGGCTGGCGGCGGCTGTGGTCGCCCAGGTGGCCTGGCTGGCGGCGGCGCTGGCCGTGTCGTCGGCGGCGTTTCGCGGCGGGCTGCGCCGCGGGCTGGGGCTTTCGCTGCGCCGCTGGCTGGCCGATTCGGTCCGCGCGGCGGCGGGGTATCTGGCCGTGCTGCCCGTCTGCATCGGCCTGCTGCTGGCGGCCCTGGCGCTCCTGCCGGCAGGACTGAAGAAGATCCACGACCTGTTCGTCTACATGCGGGCGCTGCCGGGGGTATGGCAGCCGGCGATCTGGCTGTCGGCGGTCGTGCTGGCGCCGCTGTCGGAGGAGGTCTACTTCCGCGGCTTGATGCAGTCGTTCATCCGCCAGCAGACGGCCAGGCCGTGGACGGCCATTCTGGCCGCGGCGGCGTTCTTCGCGGCGATACACGCCCCGGCCTTCCAGAATGTCGTGCCGCTGTTCGCCTTGGCCGTGGCGCTGGGCTACAACTACGAGCGGACGGGTCGGCTGCTGTCGCCCATCCTCATGCACGCGATGTTCAACGCGGTGAACCTGGCCGCCTTCGCCGCCTCGTAGACGCCGGCGCGCATAAAAAAGACCATTCGCGGGTGCCGCCGGGCCCAGCCCGGCCGCCGCCGCAGAGCGGTCTTTTTTTCCCTCTCCCCTCTGCCTCCGCCATTTGCCGTCCGGCCCTCGCGGGCCTGCAACTAAGGCGAAGCGCGATGAGCACGTCGGCCGGGCGGCGTGAGCTTTGCTGCCCGACCAACCCAACTGCCGTATTCTAGAGCCACACGGCCCATCTGTCAAGGGCCAAACTTGCCGGAGAGGCGATTTTTTTCCCGCTGACGCCGGGGGCGCCTGATGGCCTGTCGGACCTGTCCGACACGTTCGACCTGCCCGGGAAGTCCGACACGCCGCCATCGCACTGCGCGCGTGCCTACGGAGGCCCATCGGCTAGTCCCCGACAGGATGAAAAATAATTTGCATTGTTTCCTTGACAGGCAGGTCATAGCTGATAGAATATGTCACAGTGGTTCAGGCCTCCGTCGGTCGGAACCCGCCCCACCACGCGGCCCGTGCAGGCCGCGCACGAAACGTACCCCGCAACTTCTCGCGGCCGGAGGTCCGCGCCGCGACGGTCACGCAACCCAGGCGGGCGGCGCCCGCCGCAACACGGCAAGGAGATTCCCCATGCCAACGAAGAACACCCAACTCAACCAGAGCGCGTTTGTCGCCGACGTCGTGATCGGCTGCATGACGCAGCGCGAGCTGGCCGATCGGCACGGCATCAGCGTCTCGGAGGTCGGCAAGCTCATCCGCGGCGAGCGGCGGCCGCTCGTCCGCCAGCTCATCGACGACTCGCGTGCGTCAGCCTGCCTCCGCACACAGCAGCGGCTGCTCCGGCTGCACGACCGGGCGGTGGCCGTCATCGACCAGGCGGTCAACGGCAACGGTCCGGCCGCGGTGGCGGCGGCCAAGTGGATCCTTCAGCACTCGCTGCCGCGTTTCGCCGACGGGCGGCGGGAGCAGCCGCAGGTTCGCCTGCGCAACGGGCAGCCCTGGCCGCCGCCGGACGTGCTCGACGGCAAGCCGTGCTACTACTGGGAGGACATCTCCGAGCCGCTTCGCCGCAAGATTCGCGACTACTTCGGCGTGGAAGACGACGCCGACCTGCCGCAGTTCACGAAGTTCAGCTTCCCGCTGATGGAGAACAACCGGCCGCTCTGGCTGGAGATCTGCAAGGAAATGCAGGCCGGCATGGACAGGGAACGCGCGGGAGGCGAGCCGGCGATGCCGGTGCCGGCCGATGGCCCCGTGCCTCCGCCGGCGGAGACGGCAGCGGCGGAGGACCAGCCCGCCGGCGGCGAGGCCGGCGCCGATGAGTGGGACGATGAGCAGCCCGTCCTGGGCGAGCAGGAAGAAGCCGACGAGCCGGACGAGCAGGACGAGCCGGAGGACGACGAGGACCAGCAGGACGAGGCGGCCGAGCCGGATGCCGCGGAGGACGAGCCCGAGGAGGCAGGCAAAGGTCCGGCGGAGGATCGCCCGGCCGGGACGCGGGCTGGCGGGGCGCGTCGTGCGGGGCGTTCCTCGCCGGCCGGTTGCGGCGGGCGGGCCGGCGCGGGAGGCGGGAGGCCATCCGGCGGGCGGGATTCATCGCGTGCGGGCGGGGCTGCGAGCGGGGGGGGATGTGCACAGAGGTCGCGGCGGGGCCGAACGTCGTTAGTCGCTCTGCACAAAGCAGTTAAGCTCAATAGACGCCGCTGACCGGCCCCGTGCGGCGCAGCGGAAGGTGCACAGAATCTACCCAACATGGGGGCGCCCTTCCCACGGAGCCGCCGCGTGTCGCGGCGGATGGACCGGGACGCGGCGCTGCCCGCGACGGCATCCGCCGCGGCACGCGGCGGCTCCGTGGCCCTGGCGGAGGACGCCGTGCGCCTCAGGGCGTTGGGGTGGGGTTGTCGTGGTCCTTGATGGCCCCGATGCCGCCCTTGATGCGCACGCCCATGCCCTCGAGGATGAGGTGGACCTCGGCCGAGCCGGAGCTTTCGGGGTACTTCATCATCACGTGTCGGTAGGCGGCCTCGGCGAGCTTGAGCTGGCTGTGGCGGCGGTAGATGTGGCCGATCTCGGTGGCCGCCCGGACGGAATCGCTCTTGAAGAACCCTTCGATCTCGCGGAGCTGCCGGACGGCGTCGTCGATCTTGCCCATCCTCTCATAGCACCTGGCGATGGCCCAGAGGGTCTTGGGCATCTCGTCGATGGTCCGGTAGACGAGGATGGCCTCGGCGTACTTGCGGATCATCTCCAGCAGGCCGGCCTTGATCCAGGACGACGGGCGGGAGTATTCCGGCACGCGGATGCAGTGCTCGGCCAGGTCGAAGGCCTTCTTGCGGAAGTTCTCGTTCTTGGCGGCCTTGGCGTACAGGCCCAGCAGGACGAACTGCCCGCGGTCCTTGTCCTTCATGCTGCGGCACAGCACGACGGCGAAGTCCTCGCCCTTCTTGAACATCTCCTGGGCGAGCTTGGCCTTGTCGTCGTCGGCCATCTCGGCCAGGCGGAGCTTGAAGAAGACGTTGGTGCCCCACTTGGCGTCGCCGACGGTGTCCCACAGGAAGTTCATCAGCGCCACGATCTCGCCGTTGGTGCACTTCTCGAAGCGAATCTGCTGGTAGGGCGGCTGGAGGAGGGTCGCCTTCTTCGTGGCGGCGAACAGGCACTGCATGACCTGGACGATCTGTCCCATCTTGAGCTGGGGCAGGTTCAGCTTGCCGTAGTACTCGGTGCACTTGTCCTGGTGGGCGACCATCAGGCCCATCCAGCGGACGATGCGCCCCCAGTCGTCCTTCTTCTGGTTGCGCTCGAACAGATCGTCCATCCGCTTGATCCAGGCGCCGGTGTCGCCCTCGGCGGCCAGCTTGAAGTTGATGATGTCGAGCTGGTAGTCGTCGTCGTTGAGGAACATGGGCCGGTCGAGCGTCTTGGCCCAGTACGAGAAGAACCGCAGCTTCAGGGGCTTTTCCTCGTCGCTGAAACGAGCGTAGCTCCTGACGTTCCGGCGGAGGTACTGCCAGTAGTCGGCGCTTCCCAGCAGGTCCTCGTCGGTCGTCCGCGGCGTGCCGTACACGTACGCCTCCCGCAGGAACTTGCGCAACTGCTCCTCGTTCGGGGCCGTGCGGTAGTAGTACTCCAGCACCTTGCCCCTGGCGTACTCGGCCGCCGAGCGGTTGGACTGGCGGCAATCCACGGCGATCTGCCAGTAGTAGCGGACGGCGTCCTCCAGCTTGCCGTTCTTGACGAGGTTGTCGGCGAGCATGTTGATGGCCGTGGCGGCCAGCTCGTGCTTGCGGTACTCGCTGTCGCGGGCCATGGCGGCCCACGTCTTCATCGCCTTGTCGTCCTCGCCGCTGTCCCAGTAGCACCAGCCCTGGAAGTAGATCGCCGGGGCCGCGTAGCGCACCAGGTTGGGAAAGTAGTCCAGCACCTCCTGGTACTGGCGGGCGGCGGCGGCACGTTTGTCGTCCAGTTGGAGCGACCGGCCGATGCGGACCAGCACGTATGGCACCACGCGGCTGCGGGGGTATTCCTGGAGGAAGCTCTCGTACTCGACCTTGGCCTGCTTCCAGTTCTTGGCGTTGTAGACCTTGTCGGCCCGCTCCAGGGCGTGGGCCTCCAGGCGGTCCAGCAGCTTGAACTCGTCGCTGCCGAGGTAGACCTCGCCGACGGCCGTGGGGCGCTTGTCGTCCTTCCGCCCGGCCGGGCAGATGCCCGCGGCGAGCAGCAGCGTCGCCGCTGCCGCGGCGGCCATCGCCATCGTTCTGCTGAGAGAAGCCATCTTCCGGCACTTCCTTTCGCGTCTGTTCGTGGTGACCGGCAGGTTTCCGTATCGGCCGGCGTGCGGCGGGGGCATGAGCGCCAGCCGCCGCGCCCGGGCGCACTACAGGCGCCCATCGTCAGTCTATTCAACCCGCCTCGGCGGCGGTGGCTTCGCGGGATTCGCCGCGTGTCTCCTCGACAGCAGCCCCACGCCGACCCTTCCGGCCAAGGCCGCCCCGACGGCGACCACCGGCACGTCCCAGAAGCGCAGGCACAGCAGATAGGCGGCGAGCTGATGGGGGGCGACGGGGATCGACGTGAAGGCCACGAGTGCGAACAGCCCGCCGTCCAGCGTCCCCACGCCGCTGGGTGTGAGCTGAACGCTCAGCAGGACCTGCGTGGCCAGGAACAGCAGCGCCAGGTCGGCCCCGCCCAACTCCAGGCCCCAGCCCAGCGCGAAGAACGTCAGGGGCTTCAGGAAGACCGCCGCGTGGGTCAGCGCGTAGAACGCAAGAGCCGGCACCACCGCCCATCCCTGCCCGTGGAACACCCGCGAGCAGAGCTCCTCGACGTTCCGGGTCTTGCCGTGCAGGCGGCCGAACCACTCGCGCTTGACGGGCAGGTGCGTCAGCCAGCCGACGATGCGGGTCAGCGGCTTCCAGCGGCGAGACAGCGACAGCCACAGCAGCAGGCAGGCGCCGACGGCCAGGCCCGCCAGCGCCAGCACCGTGACGCCCAGGGCGAGGTTGGGCGGGCGGAACAGCACGCCGCGGAAGCCGACCGTCGCGGCCACGGTCGAGCCGCCGATGAACAGCAGGAAGCTGAGGAACTCCAGGTACTTGCCCAGCAGCACGACGCCGGCGACCTCCTGGTAGGGCAGGCCGGCGCGCCTGCCCAGGTAGACGACCTTGGCCGGCTCGCCGCCCAGGTATGTCGAGGGCGTCATGATGTTGCCGGCCATGCCGACCACCGAGCCGCCCAGCAGCGTGCGGAAGGGGGGTTTGTGGCCGGCGGCCCGCCCGAGCGTCGCCCAGGCGGCCGTCTGGAGCACCAGCACCAGCAGCATCAGCGCTCCCAGGGCGCCGAAGGCGACCGCTCCGGCGTCGAGCAGGGCCTGGCCGGTCCGGCGGAAGCCGACGAACCAGACCATCGCCGCGAGGATCGCCAGGGAGGCGACGACGGTGACGGCGAGCTTGCTGACGCGGCGCATCGTGGGGCTCCCGCGGGGGCGCCGCCGGCGCCTGCCCGCCAGGCGGGGCGAGCCTACGGTCCGTCCGCGGCGGAGTCAACCGGCCTTGTCGCGGGCGGCGCGGGTCGCTATTCTCCCGGCGGCACCGGCGCGGGCACGGGGCGTGCCTGGCGGCGGCGGCGGGCCGCACGGGCGGCCGAGGTGCGCGCAAATCGCGAAGCGCGTGAAGATAACTGTGGTGCTGGCGGCGGCATCGGCGGTGATGCTGGCCGCCATCGTCTACGCCGTCGGCGCGCGGCGGACGCTGGAGGCGGTCGGCCAGGCCGGCTTCACCGCCTTCGGCGCCGTCGGGCTGACGCTGCTGGCAAGCCTGCTGCTCCGCGCGACGGCCTGGGCGGTGCTGAACCGCCCGATCCGCCACCGGGCGCCCTTTCGGACGCTCCTGGCGGCCGAGACCGTCGGCCAGGCCGGCAACATCCTGACGCCCTCGACGTACCTCGGCGGCGAGCCGCTGAAGGTCGTCTACGTGGGGCGGACGACGGGGCACCGCTACGGCGAGGTGGCCGGCACGGTCCTGCTCAGCAAGTATGTCGAGATGACCAGCTTCGCCTTCGTCTTCGCCGCCGGGACGGTCATCGCCTGCGTCGCCTTCCGCGACGTGCTGCTGTCGGGGGCGCACTTCTGGGCGGGCGTGATGCTGCTGACCGTCGCCGCGGCCATTCTGGGGCTGTTCGTGGCCCTGTGGCTGGCGATGTCGCGCGAGTGGTGCCCCCTGCGGCGGATCGTACGCGGGCTGGCGCGGCTGGGGCCGTTCCACCGCTTCTTCGCGCGCCTGGCGTGGCGCACGGGGAAGATGGAAAAGCAGGTCAGCCGCGTGGTGGCCGAGGAGGGCGGGGCCGTCCGCGTGGTCTTCGCCCTGTTCCTCGGCGTGCATGCGATGATCCTGGTCCGTCCGGTGGTGTTCTTCTGGGCGGGGTGGCGCTTTGGGCTGGGGCTGGGGGAGATGAGCCTGATCTTCGCGGCCTCGCAGGCGCTGTTGTGCTTCCAGTTCACCCCCAGCGGGGTGGGCACGCTGGACGGCGGGCTGCTGGGCGTGTTCGCCCTGCTGGGCCTCGGCGACGCCCAGTGCATGGCCTACCTGCTGTGCCAGCGCTTCTGGGACACGGTGGTGGTCGCCGCCGGCATCACACTGGCGGGGCAGGCCGGCACGAAGATCGTCGCCGAGAAGCTCGGCGGCATCGCCCCGGCCGGGGGGGCGGCGGGGGGGCGGCTCGACCTGCCGCGGGCGGCGGACTCGCCCGGCGACGGGCCGCCGCGGCGGTTTCCCCACGTCTGGACGCCGCCGGCGCACGTGCCGCGCTACGCCCGCTTCCGGGCCGAGGGCCTTGCGCCTTCCGCCTGCGTGTGGGGCGCCTGGAGCTACTTCCGCAAGTACCGCAACAAGCTCGCCGCCGCGCCGCCGGAGGAACTCGAGCACTTCCGCCTCCAGCGGCGCCTGCTCCGCGCGCTGGCCTCGCTGCCGCCCGGCGCCGCCGACCGCGCCTCGCTGGCCATGGTCGGCGACATCATGTGGATCGGGCGCGACTGGTCGAGCTTTCTCGACCCGGCCGTGCTGGCCTGCCTCAATTCCCGCCAGGCCGTCGTGGGCAACCTGGAGACGGTCATCTCGCCGCAGTTCCGCCTGTCGCGGGCGTTCCCGGAGTTCGCGTGGTTCAACTCCGCCCCGGGGCTGGTCGACAGCTTCCGCCGCGACGACGGGCGCAGCACGTTCGCCGCCCTGTCGATCGCCAACAACCACGTGATGGACTACCGCGACGCCGGCGCGCGAGACCTGATGAGCTTCCTCGACGAGCGGGGCATCGCGCGCTGTGGCCTGCGCCGCGCCGCCGACGAGCCGGCCCACGCGATCTTCCAGGCCGGCGGGATCCGCTTCGGCTACTACGCGGCCACATACGGGCTGAACGACCCGACCCGACGGCGCTCCAGCGGGCTGCTGCTGAACCGCCTGGGCGGCCTGGCGCCGGAGGGGCGGGACGAGCCCGACCTGTCGCCCGTTCGCGCGGCGCTGGCGGGGATGACCGCCGACGGGGCCGACCTGCGGATCGTCTCGCTGCACTGGGGCTTCGAGTATGAGCTGTTCCCCACGCCGCGGCAGATGCAGCTCGCCCGCCGGATCGTCCGCGCCGGGGCCGACGTGGTCGTCGGCAGCCACCCGCACGTGGTCCAGCCGGCCGAGGTCATCTTCGTCAACGGCTACGCCGCCGGCGGCGAGGCGGCGGCCCTGGCGGGCGAGTGCGGCTGCGCCATCGAGGACGGCGGCGGCAGGCCGCGGAAGGCCCTTGTGTGCTACTCGCTGGGCAATTTCGTGACGGCGATGTCGACGTTCCTGTGCCGCGCTGGGCTGGTCCAGCCGCTGCACGTCTACCGCCGCGGCGATGGCGCCGACTGGGACTTCCAGCCGGGGCGCTACGTCTACAACGTTCGGCGCGACAGCCGCACGGGCGGGCGGCGGCTGGCAATGCTGGCCGATCGGCTGGGCGAGCTGGATGACGAGGGCAGGGCCGGGCTGGAGTGGCTGGCCGGTCACGTCGTGGCCGAGCCGCTGGGCGTCGCCGGCGGCCGCCCGGCGTGAGAGGCGGGCCCGTCACCGCACGAGCTTGCCGGCGCGGTAGTCTTCCATCACCTGGCGGAGGAGGGCCTCGGTCTGGGCGGCGCCGAGGAGGCCGCCGGAGGCGGTCACGACCTTGCCGTTGCCGTTGAGGAAGACCATCGCCGGGCTGTCGGTCAGGCCGTACCGGGCCTTGCGCTCGTCGGTCAGCTCCAGGTGGAGGCGGACGTAGCGCAGCTCGTCCAGCAGCTTGCCGACGCCGGGGTTGGCCAGGCTGTTGCGGATCATCTCGCCGTCGCGGCTGGTCATCTTCGGATAGCCGCTCAGGAAGACGGCCACGAGCGTGTTGTCTTTCCGGGCCTTGTCGATGGCTGCGGTGAGGTTGGTCGGCCAGCCGAGGTCGGGGAACGACCGCTGGCGCTGGAGGAGGTAGATGCCCGCGGCGGCCAAGACCAGGACAGCCAGGATGCCGCGGCGGATCCAGGCCCTTCCGGCGGCGGCGGGCCTGGCGGCGGACGGGCTATCGGGGGCGCCTTGTGTCACGTTCGCCTTGCCTTCAGACGTACAGCCGCACGATGCGCCCGCCGACGGCGGCGGCGCAGAGCAGGCAGACGGCGACCAGCCCCCACTCCGGGTCGGGCTTGAACGCGAAGAACCACGCCAGCACCAGCGCCAGGATCGCCACCGGCGCCAGCAGGATCGTGAGCGTCGTCTCGCGCCGGCGCGGTCCGAAGGCCGTGGCCAGGAAGCCGCGCGCGGCGTCGAGGGCCGTCTGCTCGTGTCGGGTCTGTCGGGTCATGTGAACTTCACCTTGGGCGCCTCGCGCTCGGCGGGCTCCTCCAGCTCGAAGAACTCCTGCCGCGCGAAGCCGAACATGCCGGCCATCAGCACGCCGGGGAACTTCTGGATGGCCGTGTTGTACAGCCCCACGTTGTCGTTGTAGTACTGCCTGGCGAAGGCGATGCGGTTCTCGGTGCTGGCCAGCTCCTCCTGGAGGCGGGCGAAGTTCTCGTTGGCCTTCAGGTTGGGGTAGCTTTCGGCCAGGGCGAAGAGCTGCCGCAGCGCGCCGGTGAGCATGTTCTCGGCCTCGGCCTGCTGGCGGACGCCCTGGGCGGCGATGGCCTGGGTGCGGGCCTGCACCACGCGCTCCAGCGTGCCCTTCTCGTGGGCGGCGTAGCCCTTGACCGTCTCGACCAGGTTGGGGATCAGGTCGTAGCGCCGCTTGAGCTGCACGTCGATCTGGCTCCACGCCTCGCGGCAGCGGACGCGCTTGCTGACCAGGCCGTTGTACATCGCCACGCCCCCCAGCAGCACCAGCAGCACCACGCCGATGACAATCCAGACCATGGCAGGCCCTTTCCTGCTGCTCGCCCGGGGCCGCCCGCGCGGCCCGGACACCTGCGTCTAACGTACACCGTTTCAACGATTGCATCAAGGCCGCGGTTCCGGGGAGCAACGCCTCGGGGGGAGGGAAAGCCATTGCAGATTGAGAATTGCAGATTGAAGATTGAAAAATGGACATTGCAAATTGCAGATTGAAGAGGGAGGCGATGGCCGCAACCGCGCCCCCGCGACGAGAGAGGGACGCTCGGCTGTTTCTCCATTTTTCAATGTCAAATTTTCAATTTTCAATTTGCAGTGCTGTACTGCCCGTCCCGCCGCGCGGCGGCGAACGGGACAAGACACGACGAGGCGTGTCCGGCCACAATTCGCTTCCGCCCGCGCGGGGCGCGGGGTACTCTGGACCGCCGGGCAACAGAGAGGCGGCAGTGGCGCAGCAGGAAGCGGACAACTCCGTCCCGCCCGGGCGCGACGGGGCGGGCCAGGGCGGCAGTCAGGCGACCGGTGCCGCGGCGCTCCTGGCCGACCACTGCGCACGCTTCGGCGGACAAGGCGCAGCCCTGCTTGCCCTCGACGGCGACGGCAAAGTGACCGTCGCGGCCGTCCACCCGCCTCCACGCGGCGACGCGGCGCCGCCGGACTGGCTCGGCGAGGCGCTGCGTTCGGCGGCCGCGGCGGCCGGGGGCGACGGGGCGACTGTCCGCGACCTGCCCGACCCGGACGGCCTGTACGGCCAGGCCGCGGCGCGCAAGCTCGTCCTGCTGCCGGTGGCGGCGGCGCCGTCGGCGCTTGGCGCGGCCCGCCCGGCCCGCGCGGTGATGGCGATGGCGGTGGCGGCCAGCGGCGCCGATGCCCTCGCCGCCGCCTGGGCGCAGCTTCGCGTGGAGACATCCGCGGCCGAACTGTACGCCCTGCACGCGCGTCTGCCGTCGCGGCGCGTGGCGCCGGGGCAGCTCGGCGAGGCGCTGGCCGTCCTGGCGGCCGTCAACGAGCACGAGCGCTTCCTGCCGGCGGCGATGGCGCTGTGCAACGAGCTGGCCAGCCGCCGCGGCTGCGACCGGGTGAACGTGGGGTTCGTGCGCGGGCCGTACGTGCGGCTTCGAGCGATGAGCCACACCGAGCGGTTCGCCCGGCAGACGCGGCTGGTGCAGGCCATCGAGGCGGCGATGGAGGAATGCCAGGACCAGGACAGCGAGGTGCGCTTTCCGGCGGCGCGGGGCGACGAGGCCGTCTGCCGGCAGGCGGGCGAGCTGGCGCGTTGCGGCGGGTGGGCGGTGCTCAGCCTGCCGCTTCGCCGCGGCGGCGAGGTGATCGGCGCGGTGACGGCCGAACGCGGCGGCGAGCTGCCCTTCGGCGACGGCGAGGCCGAGATGCTTCGGCTGACCTGCGACCTGTGCTCGCCGCGCCTGGCGGAGCTGGAGCGTCGCGACCGGTGGGCGGGCGCGCGGGCCAGCGCGGCGCTTCGCGGCCTGCTGGCGGTGGCGGTCGGGCCGCGACACACCTGGGCGAAGTTCGCCGCCCTGGCGGTGCTGGGGGGCATCCTGGCGGCCGCTCTGGTCAGGACCGACGACCGCATCGACGCGGCGTTCGTTATTCAGGCGGCCCGCCAGCGCGTCGTGCCCGCGCCCTTCGACG
>Ga0172363_10001603_pt1 | contig 18312 bp, 16 predicted proteins | sample LakKivs2_kivu2a2_FD_114541 | JGI IMG/M metagenome (GOLD analysis project Ga0172363, IMG submission 114541) | Sediment microbial communities from Lake Kivu, Rwanda - Sediment s2_kivu2a2 | ecosystem: Environmental > Aquatic > Freshwater > Lake > Sediment | place: Rwanda: Western Province, Lake... | reverse complement strand
TCGTCCGCGGGCAGTTCCTCCCGCACTCGGACGCGGCGATCCTCGAGTCCCTCGGGTTCGTCCCCGTCGCGTCCGCAAGGATGGAAGGAGAGGCGCCATGAAGGGAGATCTCTGTCTCCGAGGGGGACAGGTGCTAGACGTCTTCGCGGGGCGGTTCCGCGCGGCCAGCGTTCTGATCGCAGACGGCCGGGTGCTTGGCTTTGGCGATCGCGCCCGGCGCACCGTCGACGTCGAGGGCTGCTTCCTCGTCCCGGGGCTCATCGACGCGCACGTCCACATCGAGAGCTCGCAGCTCTCGCCGGCGTCGTTTGCCCGCGCCGTCATCGCCCACGGCACGACCACCGTCATCGCCGACCCCCACGAGATCGCCAACGTGCTCGGCGTCGACGGGGTTCGATACATGCTTGCCGCGACCGAGGGGCTGGCGCTTCGCGTCCTGCTCATGGCCCCTTCCTGCGTGCCGGCGACCCCGTTCGAGACGGCGGGGGCTCGGATCGGTCCGGAGGACGTGGCGCTGCTTCTCGGTTGGGACCGCGTCCTCGGGCTCGGCGAAGTGATGAACTACCCCGGCGTCCTCGCCGGGGACCCGGACGTGTCGGCGAAGCTCGCCGCGGCTCGCGGTCGTCCGATTGACGGCCACGCGCCCGGCCTGTCGGCAGAGGCTCTCTCCGCCTACATCTCCGCGGGGCCGCGCACCGACCACGAGTCGTCCTCGCTGGCCGAGGCCGAGGAGAAGCTCGCCGCCGGAATGTGCGTTCTGATTCGCGAAGGCTCGGCGACCCGCAACTTCGAAGCTCTCCTTCCGCTTCTCACCGAGCGGAGCGCGCCGTTCGTCCACTTCTGCACCGACGACCGCCACGCCGAGACGATCCTGCGCGAGGGGCACATCGACGGGCTCGTCCGCCGGGCGATCGCCGCGGGGGTTCCGCCCGAGATCGCGATCACCGCCGCGACGATCCACCCGGCGCGGAGCTACGGCATCGACCGCGTCGGCGCCGTCGCGCCGGGATACGCGGCCGATCTCCTCGTCGTTTCCAATCTCACGGCGTTCGAGATCCGCGAGGTCTACGCGGCGGGAAAGCGCGTCACCGCGCAGGAATCCGAGCCGCCTTCGCCCGCTTCCCAGCGCACGATGAATGTTCGCCTCCCCGAAGCGCCGTTCCGGATCCCGGCGGCGTCCGAAGGGGCGGCCCGGGTGATCGTCGTCCATCCCGCCGGTGTGGTGACCGACGAGGAGCACGTCCTCCCGCGGGTCGCCGACGGAGAGATCGTTGCCGACCCGGCTCGCGACCTTCTCAAGATCGCCGTCGTCGAGCGGCACCTCGGCACGGGCAGGGTCGGCCTCGGCCTCGTGCGCGGATTCGGACTCACCTCGGGCGCCCTGGCGTCGACCGTCGCTCACGACAGCCACAACGTGCTCGTCGTCGGGGCGAACGACGACGCGATGATCACGGCTGTGCGCCGGCTCGTCGAACTCGGCGGCGGCCAGGTGGCTGTCGACGCCGACCACATCCTTGCGGAACTCGCGCTTCCCATCGCCGGGCTGATGTCGCCCCTCTCGTTGGACGAAGTGGCCGAGGCCCAGGCCGCGCTGGGGACCGCCGCGCGCGGACTCGGCTGCCGCCTGCCCAGCCCGTTCATGACGCTCTCGTTCCTCGCCCTGCCGGTGATCCCCCACCTCAAGCTCACCGACCTCGGGCTGGTCGACGTCGATCGCTTCGAACTCGTTCCCCTCTACGTGGACGGAGGCGCCAGCGCGAGCAAATCCTGCACGAGCTGATCAAGCCCGACGGCGTGCGAGCCTTTGACGAGGACGACCGCGCTCGTCTCCCGGCCCAGGTGCGCGGCGAGGTGCGCCGCGAGGCGCCCCGGCTCGATGAACTGCACGGTGAGAGACCTCGCAACGGCCTCGCACCCGGTGCCGGCACGCGCGCCCACGGGGTACACCTCGTCAATCCCGAGCCGCGCCGCGAGCTCGGCGATCTCTCGGTGGCGCGCCTCCTCGACGCCTCCGAGGCCCAGCATGTCCCCGTAGACGAACACGCGGCGAGCGCCGGCACCGCCGTACCCGGCGAGCGTCTCGACGGCGGCGGCCATCGAAGCAGGGTTCGCATTGTAGGAATCGTCGAGGACGACGCCAAATCGGGCCGCCCGCGGCTGCATCCGGTGCTCGACTGGCAGGAACGACGCCGCGCGCTCCTCGATCCGGCGGGTCGGAACGCCCAACCGGTGTGCGCACGCCGCGGCCAGAAGCAGATTGGTGGCGTTGTGGGCTCCGACGAGCTGCGTGGAGAGCCGGAGGGGAGGATCGGCAACCTCGACCTCGAGGCGAGGGACGGAGCGCATCAGGCGGCCCCGCACGGCGCCGTGTTGCAGGCCGACGGTCACGAGCCCGACGCGAGCGGAGGCGACGGCCAACGCTCGCAAGTGCAGCGAGTCGGCGTTGACGAACGCCGCGCCGTCGGAGGGGAGCGCCTCCACAAGGCTCCACTTCTCCGTCGCCACGGCGTCCAGACTTCCCAGGCCGCCGAGGTGACTCTCGCCGACCGACGTCACGATGGCCGCCGTCGGGCGGAGGAGGTCGGCGAGCAGAGCGATGTCGCCCGGCTTCTCCGTCCCGAGTTCGAACACGCCCACCTCGCTCTCGGCCGGCATCGAGGCCAGGGCGGCCGGGAGGCCGATCTCGGTGTTGTAGTTCTCCGGCGGGGAGTACACGGCGAAGGTGCCGTCGAGCAGGTGGGTGAGGAGGTTGCGGGTCGTGGTCTTCCCGTTGCTGCCGGTAATTGCCACGAGCGGGATCCCAAACCGCGCCCTCCACGCGCGGGCCGCGGCGTGCAGAGCGGCGAGGACGTCGGAGACGACGATGACGTTGCGCGCGGAGGCCGGCAGCGGCCTCGCCGGAAGCACGACGGCGCCCACGGCGCCGCGCTGGAAGGCCTCGTCGAGGAAGACGTGCCCGTCCGTGCGTGCCCCCGGCAGCGCGAAGAACACGTCTCCAGCGACCACCCGGCGGGAGTCGACGGCGCAGCCGGACGGCACGTCGGTCGTCTCCCGCAGGAGCGCCCCCCGCGTGGTCGCCGCAAGCTCGGGGATGGAGAGCACCCTACCTACCAGCCTGCTCCTTCGCTCGGCTCGGAGCTTTCCCCTCCGCTCGGGAGCATGAGCATCGCCGTCACTTCTCGCTCGTCGTACACGACGTGACCGGGGAAGACGCGCGTCACCTCGGTGACGCCGAACAGCGCCTCGGCCCGCGGGGAATACGGGTCGACGGCGAACAACTCGACGGTCAACGTCTCGTAGGAGGGAATGTCCTCGATCGCCGCGATCAGGTCCTCCAACCCCTCGAACGTCCGCGGCTGCTCTCCCGCCTCAACGAGTCGCGGTCCGCCGTAGGCGCGCACAAAGAGGTAGTCCGCGTCGAGGTCCGGCGGGATGCCGAGGGTCCCGTCGAGGTCGATCCACTCCCCCTGGAACGTCTGTAACGCAAGGGTGAAGTGAATGACGTCTCCCGGCGCGTAGAAGTCCGAATCCAGTTCGAGACGTTCGATCTGGACGGCCTGCAACTCCTCCTGGATCTGCAGGGATGCCGAGATCTGCGTGATGCCGGGGTCCTGGAACTCGTTGTACTGGAGCGCCGCGACGATCTCCGCCAGCTGCCAAGGGGCGTAGACGGCCACGTCCGTGACGCTGAGGAAGACGTCCTTCCGCTCGAGCGACGACATCCCCGTCCCCTCGATCGTGTACACCACCTCGACCGTCCCCTGGCCGATCCGATCGAGCGTGACGTCGGTCGCCTCCAGGCCCGCCGAGAAGAGTAGCTCCGGCATCATCCGCGGCAGGTCGACGAGCTCGATGTCGAACGTCTCCTCGAGGCCGCGATCGGCGTCGAAGACGTTGTAGAAGAGCCCCACGGTGTCCGCGACGCCGCCGATCCGCCCTCCCACAGCGGCGATCCGATCCTGAGTGATCGTCCCCATCACGTCCCCCAGTTGGCCAAGCTTGAACGACGCTTCGAACGACTTCATCGTGTCGTAGATGGACACGGCCGTCAGGGGGAACGACGACGCGCCGTTCGACAGGAACGGGTGTCCGAACCCGATGAGGGCGTCGCCGTCGCGGTAGGTCACGGTGCCGAGCGCTCCCAGCGTGACGTCACCCGTCGCCAGGGCAATGCCCATCGCTCCGCCGGGAACGAGGGAAGCGTTCGGCGCCGCAGTCCCCGCGACGGCCTTCGGCGCGCCGAACGGGAGCACCGAGAACTGGAATGCCGACAGCCCTCGCAGAGCGCCGGCCCCGAGACTCCGACCCGGAAGGAAGTCGCTGATGGTCCCCGCGGGGCGCGCGTCGGCGGCAAGCCCGTTCATCAGAGCATCCAGACTGCGCCCCGCCAGCCCGGAGACGACCAGCGGCGTGGCCACCGGGTAAGCGACGATGAGGTTCGCTGCAGTACATCGGGCGAACAACGGGGGCGCGGAGTACTCCACCACTCGCACGCCGTCGAGCACGGCCGACGGGGCGGCCGCCGCGAGCGAGCTGCCCACCGAGTCGAGCACCTCGAGCATCGGTCCTATCGGGGTCACCAATCCGATCGGCGTGATCTCCTTCGACCACGTCGCCGCCCGACTCAAGGCGCCGATCAGCCTCCCGTCGACGTAGATCGGGCTGCCGCTCATCCCCTGTGCGATTCCGCCGGAGCGGCCGATGGCCTCGCCGCTGACGCGCACCACGATGAAGTCGGAGAGCGTGCCCGGCTGATCGATGACCCCGAGGACCTCGATCGAAAACTCGCTGATCGTGTCCGAGGCGACCACCGTCTTGCCGGTCCCCGTCATTCCGATCCGAATCTCGTCGAGGAACAGGAACTCGGAGCGGTCGTAGGCCACCGCCGAGACGGCGGAGAGCGCCACCACGCACCCGATGATCCAAGCTGCGCGTCGCATCACAATCCCCCTTCGTCGTGCCGCACGCCGCGGCGGGGACAGTATACGGGAACCGAAAGCTGGAGGGCATCGCTCCTCCGACCGGCGGCGGGGAGATCCCGACGGAATCGGCGCCCAAGACACCCCAAGTCAGCACGTTCGGCGTGACCGGCGCGGGACGCACACGAGCGACGAAAACCATCAAGAGAAGGTCATTCCATCGATTGACGCCCCTCCGGGACCCTGTTACAATCGCCGCCACGATGACGTACTACCGCAGGAAAGCGGCATGGCGGTCCAGGGCGATTCTTCTGCTCGCCGGAGCCCTTCTCTTCGTCACGAGCTGCACGCCTACAGCCAACCGGGCGCCGGTCGCCGTCGCGGACGTCGCCCCAACCGAAGGATACGCCCCGCTGGTCGTCCACCTCGACGCACGGCAGAGCTACGATCCCGACGGAGACGCGCTTTCCTACGTCTGGAGCTTCGATGACGCCGTCTCCCTCGACGGAGCGACCGGCGAGCACACGCTCCCGGCCGGCCACCACGAGATCACGCTCACCGTCGCCGATGGACGCGGAGAGACCGACGCCGCGTTCGCCGGCGTCTCCGTGTGGGACATCCCGGACGGCTTCGTGATGAGGCGCTTCGAGTGGACGTACGGCGGCCGCACGCAGTACTGGGATCTCCTCGCCCCGTGGAATCTCTATCGAACGTACCGGGACCGCATTCGGAAGAGCGCCGCGGAGGCCTTCGAGTACGGCGACTACGTCCTGGATCCGCTCGACGAACCCACGATCGAGGACTACGCAGCGCTTCTGTGGGATCGAGCGGGAGGAGGCGAGGACGCGTTCGTCGAGTGCGCGCTCTCGTTCTGCCAAGGCGCGATCGCGTACGCGAAGGACCCGGCCGGACAGGAGTGGCCCCTCTACCCGATCGAGACCCTCGTCGATGGCCGCGGAGACTGCGAGGACACGGCGATTCTGTTCGTCAGCCTTCTCCGCGGGCGAGGGGTCCCCGCGAGCCTCGCGTTCGTCGACACCGACGACGACGCGATCCCCGACCACGTGCTCGCCCTCGTGCCCGTCACGCCGGCGCGGGAAGCAACGCTCTCCTGCCCTGGGGTCGTGGAGATCGGCGGAGTCCGCTACGCGGTCGCCGAGACGGCGACGTACGGCGTGGCCTTCGCGCTCGGATGCTCGCCGCGGGAGCTTGAGCCCGGCGACGTCTTCGACCTGTGGACGTTCTAGCGGACGCGGGTGGCGTCCCGCCGCGCAGGGCGATACCATGCGGCGTTGGAGACGGGAATGACGAAAGTCCTGGTGGACCCCGAGCGGCTGAGTCGGTTCGACTTCGGACCGGCGCATCCGTTCAAGGTCCATCGCCTCGCCCTGACGTTTGAACTCCTGCAAGCCTACGGCCTGGTCGATCGGGACGACGTCCGCGTGATCGGCCTCCGCGAGGCGACCGAGGCCGAGGCCCTCAGCTTCCACTCGCAGGGGTACCTCGAGGCGTTGCGCCTGGCGAGCTCCGGGATGTGGGTCCCCAACCAGTTCTCGCACGGCCTCGGCACGACCGACAACCCGGTGTTCCCCGACGTGTACGAGTGGGCGATGCTCGTCGCCGGAGGGTCGATCGACGCCGCGGCGGCCCTGGGGAACGGCGGCGCCGGTCGGTCGTTCAACTTGACCGGCGGGCTGCACCATGCCATGCCCACCCGGGCGAGCGGGTTCTGTCACGTCAACGACGGAGTCCTCGCCATCCAGCGCTTGCGGGCCGCCGGGAAGCGCGTCGCGTACGTGGACATCGACGCTCACCACGGTGACGGCGTGCAGCATGCGTTCTACGAGGATCCCGGAGTCCTTACGATCTCGATCCACCAAACCGGCTACACGATCTTCCCCGGCACCGGCTTCGAGGAGGAGATCGGACAAGGCGCCGGGCGAGGCTATGCAATCAATGTGCCGCTCCTCCCCGGAGCGGGGGACGAAGCTTACGACGAAGCCTTCGAGTCGGTCGTCCTTCCGGCCGTGGAACTCTTCCGCCCCGACGCCTTGGTGACGCAACTCGGAGCGGACGCCGTCCTCGGGGACCTGTTGGCGAACCTCCGCATGAGCCTGCACGGGTTTGAACGTGCCGTGGAGCGCTTCCGCGGCGTCGGCGTCCTGTGGCTTGCGCTCGGCGGCGGCGGGTACGACGTCGCCAACGTCGTTCGGGCCTGGACGCTCGCCTGGGCTGCAATGCTCGACGAGACGTTGCCGGACGAGATTCCGTCGTCGTGGATGACGAGCGCCGCCGCGCATGGCGTCACGGCCTCCCGCCTGCGCGGGGCGTCCGACGTTCCGCCCACCGCAGACCGCGTGATGGAGGCGCTGCGCGAGAGCGTCGAGTCGATTCGCCGGACCGTCTTCCCTATCCTGGAGGACTCCGCCGGACGGGGGTAGCCCTCGATCCGCGCGGCGGCCGGGAGGCTGAGCCAGAATGCCCGAAGAGCCCGAGATCCACGAGACCGCCCTTCGAGACCGAGTCCAGGTTCTGCTCTCCGACGGCCGGGTGTTCGAAGCGCCGCGGGGAACCTCACTCGACGCGGTGTTCCGGATCGCCTTCGCGGGCGCCGAGGATCCTCCCGTCGCGGCGGCCGTGGACGGCGAGCTGCGTGAGCTGGCGTGGCCCGTGGTCCGCGACGTCGAAGCGACCGCGGTCCGCCTGTCGGACTCCGACGGGATGAGGATCTACAGCCGCAGTCTCTCGTTCCTCCTCGTCGTCGTCGCGTCGCAGCTCTTTCCCGACGCCGGGGTGCGCATCGACTACTCCGTCCCCCACGGGGGTTACTTCTGCCGCGTCGAAGGGCGCGAACCGTTCACGCCGGACGAGCTCAACCGGATCAAGGCCCGGATGATGCAGCTCGTCCGCGAGGATCGTCCGATCGTGCGGCATCGCCTCTCCTACGAGGAGGTTCGCGCGCTGTTCGCGGCTCGCGGCGAGGAAGCCAAGGCACAGCAGCTCCTGGAACGCGAGGGCGATCACCTGCACCTCTACAACCTGAACGGCGTGTCCGACTACTTCTACGGGTACATGGTCCCGTCCACCGGGATCCTTCGGACGTTCTCGCTCGAGCCGTTCCCGAAGGGGTTCATCCTGCGGTTTCCGCGGCGGGAGGACCCGACGAAGCTTCTGCCGTCCCAGAGGTTCACCGCGCTCCGGGAGGTCTTCGACGAGTACGGCGAGTGGCTGTCCCTCCTCGGCATGCGCGACGTCGGCTCGCTGAACGAGGCGATTCGCGCCGGGCGGATCGAGCAGGTCATCCTCGTGTTCGAGGCGTTGCACGAGAAGAGGATCGCCGAGATCGGGGCGACGCTCGCCCGCAAGCTTCGCGAGGGGACCCGCCTCGTGTTCATCGCAGGGCCGTCGGCCTCCGGCAAGACCACGTTCTCGAAGCGGCTGGCGGTCCAGCTCCTGGCGAACGGCGTCCATCCGTATCCCCTGGAGATGGACGACTACTTCTTCCCGCGCGATGTGCTCGAGACCCGCTTCGGCGACGAGACCGACTTCGATGCGCTGTCGGCGCTCGACGTCCACCGTCTCCGCAGCGACCTCGCCCGACTCCTGGGGGGCGAGCCGGTCGACGTGCCGCGATACGACTTCCGCACCGGGAAACGAGAGCCCGGCCCGACGGTCCGCCTGGACGAGACCCAGATGCTTCTCGTCGAGGGGATTCACGGGCTCAACCCCGCGCTGTCGGTCGACCCGTCGCTCGCAGGCCACTTTCGCATCTTCGTGAGCGCCCTGACTCAACTGAATCTCGACATGCACAACCGCGTGTCGACGACGGACACGCGCCTGATCCGGCGTATCGTGCGCGACGCCCTGTACCGCGGCTACACCGCCGCAGGAACTCTGGCCCTGTGGGACAACGTGCGGGGAGGAGAGAAGGAGAACATCTTCCCGTACCAAGAGGGCGCCGACATCATGTTCAACTCGGCCCTCGGCTACGAGCTCTCCGTCCTCAAGCCGCTCGTGGAGCCGCTCCTGCTCCAGGTTCGCGAGCCGGAGTGGCGGATCGAGGCCGAGCGACTGCTGGCGCTACTGCGCTGGTTCGATCCCTACGATACGGAGACCATCCCCAAGAACTCGATCCTGCGCGAGTTCATCGGCGGCTCGAACCTGCGCAACTTCTCCTCGACGTTCAAGCCGACCGCAGGCTGCCCGGCGGAGGGCGATCGATGAACACCGAACGGCTCATGCAGATTGCCCTCGACCTCGCCGGTCTTCGCGACGTGCCCGGCGACAGCGCGATCCACCACGCAGGAAAGGGGATTCGCCGCGTCCTGATCGGCATCGACCTGCGCTCGTCCGAGCTCGCGCTCGCGAAGACGCTGGGGTACGACGCGGTCATCGCCCACCACCCCGTCGGAGGGACCGCGACGCTCGGGTTCCACGCCGTTCTCGGCCGCCACGCCGACCAGATGGAAGCGGCCGGGGTGCCGCGCGAGGTCGCCCGATCGATCCTCGCCGAGGTCTCGGAGTCGAGGCGCATCCAAGACTCGATGTCGAACTACGACCACGACCCCTCGATCGCGCGGCTCCTCGATATGCCGTACCTCAACATCCACACGCCGCTCGACGAGGTCGGACGCCGGCGGATGGCGGCCGTCGCAGAGCAGGTGGACGCCGAGGCCACGGTCGGCGACCTCGTCGCCGCGCTCTACGACGGCTTCGGCGAGTTCCGCCACGCCGCCACGCGCATCGAGAGCCTCGTCGGCTCTATGGCCCACCGGCTGGGGCGCGTCGTCGTGTCGCACGCGGCAGGCACCAACGGCGGATACCCGGTGGCCAAGGCGTACTTCGACCACGGCGTCGACACGGTGCTCTACATTCACTGCCGCCCCGACGAGGCCGGCCGGCTCCGGCACGAGGTCGGGGCCACGAAGACTCTCGTCGTGACGGGCCACATCGCCAGCGACTCGATCGGCATCAACCCCTACATCGAACGCCTGCGGGATGAAGGGATCGAGGTCACGGCAGCGTCGGGAATCCTCGCGCCATGAGGGAAGAGGCCGGCGGATGACGCTGCGACTCGCCACCTACAACGTCAACTCGGTGCGCGCGCGGCTCTCCGTCCTGGAACCCTGGTTGCGGCGTGTCCATCCCGACGTCGTGTGCCTCCAGGAGACGAAGGTCGTGGACGCGTCGTTCCCGGGCGACGTCCTGCGCGACCTCGGGTACACGAGCGTCTTCCGCGGTGAGAAGAGCTACAACGGCGTCGCGATCCTGTCCCTCGCGGAGCCGTCCGACGTTCGCTTCGGGCTCGAGGACGAAGGCTCGTCCGACGAGGCTCGGCTGATCGCGGCGTCGTTCGGCGAGATCCACGTCGTCAACACCTACGTCCCTCAGGGTCGCGACGTCGACAGTCCGATGTTCGCCTACAAGCTTGAATGGCTGGCCCGGCTCCGCCAGTACTTCGAGCGTCGATTCGCCCCACGCTCCCTCGTGATCTGGGCCGGCGACTTCAACATCGCGCCGGAGGCGATCGACGTCCACGACCCGAAGCGCCTGCTCGGCCACGTCTGCTTCCACCCCGACGCGCAGCGCGCCCTGGCCGAGGTGAAGGCGTGGGGGTTCGTCGACGTCTTCCGGCGCCACGTGGCCGAGCCGGGGCAGTACACGTTCTACGACTACCGCGTGAAGGACGCCGTGACGCGCGGCGTCGGGTGGCGGGTCGATCACGTCTGGGCGACCAAGCCCCTCGCCAGGAAGTCGACGGCCGCGTGGATCGACCTCGCGCCGCGAACGGGCGAGACGCCGTCCGACCACACGCCGCTCGTCGTCGGGTTCGACGCGTAGAGACCGAGGAGAGCGGATGGAGCTGACGATCGAGTCGGTCGAAGAGGTCCTGTCGCACCTCTACGTCGACGACCAGCGGGATCTCGACCTGCGTTCCCTGCGGTTCATCGACCCGTTCGCGCTCCTTCTCCTCGACCTTGCTCTCCGCGACGCGCGGGCGGCGGGGCACCCGCTCCGCGTCGAATGGCCCACCCTCCCCGCCGTCCGTCGCTGGATGATCGACATGCGATTCTTCGCCGACACGAAGATCGTCTCGCCCGACCTGCCGCTCCCTGAAGCCGGAACCGCCCTTCAGCCCATCGTCACCATCGAGAGCGAGGAGCACGTGTCCCGTCTCGTCGACGCGTTCGAGCGACGTCTCTGCGAGAGGTTCCCCATCGATGACGCGCCACGACGTCGATTCCTCCGGATCCTCCTCGAGCTGTGCCAGAACATCCCGCAGCACAGCAACGCCACCGAGGACGTCGCTGACCCGCACGGCATCGCCGCGATGCAGGACTACCAGGACGGCGTCCTCCTGGCGATCGCCGACAAGGGCATCGGCTTTCGCCGCAGCCTCGCCCTGCGTGCCGGGATGGGCGATCTCGACGACGCGACCGCGATCTCGTCCGTCGTCCTCGACGGGATCAGCCGCTTCCGCGACCCCGGACACGGCCGAGAGCTCCAGCGGATCTTCCGCCTCGTCCGATCGTGGGACGGAACGGTCGCGATCCGCAGCGGCCAGGCCCTCCTCTACCACAGCCCGCTGGGCGGCGACCTCTACGACGTCGCCCCGTTCCCCGGCGTGCAGATTGCTCTTCGCATCCCCCGCCGCGTTTTCGGGATCGGCGAGCCGCCGACCGAGGAGCGACGGGTTGCCGGGGAGGGCGATTCGAGGTTCAATGAATAGGATGAAGCAGGCATCGATCGACATCGCACGCTTCGGACGCCGCCTGGGAACCCGTTCGGAGGGGGCCGCGGCGCGGCGCGAAATCCTCGCGTCCCTCGATCGCCTTCCGCCCGGCGGCCAGCTCGTCCTCTCTCTCTACGGCATCGACGTTCTCTCCGGCTCGTTCGCCGACGAGGCCATCGGCAAGACGAGTCAGCTTCTGACCTCGGGAGCGTACGGCGACCGCACGATGATCGTCACATCGCCATCCGACGACCTGGCCGAAGACCTCTCCGACAAGCTCGCCCAACGCAAGCTGGCCGTCCTGTGCCGCGTCGGTGAGGCCAAGGCTCGATGGCGGGTCCTCGGCCAACTCGCCGGCCCCCTCGTCGAAACTCTCCATCTCTTGATGGATCGCAAGACGGCGACGACCAAGGAACTCGCCGAGATCCTCGAGATCGCCCCGAACGTCTGCCACAACCGGATTCGCCGCCTCGTCCAGCTCCGCTTGGTTCGCGAAGAGCGGATGGAGACCTCTGCCCCGAACACCCAGTACCGGTTTCACTCCATCGCGTAGGGATTGACAGCGAGCGTTCACTGAATACAATGAATATGGTGAACGAACGTGAACGCGAGAGCCGGCACCCCCATCGACGCCCTCGTCGTCTACCGACGGCGGCAGTCCCACCCCGAACTGCGCACATTCTTCTGGCAGACGCGGAGGGTTGACGTCTCCCGGACGAACCTCGTCCACACCGAGAGAGAAGGCGAAACAACCTACCTGGTCTACGCTGTGAGCTCCGGGAAGGACCACTTCGACCTTCGTTTCGACACGCGCCGGGGCCGGTGGACGCTTGAGAAGGTCGACTTCGACCTTCGTCTCGACATGCGCCGGGGCCGGTGGACGCTCGAGAAGGTCGACGTCGGGGATTGAGCGAGGAGCCCACCGATGAGTCGTCTCATCCTGCATCTCGACATGGACTCCTACTTCGCTTCCGTCGAGCAACAGGCGCAGCCTTCCCTCCGCGGGCGGCCGATCGGCGTCACCGGCCGCCCGACGGAACGGTCGATCATCACCGCGTTTTCCCGCGAAGCGAAACGGTACGGTTTCCACGCCGGAATCCCGGTGTGGGAGGCACAGAAACGCTGTCCCGAGCTCGTCCTCGTCCCCGGCCATCCCGAACGATACATCGACACCACGAAGCGCTTCCTCGAGATCCTGAAGGAGTACACAGCACGGCTTGAGGTCTACTCCATCGACGAGGTCTTCATGGACGTGACCCAAGAGGCGGAACGCCATGGGGGCGCGGTGGCCATGGCGCACGAGATCCAGCGCCGCTTCCTCGGAGCGCTCGGCCCCTGGATCACCGCAACGCTTGGGATCGCGTCCGGAAAGGTGTTCGCCAAGTTGATCGGCAAGCGGTTCAAGCCGGACGGCGTCGGCCTGCTTCGCGACGAAGACCTCCCCGAGCTGCTCCGTCGAACGCCGGTCGGTGACGTCTGCGGGATCGGCCCGCGCATCGAGAAGCGCCTCGCGCAACTGGGAATCCGGACGCTCCGCGACCTCGGAGAAACCTCCGAATCTCTTCTTCGCCGGGAGTTCGGCGTGTACGGGCTTTTCCTCCACTCCATCGGTCGAGGATGCGATCCGACGCCCCTCGTTCCCTACACCGACGTTCCTCCTCCGAAGTCGGTCGGGCACTCGAAGTCGCTCCCTCCCGAGCTGCGCGACATGCCGCTCGCCCTCCTCGTCCTGCACGACCTCTGCGAGCAGGTGGCCGGAAGGATGAGAAAGCTTGGCTACGTGGGCCGAACGGTCCATTGTGGGTTCCGCGCCGGTTCGATCGGCCCGCACGCCGCGAAACAGATCACCCTCGCCCTCCCTTCCGACGACGGCGACGTGATCTACCGAGCCTGCGAGGCGATCCTCGATGCCATCCCCTCCCATCCGAGCGAAGTGTCGAACGTTGCCGTCTCGGTGGGAAACCTGACCGAGAGGGATCGTCTTCCCGACCTCTTGTTCGAAGAGGACCGCCGGCGCGATCGGCTGAACGGGGCCGTCGATCGGATCCGCACCCGCTATGGATCCCAGGCGATTCGGCGCGGCAGCTCCTTCCTCTTGAAGCCGCTCCCCCCGCACGTCGGAGGATTCCTCCCCGAAACGTGGGAGTTCTGACCGGCGCGGCGAGAATCGACTCCACAAGGTCGCTCCCGGAGACGCTGCAACGAGCGGCGGCCCAACGCTATACTCGGGCATGCGCTCCGCACTTCTGGTTCTCACGGTCGTCGCAGCTCTGTCCGGAGTCACGGCCGCGTCTCCCGCGGCGACGCTCGGAAGCTCGTTCGCCGACAGCTATGCGGCGTTCGCGCCGCTGTACGAGTTCTATCGAAGCTACGCCGACTACCTGTTCGCAGGCTCCTCCACCACCATTCCGCCCTACCTGGACACGGCGTGCGACGCATTCCCCAGAGCTCTCGAGACGCTCCACCTCGTCCTCATCACGCAGACGGCGTCGATGTCGGCCACCACGCTCGGACACGTCGTGCGCCTGCGGAGCGAGGCGGCCGCCTTCTGCGCGCGGTTCGGCGACGCGCTCCGCAGCGCGGCCGAAGCAGGAGCGGTTGACGCCGAAACCCTCGACGAGTGGAGCGACGCCGGCCTGTTCGTGTCGATCTACGGGATGAACCGGTCGTTCGAGTCGACGCTCGACGCGGCGCTCGACGCCGAGGACGGCGGGCGCGGCCGCTGGGACCTGGCCGTGGCGTTTGCCCTGCGAAGCCTCCTTCTGTCACCCGATCTGGATCGGGTTTCGCCGGAGATGGATGAGATCCTGTACGGCGTGGATGAAGCTTCGGCGGCGCCGTTCCCGGTTCCGCCCGACGTCGCCGCAGCCCTGGCGGCGCTCGTCGCGCAGGCAGGCAAGACCCTCGAGGCGGGCCAGCAAGCGGACGTCATCGCGGCGGCGGAGCTCGTCTACGCCTACGTGATGGGCGGGAACTAGGCGAAGCTCTGGCAAGGGGAAGAGACGGCGGGGGATGGGAAGGTGGACCTGTTGCCTCGTCCACCTTCCCTGGGGTAGGCATCGTCGACCGTGGCCCGGAATCTTACCTTTCCGCTTGCGAGTGGGCCGGTTCGGCGGTGAGCCCCGCTCCCCGTTCGGCGCGCCGCGAGAGGTCGTCCACCGGGCTCTCGAACCGGTGGGGAAGTGGGTAAGGAGGCGCGATCAATCTCGTCGATCGACCGCTTGTCGAAGCCCCTCGACGCCCTCGTACGCGACCGGTGCCGCTTCCTGTCACAAGCAGGTACAGCGTACCGGGCGGGAGTCGGCGCCGGACGCCAACGAGCACGCCCGAACCGGGCGTTCGCACCGAACGGTCGGCTCGGGCGGGAGCTTGAGACGAGACGGGTGTCCTTCCGTCCGCCGAGCTACTTCGGGGGGATCTGGGCGATCCGCCAGTAGTCCTGCACCGTCTGAATCAGGCGCTCGAAGTCCTTCGAGTCCACGGGTTTGGTCATGTAGCTCGCGGCCCCGCTGTCGTAGGCCTTGACCATGTCCTCTTCCCGCTCGGAGATCGTCAGCACGATGACGGGGATGCGGCGCAGACGGTCGTCCTCCTTGACCTTGGCCAGGACCTCCAACCCGTTGATCTTCGGCAGGTTGATGTCCAGCAAGATCAGGTCCGGACGCGGCGTATCCTGGAACTCGCCGGTCTGGTTGAGGAGGTTCAGCGCCTCTTCGCCGTCGCTGGCGAAGTAGAGCTCGCACTTCACATCGCTCTTCCGCATGGCGCGCTTGATGATCGTCACGTCGTTCGGGTTGTCCTCGACAACCAGAACCTTCATCTTTTCGAGGCTATGCATTGGATTCCACCTCTCTAGCTCTGGGAATGGTAAAGTAGAACGTGCTCCCTCGGCCAACTTCCGAGTTGACCCAGATCCTTCCACCGTGCTCTTCCACGATCCGCTTGCAGATCGCCAGCCCCGCTCCCGTTCCCTCGACGTCTTCGCGCGGGTTCAGTTTCTCGAAGATGCCGAAGATCCTCTCCTGGTAACGTTCCTCGATGCCGATCCCGTTGTCCTCGACGAAGAACGTCACCATGTCGCTGTGCCGCGCGTCGTTCTGCCAGCCGACTCGGAGCGTCGGCAGGGCCTTGTCGTTGTACTTGATGGCGTTCACGATGAGGTTGCTGAACAGCTCGCTGATCCGCACCTTGCTCCCCCGGACCGGCGGGAGGTCCGGAGCCACTTGGAGGTTGACCCCCTTCAGTCGGATCTCGAGGTCCTCCTGAACCTCCTCGAGAACCCGCTGGGTGTTGATGCGCTCGAACGATCGAACGTCCATGCGAATGCTGGCCAGGGAGAGAAGGTCGTTGATCAGCTGGCGCATTCGGGCCGACGTGCGCTTCAGCGTGTTCAAGTAGTCCACGCCCTCTTCGTCCAGCTTGTCGTGGTAGTCCTCGAGCAAGAATCCGCTGAACGTCTCGATCGTGCGCAACGGCTCCTTGAGATCGTGCGAGACCACGTGAGAGAACTCCTCGAGCTTCTCGTTCGACTTCTCGAGGTCCTCCGTGTTCTCGCGCAGGCTCGCCTCCAGCCGCTTGAGCTCCGTGACGTCGATGAAGTGGTCGATTCGCCCCTTCCGGCCGCGATCTCCGTCGATAGGGAGCGATCGGTACTCCAGGACCCGCTCCTCTCGCCCCAGCGTGGGGCGCACGTGGCAGGTCATCGACTCGATCTTCTCTCCTTTCTCGACGGCCTTCTCCACCGCGTCCGAGAACGATTGAGACTCCTCGAACGCGCCGACGTACCGCGAGCGGGCACGCTTGTCGTCGACCCCGATGAGGCGGTCCCGATCGATGCCGAAGAAGCGCCCGACTGTCGCGTTCGCCCACACGACCTCTTGCCGCTGGTCCGTGAGGACGATCCCCGAGTCGAGGGTATCGATGGCCTTCTCGATCAGGATTCGGTAGCGGGCTTCGGTCTCCATGATCCGCCGTTCCAGCTCGTCCTCGCGGCTCCGGTCACGGGCCTCGAGAACGGCCATGCGCTCGGCGATCCGTGTGCCACGAAGCTCGACGGGAAAAGCCTTCCGGTCTTCGGAGATGAAGCGGATCTTGACGCCCCGGATCTCCTCGCGCTCGAACAGGCGAACGAGCTCGGCCTTCATGCGGTCCATGTCTTCGGGGTGGACGTACTCCGAGAGCTGGAGGGAACGCTTCGTCGCAAATCCGATCGCACCTCGCGACGCCTCGTTCCGCCGCAACGCGGTTCCCTCGCGATCGATGAAGTGGAAGATGTTGATCGCCGGCTCGAAGGTCTCCTTGTCATGGCGTTCCTTCAGCGTCTTGGCGTGGCGCCACTTCGCCTCGCGAGTCTCTCTCCGCCCGTTCATCCAGCCGATCCCGGCACCCACACCCAAGTCTCCCGCGCAGAGCGCCACCATCGGGCCGACCGACGCGGCCCCGGGGATCACGAGGAACAGCACGCTCACGACGCAGATCACGAGAGAGAAGGCGATCGCGGGCCTCAGGCGCAGGGTCCACGTCCCGAGGACCAGAGGAACGGAGAACGCGACGGCCACGACGGGAAGCGCAGGAAGCCCTGCCTTCGGCAGCGCAACGCAGAGCACCACCGCGATGATGGACGCGATGGCAACGATGATCGTCCGTTCCGTAGGGTTCAAACCGCTTGCCAATGCCGGACCGTCCTTGGCCGCCAAACGGGCATGCGAAGACAGATGCCTGCCCTGACCGTACGAACTCAGGTGATCCGGCGAAAGGACACCCGTCACCCTGCCGGGGGACGTTCCTCCCGCATCGGAATCAGATGATCAGATTGGGGTTCAAGTTCGAGGAGAACGGCTCGACGATCTTCTGCAGGTACTCCTCGCGGAGGATCTTGATCCTGCGGCTCTCGATCGCGATGATCCCACGGCTCTCCAACTCGCTCAGCGTCCGGATCGCCGTCTTCGACGAGACTCCGGCCATCTCGGCCAGCTCGGCGCGCGACAGCTCGACGCCGCTCTTCCCGAGGTGGAGGATCAGGCGCGCCAGGCGCTCCTTGCTCGAGGAGTACGAGCGCTCGGCGAGCTTGTTCTGGAAGGCCTTCAGCTCCTCGGACAGCTTCTCGTAGAGGCGGAAGATCGTCTTGGGGTGCCGCTCGAGGAAGTAGAAGAAGTCGCCTCGTTCGATGAAGCCGACCACGACGGGATCGAGGGTCTTGGCGTAGGCGTTGTGGCTCCCCTTGTCGAACAGCGTCGTCTCGCCAATCACCTCGCCGGGGCCGACGATCTTCAGGATCTGGCTCTTCGCGCGCATGCTCCGCTTGACGAGTTTCACCATCCCGTCAAACACGAGGTAGAACCCAAATGCCGGCGCGCCCTCCTGGAAGATGATCTCCCCTCGGCCGTAGTTGATCATCCGCACCGTCTCGCGCAGCTTCTCGAGTTCTTTGTCCTTCAGGTCACAGAAAATACGGAAGTCCTTCAGGTCGGCCATACCTAACCCCCTCTTGGCGCTTGCCTGCCGATCGGTCGAACCACGTGTCCCCTCACCCTCGTTCCCTCATCACCCGCATGGCGGGGTCAAGCGTCCGCATTGTAACCTATATCACATAGCAAGCCAAGTCTACGCCGGGCGTGGGTCTCGCGCCGGCTTGAGGAGCGGACGAGAGGCACCTCGAGT
>Ga0172363_10001602_pt1 | contig 18313 bp, 16 predicted proteins | sample LakKivs2_kivu2a2_FD_114541 | JGI IMG/M metagenome (GOLD analysis project Ga0172363, IMG submission 114541) | Sediment microbial communities from Lake Kivu, Rwanda - Sediment s2_kivu2a2 | ecosystem: Environmental > Aquatic > Freshwater > Lake > Sediment | place: Rwanda: Western Province, Lake... | reverse complement strand
TCTCGCTCAAACGCGAGAATGATTTAGCCCTGCCCCCACCCCCCCCCGCAGGCACTTCGGGGTCAGTCGGATGTTAGGCTAACCATTCGTATTCCAACGTGTGTTTCGAGCTGTGTTGACATTCCCGCATGTATCGACCGAACCCTTGTCTGCGTTACTGGTGCTGACGGACCGGCCCTGAGATGGATCCGCGCAAGGATGTCGTCTTGAAGCAGAAGTCGAACATTCACCATCGCCGAACCCTGCTGCTGTCCGTGATCTGCATCTGCTCGGCGGTCCTCCTGACTGGATTCGGGGGTGGATTCGCATTCTGGAGATCATCGGTCGCACCATTCACATGGATCGGTGCTACTGGTGATGGCTTGTGGAGCACGGCTGGCAACTGGCACGGAGGGATCGTCCCCACGGCAACGGATCGGGCGATCTTTGGATCGAATTGCGGAGTGAACTGTGCGGTCACCATCGACGCCGACGCTAGTGTTTCTGGAGTTCTTCTGCAACCCGCGTATACCGGGACCATCACTCAGGCTGCGGGACGAACGATTACAATCGGTGCTTCTGGCTGGGCACACGGCGGAGGCACATTTGTCGCGGACAACAGCGCCATCACGATTTCCGGTCCGTTGACCGTGACCGGTGGAACGTTCACCGGCAGCAGCGGGACGGTCTTCCGGGACCTGAAGAACCGCGGACTCGATCCGTCGGCGATGCAACTTGGCATCATGGACGGCCTCCCAGGTCTCGACCGTGTGTTTGTCGAGGAGTTTCCGAGTGCGAAGGTCCAGCGTTGCCAGGTGCACGTCGCCCGCAATGTCCTGTGCAAAGTGCCGAAGGTGGCAAAGCAAGCCGATACGGGCATCGGCACCGTTTCAGATTTGGCATTTGGACCTTACGGTGATTCGTCTCATCGATGGTTCACGCGTGTTCGTTCAAGCCGTAATCGACAACTTTTCACGTTACGTTCTTGCGGCGCGCACAACAGCGACGTATGGCGGCTCCTCGACCAAGACGTTACTTCTGGAGGCTATTGGCAAAGCGACAGCCATGGGATGCAGTCTCACACCAACCGTCATGGTCGACAGCGGATCGGAAAACCTCAACGGCGAGACCGATGGCCTGGTCGATACCGGTATCATCAAGCGGGTTGTCGCCCAAATTGTCGCGTCCCAGGTAACCGGCTCCACTTCATTCCCAGGTAATCAGCTCCACCACCTTTGAATCCGCGTTAATGCTTCTTTGTTCCGTCGCCGTCAACATCAAGAGTTTTGATTCTGCCTTTGAGGCGATAACTTTCACCGGCAAACGGTAGAATTTCAGCACGATCAAACAAGCGATCGATTGCCGCGGAAGCAAGGACCGGGTCGGGGAAAACTTGTCCCCATTCGCAAACATCACGGTTGCTCGTCAGGATCATGGCCGAGGTGTGCTTGCGCCGGTCGAGCAAGTCGAAGACCTCTTCGGCCATTTCTCGACTCATCGAGACGACTCCCCAGTCGTCGAAGATCCAAAGCGAGGCAGACAGTATCTTCGCGTAGAGCCGGTCCAGAGTACCCCGGCTTTTGGCGAGCATCAGTCTCTGGCCAAGGCGTTTGACACTTGTGCAATAGACTTTGTGCCCAGCCGTCGCAGCGCGGATGCCGATTGCCAGTGCAAGATGGGTTTTGCCTGTTCCCGGTTTCCCGAGAAACAGGGCAATCCGCCGTTCTTTGACGAAGTCCAGTTCTGCCAGTCTTTTGATTCGAGCGACGTCGATGTCAGGGTTGAACTCCCAGTCGAATTGCTCCAGCGAGGTGACTTCAGGAAACTCCGCATCCTTGATTCGCTTCTGGAGTGCCTTTTCCCGGCGTGAATCCCATTCACGCGCCAGCAGATCGTCCAGCCAGTCGAGTGGGACACTCCGCTTTTGTCGCGCCAGCACTGATTCGAGCTCACCGGCGGCGGTGAAGAGGCGAAGATTTACGAAATGTTCCTTAACGGTTTCCAGACTCACGGTTTCCTCCTAATGTTTAGTGGCTTGAGCCACGATGGCCCCATATTCCTGGATATCGCGGGTGTATCGATGAACGCGTTCACGCACCCCGCCGTCGTCGAGATGTAGAGGAATCTCCCGGTCGATCGCGGGAGCCTTTCCGATGTTTGGCACCAGATCCAGCAATGTTCTCACGGTGCGCAAGCTCGCACTGCCCATCTCCAAAGCCTTGCGACAAGCTTCGTCGATGGCCCTTGCCGGATAAGTTTTGTCGAGACTCAGAAGGCCCCACACCTTCCTGAAATCAATCACTCCGAGACCGTTGCCGATGATGCGCACGACGAGTTCGTCGACATGTGGACCAATCGTCTGGGCCCTGGCGCGATAGACCGAAGTGTCGTTCATGGCGCGCTCCCACGGCTTCAGATGCTCCTTCTTGGTGACCTTCGACACCAGGGGATCGTGACAGCGTTCGTGGGTCTCGACGAGGACACTGGAATGGTAGAGCCAAACGAGGTTGTGGTTGGCGATGACGGCGAGTGTCTCGCCGATGAGATGCTCTGCGAGTGAATAGTATTTGCCGCGAAAGCGGATGTGGCCGTCCTTGCGGACCGTGCCCTCGTGGAATTCTTCCCGCTGCCATGGAGTTTTGGGCATGGGTTTGAGCGCCTGCATCTCGGTTGCAAGCAGTCGGTCAGTGGGGCGATCACCGGTGGTCCCGTGTCGGCGGTCATTGGCAAGCGTCAGCTGCTTGTTGATGAATGATTGCGCGGATTCGATGGCGAGCCAGTTGCCGGAATAGGCTTCAAACAAACGACGGACGAACGGCATCGGGCGTTCGACCTTGCCCTTTTTTTGCGGATCGGCCGGTGGCAGACATTCGATCTTCAAATCGTAGTAGGCGGCAAAACGCTCATAGACTGGGTTCAACAACGGATCGTGGCGACAGGCCTTCAGCGCGAAGATTTTGGGATTGTCGGAGGTAACCTTGAACGGGACTCCGCCGATTTCCTGGAACATACTCTCAAGTAAAGTCAGCGTCGTTTCCAGGTCCTGGCTCAGCGTGAGTCGCACCATCCGGTAGCGGCTGTAGCCCAACACTCCAACGAAAGCCCAGAGGGTCCGCTTCCTGCCGGTAGTCGGACAAACCACAGTTGCGATCTTGCCCCAGTCGACGAGCAAGGCCTCTCCGGGTCGATGGACAATCTCCGGAACCACACGAGAGACGCGATTGGCCCCCGAGTACAGCCGATGCCGCCGCAGGAATCGGTAGAACGACGAGCGGCTGACCTTGACCGGCAGTTCCTCGAAAATCGTGACGGCATGCCAGTTTGCCGTCAGCCGACCCTTGATCCAGTCGAGATGACTTGAAAGGAGATTATCGACTTCGGATCCGACACTGCGCCCAACGGCACTTTCGGGGAAAAGTTGCTCTGGGTAGGGCGGCAGTGGCGTCGTTCCATTGAGGTAGCCCTTCGTTTCGGCGGCCTCACGAACCTTGCGGATCTTCGCCTTGCCGACGTGGAGTGTCCGAGCAATCTCGTTGACTCCCTGCCCAGCAATTAAGCATTCGACAATCTTTCGCGCCACGAGCCCCTTCCTTACCTGCTTTGACAGCCGCATCCTGATTCCTCCGCAATTGGGTTTGGAATCAGGATAGTTTCAGGTGGAGCTGTTCGGGTGGGAATGACCCCAGGCCAACTGGAGTCGGACCCTGGGAATAACTCGCCCGAAAGTGGGTCTCACTTGCTGGGAATGAGTCTCGGTGAGGTGGATCCAGAAGGGTGGGAATAACCCCACCTCAACTGGATCTCATTCGGTGGGACGCAACACCCAGTCGCACATGCCGCGCGCCTGCTCGGAATGACTGAACGCGCGGTGCTCTATCGCATCGAGAGCAAACGGCTCCGTGGGATGAAGCGCGCCGGCGTCGAGCCTCGTGAGCAGATCGGCAAATGACCACCTTCGATTCGATCATCGCACCAGCAAACCTGATTGAAGGCTTTCGTCGAGCTGCGCGCAAATGCCGTCGCTCCGCAGACAGAGCTGAGTTTGTGATGAACCTGCCCGCGGCGATCACGGCACTCCGTCGTGATCTCGCAAGCGACGCGTACGCATGGGGACCATATCAGCGCAAGATCGTCGAGGACCCCAAGCGGCGCGAAATCTGGCGGGCACCATTCAGGGACCGCGTCGTCCATCAGGCGATCTTTGCGATACTTGATCCAGTGTTCGACCGCCAGATGATCGACGAGACTTACGCCTCCTCTCCCTTTGCGGTCGCGGGCGTGAGAGACGGGGGAATCGGGAGGCAGCCTTCAGTGAGCGAGTCGCCCATCATCCTCCGGCACAGGCAGCGTTCCTGGGCGCGGGTCGATTCGGCGGCAGCACCAGATGCTCAGGGTCCACGGACTTTGAGCGAGAGACCATCTGTTTGCGTGCCTCCCCTCAGGGTTCGCCGTCACAGGAGAACCTTGAGGATGACTTCGCGGCGCAAGCGCATGCGGCTGAGTCCGCACCCGCTTGCAGTCCACATTGAGCGAGGCACCAAAGCGTCGGGCTGGTCGTCGTCGTCCGTGTCCAACAATTCAACGAATGCGTGGAGAGTCAATATGAACAACGGCAACACGAACAACAACAACAACAAGACCAATACCAACAACGCGACTTGCGTGAGGTAGTGGTCGCCCGTTCCCCGGAAAACAGAGGACCGCTGGATCGACTCAGCTCCCCCGAATTTTTTGGCGATAAGGGAATGATGCAGAGAGGGGTACCACCAGATTTACTGGAGCGGTTATTTCGAGCTTGGCGGAGCTGTGTCGCCGGCAAACCGCAGATCAAGAGGTCTGTAAACGAACGTCAGAGACAGGAAACTAATGCGAAGTTACCATTCGACGACGCTCCCTCGGCCAGGGTCTTTTTTCAAATTCATGCCCGGCCCGCGAAACGGGGGTCGGGTATCTCCGTCGCCCAAAGACTGACTCCCTGTTGATTCTCATCGTCTCCACACCAACGTGCGCAACTCGCCGCCAAGGCGCTGCGCATGCCAGGTCAAGAAATAAAATCCAACAGCAAACACGATCTTCGTGCCCGCTTTGATGCTGCCGACGAGACTGCCGCTAATCTTCGATTGACCCGAGCGACGCGGCAGATAGTGAATGTCCATTTCCCCAATACGAAGTCGGCTGAGGGCAGCCTTCATCTGCATTTCGACATTCCACCCCCAAGTCTTGTCTCGCATCCGCAGTTCGTTAAACGTCGCCAAGCGCATCGCTCTGAGGGGCCCCATGTCCTTGTAGTGGATCCCCGTCAAAGCCCCGATCAGGAGCACCTGCAACCAATTGCCAAACTTCGCATGGGGCGGCATCGCTCCACGCTCCATCGAAGTCCTCTGGCCAATGACAAGGTCCAGGCGCCGTTCACGCAGCGGCTCCACAACGGTCGGAATGTATTTGACCGGGGAAGTACCATCAGCATCAAAGACTACGACGTAGCGGGTCCCGGAGCTCGGTTCAGCTGTGTTTGTTGAATTCAAATAGTCAAGGCCTGCGGATACCGCACGACCATAGCCTCGCTTCGGACACGGCACGACCTCAGCGCCATGATTTCGCGCCACTGCTGCGCTGCTATCGGTGCTGCCGTTGTCCACCACGACGACGCGGTAGTCTGGAACAAGCTTCGGCAGCAAGTAATCAAGGTTGGCTGCTTCATTGAGCGCGGGCATAATCAATGCGACGTCTTTTTGTGTATTCTGAGTATCGAGATTCATATTTTGATACCTTGATGGAAGCTGATGCACCGGTCACGCTACTGATAATCCGGTCCTTGAAATCAAGACGGAGTTCTCCTCGCTCGGCGTTCTCATGTACCGGACAAGTCCAATTCGCACGCCTCACTTCGTCGGGCCTTGTCCCGATGCCACTGACCGGATTAGTGGTTGGTCACCCCGGATATCTGCAAAGGAGGATACCGCACGCCAAGACTCCGCGCATCATGGTCTTTTCACACTATTTGTCCATGCCTGGAATGCAGAAGGGTTTGCGAATCTCTGCGTGCTGAGGTCATCTGGCGGTGCAAGGCTTCGAGAAGCAAACTCGGCGAACGACTTGGAACTTGTTGGGCACACCCCGGGATCGGGGAGTCAGACCGCAGAGGTCTGCGGCTTCGCATTAACGGGTCCGTCGGCCACCAAGGTAAATGGTAACCTCGAACTTGGTTCCTTTCCCTCGCTCGGACGAGATCGTTGGACCCGTACCATTCAAACTCTCAACTGCGCCCACGACTGCATCCAACCCAACTCCTCGTCCGCTGACTTCAGTGACCGCGCCAGCTGTGGAGAATCCTGGAGCCAAAATCAGGCGTTGCTTGTCAGACGCAGACATCTGCCTTGCGCGTTCAGCGTCGATCAGCCCCCGCTCGATTGCACACTGCGCAACCTTGTCCGGATCAATACCCCTACCATCATCCTGAAAACCGAATGTCAATGAGCCATCTGCATTCGCCGACGCCCACACATGGAGCTGACCTTTCGTGGGTTTGCCCGCCGCGACTCGAACATCCTCCGAATCAATGCCATGGTCCAGGGCGTTGTTCAATATGTGCAGCGCAATCTCGCCAAACACGGATAAATCATCGCTGTCGATACTGACGTCCTTCCAATCAAAGTGCAGATCGACGCTTTTGCCGACTGTCCTGGCGGTCTGCTCGACCCGGCTGCGCAAGACTGGCTCGTAGTCCCGAAGGGGAGTCTTGGTCGGACACAGACGCACTAACTGTCGGGCGACTTCGGCAATCGTCGTCTGCAATCGCTCGTCCGCGCTGGCGGCGCAACGGCCAAGGGTCGCCAGCACATCGCTGGCGATGAACTCGGCGTAGGTTCGGACTCGTTGCTTCAGCTCCGGTGCGTTGCTGCTCCCTTTACCGGTGACAGCCCGATACAGCTCAACCAGTTCCTTCAATTCGCCGGTTACCGGCGCAATCTCACTTAGAATCCCCTCCTTGCCGGCCGCGTTTTCATCACCTGGAAGAGCCTTCAATCGGTCCTCTGTGTCATGAACCATCTCTTTCAGATAAGAAAACTCCGCAGTCCGAGCCAAGCCCTTGATGCCATGTAAAGTCTTGCAGAAGGACTGGATGGGTGCCATCTGCGAAAGATAATGCTCAAGGCGATGCCTATAGTCATCAAGCTCGGCAATGGTCGCATCGAGTAGCACCTGATTGCACCGCTGGATCTCAACAATTCGCTGCAACGAACGATTTTCTTGATCTTTCAATTTGTTTCGCTCAGCGCGCGCCATAACCACGGACGTTCTGTCATCCAGGACGAGCAGAATTCTGTCCACGATTCCTTCCTGGACTACGGGATGGTAGGACAGACCAATCCAGCGGTAACCCAGATCATCATTGTTGCTGCAGGGAATACGGACTTCAGAAGGAAAAAACACCTTTGAGGAGTCGAACCAGAAGGCGTCCACGCCGAGGGAAGCCTTGATTTGAGCGATCCCGTCTCGCATTTTGGCTGTAACATGATCGCCGCACCGATCAAAGAGGATCGCGTTCAAAGAGCGCCCCGCAATCTCGTTCAGCTCCAGCAGATGCTCAACATAGGAACTATAGGGACCGACCACGCAGGCAGCCCGGTCGATCGTAAAGATGCCAAGCGGGATACAGGAAAAAATCTGTGAAAGCTGCTTCTCAAAGCGTTTGACCTCAGATATATCCTGGCCAATCACCTGATAGAGAGCCTCGAAATCTCCTTTAAGATCACCCATCGGACGAATCGTCCAAAGGTACTCCACGCAGACCTTATCCCCAGTTTCGATGGATAGCTCAAACTCCACTGCTTGATCGCGCCCCGCGTCTGGTTTCAGGTGGCGCTTTTTCTCGACAAAAATGCTCCAGGATTCCTTGCGAAAGATCTCGGACATGTTGCGACCGGCGAGATCCTCGACATCGGTCCCAAACCAGCGAGCTATGCTACGATTCGCCTTTAAGATGTCGCCCCGCTCGTTGACAACGGCGTAGGCCGTCGACAGATGATCGATCGTTTGCTCGACATAGCATTTGGAGCGCTCGAGCTCGGACATGATATCGTGGCTGGCATGCAAACTCTGCGTTGCGACCAAAATCTGCAGCAGGTTTGTGTCGACCTTCTCGGCAGCGTCACTCATAAGAACTCCAGCTCCCCTTCATTTTCTCTCTTGCGAGCAATGGGTTGAATGTCCTTAAGAACCGTCCAGTCAACAATCTGAATTTCCGACGAACAGGTCACCTTAAACGATGGTGCCGCCAGCACCCATACATCCCGATACTTGAGCGCGTTCGCCCGAAGTGCTCGATCCATAAACAGAACCTCGTCAAAGCCGCGTGCGAGCAGCGGTAAACTCAAGCCACTTCTGTCGTTCTCGACTCCCAAGCATTGCTTGATGGCGCCCCCAGCAAGGTTGCAGAATTCTTTGAGCCGATCAAAAATCATCCGCCGCTCTATTTTGCTACGCTCAATTTTAGATCCAACAGCCAAGAGCTCACGGCCATTCTCAGTATTAAAATGCACCTTAAAGCAAATCTTTACCTTTCGCCCCGAGATCATAACCAGTGTCAGCCAATGTCCGAGAATTGAGGATCTCCGGTTCAAATGATCCACAGCGACAATATCCTCAACGCCACTTTGATCCTGCATTTTGAAAAGGGCGGCCTGTCGAATCATTCCCTGGAATTCTTGAATCTTCACCTCGTGTTGCTTCGCAACGTCCCCTCTGCCAATGACGAACGTCCCAACAACTTTTGCAATCGGTAAACCCATCGTTTCGCCTCCATGGGAAATCCATCACGCTTGCTATCGACATCGAAGCACCAACCTTTAGGTACGCGCAAATTATGGGTCGAATGATGATCATGTATGCGTGGAGAAGCCGCGATCGCCGCTGCAGATTCTCATTGTTCGTGGGCTATTGCCAAAGTCCCAGACAGGCAGGATGACACGGGTGTTCGGCACTTGAGATTGCACGCAAAGCTGAGTGACCCGTTCAAGAAACTCCGAACGTCTTGTACCACTCAGCTGTAAGGATCAGCCCTTCCTTCAGCCCCACGCGTGGGACATACCCAAGCTGCTGCCTGGCCTTCTCTATAGACGCGAGTGAGTGGCGGATGTCGCCGGACCGAAACTCCGCATAGATCGGCTTCAAGTGCACGGGTGCGCCCTTGGTTTTTTCTACGGCGGCGACAATCTGTTCGAAAAGATTGTTCAAGGACGTGCGCTCGCCGAAAGCAACATTGTAAACCGCAATTGACTTGGGAATACTTTCCGCAAGCGCAGCGAGCATGTTGGCCTGTACGACATTCTCGACGTACGTGAAGTCCCTCGAGGTCTCGCCGTCTCCGTAGATCGTAGGTGGGTTACCGGACCAAGCGGCCGCAATCCACTTTGGAATGACGGCTGCGTAGGGGCCGTCCGGATCCTGGCGCGGCCCAAAGACGTTGAAGTAGCGCAGGCCGACCGTGGAGATGCCATAGGCCGACGTGAATACTTCGGCAAACAGTTCGTTGACATACTTGGTAACCGCGTAGGGAGATAATGGCCTGCCGATGCGCTCCTCGACTTTTGGCAATTCCACGTGATCGCCATAGGTGCTTCCGGAAGCTGCGTATACGAAGCGTCTCACACCGGCTTGTCGCGAGGCTTCCAACACGTTCAGAAAACCGCCGATATTTACAGCACTGGATGTCAAAGGATCCTTCAGCGAGCGAGGCACCGAACCCAAAGCGGCCTGGTGCAGAACAATCTCAACATTCTTGAGGAGAGGTTCCAGGGTCGCCAGATCGCGAATATCGCAACGTTGAAAACGAAAATTCCTCCACGACTCGGCACCAACAATATCTCTGACCAGTTCGAGGTTCTTGGCCTTCCCAGTCGAAAAGTCATCCACGCCGACGACTTGCTGGCCGTTCTTGAGAAGGAATTCCGCCAAATGCGAGCCGATGAAGCCAGCCACGCCGGTAACCATCCATCGCCTACTACCCAGCAAATCTTTGCCAAGTTCGCCAATCGTCATGACGGTCTCTCCATCCGGATTCAATATGCGGACGTCGTCCAGTTGATGGATCAGTCGACGCCCATAACTGCATAGGTCGGCACGAAACGTTCAGTGTCCTACGATCCAGTCGCTCGATCTACCGCAATCTTAACTGGGCCCTTGGTGTGGACCTATTCCGCGCCGAGCAGCTGATCTCTTTGAAAGTCACACATCCCATGCGACTATCTCGAATGAGTTCACGGATGAGCCAAGAATCGAAAGCTTGGGACAGAGCATTGCAAAGTACGCGCCGATTTACCTCGAGAACGCGACGGCTGGTACCAGGAAATCGCTTCCGCTTAGTCTTGGCAGCCACAAGAGTTCGCCTGGATGGCAGAACCAAGCTGAGTCTGCCCATCCGCAATTTGTGAAACATCTCCTCTACTATTTCATAAGCTTACAGATGGAAGACAGGTTTTTTTCGAGTACTTGCCTAACGTTTGCCAGAATGTCGCCGATCTTCGAACCGTGACTTGCGGGAAGTAGCTTGGCGCACTGTGCAGCTAAAGTGACGCGCGCCTTGACCGATCGCAGACCCTTTGCCGGAGACCGACACCCCATGTTTGGATCACTAAAGACGAAGCTCATGCTCTTGGTTAGTGCCCTGCTCTTCTTGGCCATCTGCGTCGTCGGAGCATTCATCTATTTCGACAACCTGAAGCGGATCGAAACAAGCCTTGGTGAGCGTGCCGTCGGTATCGCAAGGACGGCCGCCACGGCCATTAACGGTGACGATCATCATGCCATCTCGATGAATATCGGTGGGGCCGGAGAGATGGCCGAGCTCGAAACGATGCGTAAGAAGCTCCGCGAAATCAAAGCGACGAACAATCTGCAAACCGATGTTTACACCTACGTGAAGGCTTGGTGGGTCGAGAATTCGACCGACATCGTGTTCGTAGCCTCAAGCAACACGAATCCGTTCGAAATCAAGGGTCAAAAAATGGAAGCCTACATGAATAAGGCCCTTACGGAATCCCAAAGTGGATTCACGGCAATATTCACCACGATCAACGGCGAATGGATCACAGGTTATGCCCCAATCAAGACAAAAGACGGCGAAGTCTCCGGTGTCGTAGAAGTTGCATTGGAGACCTCACGCGAAGTGGCGGCGGCGAAGAAGGCCTTCTTCGTGAGCGTGGCCATCGCTGCCGGTATCGCGCTCCTTACTGGGACCATCCTCACCTTTTTCGTCTCGGTAGGCATCGCGCGTCCGATCGTTTCCTTGACAGACACCACGAAATCGATGGCGGATGGCAACCTGAAAGCTCGCGCCACCGTCAATGGACGCGACGAAGTCGCCAAGCTCGGCAATTACTTCAACAACATGGCAGAAAACCTCGAGAGATCGTACAAGGAACTCGAAAACTACAGCAAGAACCTCGAAAAGATGGTGGAAGAGCGCACGGCAGAAGTGGTCGCTGGCAAGAAGAAAATCCAGAAGATCTTGAACCACATCGAACAAGGTATCCTCACATTCGATCAGTCCTTGACCATTGATACGGAATTCTCTGCATTCCTGGCTCGATTCTACGGCGTCGAACCCAACGCCATCGCTGGGAAGAACGTTGTGGACTTCATCTTGCCCGGGACTTCGCTCTCCGCTGACGAGCTTAATCAAGCCAACGAAACCCTCAAGTCGGTGGTCGGCGAAAACTCCATCGCGTGGGACTTCAACAGCGAACATCTGCCTTCCGAAGCTGCGATCCTCATCGGCAACCAAAGGAAGATCATCGCCCTTGAATGGACCCCGATGGTCAACGATCAGGACACGACCGAGCGCCTGATGTTGGCTATGCGGGACCTGACAACGCAGCGCGAGTTGGAAGCTAAAATGGCTGCTCAAAAGGCTGCCAATGAAAAGCTGATGACCATGATTTCAGAAATCGTGGCACAGAAGCGATCTTCGATCGGCAAGTACTTGGACGACGCAAAGAGTCGAGTCACCGCCGTCGAGTCCGAGCTTGCAGGTTCGTATAATGCCGCCACCATGTTCCGCGAGCTCCATACGATCAAGGGCGGTGCGCGCCTGATCAAAGCAAAATCTCTAATGAATGTCGCGCACCTCGCCGAAGAGCCTTGCCAGGACCTGCTGAAAGGAGAAAACGTCAATAAGAATGAGTTCACTGCAAGCATCGTTGACCTGAAGCGGGAGTTGGATGAATACCGACACGTCTTTCATAACGTCCTCGGGGGCGGAGGCGACAGTGCCGCCGCGTCGGACAATGAATCGTTGACCAGCATGGTCGGTGCGCAGGTTGCGACTCTCAAGAAAGCCATTGAGCATAATGGCTGCTTCTTCAGCTCGATCAAGTGCCACGACGGAGTGACCAGTTGGAAGAAAGACGTTGTCGCAGATCTTGGCAACATCATCATGCATGGTCTGAACAACAGCGTCGATCACGGCTATCTGCGCCCCAAATCGAGAGGCAAGCCTGTGACTGCAGTCGACCTCGAAGTCGAAGCTCGACTCGAAGGGGACCAAGTGACCGTTGAAATTCGCGACCTTGGCGATGGCTTCAATCTCGAAAAGATCAAAGATCTGGCCAAACAGAAAGGCCTAACCTTCACGGACAATGAGAACGGCATTCTCGACGTTCTGTTTGCCGATGGCCTTTCAACGGCGGAGTCCGTATCGGAATCGAGTGGACGGGGTGTTGGTTTGGCTGCTGTCAAAGCCATGGCGGCCAAGCTTGGCGGGACTGTCAAACTGCGGCGCAACCAGCCGCGTGGGGCTACGTTGCAGCTCAGCTTTCCGGTCGGGATGGTTGCGGAAACAACGACAAGAGATGCGACGCTGCGGCCTCTGGCCAGCTAAATTGGTAAGGAAAAAGGAGTGCCATCATGGCAAAGATCTTAATCGTCGATGATTCTGAAATGTTCCGGATTGAGCTCCGCGCTGCTCTGGAAGGTGGCGGGCATACAATTATCGAGGGCAAAGACGGCGTCGACGGTCTGCACGTTGCCAAACAGCACAACGATGTCGACATCGTCATCACCGACTTCAACATGCCTGAGATGAACGGTCTGCAAATGGTCACCATGATCAAAGAACTGCCGGTCTATAAGAGTGCACCAATCTTCATTCTGACCACCGAGACATCTCCGGAACTCAAGCAACATGCAAACAAGGCTGGGGTTATGGCCTGGATCATCAAGCCATTTGTCGCCGACAAGCTGCTGATGGGTATTGAAAAAGTTCTGAAAATGAAGAAGGCAAGCTAAGACCACCAAGAAGGTTGGGTGTCACCATGATGACAGACGAAAACAGTGACCGATTCCGCATGTACGGCAGAGACAGCATCATTGAGTTCCATGGAGCCATCAGTGATGCCACGGATTTCTCGCAGCTGCGCGAGTTCGTCAAAGAAGATAACGTCATCAATCTCGGAGGAGTGACAACCGCCAGCTGGCTTGGGATGCTAAGCATGGATCGGTCCCTACGAGACTTCAACAAGAAATTCAAACTGATAAATATTCCAGGCAATGTGTACCGATACTTTCGCATCTTGCCAGACGTCACCTCCTACTACGAGATTGATAGCCTGCGTCTGCCTAAGTTCGACGGCTCAAACTTTATGACAAGCGACGGCGACTTCCATGTCACAGCGATGGAGCTCGGAGGTCGGATCAAGGGCAGCAAGACAAGCCTGCTACCTCTTGAATCCAACACGTACGTCGATGGTTTCGGCACCAGGTGGTCTCCAGCTTTATTTGATCTGGCCAAGATGAATCCTCAGTTCGCCAATCCTTGGTTTAAGGATAATTCTGGAGAAGGTTATTTCTGGCTTAATCTACTGGAGTACTGGGAGACGACAATCGGCCTCAGCATGGACTTGGTCACCTCCCAGAGGATTGGTCTGTACGGAATGCTCAGGCGCATGACCGCGATGGTCAAAACCGCTGAAACTGGGTTCTCTGCGGTTGGCAAGGTCAGCGACCGGATCTCCGTGCGGTTGGCAGAGATCACGTCATGGCTTATGGACGAGTGCAGAAAGCTTGAAGGTCAGATCACGGAGGCACTGCGCAAGTGCGAGAAGCATCGACGCAAGGCTCAGATGCTGGCCGATCACTCGACCAACGACGCGACCAGACAGGAGCTCTATGGGTATCTTCGAGATGCCGCGATTGCGATCGAATGGGTGTCGATGTTCTTGAACAACATCGAGTCCATAAGCTTCCAGGCTGGCGAGAAGATTCTTGGTCTGGGTATCGTTCGCACTTTCAAGGAGGTGCTCTTGAAAATTGACGGCCTCAATCTCGAGCAGGAGACAGTCGACAAGATTCGCGAAGGATTTAGTATCCTCGACCCTTTCAGCAGTGGAACTTGGGCTGTAACCAAGCAAGACATCCTCAACGAGCTGGTCGTCATGGAGAAGGACCTTGGTCACTGTGTCGTGCTCTTCCAAGGCTTTGATCTCCTTCGCCAAGTCCTCGAGCATCGGGTGGAAGAAGCGACGATCTTGAAGAGCCACCTCCTCGGCCTCGCCAATGACACAAACTCGTGGCTTGAAGTTCAAGAGAAGATCTTTGGCCAGATCATCAAGACATTGGTGACCGATCAGGAAAAGTATGCTTTCGCATTCTTTCTCCCTGAGGGCTACGAAAGCTACAAGAACAACGAAAGCAAGGTGCCTGGCGAAGTTCTCTTGTTCTAGCCACGATGTTTCATGAAGTATTGGGGGCCGGCAGCCGGCCAAAGTCGCAGGATTGCAGTTCCAACGCGAACTCCCCGAAAAACAGTGGACCAATCGTAAACTGGTTTCTTTGCGCTCCGTACTCAGCGCGTAACGGGACGGGTCCCGTTATTGATCGTCACATAAGTAAAGAGACAAGGCGCCGAGGAGCTCTCGGCGAGACAGTACTCGTGCGCCCCGCTCACCGGTTCGCGGGGACCCCTGGCAAGGAGGGGGCGACCGATGGCAACGCAGTCTCTTCACTTATGTGATGATCATTGGCACAGAATAGTAGGATGCGACCGACCGAAGATCTCTCATCGTTCGATGCGCGGACAATGCTGGGGCGAAAGCCACTATGGATAAATGCGATCTTAGCGAGTGCGAGTCTGAAAGTGCCGGAAGCCTAACGTGAACGCGAAGCCAGCCCAAAGCACCCACAACCCGATTCGTAGCCAGAAGACATCCTGCAACTCGATCCAATATGGATAGCCAGTAAGAGAAGCTACTGTGGGCAAGAGCATCACGGGCACCAGAAGTCGCCAATATCGCTCCACGGCCTTGCCGCTGTAGATCGCCACCATCGGCCAAAGCAGCCAACAATACCAGGGATTGACAACGGGCTGACATACCAGCCAGATCGAGACCACCACCGCTCCCAGTAGCGCTCCACTTGCGTGTCGCTGCAGCAAGATCGCCGTCGCGACGAAGAAACCATCTGCAACCGCCGGCACCCACGTCATCGCTGCCTGTAAGCTCGAGGTTCTCGTCTCGGCCATTCCAGCTCCGCGAATCCCGAGGCTCACGACATCGACGACAAATGGATTGAATAACCAGTGGGTCCGGAAGTACCGCAACATTTCCAGGTAGAAACGGCCGGTCGCAGCATTGCCGAAATACAAAACTGCTGACAGTCCAACCATCCCCATAGCGACGACTCCGGCCGCGCCGCGTTGCTTCACGGTGCAACCCGGGAGGAAAGGCACCAATACCAAAGCTTGCGGTTTGACGCTCGCGGCCAGGCCCACAAAAACTCCAGCCAAACATATCTGGCCAACGGCACTCCATGATCGACTTAGACTCACCAAACCGATCAGAACCAGGACCAATGCGAACGCGTCGACGTGATAAGAGTCAACAAATTCTTTGACCAAAACGGGATTGAGTACAAGCGCTGGCCACAGCCATCTGGGGGCCCCGTGGGCACGACAAAGCGCCCCCAACAATGCGCCCGCGATGATCGCCAAAGCCGACCAAACCAAGGCCCAACCGGGCATCCATGCAGCAAAGAGCCACCACACACCGCCAAAGAAAATTTGAGCGACCGGAGGATAGATTGAAGGAATGGTCGAATAAGACACCTTCGCGAGGAGATGGGCGGGAAAGCCACCGGCCGCTTCTGGAAGGGTCAGCAGCGGATTTCCCCCGGAAGCGACCACAAAACCATCCCACATGTAACGATAAACATCATCGTCCAGCCATGGCTCCGTACCAAGGGCTGCGAGCATGACGCCAACAACGAAAACAACCCAGACACAGCCAGGCCGTCGCAAGCATGATGTCTCGTCTTGAAGACGCCAGAGCAGGCAAGATGTCCCAACTGCGGCCAGGGCGAGATAGATGAAGACCGGCCAAAAACCAGCGGCACCTATGGCCATGCCAGCACTGTATCCAGGCAAGGAAATGAGGCCCGAAGGGGCCAGAATCGCAACGATGCCGAGCAAGTCTGCTCTGGAGGGAAGCGAGCCGGACATCACTTAGGGACGCGGGCCAGGAGCGATTGCCATAAGCCCGTCAAGCCAAACACGAAGGCGCTGCAATTCTTTTCAGCAAAGCGACACCTGTGAACGGAGAGAACGCTCATCGGAAACCTCGGAAGCCGACTTAAGTCTCGCGGTGTAGCCGGGACCTCTAATCATTCTTTTTTTTGCATTCCGCAGTTTCAGCATTGCTACCGTCACATTTCTTGGGAGCCTCGACCGGCGCCTTTGGTTTGGGCGGCGGTGGCGGTGGCAAAAAGGTACCCGACGCAAGGAGTTCTGAGGTGAGACCAAGGGCAAAGCCAATGACCGTGCCGATTTTCAGCGTATTCATCGTATATCCCCGTGTAAACTGATAATTTACGACATTCAACTATAGATGCAGTTTGCTGTCAAGGAGCCGCCGACACGGCTGTCGTGCATTCATCCAGGCTGACTCGACCGGCGAGAATGGTAGTGCTACAATCATCTGCAATCAATCTCGAAAGGGTCCGATCATGCTGCGGAATCTGCTCGCGTCGGCAATCGTCACGTGTGCTGCCACATATTCTGGGTTGGCCTCGGCCGAAGCCGGTTGGTCTCCCGAGATGAGAAATGCTGCCCAAGCATGGGACTCTTTCCTTGGCAAGTACGTCAACGCGAAGGGTGGGGTTGATTACCAGGCCATCGTCGGAGGATCTGGTTTTGACGAACTCAAACAACTTCTTGGAAGCTATGCCACCATGGACCCGACGGCTTTGAGTGATTCAGCCAAGAATGCTTTGTACATCAATTTTTATAATGCCGGCATGATTCACAATATCATCGTGTGGGCGAATGCGGAGAAGGTCGACATCAAGTCCGACAAATTCTTGAAGCAGGCGGTTAACAAGATCAAAGCTCCCGGCGGCAACATTTGGAACGGTCAATGGAAATTCAAAATCAAAGGCATCAATGTCCATCTCGACGAGATCGAACACGGGCTGATCCGCGGCTTGGCAACCGGAGAGCTGGGCAAACTCAAGGTCAAGGAACTTGATCCGCGCATTCATGCGGCGGTCAATTGTGCGGCCTATAGCTGCCCACGTACACGCGAAAAGGCTTATCGACCGGAAAACGTCGACGCAATGTTGAACGAGAATATGTTCGAATGGCTCAACATGCCAGCACAATTCGCCAAGCTCAGTGACTCCAAGATGAAATGCAACCAAATCGTTTTTTGGTATTACTCTGATTTCGATGACGTGGCGCGCCAGAAGTTGAAACTGAAGGGAGCTGGCGACTATCTGGAGAAATTCATCAAAGCTGAGACCCCAAATGCGGAATGGATGAAGTCTCACCTCAAGAACAATTTCAACGATCGCAACGTCGTGTCGCTGAAGATCTCGAGCGCATTCGAATTCTTCTATGACTGGAGAATCGCGGATGCTCGTAGCATGAAATAACGCGCTGTAATCGACGAGCGGCCGGTTGGTCGAACATCGGGCACGTCCTCACGATGGTTCGTGACAAGCGATCGGCGTTGAGTGAGCTTCCGCAGTGGCCGCGCGCAGCACCACTCAAAAGAACCTGATCGAGATCAACCCAACCGCGGCAACCCGCTTGGGTGATCGATTCATTCGCGAGACATGTTTTTCGTATACTTCCAGACCCATTATCGCTAGGGTTTCTTGAAGTCCAACCCTAACCAAGCATTGTTTTTATGATCAAGGGTTCGCCCTGGAGCGCGAAATCTCTGCCGGACGAAGGTCCGCCAATAGGATCCCGGCCATCCGCCGTAACCGATTGGGAATCTTTCCGATTGGCTCATTTTGACATCTCTGCAGTCAATCTGAATCCCGCAATGCTTGGTTGTAT
>Ga0172363_10001597_pt1 | contig 18335 bp, 18 predicted proteins | sample LakKivs2_kivu2a2_FD_114541 | JGI IMG/M metagenome (GOLD analysis project Ga0172363, IMG submission 114541) | Sediment microbial communities from Lake Kivu, Rwanda - Sediment s2_kivu2a2 | ecosystem: Environmental > Aquatic > Freshwater > Lake > Sediment | place: Rwanda: Western Province, Lake... | reverse complement strand
TCAAGTATGATCATTATGGCCTTATTAGCAAGAAGTATCCGGCCATCAGGCAGGCATCTAAGGAAGCCGATCGGAAGATTTGTTTCAAAGCGTCTGAACTCATCCTCTTTCTCGGCAGCGATTTGCTCAGTAAGTTTAAGGTCGGTCACATCAAATGTTTCTGCCAGCAAATGGGTAATTTCCCCGGAAACGGCAGGAAACGGCCTGAAAATGACCTCATAAAATCTTTTCCCCGATTGTGGTGTTGAAAAGGCTTCAACATATTTAACAGTTTCCCCTGAAAAGCATTTGTCGAGATTATGTTTTATCTTATCCCTGAAAATTTCATAACCCCAGATATCTCCAAGCGATTTCCCGATTATGGATTCCGGCATTCCCAGGTGCGCGACACAGAACGTGGCATTTACTTTTTCGTATATATAATCACGGGTGATCACGCTGATCATCGATCTTGAATTATTGAGAATATGATCAGAGACAATCTTATCCCGTTTCAGGAGTTCCAGGAAATCATCAGGTTGTGGTATCTTAGTGTTGTGATTCAATTTACGGGTTAATTATCATATCAGGGCAGATCCAGATTAAATGTTTTCTTAAACTCCTTAAGAACAGGATATTTAGACAGGAGATAATTATATTTTTGTTCATCCGTGTAAAGGAGATCATTGGTTTCAGACAGATCCACCGATGTTTCAATATCAAGTTCCGGGACCAGGAATTTCTTCTCCATGAAGCCGTAAAGTTTTTGTTTATAATCCTGGATGAAGATATCTTTCTGAGCTGCATTAGTAAGATGTATCCTGACCGTATGATCATCTTCCATTTCAGGCCGTATGGATTTTAACATGCTTACAATCCGGGGACCTTCACCCTTAAGGCCTTCGACAAATTCTTTCCAGGCTGACTGAAGTGTATCGTCATTCATTTCTATTTTCCTGACTGAAGGCTCATCTGACTGAATGTCGGTTCCCTTAGGCTGAGCCTTAGCAGGTTTTCTCTCATTATCTGATATTATATCCTTAATTGAAAAAGACCGCGACGGTTTCTCAATAACGGGGATATGCTTCTCTGGCTCTTTTCCCCTGACAGGTTTTGCCGGATCTTCAACTTGCCGGACGATTTCGGATTTTGAAGGCAGGGGTATTCCCTCTGTCGTCCTGCCAGTCTGGCTTATGTCACTCTTTTTTTTTTCTCCTCCCCTGTCTGGCTCAGATGTCAGCCTGCATATACGGATCAGGAAGAGCTCAACATGAAGCCTCGGATTCTTGCTGCTTTTATAGGAAATGTCGCAGGTGCTGCCTATATCCAGAGCCCGGAATAAAAAATCCGCAGGGCATTTCCTGCTCTGTTCCATGTATCGCTGCCTGATGGCTGGTGAAGCCTCCAGAAGTCTGATTGTCGATTCATCCTTGCTTACCAGAAGATCCCTGAGATGACTGTTCAGTCCTGAAACAAAATTATGACCGTCAAATCCTTTCTCCAGTATCTCATTGAATGTCATCAGGATAGTCGAGACATCCCCATTCAGGGCACCGTCAACGCTTTTAAAATAGTATTCGTAATCCAGGACGTTAAGGTTTTCTATAACATCCTTATATGTAATCTTTCTTCCGCAAAGGCTAACTATCTGATCGAATATGGAGAGTGCATCCCTCAGGGCCCCGTCGGCTTTCTGGGCAATTATATGCAGGGCTTCTTCATCTGCAACAACAGATTCATTCTTTGCAACATACATCAACCGGCTGACAATATCCCCTACTTTGATCCTGTTAAAATCAAATATCTGGCACCTTGAGAGTATGGTAGGTATGATTTTATGCTTTTCGGTCGTCGCGAGAATGAATATAGCATGGGGAGGCGGTTCTTCAAGCGTCTTAAGAAAGGCATTGAATGCTGAAGGCGATAGCATATGAACCTCATCGATAATATAGATACTGTATTTCCCTATCTGCGGGGGAATCCTGACCTGGTCGTTAAGGCTCCTGATATCTTCCACCTTGTTGTTCGAGGCGGCATCTAGTTCATGAATGTTAAATGACCTCAGCGTATTAAAGGATTTGCAGGATTCGCAGACATCACACGCTTCACCATTCGGCTTGAGTGTAAAACAATTGATTGTTTTTGCAAAGATTCTGGCACACGTGGTTTTTCCTACACCCCGGGGTCCGCAGAAAAGATATGCCTGCGCAAGGTATTTATTCAGAATTGCATTTTTAAGAGTATTTGTAATCGTGTCCTGTCCAACCACCATATCGAAAGTGGCGGGACGGTATTTTCGCGCTGAAACGATGAAATTCTCCATAAGTATTGATTTCCTATCCTAAAAATGTCAGACCGTAAAGATAGCAAAAAGCCATTGTTAAGCATACTTCGTCGAACAAAGTCAAATCACATAGTTAATTATTCTGTCATCATGTCCCTTTAGTGGTTAATTTTCATTAAATTATTTTTTGTTTAAATGAAAATAATTGTACTTTTGCGAGCCAAAATCATTTAAATAATAAACAAGAAACAATTATGTCTAATCAGTACGAAACCGTTTTCATTGCAACTCCCGTTTTATCTGAGAACCAGATGAAGGAAGCGGTACAAAAATTCAAGAAGATCATTACCGAAAACAAGGGTGAGATCGTTCATGAAGAGAACTGGGGCCTCAAGAAACTGGCCTACGCCATTCAGAAAAAGTCTACCGGTTTTTATTATCTTATAGAATTCAAAGGGCCTGGAAACCTGGTTGAGAAACTGGAGGTACAGTATCGCCGAGATGAGAGGATCATCCGGTTCCTTACTTTCAAAATGGAGAAATTTGCTGTAGAATATGCGGAGAAAAAGAGAAAACAAAAAGAATCAGGAAAATCAAAGGAGGAATAAGATATGGCACAGAATGAATCAGAAATCAGATATTTGACTCCCCCGACCGTTGAGGTCAAAAAGAAGAAATACTGCCGTTTCAAGAAAAACAGGATCCGCTATATCGATTACAAGGACCCTGAGTTTCTTAAGAAGTTCCTGAATGACCAGGGTAAAATTCTGCCGAGAAGGATAACAGGCACATCCCTTAAATACCAGAGGAAAGTGGCAAAAGCCGTCAAGAGAGCCCGTCATATAGCCCTGCTTCCTTACGTAACTGACCTGTTAAAATAAGGAGGAAATACTATGGAGATCATACTGTTACAGGATGTTAAAAAACTGGGGCAGAAAGACGACCTGGTAAAGGTGAAAGACGGATATGCACGCAATTTCCTTATTCCGAGAGGTTATGCCGTTGCAGCCACACCTTCGGCAAGGAAAATGCATGAGGAGAACCTCAGGCAGAGAGCTCATAAGGAGGAAAAGATCAGGTCCGAGGCAGAGAATCTGGCTGCTAAAATGTCTGACCTGAAATTAGTTGTCGGTGCAAAAACAAGTTCGTCAGGAAAAATTTTCGGATCTGTCAATACCATCCAGATATCTGAAGCTCTTAAGGAAAAAGGATTTGAAATTGACCGTAAAAGCATTTCCCTGCCCGAGGATCAGATAAAGGAAGTCGGAAAATACAAGGCAGTTATCAAACTTCACCGTGAAGTGAAGGTTGAAATCGAATTCGAGATTGTTGCTGAGTAGGATCGCGATGCATCTCGATCCTACGTTTTTTATTTCATTGCAATAGTCTCAATTTCTATCAGCGCTCCCATTGGAAGTTCCTTCACCGCAAATGCAGCCCTTGCAGGATGGTTTTCAAAATAAAACCTGGAATATACCTCGTTCATGGCTCTGAAATTCGCCATGTCGCTTAAATAGCATGTCGATTTAACTACTTCGACGAAGCTGTACCCGGCTGCCTGAAGTATCGCTTCTATATTCCTGATGACGCGTTCTGTCTGGACAGTGATATCTCCTTCGACCATTTTACCGGTTGCCGGATCCAAGGCTACCTGTCCTGAAATAAAAAGCATCCCCTTCATTTCAACTGCCTGGCTGTAAGGACCTATTGCTGCCGGTGCGTTGGTGGTCTTAATGATCTTTTTCATTTTCAATCGTTATTAGTAATTATCATGATAATCTTTTCTCCTTTCATACTTAAGATCGGACAGGACAGCAGCCTTCACTCTGATAGTGAATGTCCACATTTTCATGTAACCATTTGGGATCCAGTCAAACCGCATATCCCAGCAATGAAGGTCCCGGCTGATCCCGATCTGGGTCATAGTGATTTCTTTCCTGGTAAAGTCATATCCGGATGTATACGTTATATTTGTTTTCTTGGTGAGGGGTACGGCGCCATTCACAGAAAAAGACTGTACGATCTGCGATGTGAAAGCGGGTTTAGCATAGTTAATGCTGTAACTGACATTCATTGTCCATGGAATATCAAATTTTCCGTATCCGAAATTATCCATCTCTCCTCCGGCAGGTGGCTGGCCTACATCCCGTGGAGCTCCCGGCGTTGTTAATCCTGGTTGAACCGGAGGCTGCGAAGAAACCGGTTCTTCCTTATGGCTGAAACTTTTAACGAGCTCACTGAGGCTGAAATCAAGGCTTATGGATGCTGAATTAAGCCTCATCAGCTTATTTGTCTGGCTGTAATAGAAAGTACCAATCTGTCTTCCTTTGCTGTCGAGCCCGTAAAAAGAAAAAGTGGTGCTGCCGGAAATATTGATTTTCTCGAGAAGCGTTGTCCTGATCACCATTGATAATGGAGCCCATTTTAATGAATCTGCAAAAACATTATAGGATGTGTTAAGACCTAAATTTTCTATTAGTTTAATACGTTTGGGCTTTCCGCTTGTATCACCACGTTCAAAGACTTTTGCCTCCAGAATATTTGTAAGGCTGAAGGCAATGTTTCCGCTTTTTCTTGAAAGGGAAGGCGTTCCAAAAATATTGCCGTCGTAAATAGAATAGTCCCTCGTATGACCTGTAGTATCGATCTGGACTTGCCGGTACATTTTTGAGCTGAGTCCGCTGAATGAAGGGATATAACTGAAACTGACAGAAGGCTTCATTACATGTCTGATCGCCTGTAATCTTGATTCCGGCCCGAAAGTGAACGTACCGAATACCTGTGGACTGTAACCTGCACTTATTGAGGGATTTATTGCATGACCATAAAACCATCCCCGCAAAGTATCGTTGACAACCACGGAGACAACCTGGTCAGATTCGGGATCGCGAAAATTCGGAATCCAGTTTTTAATGATTTTCTGTGTATACAAGACACCTTTGTATGTGACCTGCGGGGAGATGGAGAAATTTTTGAAAGGTCTTATCTGGAAGCTGACGGGTGCTTCATGTGTAAAACCGGTCTTCATGTTCCTCCACATACTCCTGGTGAACATAAGATTGTCATACGTACTTATCTGGTTATCAAGTGATGCTGAGTACTGGAACTGAAGTTCCTGCCACCATTTTGTCGGTCCTGTCCGGTTGCGGCCCTTAAGGGGATAGATCCTTGAGGCGGTAAAACTTGCCCTGGGCAGATTCAGGCTGACAGTCTTATTCTTGACATTCTGGCTGTGATTCATGCTGGCAGAGAAATTAAAAGGCGTGCCTGCCCATGATTTTGAATAGCTTATGCTTGATTGCCTTTGTGTTGTAATATGCTCGTTAACACTGTAACTGTTGTTCCTGTCATAACCGCTTGAGCTCATGTTCACATTAGCAGAGAATCTTGTTCCAGGCCTGGCCCTTGCATCCTGGGTAAAAGTCCACGTAACATTGTAGTTTTTTGATTTTACATAGTCAGATAAGCCTTTGTGACCGGATATATTATTGGCATAACTGAATGAAAAAGCCCCGCTGAACTTATAAAGTTTATTATAACTGCTCCTGGCAGATGCCAGCCATGATCCGTTTGTAAACAGATTTCCCATTAAAGTGAGATCATAATAATTGCTGACAGCAAAATAATAGCCTCCATCAGTAAGGGCATATCCCCTTCCCTCTTCATAATGCTGCTTTGGAATAAGAATACCTGAGGCAGCTCTCCTGGTCTGGATCGGGAAATAACCGAAAGGAAGGTAAAGAGGAAGTGGTATCCCCAGAACCACCAGGTTACCGGGACCCGAGATTATCTTTTCCCCTGGATAGACTTTTGCTTTGGGCAGATTTATATAAAAATGTGGAGTATCTGCATCACAGGTTGAGTAAGTACTCCTGTAAATATTTGAGGTGCCATCCTCAAGCAGTTTTGTCACTGAGCTGTGAAGGAGTCCTTCACTTTGCCGGGTTATTATATTCTTAACAATTGCTTTTCCGGTCCTGAAATTATACCTGAGCGTATCAGCCTCGAATTCCTCAGAACCCGATTTGAAAGCCGGCTTCCCTGTCACCTGTCCTGTTGAATCCTCTATTCCGACAGCGAAGACTACATTTGTAGCCATATTGAACACGACTGAATCGGCTTTGATCTGGATATCGTCATAGTAGACTTCCGCGGATTTAAACAGAGTTGTCGTCCGGTTTACAAGGTCATTCCTTATATATCCTGCAGCTTTGTAAGTAACCTGCTTATCAATTGCATCAGGCGATATCTTTCTGAGTCCCGTGATCATATCTGTAACGACTGAGTCCTGTCGTGTCATAACAGAGTCGGCGATATTTGTTTCGTTCTGGGCAGAAAGGAAAAAAGACCTGACTATCACGAGTATCACTGCAAGTAACCGCTTTTGATCTGGAAAATACAACTTAAATACTATTTTTGTATAGTTTTTGTGTGACTTCATGATGTCGGCAGTAAAACTATTAAAAAAAGGCGAACTAAAGATGAACACCGGAAGTAAAAACGGCAAACTTCATACCATTAATATATATGTTCTGCATTTGATCCTGCTTCTTGCAATGCCTTGTTTTATGAATGCATCGGTCCCGGGTGTCAAAAACGACGGAAAGTGGACAGTGGTAATTGATCCCGGACACGGAGGAAAAGATTCCGGGGCACGCGGACTGATAAGTAATGAAAAAGATATCAACCTTGCAATAGCTCTTAAAACGGGAGAATATATCGGGCAGAACTGCAGGAATGCAGTTGTTATTTATACGAGGAAGGATGATTCTACTGTCGACCTGATCGAACGCCCGAGGATCGCAAACAGGAATAATGCAGACCTTTTTATTTCAATTCATGCTAATGCAACCAAGATATCAAAAAGCGTGACGGGAGCCGAGACATATATTATGGGACCTGCCCTGAACCAGGAAAACCTTGAGGTTGCAATGAAAGAAAACGAGGTAATATTACTGGAAGATGACTACTCGACGAAATACCAGGGATTTGATCCCAAATCTGAGGAGTCATATATTATATTCTCTTTAACTCAGAATATTTATCGAAAGCAGAGCCTGGATCTGGCATGGATGATACAGACTCAGTTTACTGAAAGAGTCAACAGGAAAGACCGGGGGGTCAAGCAGGCTGGATTCTGGGTTTTGTACAACACGGCAATGCCCAGTGTACTAGTTGAAACCGGATTCATCACGAATCCGGCTGAGGAGAAGTACCTAAATTCCAATACAGGTCAGGAATATCTGGCTTCGGCGATTTACAGGGCATGCAGGGATTATATGAATGAAATTGATAAAAGAAGCAACATATCTGCTGCAGCAAGGCAGGAAGATCCGCCGGCAAACAGACAGGAAACACCGGTCAGTAGAAACGCGGGACAGCTCGTTTTTATGGTACAGGTAAATGCAACTGCCACACGTACAGAAATCAAACCGGAGAATTTCAGGGGACTAACTGATGTCGTTGAAATAAGTACGGACAACAGATATAAATATGCCACCGGCAGTTTTACTGAATATTCCGAAGCTGTCAATTACAGGAAAAAAGTGGAATCAATTTATCCGGATGCCTTTGTGATAGCTGTAAAAGACAACAAAATATTACCTTTACAGCAGGCACTCGAACAGAAAAGAAAAAAATAAAACTTGTTTACGATGAAGATTTCTCATGAAGTCAAAGTTGGTTTTGTAGCCCTGATAACTATTATTGTCTTTATCTGGTTATATAATTTTCTGAAGGGAAAGGATTTTTTCAAAAACACCGCATACTACTATTCTGTCTACGACAGGATAGGCGGACTGGCAGAGTCAAGTCCTGTCGAAATAAACGGATACAAGGTTGGTGTTGTCCAGTCCATCGATTTTCTCGATGAGACAAGCGGTAGGCTGCTGGTGACATTTTCCGTCTCAAAAGATTTTAAACTCCCGGTCAATACCGTGGCCGAAATTGTTCCTGTTTCATTGATCGCAGGCATGAAGGTGCAATTCGTCTTTGGTGACGGACCCGGGACCTACTCCGAAGATGATACAATTCCAGGTAAATTGTCGGAATCACTCCTTACATCATTCGAGGAAGAATTTAAACCCCTGAAGAAAAAGGTCGACGATCTTCTTGATGTCATTGATTCGGTCATCGGTTCAGTCAATGATGTCATGGATCCTGAGTTTAAGAAAAACTTTGCCGGAACTTTAGCAAATCTGAACAGCACCACTGAGAGCGTTGATAATATCATCAGTGCTAAAGAGAAGGAACTAAGGCTGGCTGTCGAGAACATCTCAAGATTCTCCCAGATGCTTTCGGACAATTCGGGAAAGTTCAGCAAATCTGTCAGTAACCTGGAATCCATAACCGACACACTTGCATCTGCCGATCTTTATACTTCGGTCACCAGCTTAAAGAACACTCTTGAAAAAACATCTGTGTTGCTCGGGAATCTCAACGAAGGAAAAGGAACCGCAGGTCAATTAGTCACTAACGATACTCTTTACAACAATCTTTCTGCAAGCCTTGAGAGTCTTAATGAACTCCTGAAGGATATGAAAGCGAATCCGAAGAGGTATGTTCATTTCTCGCTCTTCGGAAGAAAGAATTCTTCTGCCGACTGATCAGGTATTATAAAATTCAGATTATCTTGATCTTGAAAAACAAGAAAAAACCGACGTCAAAAAAATACTCATTTAAATCCATATTTGCTGATTTTTGAGTAAGAGCCCATAATGAATTGTAAGACACTGACAAACCGGAATCCCTAATTATATTTCATTATATATCAGCTATTTACAACAATCTAAAAAAAATTATTTCATAAATTGCTGATGATTAAAAACATATGCTCTTTTTGAGAATATCAAGTAAAAAAAAATTTTTTTTTAAGTTTTTTTTTTACAAATATTGCTGCACGAATCAGCTAATTTCGTACCTTAAAACTTTATTTTATTTTAACCAACCTAATGAATAAAACACATCACGATGTCTGGAATAATTGTCTGCATATAATCAAAGATATCATTCCTGCGATCAGTTATAAGACCTGGTTTGAACCTATTATTCCTTTAAAACTGGAAAATAATGTTCTTACTATTCAGGTCCCCAGTCCTTTCTTCTACGAATACCTCGAAGAGCAGTATATCGATATTCTGAGGAAAACCCTGAGGAGGGAGATTGGCACTGACGCGAAGCTCGAATATAATGTCGTGATGGAAAACGCAAATTATTCTGACGGCAAGCCTTATACTGTCCGCTATCCTTCCAGGAACAAGGCAGATCTTAACAACAGACCTGTTCAGGTCCCTTTTGATGTTACACAACCTTCAATAAAAAATCCGTTCGTAATTCCGGGAATTAAAAAGGTTCATTTTGATCCCAAGCTCAATCCGGACTATAACTTCGGGAATTTCATCGAAGGTGAATGCAACCGCCTTGCAAGATCCGCCGGCATTGCGGTCGGAAACAATCCCGGAGGAACAGCATTCAATCCGCTTATGATCTACGGTGATTCAGGTCTTGGCAAAACTCATCTAGCTCAGGCAATCGGCATACTTGTCAAAGAAAGACATCCGGATAAGACAGTGCTCTATGTAAACGCTAATAAATTCCAGACACAGTTCGTCGAATCTGTAAGAAACAACAATAAAAATGATTTCCTCCATTTTTACCAGATGATCGACGTTCTGATCCTTGATGACGTGCACGAATTTGCAGGCAAGGAAAAAACCCAGGATACTTTCTTCCATATATTCAACCATCTTCACCAGTCAGGCAAGCAGCTGATAATGACCTGCGACAAACCTCCTGTCGATCTGCAGGGCATGGAACAAAGACTCCTTTCAAGATTCAAGTGGGGTCTCCAGGCCGATCTTCAGCGACCTGATTATGAAACACGCCTGGCTATCCTCAAGAAAAAAGCCTATAATGACGGAATTGAACTTGCTGATGAAATATTCGAATTCCTTGCTGTAAATATCTCAAACAATATCAGGGAACTCGAAGCAGTTCTTATCTCTCTCTATGCACAGTCGACACTAAACAGAAAAGAGATAACCCTCGATCTTGCAAGGCTGATGGTCGAGAAGCTGATAAGCACCGCCAGAAAAGAGATAACTATCGATTATATCCAGAAAATCGTCTGCGACTATTATAAAATACCTATCGATCTTATCCAGGGCAAGACAAGAAAGAGGGAAATAGTCCAGGCCAGGCAGGTATCGATGTACTTTTCAAAAAGCCTTACCAAAGCTTCTCTTGCAAGCATAGGTTCGCATATAGGAGGAAAAGACCATGCAACGGTGCTTCATGCCTGCAAGACTGTCAATAACCTTATTGATACGGATAAACATTTCAGGAACCAGATTAACGAAATTGAAAAGAAACTAAAAGTATAATCGATGGATACAGGAGTATTTTATGATAAATTTTATGAAAAATACGGGAACAGGAATATCAAGCCTGTTCTTTTTTTCTCACCGGGAAGGGTTAACCTTATCGGTGAACATACCGATTATAACGGAGGTTATGTTTTTCCATGTGCTTTAAACTACGGGACATACCTGCTGGTCAGAAAAACAGGCGGAACAACTCTCAGGTTCAGCACCCTGAATTTCAAGGGTGACGAGGAAACGGAAATTAAGGATCTATTTGTAAACACCGGCAAGAAATGGATCAACTATCCGCTCGGTGTCATAAACGAATTTATTAAGAAAGGCTTCAGGCCGGAAGGAATGGAACTGCTCTATTACGGGGATGTTCCGAACGGTGCAGGACTCTCCTCTTCAGCCTCGATCGAAATGGCTACTGCTATCGCGCTTAATGATTTATTCAAGGCAGGGTTTTCCACGATTGAAATGGTTAAAATGAGCCAGAAAGCTGAAAATGAATTTGTGGGAATGAATTGCGGAATCATGGATCAGTTTGCCGTAGGTTTCGGGAAAAAAGATCATGCCATCTTCCTTAACTGTGATAATCTCTCTCATGAAAATGTCCCGCTCATCCTGGGCGACTGCTCTCTTATAATTGCCAATACCAATAAGCGAAGGGGGCTGACTGACTCAAAGTACAATGAACGTCGTGCCGAATGCGACAGGGCGGTTGAACTTCTCCAGGCATACAAACCCTTAAGAAATCTCAGTGAATTGAATGCCGGTGAGATACCCCTGCTTGATAAATATATCGGGGATACTGTCGTAAGAAGAAGGGCAAGGCATGTGATAAGCGAGAACAGCCGGGTACTGGAAGCTGTAAAAGTCCTAAAGGAGAATAACCTGAACCGTTTCGGAGAACTGATGAACCAGTCACACGATTCCCTTAAAGACGACTATGAAGTAACAGGTCATGAACTTGATACCCTGGTTTACGAAGGTAGAAAACTTCAGGGGGTTATAGGTACCAGAATGACAGGTGCCGGATTCGGCGGCTGTACAGTAAGCATCGTAAAAACCAGTGAATCATCAAAATTCATGAAAGACCTGGCTGAAGCATATACCAGGAAAACCGGACTGGTTCCTGATTTCTACCAGCCCGGGATCGGGAACGGAGCAGGCAGGCTATAACTTTGCCGGAAACATGTAAGTCCAGGGAAATTCAGGATGATTTTCATAAAACCTGCCGGGCTTTTTACTGCAATCTAGCATTTAAGCGCAACATTTTTTAATAGTTTACGTATACTATTTATTATATAGTCATGCTCTTTTCTGTCATAAATAAGAGCTTTCATCTTTTTAGACAAATTAATTGTATTTTTAAAGCTCAATCTAATTGTCATCAGGATGTTGAAATCCTTTAAAATATTGAAGTACCTGTTTATTTTTCTTCTTATTGCAGTTACAGCTGGTTGTGCTTCCTCAAAACAGAGTTCGTTTCAGAAGAAAAGGAAGAAAGCCTCAACGGTCAATACATCCCAGATGGGCAGGAACAAGTATTATTTCTCGACCGGTTACCAGAAGAAACTGATAGGAAATTACAAGAGGAAAAGGTAGATTCGGTCAATCGTCGCAAATTATTTTCAAACCATCGTAAGCAAGCATAATATCCGGAGGAAGCTCTTTTTCGACATTTTTATGAAGCCCCATCTGATGGCTGATATGTGTCAGAAAGGCTCTCTTCGGAGATATTTCCCGGATAAAGTCTATGGCTTCTCTCAGGCTGAAATGAGATATGTGCTTCTCTTTTCTCAGAGCATTTACCACAAGATATTTAATCCCGATAAGTTTCTCCTTGCTCTCTTCCGGTATATAGTTTGCGTCGGTTATATATGCAAAACTGCCGATCCTGAATCCAAATATCTCAAGATGCAAATGTCGTACTCTGACAGGTATAATTTCAAGTTCTTTTATGCGGAAGGAAAATCCCCCAACCGGATTCAGCCTCATTTTTGGTATGCCTGGATACTGGTACTCGGCAAAAACATATGAAAATTCCCGTTTAACAGCCTTTTGAACTCTGTCTTCAGCATAAATATCAACCGCATCCTGGCTTTTATAATTAAATGCCCTTACATCATCCATCCCTGCTATATGATCCTTGTGTTCGTGAGTGAGCAGGATGGCATCAAGTTTTCTTACATTCTCCCGGAGCATCTGCTGACGGAAATCGGGTCCGGCATCAAATAACAGGGTTGTATTGTCTGATTCAAGAAGAAGTGAGGTCCTGAGACGTTTGTCACGAGGATCTGTGGAAAGACATGTATCACAATCACATGCTATTACGGGGACACCCTGCGATGTCCCTGTTCCAAGGAAAGTTATTTTCACACCCGGTAATTTTCATGACAAACCTATATTAAAATTCAATACCCGCAAACTGATACAGTGTTTTTATTTCCGTTCATGTCAAACAGGTAATTTATTATCTTTGGTAAACCTTATAAATGTGAAAGGAAGATTATATCTCGTGCCTGTTCTTCTTGGAGGAGACAATTTCACGGCGTTAATACCTGAAAAAGTGATGGAAATAACAAGAAGCCTCAGGTATTTCATTGTTGAGAACATAAGAAGCTCGAGAAGATACCTGAGGCTGATTGACAAGGGATTTCCGATAGACTCGACGACCTTCTTTGAACTTAATGAGCACACCCAAGACAAAGACATCGGGTATTTCCTTGATCCTGCGATAGGCGGATCGGATATCGGGATTATGAGTGAAGCAGGGATGCCTGGGATCGCCGATCCCGGGAATAAAATAATATCCCTGGCGCATAGAAAAGGCATCCAGGTAGTGCCGCTTTCGGGACCATCATCCATTCTTATGGCGCTTATATCATCAGGCCTGAACGGACAGCAATTTTCATTTAACGGATATCTTCCCGTCAGGCCCGGAGAAAGAGCGGCAAAACTCAGGGAGATTGAGCGGAGGGCTCATGAAGGATATGCGCAGATCTTTATTGAAACACCTTACAGAAATGACAGGATGATGGAGTCAATAATGAATATCTGCAGCCGGGAAACTCTTTTATGTATTGCTGCTGATATAACACTCCAGACAGAATCTATCGTGACAAAAAGCATCTCTGAATGGAGATTGGAACCGCCGCTCCTTAAAAACAGGCTGGTTGTCTTTGTGCTTCAGTAGGCTTATTTGCCCGGGCCGGGTCTGACCGTGGCAAGAGTGATCTCAAATAATGAAGGAGTGTATGCGGGGAAATAATAACCGGTATTTCCGTAACCAAGATCTGATTTCAACAGTATGATGGCTTTCCCTCCCTCCTTCATGTACATCACGCCTTCCTCAAATCCGGGGATAACGTACCCTTCATTAGCCGGGTATATATATGGATTTCCGCCAATATTTGAATCAAAGACCTGTCCGTTGAGATACATACCCTTATAGAACACAGAAACTGTATCATGCGTGACCGGTTGACGGCCCGTCCCGACAACAAGATCACAATAATACAATCCACTGGTTTTCAGTTCAAACGCGTACTCCGGGTGGTTATTCAGAAAATCCTGGATCTGAGCTTTCTGTTCCCTGTCATACTTTGCCGTGGGATCACATGCAGTTAAAAGGAATAAGGCGGCAAGAACCGCGGCTGCTTTCTTTAAAAGTTTTGGATATTTCATGAAATAAATGAATTTAACAATGAGTTTGTCAGTTAACGTTGCTCAGCACACTTATATTATATACAATAACAGCTCTTGGAGGTATTTTATTCCCATCACCCTTGAGGCCGTATGCCAGAAAAGGAGGTATGATAAAGAGAGCCCGACCTCCTGGTTTCATTAAACGGAGGCCCTGATTAAGGCCTGCTTCAATTTCACTTCTGCCAAGGATGATTTCCTTCGGGCCTGTCCGGGCAGATGTATAGCATAGCTCTCCGTCGAGAAGGGAGCACTCATACTCAAAAACAATTTTACTGTTATCGGTGAACTGAGGACCTTCACCCTCTGAAATGATCTGGTACCAGAGTCCCGACTTCAATTCTGTCATCTTAAGGTTCTTCCTTTCAATATAATTCCCGATTCTTTCCCTGTCTTTCTGAACCATATACCTGTTCAGTGTTTCCATATCTTTTCTGCCTGGCCGGGAATGAGCTTTATCCTGTCCTGTATCTGATCCGCAGGAAAAAAAGAACAGCATTATAATTACAGAAAGCAGTCTTATCAGCATTGTCAATCCCTGTTTAATCGCGGGAAATTCTCCTTAAGCACCCTGAGAAAATACCCGATGGTATTTTCAAGAGTATCCGGAAACTCGCCTCCTGCGGCATTGAGATGACCTCCGCCTGAAAAATATTCTGAGGCAAATTCATTTGAAGGAAAGCTGCCTTTTGACCGGAACGAAAGCTTGATAAATCCATCCTTTTCAATAAAGAGGGCTGAAAAAACTACGCCTTTGATCGACAGAGGCAAATTTACAAATCCCTCAGTATCACCTTTCTGATAATTATATTCAGCAAGGTCTTCCCTTGTAAGGTATATATAGGCCGATTTGAACTCAGGAAGGACAGTCATTCTCCGGTTAAGTGCAAACCCCTGCAGTTTCATCCTTTCAGCGGAGAAGTTGTTGTAGACCAGGTTAAGAATATTATCTTTTTCGACTCCGTTTTCCAGCAGGTCGGCCACTATTCTCAATGTCCTGCTCGAATATGTGCCATGCTCGAAGTTGCCTGTATCAGTTATTATGCCTACATACAGAGCTTCAGAATATGACTTGTCGATGAAGACACCTCCGTTTAAAAGAGTTATAAGTTCATATATCAGCTCAGATGTCGAACACCTGGAGGGATCTGAGATCATGATATCTGCAAAGCTACCAGGATCGAGATGATGGTCAATCAGTACTTTACTGGCAGAAGATGCCAGAACAGTTTTTTCAGCCTCGCCAAGCCGGTTTGACTGGTTGAAATCAAGCATAACGATCAGGTCGGCCTTTTCAATCATTTTTTTACATTTCTCCCTGTTCCTTATAAAGATCTCGATCTGATTAGTTCCATCCATCCATTTAAGAAATTCCTGAAGGAAGTTCGGAGAAATCATCATGGCATTCTTGCCGATGGCTTTAAGATAATGATACAACGCGAGTTGTGAACCTATAGCATCCCCGTCAGGGTTAATGTGACAAACCAGCAATATATTGGCTGATGAAGAGAAAAGATTCGACAATTCTTTTGTATATTTGGCCAGTTCTAACACTTTGCTGCTGTTTTTCAGGTGGGTAAAGATAAGCAATATTCCTGAAGAGAACCTCTGAAAGTTTAATTACATAGATTCATAATATGAATGGTAATATAACATTTGCAATAATAAAGCCGAATGCCGTAAGAACAGGAAAAACAGGCCCCATCCTGGCCATGATCAATGAAGCCGGTTTCGAAATTGCCGCGATGAAAATGGTGAGGATGACTGTTCCGCAGGCTGAATCTTTTTATGAAGTCCATAAGGGCAAACCTTTTTTTGAAGGACTGATTGAATTCATGACTTCAGGTCCGGTATTTGTGATGATCCTGAAGCACGAGAATGCAGTTCAGGAGTTCAGAAAGCTTATTGGAGCAACCGATCCCAGTAAGGCAGAACCGGGAACCATAAGAAAAATATTTGCTGTTTCGGTACAAATGAATGCGGTTCACGGATCCGACAGTGATGAAAATGCCGTGAGGGAATCTAATTTCTTTTTTTCCACATTTGAAAGATATCGTTAAGAACAAATTTCCTTACCAAGTGTTATCAGCTGTAAAGGATTTTCAGAATATTTATGGATTCAATATTTCCCCCCGTATTTTCCGATAAAAAAACCCTCGAAAAATACTCCTCCGCATTCACTCTGTCCGATATGGAAGTGTTTATCTTCCCGGAACTGTTTTATCCTCTTGTTCTTGCGAATATAATGTCGCCGCTACTGTGGGAATGGAGAAAGGATCCATGGTTCAGCGATATGGAATTAAGAGGATTCAACTACAAGGTAAACAGGATAAAACAATTTATTATCCAGAACTATATCTTCAACCTGGACCTCTCAACATGGGGATTAACTACAAAAAGCAGGGAGATTGACCGTTTCAGGGATTTTTTCGACATGGAACTGCTGAGACAATCCAATGCTCTGTTCGGTTATGAGGGAGATAAATATTATTTCGATATCGACATCCGGAAGCATTTCGGCCTCGATAAATATGATTCTGATATAATCCCTTACTGGAAAACAGAGACCATTGAGGCGATGACCGCTTTCAGGCACAGGGAGAATTTCACTACAGGAGCCGGGGAATGTGTCTCATTATCTGCTCTTTACGCAGCTGCAATGTTTGTTGTGGGAAGGGTACCGCTTGAAAAAATCTTTCTAATAGCCACACCGCTTCATTCACAGAATTTCATCACCGAAAAGGAAGGAGTTATAACCAACAACAGGAGGATTGTAACAAAGAACATGTGGTTTAACGGAACTTCTCTTTCGGAAAAAGCACGAAGAGCCCTGGAAAATGAAAAAGTCACTATTGTTACACATATTTCCGGTTATGTACATACTTTATACAGGGATGCGACTATAAACAGGGAGACATATAATCTGTTCTGCTCCCGTCTGAAGAATTTCCTGGAAACCGGCCTTACTGAGCTTGTTTTTATTAACTTCCTGAGATTCAAATCAAAATATAAATCACTCTTCCAGTTTGAGTTCGATTGTTCCGGGAAGAAAAGATATATCCCGCTCGACAAAATGTTTGAGTATGAGCACACCAGCAAGCACAAGGTCTCGCCTGACACTCGTCCCCTGCTTATACAGGAAATTGAATGCGATGAATTTCATCTGAGTCCCCTGCAGGGAAAAATATTGCTTAATTCAGTTGAGGATATCATTCGTAAGAGCCATGGAAGGAGTCTTAAAGACCTTGAAGAAAACATAATCAATCTGAACAACCAGGTTCCTGCGGAGAATATCCGCGAAATGATTGCAGATCTTTCAGTCTTTCTTTCCACAGAACCGAAATTACCTGAAGACAATAAAAACTTTGTCGGATCAGTAGTCCCTGAGATTTTACTTGAGGATGACAGGGAGAAGATAATTGATAAAATCATCAGCTATTCAGCAAAATCGGAGACAGCCATGCTGGCGCTCTACGTGTACAGGGATATGGACAGAATTAACTGGGAACCTTTCATCAAGGCTGCCACGGAGCGTAACCCGGTTTGTAAAACAGATCTGAATGGCAAGTCAATTGATGAAATTTTCAGCATATTGACCAGTCTTCCAAACCACTCGATATATCCGGGGAACAGGCTTGCCCAGCCCGACGAAGTCTGGAATTTCAGAAGAGGCGACGGGATAGAAAAAGCGATCTTAATGGCTAATGTGATAATCAGCAGAGATAATAAAGCTGAGTTGATTATTGAATTAAACAACGACAGGGTTATGTTTAAATACAACAATCAGGACTTTGAATTCAGCTCTGAAAAATCACTAATAAGAAACATTATAATCTCAGGCACTTCACTCGAGATAAAATGACTAGGAATCACACCCCTGCCCCTTTTCCTGTTCACCCCCCTGCCCCCCCTGTCTCACTTCAGGATAATAACCCCCGTCCCGCCTAAGGCGGGACACCCCCTAAAGGGGGTCTGAAATTCAAATAAATAATTGATTATTA
>Ga0172363_10001594_pt1 | contig 18346 bp, 23 predicted proteins | sample LakKivs2_kivu2a2_FD_114541 | JGI IMG/M metagenome (GOLD analysis project Ga0172363, IMG submission 114541) | Sediment microbial communities from Lake Kivu, Rwanda - Sediment s2_kivu2a2 | ecosystem: Environmental > Aquatic > Freshwater > Lake > Sediment | place: Rwanda: Western Province, Lake... | reverse complement strand
TTAGGATGCGATGCTCAGAAATTCATGAGAGACCTTGTGGGTTAGTCCCTCCGTCGGTTCAAATCCGGCCCCCTGCACTACTTTTGATTCAGTTCCGATTCAACAATCCTTAAATGTTTAATTATTAATGTAATTTATTGTGATAAAATGGCTGAAGAAAGAATGATATCTTGGATTCCAAAATTCAAAGAAGAATTAGGTTTGGATGAAGGATTTGAAAGGGCATATAAGGGAGTATTACAATTAGATAAGCATTTTTTATTTAATGTAGATAGCAGATACCCATCTTATCCAGCTGCGATAGCATATATTGCCTGTCTACATAATAATCAAAAGAGGACACAAGAAGATGTAGCGAAAGTAGCAAATTGTAGCGCCGATGCGCTGAGGAGAAGATTAAAAGAAATAATTAAAAGAAATAAAGTATATGTTCCACCGTGATTCCTAAAGCATCTTAAATTTTACTGCTCTGAATCGTAAAACAAGCAGGCCCCCTGCACATCATTCAGTTAAGAGCAGGCAGAAAAATGGAGTATAACACATACGCTACTCCTGGTTCAGAGCATCTACCTAAAATAAAGGGTGAGATTGTTCATCATTTCTTTGACAAATCTGGTATTAAAAGGCTTTTTTCACAATATAAAATAATTAAAATTAAAGAAGATATTAGAGATTTGAATATAGAAGGAAAGATAAAAAAGAATGTTCATTGGGTAGTTTTGTGCCAAAGGGGGTAATTGAATGAAAAACATGAAATGTAAAAATAAATACAAACTGCCAGTAAATCTTAAAGATATAATTCTACCAAAGAAAAAATTACCTTCTCATTCAAGTCAGAATTTAAAAGACTTGGGTTATGCAATTGATTTCTTAGTTCCAGTGGGAACTCCTATTTATGCTGCTGATTCAGGAAAAGTTGTTTGGATAAAGGATAATTCAAAGGTTGGAGGAAGAAATAAAAAGAAATATTGGAATTTGGGCAACCGAATTGTCATTAAGCATAAAAATGGTGAGTATACGGCTTACGAGCATTTAAAATTCAAAGGTGTGATAGTTAAAGTTGGCCAAAAAGTTAGAAGGGGACAGATAATCGGTTATAGTGGCATTACAGGTTGGTCAACAATTGGTCCGCACCTTCATTTTGAAGTTTTTAACAATCCTACAAAAGATGAATCAGAAGGAATAACTCTTAAAGTTTCTTTCAAAGAGTTGAAGTCAAAAATTTATAAAAAATGATTAAATGAACATCAAAAAACTGCCTATAGTAAAATCTGATAAACGTGGCATCATATACAATTGTAATAGTGTGAATTTCCTCTTTAGAAAGAAAGGTACTGTCAGTTCAGATCACACTCATAAAGAAGGAGAAGATATTTTCTTGGTTGAAGGAGAAATAGAATTAACAATTGGAAATGAAACCAAAAAGGTCAAGGCTCCTATAAAGATTGAGATTGAACCTAATGTTTATCACAAAATAGTTGCTCTTACAGATATAAGGATTCTATATCATTATAAACAATAGAAAGCGATTAAATGAAAAAGTTAGAAAAGATTTTTACAACAATTATAAAACCATCTTTACCATTCAACTTTGAAGCGAGCTACAAACCTTCCCATTTTGAAACACCTCTAGAATTCTATGAAAATGGCAAGTATTGGTTTACTATGAGATTTCATGATAAAATATTTGGAGTAAAGATGTGGTCTACTGGTTCCATAAACAAACCAAAGGTTAGGATAGAGGTTTATTCAAAATCAAAACTTAATGCTAAAGAAAATGGATGCTTGTTAAAAGAATTAAACTGGAGATTCTGCTTTGATGAAGACGTAACAGACTTCATCAAATTAGCCAAGAAAGACAAAATATTGAAAAGAACTTTTAAGTATGTTTGCGGGATGAGAGAGTGCTCACTGAATTCGATGTATGAATTATTGGTGATATCGCTTGTTCTGCAGAATACTAATGTAAAAAGAACAAGAACGATGCTCAGAAACCTTTTAGAGAAGTACGGAACAAAAGTAAGGTTCGATAACAGAGAGTTGTTTGTCTTTTTTAAACCAGAAAAGATAGCGAATGTAAAAGAAAGAGAACTTTGGGATTGCAAACTTGGGTATAGGGCACCTTATATAAAATCAATATCTCAGAGTTTTGCAAACAAAAAGATAGATGAATATGAATTAAGAAAGATGGATAAAGACAAAGCAAAAGAAAAGCTGATGGAACTGAAAGGAATAGGACCTTATTCTGCTGATATAATTCTTGCAGAGGCCTTGAGATTTCATGATATTCTCGTTTTGGATGTATGGAGCCAGAAGATATTTTCTAAGGTTTTATTCAAAGATGAAAGACATTCTATAAAGCAGATATTAAAAAAGGCTGAAAGATTATGGAATGGTTGGAAAGGTTTGGCCGGACGATATATTATGGAAGACCTTTTCTGGAGAGAAAAGTGATAGAATGAAATTAGAAGCAGTTATATTCGATTTAGACCAAACCTTGGTGGATAGTACAAAAATACACGTAGATTCTTATATAATTCCCTTAAGTAAAAGAAGATTGTATCCAAGCCCTGAAGATATAGCATCCAGTTTTGGAGCATTTGATTATATCATTTTTAGAAAGTTTTCTCCCAAATCCTCAGAAGAAGAAATCAGAGAAATGGTAAAAGAAAGAAAGCAGGTTCTTATGGAAGAAGTAGGGCAGACGAGGAAAATGTCATACTCTGATGAGTTGCTTCAATTCCTAAAGGGCAAAATCAAAATTGCACTTGCTACTGGAACTTTCGGTGAAATAACCTACAAAACTCTGGAAATGTTTGATTGGAAGAAATATTTTGATGTTATAGTTGTCGGCGAAGAGGTCAAGAAATCAAGGCCAGACCCAGAAATTCTGAATATAACATTAAAGAAGTTAAAAACGGATGCCAGCAAAGCAGTCTATGTCGGCGATAGCATCCATGATGTTCAGTGTGCAAAGAATGCAAGTGTAAGAGTAATTGTATTGAGAGATTCTAAAGAGGCAGATTTTACTGCAAAAAATCTTTTAGAAGTAAAAAATATATTAGAAAGTTTGATAAATAAAAATTATTAATCTCTAACTTTGTTTGCAGGAAGTCTTAAATATTGAACCAATGTCCATTACAGTAATTTTTCCATTGCTAGAAGTATTGTTCAAAGTGCCTCTGCATTTGTTGCAGGCATAGGCGAGCTTGAGATACTTGCCTTCCACTATGCGAGGAATCTGGTTTCTTCTTTTTACTCCGTACCATTCGTAAAGGTCTGTGTCTCCTTTAGAGGAGTTGCAGCTTTTGCAGGCCCAGATTATATTATGAATTTCAAACAGGACCTTGCAATTCGCAGGAGGGTTTAATTTCTTCGGTGGGATTATATGATCCTTGCTCAAATTCTCCGTAGAACCACAGTAAGCACATTTCTTCTCAATCTTCAAATCCTCTCTGAGGATGTCAGACCATTTTATTTTCTCTGACTGAAGTTCTTTAAATTTCTGGGTAACAAAGCCGTACTGCGCTTCATCTTCTCCCTTGTAAAAGCCTGAGGATTTTGCAATTATTTTGGCATACTGCCAGTTGATCAGTTCTCCAACAGTCTTTACAAACGGCGGTGGCATAATTATTAGATATAAAAACTAGAATTTATGCTTTAACTAAATTCTTCTAATTAATAGTGGTACTTCAATCAAATCTTTTATTACAAAGTCAGCTGCTTTTTTAACCTTTTCTGTCTTGGGTTTGTATGCTATGCTCAGACCTGCTATTTCAAACAAATCCAGTTCATTTTCATGGTCGCCAACCACAACAGCTTCTTCTGGTTTAATACCGAACCTTTTACAAACTTCAATCAGTTTAGAACTTTTATCCCAGAGAGCAACATGGGGAGTTCCAAACCCTGTAAAGAAGCCGTTTTTATGCTGTAACTCACTGCACTCGAAAAAATCTAAACCCAAATCTGTCTCCACGTATCTTGCAACAATGTCAACACCAGAAGTTATCATCCCACGGTAAAGCCCCATCTTTCTTAATTCTTCAGATGTTCTTCGGGCATTAGTGCTATAATCAGGAGGTAAAACTTTACTTCTTACTTCAGAAACAGATTTTCCTTTTAATAAGGCAACTGCCTTCTCAAACCATTCGTTATAAAGTTCTTTTTTCCCAAGATATTTGTCAAGAAGTTTCCTGCTTTCATCAAATGTGTTAGCAGCATGATGAACAGCATCCCAACTTGAGCCATACTCGCTTGACTTGTAATCAACTATTGTTCCGTCCAAATCAAAATCAACCAGTTTGAAAACCATTTAAACACTGCTAATAATATTCTATAAATCTTTTTATGCTTATAAAAAACTTCTAAATCATACAAATTTGAAATTTGCAATTTTGGTAAAATGAGATTAATAGAGAAGTTGAATCTAATTTTCTTCACTTTCTTTTTTGTTCAGCTTTAACACTTTCTAAAATGGATTTTCTGCAGTTCTCAGAAAAGCCTTTTAACCTGTTGCTAAACCAGAAACGAGCTGAAGTAGAAAGTTCCCAAGACTCTCTTTCCATTTCCTTCAAAGCTGTTTTTAATTGCCTATAAGCTGTAACTGCTGCAGGCATTTTTACAGGGTCATTGGTCTTTATTGAAAGTAAAAATTTTGAGAAAAATAAGTTTCTATATCCAGGTTGTTCCCCAATTTGAAGACCTAAATTATTTGCAACACTTTCAATAAGACTTCTGCAACGTTCGTCTGTTTCGTTAAAACCAAAACGAACCGTTGATTCATATACAGGTTGGGTTGTGAGTATGCCATCTTTCAAGTATCCTATACACTGTCGCTTTTCATCTAAGACTGTTCCTTCTTCATCAATATGATATCCTGCTTGTTTTAGTGATCTTTCGGCCATAAAAAGAGGTAGAAAACTAAAAGATTTAAAGTTAAAAAAATCTTTGTCTTACTTCTTCTTCTGAAAGCAGATAAATTCCCTTTGGATTTTTCTCTATATCTTCTCTATTTCTTACGGCAGCCTCATAACCTCCTGCATGCACAAGTTCATCTTCAAGAAAAGATTTTAAAACAAGGTATTTAGTATCAAGTAATAAACGCGACCAAGCCTCTCTTAATTTGTCGCTTTTGTAGTACTCATCTGGCAATCTTCGTAAGATGTTTATTGTTTCTTTAGGCATCTTAGCCTCTTCCGATTTTCTTATAAATGTTTCCTTATCAGCTTTAATTATTTCCTCCTTATCTGCTTGCATCTTTCTGCAAAGGTTTTCATATGCAATATCTCTCTTTAATTGCCATTTAAGAATATCATCAACCGTTGGTATCCTGTGTTTTATTTTGGGATCTTTAATCAAGATTCTGCCTACCATTCCAAAAAATTCAGTAACCTCTTTATCTTTGTCATCATGAATTCTATCCCTTATTTCATGGCTTATCTCCTCTAATATGTCGTCATCGTTTATAGAAGAAATGTCTATGTAAACTCGCCTTTTCCTTTTACCTCTTTTCTCAAAAAGTTCCCTTTCATGTTAACTTCTGGTTACCATGCTCGGATATTTTACTGACGGCTCTATTATTATCGGTTCATTTAAAACTTCTTTTGGAGTTTCTGTTATTTCAACGAGCTGTTTTGCATACTCTCTTGACTGCTTGTTAAAATACCATTTAAGAAACGGATAAGTGGTTATATACAAGCCTATGCTTAATGATTGCCTGAAAAAATTGTCAACCTTTTCGGCAGCAGCATTTTTAGGCATATTTTTCATTAACATGAAACAAATTTAAACTTGACTTACTACACATTTTACAATAGAAAGTTTTGATAAATTTATTCTTTAACATCTTTAATTTCTGGATGCTTTTTAAGATATTGCCCACCAAGCAAACGAATATACAAACCAGGATAGAATTTTCTTAAATTATATTTTTTACCTTCAACTTCCTCTATTTCCCATTGCGATGGTAGATGTATTTCTAATCTTTCAAGAGAAAAAAGAGCTTCTCTTCTGGCATCTTCTTCACTATAACCTTGTTGCTGTAGAAACTTTTGTAATTCTGGAGAACTTACACTAGTGCATCTCAAATCTCTATTATCCAAAGATTTTTTTAGTATGTAAGATATTACTTTAACATCAGTTTCTTGAAGCTTTGCAGGGTTTGCTCTTATTATTGCTTCTAATTCAGATTCCATATTCTAATTAATAGAACAAAAATTATTTAAACTTGATTTCAAACTGTAATGATGACAGTTTGAGGAATTTTGATTAATCACAAATTCTTTTTTCTTATCCTTGAAAATGCTAATTGCTGAGGTTGTTCTCCTAACAAAGCAGCAACTTCCTTGCCTTTGTCTGTTAACTTAACATTTCCTGTCCAATTCGGATTATATATCAAGTTTTCCTCTGTTAGTTCTCTTAATATGTCTTCCATGTCTCTTGTCGCATAAACCCTCAAACCTTTATTCCAATTAGTATTCGGTTCAGTTATCTCTTTTATTTCTACTTCACCACCTTTAGAAGCAACATATCTCAATACTTTAAAACTCATATAAAATAATTAAAATATTAGAAATTTAAGCTTTAATTAGACTTAAACAAAGGTTTTTTATTCTGAGCTATTCTATAATTTCCTTTTTCCAATTCTTCGAATTCTTCTCCTTCAAAGCAAAAAACATCTAACGAATAACTCTTTTCACCGTTTGCAGTTTGCTTTCTTACTTCGAAATCAGGATCCGGCCTATGAACCCTTTTGTTCATGAGTTTCGGATCCGAGCAGACAAGCTTTCTGAAAATTTCGCACTCTGAAAAATCTGGACATTTGCTAACACGCATCAAAACATCTGCATCCTTGCTTGAAGTTGCTCCTCTTGCAAGTGATCCTGCAAGATACAACTCTTGGATAAAAGAATTACTTTTAGCTAGGTTGACTAGTCTGTCCAGAACAATAGACCATTCATCTTCTGAAGGATACTCAGACTCGTCAACCTTTACCCCGTATCTTTCGAAAAGCTCTCTTATAGCGTCTGTTGTACCGTTTTTTATTTCTACAAAGGCCACTTCACATTTGTCTGCATCTTTGTATCCTTTAATATTTTCATTAAATTTTCTTATGGTTTCGTCCAATTGACTCTTGGATGTGAATACATAACCTAGTCGATCTATATGAACTTTGTCATTATCTTTTATGACAGTTGTCGCAAGATAGGCTGGCTCGTCTGCCTTTAAAAGAGCATTGAGTGAATAGTGCATACTGCATTTCATATTATTCTAAAATGAAGTTAAACATCAAACTTTAAATAAACTTAAATCTTTAACTACCTTAATAAAATAAGATATTATGACAGCTGGAGATTCAAAAATTCAGAGAAAATTTTCAGAGGCCATACAGTATTCGCTTCAACCTCCTGTAAGGAGCAATTTCTTAATAATCAACAGAAATGCTGATGAGCTTGCAGAGTTAGCGGCAAGTGCTGCTCAGGATTTGGGATTAGAAGTTTCGATGTTTTATCTCAGCGACCAAGGACCCTACAAGAGTTTTCCTTCAAGACTTAAAAAAAGAATAGCCTCCGGCAGGTATCCAAGAGCAATGGGATTCTTTTCATATCCTGATGATGACGTTGATAATGTGGGTCAAAAAGAAACTCCGGCAAGGGTTGATCTCATTTATAATGTTATAAAGAAAACCCCCATGGGGTACATGCACGCACCTGGAATTGATCGTGACATGGCTTTGCACGGTGCTGTGCAATGCAATTATAAGAAAATGATTGAAAAATCCAAAAAGATGCTTGGAACTTTGAAAGGAGTCAAATCATTACATGTCAATGCACCGTCTGGAACTGATCTTGATGTTGGAATGCCTTCTGATGTGGTGTTTGAAACAGACTGCATAGCAGTGCCTCCAGACACCTATGGAAATCCTGGAAAAATGCATAACTTGCCAATAGGAGAAGTCTGTGCATTGAAGAGAAAAGAGGTTGGTGTCGCCGGCAAAAAAGTTGATTATCCAGTAAAGCTTATAGGAAATGGTACCATCGTATGCGATGTTTGTGCAGATCATATAGAAAAATTAGTAGAACCTGATAAGCCAATAAGAGTTGAATTAAAAGATGGCGTTGTAATCTATTCTCATTCGGACGACGAAGCATTCAGTCCTGTATTTGACGAGTGGGCGAAAAGAGAATTGGAATATAAATTGCCAACAGTGTTGGAAGAAATTGGAATAGGAATAAATGACAAGGCAAGAAGGTCAAAAAAGTTATTGGAGACAGAAAAGCTGGCAGGAACTGTTCATTTTGCTCCTGGTCATGTAAAATCTCATGCAGATTTTATTGTCGACAAACCAACGGTTGTTATCACATATGAAGATGATATTAAAAGAACAATTATGGAAAATGGAGTTTTGATTCTTGACTAATCAATGTTTATCAATGACAACAAATGAAAACAGATACGCAACAATACAAAGCTATTTATTTTTGCTATTGCAATAATAAATTTGAAGGATAATTGTAAAGCAAGGTAAGACTTCTAACGGATTGACTTGCAGGCCCCCTGCATTATACCTCAAAGTATCTTGAAGTATCTGAAGATATTTTAAGAAATATTAATTATTTTCTAACTTCTTTATTTTCATCTTGCTTTTAACATTTCTCTAAAAGCTGGCATCCATGTTTCATAAATCATAATTAAATGCTCATGGTTTCTAATTACATTTGGAAATCTTTTTCTTAGATCATTCATTATTTGGTTGAAGTGTTGATAATTTTCAACTGCAAATTCAAGTTCAGCTTCCCATGGAGCAAGACTTCTGATATAATATAATGAATAAGGATTTGTTCTCATCCATTCAAACAATTCTTTTTCTTCTTCTGAAGATAGTGATTTAAAATAAATAATTGCCTTATAAAACTCTAGGCCTAATTTGTTTAAGTTAACAGCAATTCTATATCCTATAATTATTCCTTTTTCTTCCATCTTTTTTATTTTACCTCTTACAATTTCAATAGTAGAATTAACCTTTTTTGCTAAATCTGTTAAAGGTATTCTTGCATCATTTGCTAAAATATTCAAAATCTTATAATCTAGTTCATCAACTTCATTATTTACAACGTCTCCACCAAAAACAACAAACTTACCATCCTTATCATTAGTTAAAAATCTTTTATTGTATTGTCTAGTGTCTACCATAACTCCTAAAACTTTTCTTATTATTAATTTTTTGAAATCTGAAAGAATCTTATTTATTTGTTCATAGTATTCTATAATGCTTTTTGAAAGAATTGCAAATACACAGTCAAAAACACCGTCTGAGATACCTATCCAATAGATGTTCTTTTGGCTCTTAAGATAATTATAGAATCTTTCCCTTTCTTCTGGAATATTTTCCAATTGCAGATAAACCTTGAACATGTAGAAACCTAGCTTGTTAGGGTTAATAGAAGTAATAAATCCTTCAATAATGCCTTTTTCTTGTAGCTGCTGGATTCTATATTTGACGGTTTCTCTAGATTTTCTTATTTTCTTACCTAGTTTAGAGTTGGGAATCCTACAATTCTTGTCCAACTCTGCCAATATTTTTCCATCTATTAAATCTAACTTTATTTTCTCCATATTTTACCGTTGTTTGTTTAAATATATAAATATTTACATAAAACGGTAAATTTCTCATAAAAACTTTGATATTCAATAATATGCATTATCATTAATAGGTAGTAAATATGATAAAATCATTGTTCGTGAGTGCACCATATCCAGGAAAACAAAAGTTCGGAGGTCAGCCAACAGGATTACTTTATGCTTTATCTGTCATTGCAGATAAAAGAAAAAATGCCAAAGAAAATATTAAGGTCTGGTGTCCTGAAGGAATATCAAATAAAAAAGAGAAGAAAAGATTTGAAGGAAGGTTAATAAGATATGTAAAGAAAGAAAAACCAAAAATTCTTGGAGTTAGCACATTCAGCGTATCTTACAAAAATGCATTAGATATATTGAGAATTGCAAAAAAAGCAAGCCCTGAAACAGTAGTAACTTTTGGTGGTGCTCACGAGGACAATTTTGTCAAATATTATAGAGAAAGGAATAGTGTAGACGCTGATTTTGATGTTGCTGGAGATGGAATGTTTGTTCTTGATAAGTTATATGAAATTATTGAAAACAATCCATCCTTAACAGTAGAAGATATTAAGAATAAAGTTAGCGAATCTAAAGATGAATTTTCTAGACTAAAAGGAGCAGGACTGTTGCTTTACAATCAAGATAATCAACTAAAAGAAATAAAAACAAGCGGAAAGCCAATATCATTGGATAAAGTTCCGATAATGCCTAGATACTTGTTAGAGAAGGAAGATGAAATATCAAAATCATTTACAATTTTCAATGGGAAAAAGACAGCTCAGATAATGGTAGGTCAAGAATGTCCTCACTCTTGTGCTTTCTGCAGCGAGGGAATTAAAAGAGTTTGGTATGATGATGACAGTCCAAAATCTGTTAATTTCATAAAATTATTAAGCAACGTAGAAAAAGAGATTAAAGCATTAAAAAGACAAGGATATTCAGCAATATTCTTTGATGACAGCACATTTTTAGCAAAACCAAAGGACTATTTAGAAAAATTATTTGGTATGTTAAAAAAGTATGAACTTGAGTGGGGTTGTCAAACAACGCAACTTTCAATTTGTCTAAACAAAGAATTACTATCTAAAATGAAAGAATCTGGATGCTCTTATGTTTACATAGGAGTTGAGCATTTTGATGGAGAAATGAGAGATGCATTTGGTAATAACAAATATGGAATTGCAAGCACAGAAAGCACAATTGAACTTTTAAAAAATCAGGGAATAAGAGCTGGTATATCCTTAACGTTTGGACATCCAGATGAGGCAGACACTAGAGAAACAACAAAAGAAAACATAAAAACAGCAAAGTATGCAATAGATAAAACTGCTGATTTAATAAAAAATTATGAAAATGTAATAGGTGTTTCTTTGAATTTAATCACATACCAACCTGGCACATTATACAGTGAAAGATATGAAAAGAAGGTTGGAAAGATTCCTTTTACAGATCATCCTAATGACTTTGGAGCTTTTAGAAAGTTTGAAGAAGGTATAGGACCTCATCCTATAGGAACCACTTCAAAACTTGCAGATTTTATTTTACGTTATGCAAGAGTCAAAATAGGAAAGAAATTGTTCATATAAATTCAAATTATATCCTTTCCAACAAACTCTTTTACAATCATTTTAACGTGCGTGATTTGAACCTCAAGCCCGTAGCAGGCCCCCTGCACATCTGATTTTAATAAGCTTAAAATATCAATTATTTACAATCGATTTTTATATTATGAAAACTTAAATTAAGTTGATTATATGTTTGAAATCTGGACCGAAAAATATCGACCCAAAACATTGAATGATATAATAAACCAAAAGCATATTGTTGAAAGGCTTAAAGCATTTGTAAAGGAAAAGAATATTCCCCACATGCTTTTTGCTGGACCAGCAGGATGTGGAAAAACTGCTGCTGCGTTTGCAGTTGCTCATGAATTATATGGTGAGAGGTGGAGAGAAAACATATTGAACCTAAACGCCTCTGACGAAAGAGGAATAGACGTTATAAGAGGAAAAGTTAAGGACTTTGCTAGAACAAGAGCCATAGGTAATGTTCCTTTCAGATTAATATTTCTAGATGAGAGTGATGCCTTAACACCTGAAGCCCAGCAAGCCTTGAGAAGGACCATGGAAGCCTTTTCAAACATTTCAAGATTCATTCTAGCGGCTAACTATTCATCAAGGATAATAGACCCAATTCAGAGCAGGTGTGCCATCTTCAGATTTAGTTCTCTGAAAGATTCGGATACCAAAGAATATATAGATAGGATAGTAAAAGGTGAAAAATTAAAGATTGATGAAAGTGCTATAGAAGCTATAATAAAATTGTCTGAAGGTGATTTAAGAAAAGTTGCAAACATACTACAAGCATCAGCAGTGCTAAACAAAAAAATAACAGAGGATGTGATATACAACGTATCCGCCAAAGCAGAACCAAAGGAAATTAGAAAAATGATAGAAAACGCTTTGAACGGAAATTTTTTGGATGCAAGGGATATTTTAAAGGAAATACTATTGAAAAGAGGCGTATCAGGAGAGGATATAATAAAACAAATTTCTGGTCAGATATACGATCTTGATATTTCTGAAAGGGCAAAAGCAGAACTTATGCAAAAAGTTGGAGATTTTGAATACAGGCTTCAAACTGGCAATGATCAAATACAGATAGAAAGCCTTTTAGCTCAGTTTACTTTGTTCAAAAAGGATTAATCATGCTATCAGAAAAGTATAAACCTAAGAATCTAAGAGAAGTTTTAAGTCAGCGGGATTTGATATTAAAAGTAAATGAGTGGCTAAACCAATGGAAAAGAGGAAAGGCTCTTTTAATTTACGGGCCGTCTGGAACTGGGAAATCCCTCATAGTGAATTTGGTTGCTAAAGAAAGGAATATGAATCTTTTTGAAATTAATGCAAGCGAGAAGAGGTCTGCTTCCTTTATAAAGGAAAGACTTTTGCCGGCGTCAAAAGAGAGTTCTTTGCTTGGAGAAAGATTGATATTAGTTGATGACGTTGATAGCTTTAGCGAAGCAGATAGAGGAGGAATAGCAGAAATTATAAATGTAATAAAAGCAAGTTCTAATCCCATAATATTGATTGCAAACGATGCTTACGACCCAAAGTTAAGATCGTTAAGGAGTCATTGTGAATTATTAAGGATTAGAAAAATACCAGTAAACATAATAGAGAAAAAATTAAGAGAAATAGCTTTAAAGGAGAAGTTGAAACTTGGTGAAGAATCCATAAGAAGAATAGCCTTGAACTCTGGTGGCGACATTCGTTCTGCTATAAATGATATAGAAACCTATAATGAAAATACTTTTAGAGACAAAGAAAGTAATATTTTTGAGGTTCTAAACAAAGTTTTTAGAGGTAAGAGCTTAATCAAAGCCTCTCAAGCTATTGATAGCTCTGACAAAGACATGGATGAGATATTCTGGTGGATAGAACAGAATATTCCATTAGAGTATCAAAATAACGAGCTGATAGCAAAGGCATTTGAGATTCTTAGCAAAGCAGATATATTTAGAAGTCAAGTAGTAAAAAACCAAAATTATAGATTCAGAAAGTATATGAAGGATACCATAGCTAGCATTTCTTTACTAGAAAATCCTCAGAAAAGATTTATTCTATACAAACCACCCCAAAGATTAATAACCTTAGGAGCTACAAAGGTTTCAAGAAAAGACATGGAAGAATTCTATAGAAACTTAAATCTAAAATGCTCGATGAAAAAAATAAAAGAGCAAGCTCCTCTATTGAAAATTATATTAAGGGAAAAATTCAAGGGTTATTAATATTTAGACGTTAAACTCTGTAAAAGTGTAGAGTTTGGACGTTTTTATGCTGAAATTAAAATAAACGCTTAGAGGAGAACAACTACTTATGCTATGATTCACTGACAATTTTATTCCTCTAGATATCATATTTCTCTCCAATAAAATTTCCGTAGATTTCAAATCAAAATCAACTTTATTGCAGTCAAGATTTGAATTTGAGCTTATAACTGTTTGAGATAAAACGTCCTTTATATATTGAATATAATCAAATTCTGTCACGGTTTTTAGTTGAACTAGGTTGATATCAGAAAAATCATATATGTATTGAATCATTGTCATTAAAGTGTAAATCATTATTACAGTAGCCATTACAAAAAATTGGCCTTTCATTTTATTGCCTTTTTAGAAGACTTTGCACCACAAGCTTCACATTTTAAAAATGTTATTCTATCTTCTTTTATTAGTTTGGTATCTGGACTTTTACATTCTTTACAGAAAACATAATCAACAACGTAAGTATCAAGCTTTTGTTGAATCATCTTCTGGGAAAGTTTTGTCTGAAGAATTGCCCTTGTTCCGTCTAATCCAGCCGGTGTTGCTAGTTCCTTGGCAAGAAATTTTAGAATATGAGAAGGTTCTCTTCTTAAAGTTTCGGCAATCTGCGAGAAATTTTTTATTATAGTCTGGTTTCCTTGAATCATAGTCTCAGCAACAGGGATTTGAAATCTATCTTTATACTCTTCTGTCTTCGGTAGCTTTTCATATGCCTTTTTTAGCAAGGATTCATAATCCATGTTTATATCTTCTTAATCTTACCAGGGTGTGGCTCGTAACATACGCCTGTTTCAAGCAAATCTTGAATAGCTATGTCAATACTTTTTTCCAATAAACCAGATTTAATAAGAATATCTTGATAATCAGCGCCTTCTCCTTTGTCAAGTGTTTCTATTATTTTCAGAATCTTGTTTTTAACATCGTTAGCAGAAACTACTTTTTCTTCAACAGAATTTTCAATCATTTCCTGTGCCTCTAGGATTCCTTCAGCATCTTCTAGAGACATTAAATCTTTAACAGCAGTTTTTATCTCAGCCAAGTCAGAAGTTTGTTTTTGCAATTCTCTAATTTTCTTTATCTTTTCTCTTTGTTCTTTGAATATTTTTTCCAACTCAAGTATTCTTAGTGTCTCGAAATTAGCATTAACTGTAGATATAATCTCTGGCATTACATAAATCTCCCCGTTGTATTCTCTTAACTTACCAAAAACGTCAACCAGGTCTCCAGACCCAAATCCATCAAAAATTTTTGTATTTATGAAAACCTTGCATCTTATAGTTTCGGTAGAATCATCCAATGTTATAGTTGCATACCTTTCGTCAGCAGATATGAACTTGTCCACTATCAAACCTAGAGCCCTTATTCTAGACAATCTTCTCCCCAAGTTTGTTAAAACATAGCTGCTTTCAAAACCGCTTTTTTTAACAAACTTTCCTTTAACTATCTCTTCCACTGAGGCTTTCTTCGCCGTCAGTCTCTTTACTTCCATCAAATCACTTTTTTAGTTCAATTATAAAAAACCCATATTTTTGGATATCTTTTCTTGAATAAAATTTTTCCATATCCTTAGGTAGCCTAAGAATTGAACCAACTTTAAACTTTAATTTCTTACCTGTGTATTTTTTTGTTTGAGGGTCCCATTCCTTTAATATCATATTATCCCCTTCTTTAATTTTAAAGTCAGCTAACCTAACTTCAAAGTGATTTTTATTCTTCTTCATTTCTCTAAAAAGCTTTGGCCAACTTTTCTTTTCAATTTTTCTCATCTTATCCTCTCAACATAATTTATTCTTGGTTCAAATATAGAACCTTCTGTTTTTAATCTTCTTAATAATTCTTCTGTATCATTAACTTTAATACCTTGTTCTTCTGCGGCAACTATTATTTCTTCCTTTGGAACAGGTTTACCAATTTTCTTTTCAAGCATATCTATTATGTCTAAAAGAATATGTATTTTACTCCTTTGTGAAGCAGAAACACCTTCTGTTCTATCAATATCTATTTTTCCAGTTTCATAATCATAACCTAACTGTTGAATAGAAAATCTCATAATATTTATTGCTCTTTCAGCATCCTTATCTTCAACCTTGTCTGATAATCTTATCTTAGCTGAAGCTTCTGCTAACCTCATTAAACCTTCATTCTGCCTCAAGGTTATCGCAATAGCCTCACCTACATACATACTTCTCATTTCTAAATAAAACTTCTTTAATTTTTCTGCTGCCTCTCTAGTCATTTCAGGTTTACAATTTTTTCTTGCATATGCTATATATTTTCTAAGGAAATCAGGCTTTATCAAAGGCTCAACTCTACTTGGTTTAAGTCTAGTCTCTAGAATATGCGTAGCAAGTTTCTCGTCTTGTTCTACATTCGGAACATCCTTTAATGCAAACTTTAAATCAAATCTGCTTAGCAAAGTGTCAGGTATGTCTACTTGGTCAACTATCGATTTCATAGGATCGAATCTAAAGAATTTTGGATTAGAGCCTGCTAAAACAGAAACTTGAGCAGGTAACGTAGCTACTATAGAAGCTTTTGCTATGCTTATTTGCTGTTGTTCTAAACCTTCATGCATAGCTATTTGATCTTCTTTGGACATTTTGTCAAACTCATCAACACATAAAATTCCCTTGTTTGATAAAACCATTGCACCTGCTTCTAACATCCAACCGCCACCAAATTCCTCATCCTTAACAACAGTAGCTGTTAGACCAGCAGCGGTTGCCCCTCTACCCCCAACATATTTTCCTCTTGGAATTATACTTGCTATAAGTTTTAACAACTGTGACTTACCAGTGTTATGAACAATAATTCCATTGGCTACAAATCTATGATAATTAGGTACCTCAACATCAAAAACATCTTGAGGAGAATACTTATTTATTTTTACTATTTTTTCACTTCGCTCTTTGTGAATTCTACGAACATGATGGTTTGCGTATTCAACTGCCTTTTCCAGTTTAGATTTTTTCTTTTGACTCACAAAACCCATATTTTTTGAAAATTTTATTATCGACTCTGAGCGCCTAATCATCAGTGATCCATTTGGTTTACTTACAATTTCGCGACCCTCTATTTTAACAGTTCTTTTTTTATCTTCCCAAAGTATCCTAGCGTGTATACCAAATCTTAACAATAAAATTTGAACATCCCTTAAAAGCTCTAGGTTGTTAGATTTTAGGCTGACTGAAGTACGTCCCCTACCTTTGGAAAATGCACTGCCGTCTCCTTCATACAACCATCTTAAAAATGAAGCTACTACAGAATTTCCTGATTGAAATATAAAATCAGGCACTCTTTTTTCATTCAAAAATGAAAGTATCTTAGAGAGATGAGAACGATTAACCTCATAATAGATGATTTTTCCACGTTCATATGAACTAAGAGGTACTTCAAAGCATTTTTCAAAACAACCTTGAATCTTTGGAAGAATATCTATTTCATCTTTGTTTATTACAAACCCTACATTTTTCTTTCGTATCCATCCATCCGCAATAATATAACCAAATATGCTAGCCAAATCTTCATCAACAAACTTTGGAATTTTTATATGCCAACTTTTATGATAATAATTATAATCCATCCATTCTGTCTCAACAAAACTTTTCTTCTTGCATCCTATTTTTGTTATGGTACAAACTCTATCTCCTACTTTAATTTTATCCATTCTTTTCCATTCTCTGCTTCTATTCTTTAGTATAAGCACCGGTTGATTTAAAGTTCCTTTTATACTCTTGCCAGTCTCAGTTACAATTTCCATTATAGGTTGATTTTTGAAAAGATGAAACGTTGTTGCTTTACCATATTTTCTACCCATCCCCATGTGTAAATTATAGTTTATACTTTCCAGATGTCGTGAACCCATTTCTCCAATTCTCATAATAGTTCCGTCAGACATGATAACTCTTTCATCTGCAACCAAACAACTAGGATCGCCAATCAATAGAATATGAATATCTCCTCTAATCTTCGTTTTATCGGGGAGATAATGACCAACTCCACCAAACAATTGAAGTGCTACTGCTTCTTTTATTTCATCCATTCCATAAATAGAAGGTGCGATTGATGCAACTATTTTATTGTAAACATCAGGGTCATTAGCTAATTCCTTTATTTTTTCCTCGTCTTCAGGATTTATTACGACCTCTTCCCATTCAATCTCAGCTGCCTCAACATAATTTGCCTCAACAAAGATATCCATCTGAGTTTTCATCTTACCTCTAAAAACTTTTTTTATCTCTTTCACTATGCCGTTTATTCTTAATCTATTGCCAGGATCGGTCTTTCTCTGCATCTCTGGAGTTGTTAAATCTTCTTTAAGATAAACCGAAACCTCTCCAGGTTTTTCGCCTGTAACAATTTCAAACGGTTCTTCGATAAATATCCATCTAACATCAAAAAGCTTTCTGTCAATTTGTTTGAAGCCGCCCTTTCTTCCGCATTCGCATACTAAAGGTTCTTTCAAAAATCTTTCCGTCTGTTCAACTGAAAGTTTTGCTCCACAATCTGGGCATTCGTAGATAGCAATAGAAACTTCAGGCTTAACTTCTGAAGCTCTCCTTACAACGCCATCTAAGCAAACGAACTTTCCGATATGCTCAGACCTTAGACTTCTTATCCTTATATTAAATCTTTCAGGTAGATTTTTGAATCTTGGTTCAATTTCTAATTTGCTTTCAGAAGGTACATCTACACTTTTTATGGCTTCTTTAGCAGCCTTTAAAATATTCTCAGGGTCATTTAGAAGTTTGTCTGCTAGTTCAGGATATTGTTTATCTAGTAAAACAAAATCAACTTCTATTGATTTTTTACCTGTAGTAGCTGCTGCCATCAACTCTTTTTGGTATTCATGACTAAAAAACTCTTCAAACTGCTCAACTTCCATATAAAACACTATTTATT
>Ga0172363_10001592_pt1 | contig 18359 bp, 16 predicted proteins | sample LakKivs2_kivu2a2_FD_114541 | JGI IMG/M metagenome (GOLD analysis project Ga0172363, IMG submission 114541) | Sediment microbial communities from Lake Kivu, Rwanda - Sediment s2_kivu2a2 | ecosystem: Environmental > Aquatic > Freshwater > Lake > Sediment | place: Rwanda: Western Province, Lake... | reverse complement strand
GGCAGCTGTTGGGAAAACCTAAAAAGATTTACAAGTAGCTTAAGTTGGTAACATGTTAGGAGTGAATATCTTTGGTTTCTCTTAGGGCTTTAGCACCTTCATTAACACGTATTACAGTTGCTGCGGCTGTTGGGGCTGCACTACACATTGGTCAAGGTAATCCTGACTTAATAGATGCAAAGGCTGTAGAGTTTTCAAGGGCTGTATTAACCCAAACAGACGTGGAAGGGGAAGTCATTTCATGCGAAGGACCTAAAGACAACGCACCAGCGTTCATGCGTAGGGAGAAAGTTGGAACAGGAAAAGGTCCAAAAGTCGAGTTTGTTATAGACCCTGTTGACGGTACCACAGCAGCTTCTAAAGGCAGAAAGGACGCTATTTCAGCTCTTGCTTGTGCGCCTGCTGACTGTTTTCAAGTTTTGCCAGATGATGGGTATTATTTCAAAGTTGCAACCGATTACCATTCGATTGGCAAAATTTTTTTAGATATGTCGGTTGAAGAGATTGTGCGTACAGTTGCTCGGCAAAAGGGTTTATCTCTTGAAAACTTCACTGCCATAATGTTGGAACGGGAAAGACATTTAGAGATTCTAAACACCCTCAGAAGGCTAGGTGCAAGGATTATCTTGATTCCTGATGGGGATATTGCTGGGGCTGTTGTCACATGCATCCCCAGTTCAGGCGTTGACCTTCTTGTAGGTGCTGGCGCTGGACCAGAAGCAACCATTGCGGCAACGGCTGTGAAATGTTTAGGCGGAACCATGCTTGTGAAAGTGTGGAAAGATAAAAAAGATGACCCTAAAAGGATGGATAGGCTAGAAGCAGAAGGTGTTGATGTAGACAAAACCTACAACGAAAGCGAGTTGGCGAAAGGTAATGAACTAGTTTTTGCAGCCTCTGGCGTGACAAAGGGCGAACTTCTGGACGGCGTCCGCTTCATTCCAAATGGAGCTATCGTAAATTCGATTTGCATGAGATTACCAAGTGGGACTGTGGAAAAGTCAGAAACAAAATTGCGGTTTAAAGGACACCCCATCTACAAACAATTTTTAACGTGAAAACGAATTTATAGTCTATTCCATTTTTGCAAACAGCTTCACGTTAGGTAGTGTTCAAACCTAAAGCTCGTTGATTATGAAGGAGAAAGCTTTACACCTGTAGCTGAGTGGCGATTCTCTACATACTCCTCCAGAGCATCCTTTTTTCTTTCATGTACTTAGATGGTCAAGCGCTCTACGAAAGTACATACAACGCATGGCATTGAAAAGCATACTTACTGAAAGCATCCTTCGAAGAAAAATTTATATTTTGGACTTTTTTTCTGAGAAAATGTCATGTTGAGCATCGCCTTAAGCAAGTAAGTGTTAGGAGGTGTTAGGCATGGCATCTGTACCTTCGGGAACAGTCCCAGTTTTAGTGTTGAAAGAAGGGACTGAGAGAACAAAAGGAAAAGAAGCTCAGAAGAACAACATTATGGCTGCCAAAATAGTAGCAGAGACTGTTAAAACCACGCTGGGTCCCCGTGGCATGGATAAAATGCTTGTCAGCAGCATCGGCGATGTAACAATAACAAACGACGGTGCAACAATACTAAAGGAGCTAGATGTGCAGCATCCAGCGGCCAAAATGCTTGTTGAAGTTGCCAAAACACAGGACAACGAGGTAGGAGACGGAACAACCACCGCTGCAGTACTGGTCGGCGAGTTACTTTCAAAAGCCGAAAACCTGCTAGATCAAAACATTCATCCAACTGTAATCATTGATGGCTACAAGAAAGCTGGCGAGAAAGCTCAAGAAATCGAATAAAATGGCTATTCCGATTAGCGTAAAAGACGACAAACTGCTCCTTAATGTGGCTTTAACTTCCATGGGCAGCAAAGGCATAACGGTAGCAAAGGAGCACTTTGCTAAGTTGGCAGTTGACGCTGTCAAACAGGTGGCTGAACAGAAGAATGGAAAGATTAAAGCAGACATTGACCTAATCAAAATCTTGAAGAAACATGGAAAAAGCCTAGATGAGACAGAACTTGTCAGAGGCATCGTGATCGACAAAGAAGTAGGTCATCCGCAAATGCCCAAGATTGTTGAAAAAGCCAAGATTGCATTGCTTAATGCCAAGCTGGAGATTAAGAAAACAGAGTTCGACGCAAAAATAAACATCGACACACCTGAACAGATGAAACTCTTCTTGGATGAGGAAGAAAAAATGCTCAAAGAAATGGTTGACAAAGTAGCTGCAACTGGGGCAAACGTCTTAATCTGTGAGAAAGGAATCGACGACATGGCCTTACATTTTTTGGCCAAGAAAAACATTTTGGCTGTAAAGAATGTAAGCAGCAGTGACATGGAAAAACTGGCGAGAGCGACGGGTGGCAAAATCATTGCCAACATCAAGGACTTAACAGTTGATGCACTTGGAGAAGCAAGAACCGTTGAAGAAATCAAAATTGGAGAAGACAAGCTCGTCTACGTGAAGGAATGCAAAAATCCAAAAGCCGTCACGATAGTCATAAGGGGCGGGGCAGAACACGTTATCGATGAGGCTGAACGTTCACTTCACGACGCTCTCTGCGTGGTCAGAAACGCTATTGAAGACGGCAAAATTGTTGCTGGCGGAGGCGCACCTGAAGCGGAAATTGCCAAACAGCTCAGAAGCTACGCTGCTGAAGTTGGCGCACGTCAACAGTTGGCTATTGAAGCCTACGCAGATGCTATTGAAGTGATTCCGTTAACTCTAGCAGAAAATGCAGGCCTTGATCCCGTTGACATCATGGTTGCGTTGAGGACAGAGCATGACAATACTCACAGCTCGTACTATGGTGTTGATGTGTTTTCTGGCAAGATCACAAACATGCTTGAGCTAAACGTGGTTGAACCCTTGCGTGTCAAACAGCAGATCATCAAGTCATCCACTGAAGCAGCAAATATGATTCTAAAAATCGACGATCTTATTGCAGCCAAAGGAATGGAGAAAGAGGCTCCAAAGACCTCGAAAACACCTAGAGAACCTTCTGATTTTGACTAAAACCATAAGGGTTTGAGATTCCCTCAATTTCTTTTTCTCATAAAACACCTCAAAGAAAATATGAGACTATATTGATACGTAGCCCAAACTAATTCGTAGGGTATTGATGATGGGGCTGCCAGTCACCATACCCAAACGGGTTCAAGTACCTACTCCTGCATTAAGGCTTGCTCAAATAATATCTGACGCGTTTTTTACTATTTATGACATATTAAGTGTTTATGGCAAGATAGTGGATAAAATTTAAATTCTGCTATTGGGTTTCAGAGACTGCACAATCTTTCATATACAGATGTTTCAATTTGCATAGCGAGACATAGAATTAAGAAGGATGAAAAGTAATGGAGAAAATTGTTGACAAAGGTGACCTCTACGTTTGTTGAATTAGTTGTTGCTTTCATTTTGATATTGGCCGCATCTTTTTTGATTTACATGCTTGGTCGTTGGTTATCGGCTAAATCTGTGCAAACCGAACTGAGCAAATCAGCATATGCGTGTGGAGAAAAAGCAACTTCTCAAAAATTGAAAATTAACGTTTCACTGTACAGATACCTCATGTATTTTGTGATTTTGGATTCCTCAGTATTGCTGGTAGCTTTTGCCTCATTAATGCTTCGAACAACAAACGTGTTGTTCTTTATGCTTTACCTCATAAGTGTGCTTGTGTCTGTTTTCCTTCTTTTCGAAGGAGGCGACCAATAACGTGTTGTGCTAGCATCGTGAAGTGGACGAGGTCGAAGTCACCCTGGATTCTTCATTTTAATTCTGGAGCATGTAACGGATGCGATATTGAGGTTGTTGCGCTTCTAACGCCTAAATATGATGTTGAACGTTTCGGAATCTTGCTTGAACCGTCGCCAAGACATGCGGACGTTCTATTAACTACTGGTGTAGTTACTCGCCAATGTGCAGATAGACTGAAGCGCATTTATGAGCAGATGCCTGAACCAAAATTTGTAGTCGCAATCGGCGCCTGTGCCTGTTCAGGTGGCGTATTTGAAGGAAACTACAATGTTCTAGGAGGAGTAGACAAGGTTATTCCTGTTAACGTTTACATTCCAGGCTGCCCTCCGAAACCTGAAGCGATAATTGACGGGATTGCAAAGCTGCTTAAGTCATTTGAGGCGAAGACTGATGGCAAACATTGAACATGAATTTGCTCTTCTACTTAGTAAGAAGCTTGGAGGAAAAATTCTTCAAACTGGAACTTTGCAACCAGATAAAGTCTTTGTTCGTGTGGACGCTAAAGCTCATAAAGACGCAATAGCAGTTTTGCTTGAGGCAGATGAAAATGCAGGCTTGTCAGCGCTTACTGGTGTAGATTTGGGGAAGACACTTGAGTTGATGTATCACATTCGTACTCATGGAACCATAGTTACAGTTAGAACAGAAGTGCCAAAAGAAGATGCAAACGTTAAGAGCATAACTGACATTATTCCTGGTGCGAACTTTCATGAACGAGAGGTAGCTGACCTTTTTGGTGTAAACTTCGAGGGTCATCCAAACCCTAAAAGGCTAGTTCTATCGGATGATTGGCCGAAAAATCTTTTTCCACTTAGAAAGGATGCTGAAATTGTAATTCCAAATAGGGTAGAAAATGGGAAGGCTGATGAGCAGCGTTTAGACGGCGATAAACTAGTGAATATCATAATCGGCCCTCAACACCCTGCCTTGATAGAACCAGAAAAGTTTTCTTTAAAGGTTGATGGAGAAATTGTGAAAGAGGTTGAGCCTCGCATTGGCTATGTCCACCGAGGAATCGAGAAAGCAGCTGAAAAACGCACTTACCTGCAAGATATTTATTTGGTTGAAAGAATATGCGGAATTTGCAATGCTTGCCATGCCACATGCTTTTGTCAAGCAGTAGAAGCCATCCTTGGGATAACAGTACCGCCAAGAGCCAAATATCTGCGTACATTAATCTTGGAATTAAACAGAATTCACAGTCACATGCTCCTTTTGGGTCACGCTGGATTCGAAGTTGGATATGAAACACTATTACATTACATGTGGCGTGATCGAGAAACGGTGATGGATATTGTAGAGCGGCTTACTGGCAACAGAGTTATTGCTTCATTCGTAACAGTAGGAGGTGTAAGACGAGATTTACCAAGTGAGGCTATTCCAGAAATTAAGGCACAACTGGCAAGTTTGAAGGAAAAAATGAGTTTCTATAAGCACCTTTTCGAAAGTGACCCAACGTTGAAGATGCGAACAAAAAATGTTGGAGTGCTGAGCAAGCAGGATGCATTGAAATTGTGTGTTGTCGGTCCGGTGGCGCGTGGTTCTGGAGTGAAAATGGATGTTAGAAAGGATGAGCCTTATGCGGCTTATAGCGAAGTCCCCTTTAATATTGCAATTTATAGTGAGGGGGATTCTTGGGCGAGGCTTATGGTTCACTTAGATGAAGTTAGCGAGAGCATCAACATAATAAATTATGTTCTAGATAATCTGCCGAGTGGATCTTACAGAATCAGGGTTCCAAGAATTGTGCCAGCTGGTGAAGCAATTAGTCGTGTTGAAGCGCCGAGGGGTGAACTGTTTTATTATGTGAAAAGCAATGGAACAGCATATCCTGAACGTGTGAAAGTGCGCACTCCAACCTTTGCCAATATTCTTTCTTTTGTTCACATTGCGGAAGGCGGCAACATAGCAGATGTACCCGCAAGTTTCGTAAGCTTAGACCCATGTTTTTCATGCACAGACAGATAGGAGATAGAGAATGAGTCTAAATTTAGAATTTGTTTTCAGCGTGTTGGTTTTTCCAGGATTTATCTTTATTTTATTGTTCACCATGTTTTGTGATTGGGTTGAGAGGAAGATAGAAGCCCGAATGCAAAACAGAATCGGTCCAACTTATACGGGTCCAGCGGGCATTCTTCAGCCTTTAGCAGATTTCCTAAAATTGTTAACGAAGGAAGACATAGTTCCATTCGATGCCAGAAATATTGTTTTTAGATTTGCTCCTATTCTTTCCTTTTCCATTTTCGTTTTTACCTTTCTATTTCTACCAATTGACGGAACAAATGCAATTCTCAACCTAAACTTTGAAGGCGACTTGATCCTTGTCTTAACGCTTGTATCAATTGCTAACTTTTTCTTGTTCCTTTCTGGATGGTCTTCGACAAACCCATACAGTGCAATAGGCGCAACCAGAGTTTTGACGCAACTTCTAGGCTATGATATACCCCTTTTCCTTCTTGCTTTGGCACCAGCTTTCCTTGCGAAAAATCTTAGCATCGCAACAATCGCTTCAAGTCAAAATGTTCCCTTCAGCATATTAATTCCATGGGCTTTTGCACTGTTTATTATCGCTCTCCAAGCGGAACTGGAGAAAGATCCGTTTGATGTTCCTCATGCTGAAACTGAAATAGTTGGAGGTTACGAGACTGAATATACGGGCAGAAGATTGGCTTTCTTGAAACTTGCTAAGGATGTGCAAATAGTTCTGGGAGCTGCATTAGTGGTTGAACTATTTTTGGGTGGGCCTTATGGACCTGTGTTTTTCGGTTTGCCAACATTCTGGTATGCTTTGTGGTTTGTGCTGAAACTCCTCGCTGTAATAGTGATTAGTGAATATTTAACCTGTGTATTTGCGAGGCTTCGCATTGATCAAGTGTTAGTTGCAAGTTGGAAGGTTTTGTTGCCTTTGTCGATACTTTCGCTTGTTGCAACAGTTGCTGTGGGCTTATGGCTTATTCCGATGTGGGGATGATGTGAAAATGGCAAAGTTGTCGCCAATGTTAAAGGAAGTGTTTTCTCATGTTTTCAAAAAACCTGCCACTCGAAAATACCCAGAAGTAAAACCGAAGGTTCCAGTTGGTTTTCGCGGCAAACAAATATTTGATATTAACCTTTGCATTAGTTGCGGTTTATGCGCTAGAGATTGCCCAGCAAAAGCTATTGAGATGATTGATGTGGATGAGAAGAAGAGACCGTTATTTCACTTGGACCTTTGCATTTTTTGCTATCAGTGCGCTGAAAGCTGTCCTAGGAATGCGATTAAAAGTTCGGAAATTTTTGAACTTGCCTCAACTAATAAATCTGACTTGGTGGTAAAGCCTCAAACAAGCCTTAGGGAGAGCGGTGGTGTGTAGGGATGATTGTTGAATTGATTGCGGCTGGATTGGTTGTTACGGCTTGTTTGGCAATTTTTCTTGACGAGGCAGTTTACTCCGTCGCTTCTTTGGCTTGTGTGTTTGTTTTGATGGCGATTTTGTATGCTTTGAGTGATGCTACTTTTGTAGCTGTTTTTCAGTTGGCTGTTGGGGCTGGAACTTTGGCGGTTCTTTTCTTAGCTGGTGAGATGCTCAGCGAAAAACCAAGCAGGGAGAAGCCTTTAAAGAAAACATTTCTTGTTGCCGTAGCAGCGTTGTTATTGTCGCTTCCATCAATTTTCTTGTCTGTTGCAATCACGCCAGCTAATGTTTCTTCGAGTGTTTCGTTTGGGCAAGCGCTTTGGGATTTGAGGGCGATAGATGTGGTTTTGCAAGGTTTGATTATAATGACTGTTGCTGTTGGCATTGCTATTGTTCTTCATGAAAGAGGGGAGGGCAAAAGCTGATGGATTATGTAATCTTGTCGGTTACTTTGTTGGCGATTGGCATTTATTGTTTATTGACCAAACGTCATTTATTGAAAGTTTTGATATCCATCGAATTGATTGCGATGGCGGCATCAATGAATTTTGTGTTGCTCGCTTCTTCTTTGGATAGGGCTTTAGGCGAAACTTTTTTGATACTTGCTTTTTCCGCAGACACTTGTGTAACTGCCATTGTATTGGCCTTGTTGGTTATAGTTTCTAAGAAATATGGAACATACGGCATTAGAAAGCTAGTGGAAATAGAACAAACTGAGAAAAGTGGAGATGAAAACGATTAAGAATGTTCAGTATTTCTTCTCTTAGCCTTTAAGAATTGATTGACGAGGGAACAAAATTTGACGCTGAATCGCAGAAAGTTCTTTGACTTGGCAAAGTACTGGTTATTGCCTTTAATTTTGGGTTTTGTGATTGGTTTAGCCATATTCGTCCTTGTCTACATCTATAGATTATTAAACTCTGCATCGTTGCTCATTATAAGTTGGAATCCTCTGCTTCTAATTGCATCCACAAGCATTGCTCTTTTTGTGGGATATTTAACAATAAAATTTCTTGCAGAAAACAAGAACTGCGGTTGCGGAACTGAACTCGTAATTGAAAAATACCATTTCAAGAATGGCTGCATAGGCTTGAAGGATACTGTGGGCAAAACTCTAGCGTCTGCAATAACAATAGGCTTTGGTGGAAGCGCTGGATTAGAAGGACCAAGTCTCTTGTTAGGTGGTGGGCTTTCTTCTTTTATCACTCGAAAACTGAAATTAAGCCAAAAAGATGTAAAAACCTTGTTTTTGTGTGGAGCTGCGGCTGGTTTTTCAGCAATATTTAAAGCTCCATTGACTGGAATATTGCTTGCGCTTGAGATACCTTATAAAAAAGATGTTGAAACAGAAGTGTTTATTCCTGCGTCAATAGCCTCAATTACTGCTTATTTCACATCAGCCTTAACTTTCGGAACAGAAACTATTTTTCCATCTCCAATTTTTCTTGTGCCAACGCTTTCCACTCTTTTACATGCAATCTTATTGGGTTTCATCACAGCTTTGGTTGCCTTAGTGTTTATGGAAACTTTTGAACAAACAAATGCCCTAAGTAAGCGTTTACTAGGCAAGTTTCCAATGATCCTTATGAGCGTATTTGTTGGAGTATTACTCGGTATCATAGGCATGTTTTATCCAGAAACTCTGGGATTGGGTTACGATTTCATTCACAAAATCACTACAACCGAATTAGGAATGTTGTCTCTGACAACCTTGATTGCCATCTTAATTCTTAAAATTGTTGCCACAAGTTTAACAATGAATTTTGGCGGAAGCGGCGGGCTTTTTATCCCATCACTATATGTTGGCGGAACACTCGGACTTATCTACGCACAAGTTTGGAATCTCGAACCAACGGTTTTATACGTCATAGTTGCAATGGCTGCTATGTTGGCTGCAACTAGCAAAAGTTTGTTGACAAGTATTACATTGGTTGCTGAAACTGTGGGTCCAAGTTTTATAATTCTCACAGTGGTTTCAGCGGCAATAAGCTACTTTTTTACTAGAAGCAAATCTTTCTATAAGAGCCAGCTTACAAGAAAATCCGATAGCAAGGCTCTACAGTGTAATGTTCAGATTTAGGTTCAAAAATGTGATCTCTAACCACAAAACCAGCGATGCTATAGTAACCTCAAGAATCGATACAATAGACCCCACTTTCAAGTAATCCACAAGTCTTATTCTTACACCTTTTCGGCGCATTGTCTCAAGCCACATCAGTATTGCCAAAGACCCTAAAGGGAAAAAATGTGGACCTAAGTTATTTCCGATAATGTTCGAGAATACCAAACTTGTGAAATTCTGCGAGTTTAGTCTGGCAATACTCGCTGCTTGCTTTATCGATAGGAGCCCAAGTATTGTCATGGGCCAGTTGTTCATTGCACTTGCGCCAACTGTAACGATTAGACTGGGAACAAGCACGGAGAAGAATGATGGTAAAAGCAAGGTTCTTGTGAAAAGATAGGCAAAGAATTCAACTGCGCCAGTATGCCTTAACCCCTGAACAACTAAAAAAATGCCTATCATAAAAAGAACAATGTCCCAGTTAATATCCTTCAGCAAGCTGCCCATGGTTTTCCGTTCTTCTTTAAGCATGGAAGGCCCTTCTAAAGTAAATTTATATGCTCCTAACAGGAATAGTGCTCCAGAGCAAATAATGATAGAAACGGGAATTCTGTTTAAGGAAGCCAAAACATAGCCGACATCAATTGCAATTAAGGTGATGATGCTTATCTTTAAAAGTGAAGGCGTTATTGGTTGTCCTCCAGCATTTAAGGCGTTCACCAACTTCATTGAATATGCTTTTGGAATTTTCTTTCTAAAGAAGACATAAACGAAGAGAAGGCTGCTTACTATCGTGGCTATTGCAACTGGTCCCATAAAAATTAGATGATCAACAAAACTGTACTTGAAAAAGTCGGCGCTCACAATATTTATTGGGTTACTTGTAATCAGTGGCATTGCTGCTGTGTCAGCAATGAGACCTGCGGAAAAAAGGTAGGCAAGTCTTCCATTAGCATCTATTTTCAGCTCACTAATTATTTCTAGGACAATAGGCGTCAGTATAAGCACTGCGCTGTCATTTGCGAAAAGTATGCTTACGCAAGCGGTAAGTAAGGAAACGTAAAAGTAAAGTTTTAATCCACTTCCTCCAGCAAGTTTAACCACTTTTATAGCCGCCCATTTGAAGAATCCCATAGCGTCTAGCGTCACTGACAAAGCAACTATTCCAATAAAGGCTAAGGCAGCATCCCAAATGTCGATAAATGCAGCAGCTGCATCACTCACTGTTACGGTTCCTACCAAAAGTGAAGCCACTGCGCCTATCCCTGCTGCTAGACCTAGGCTGATACCACGTGGGCGTTTAATCATCATGAAAAGTGTTACCAGAAAAATTGCTAACGCAATTATCGCGCTGTAATCCATTGCGCCACCGCAGAGCAAACCCTCCAAGCTTATATAAAAACTGCTTGTCGTGAAATCGCGCAAGTTTATGAAAAGCTAAACATCGACGTTAATTAATCCTTCATGAAGCTTGCTAAATTGCAGTTATGCATTGGACAAATTTTAAATCGTGGCATCTATTTCTGAAGGCTAGTCTAAAATGGTTAAGAAGGCGTAAAACACGCCAGTTTCACAGACAGAATTGAATGTGGTGTTCAAAAAGTGAGGCGATGACTTTGCTTCCATACGCATCTTGGCTCGTTTGGATATTTCCAACTTCTTCTAGCTTGCTTCTTCCATTGATTGCACGTTTCAATAAGAAAGCGAGAGACTACTCCGCCGTGGCTGTATGCCTAATCGCCGTAATATTCGCATTTTCCATGGTTCCAGACGTTTACTTTAACACTTTAGAAAACTCTGATTCAACGGCATCTTGGATTCCTTCTTTAGGTGTTAACGCTGGTGTATACATTGACCCGCTAAGCGTGTTGCTTGCGTGTTTGATCACTTTCTTTGGTCTTGTGATAACTCTCTACTCTTTAGGTTACATGGCAGGCGAGGAAGGTTTAACGCGGTATTACTTCTTCATGGTTCTTTTCATAGGTTCGATGACAGGTTTAGTCATGTCGGACAATTTTCTGCAAATGTTCATTTTCTGGGAGATGGTTGGACTTTGCTCTTACTCGCTTATTTCCTTCTGGTATAAGCGCCCCGAAACAGTGCGTTCAGCCATCAAAGTCTTCCTCATGACTCGCATAGGCGACGTTTGTCTTCTAGCTGGAATTTGTCTTCTTTACAGGAACTTGGGCTCATTTTCGTTTTCTTACATCATCAGCAATATTGGAAAGGTGCCTCTACCTGCTTTAACCGCATCAGCTTTTCTAATGCTTGCTGGCGCCGTCGCTAAATCAGCACAACTGCCACTTCACACGTGGCTTTATAGCGCCATGGAAGCCCCAACATCAGTAAGCGCTCTCTTACATTCAGCAACAATGGTGAAGGCAGGCGTTTACTTAATCGCTAGGTTAATACTCCTGTTCGGTCCGCTGACTGCTCTGATTCCAATGTGGTTGCCTATTATCCTTTGGATAGGAACAATAACAGCCTTTATTGGAGCCACTTTAGCTTTGTCTACGCCGGACATAAAAGGTGTAGCTGCTTACTCCACGATTAGCCAGATAGGGTTCATGTTTGCAGCGTTAGGCACTGCATCTTCATCGCTTGGATGGTTTGCAGGCTTGCTTCATTTAGTGAGTCATGCACTTTTTCAAGGTCTGGACTTCCTTCTGATAGGCGGTATAATTCACGCTACAAAAACACGCGATATGCGATTAATGGGCGGGTTGCACAAGGCGATGCCCGTAACCTTCGGATTTAGCCTAATTGTCATGCTGGCGCGTGCTGGAATACCTCCCGTCATAAGTTTTTTCAGCAAAGAATTAGTCATCCAAAGTGTCATATCGTCTGGAAACTTTGCTACGCTTTTGCTTTATGCTTCAACTGCAGTTACGTTTGCTTATACTCTACGGGTCATTACGCTTGTGTATGTGCGTGAGAAATCAGATTATTTAAAACAGATTCATCTACATGAAGCACCCAGAATAATGCTTTTCGCATCAGGAATCCTTGCTGCTCTTTGCGTTATTGTAGGGTTGTTTGGAAATTTTATTTCCCAGTTTATGCGTGCTAATGTAGAAATAGGCTTAAATGAAGTGTTAGGTTCATCAACTTTGATTTTTCTCTTTACCCTTTTTGTTGGAGGCTTTTCTGTGTATCTTGCTTATTATAGAAAACCATTATTAACAGAACGAGTAAGGCGGATGTTTCATCCTCTAAGTAGAACCTTAGACGGTGGTTATTTCTTTGATGTCTTCTATGAGAAAGTTGTTGCAGGAGGCGTCTTGTCAATTTCTGCTGGTCTTAAGCGAGTTGAAACAGTCTTCTTTGGGCCAATACCTTACTTTTTTGCCAACAAAGTTATACAATTTTCTAATGTCATTCATGAACGTGTGGAAAACTCGTTCTTTAATCGTTTGCCTCAGCTTGTTGCAAATGGAGTGATAAGTTTGGCTCATAATACTCAGAAGTACCTAGACGTTTTCGCTGATGAATTACTCTACATGGCAACTAACAAAACTTTGGCATCAGCATCAAAGATTAAAAAAGTAGGCTCAGGCTCAATAGAGCATTACATAGCAGCTGCGCTAGTAGGGTTTTTAATAATTCTAATACTGATAATAATCACTATGCTTAGGTGAAAAAAATGCAAAACGCACTATTGTTAACATTATTTTTGCCAACTTTGGCTGTTCCATTCGTTTATTTATCAGGGAAAAAATCTTCTAGGATGCCAGCCTTTCTGATCGCTCTTATTTGCATAATTAACATCGCACTGCTTTCTACAACCGTGCCATCAATTCTCAACGGCGCCGACCACAAATATGTCGAGTCTTACTATTGGATACCCGTTCTCCACTCTTCATTTACACTTTTTGTTGACGGAATCAGCTTCTCAATAGCAACCATAACCCTAATACTAATTCTAACAGCCGCTCTCTTTTCAATCAATTACATGCAAGAAAAGAAGGGACTTGCCGAATACTACGCTCTTTTGACATTACTATCCATAGGTCTCGTCGGCGTTTTCATCACATCAAACCTCATGCTCTTCTACTTCTGCTGGGAACTAATGCTCGTCCCAACCTACTTCATAATCGGCGGATGGGGCTACAGAGAGCCTTACAAAGCAGCCTTCAAATTCTTCATATTCACACACGCAGGCGCAGTTTTCGTCCTCTTAGGCATAGGCGCAATCTTCATGGTTACAGGCGACTTAGACATTTTTCAAGCGCAAACCGCGTTAATGACTGCCAACCCCGAACTTGTCAAATGGATTTTATTGTCTCTCACAGCAGGTTTTGCAGTTAAAATGGCTGCAGTCCCAGTCCACATGTGGTTGCCAGACGCACACTCTGAGGCGCCAGCACCGATGTCTGCTCTATTAAGCGGCGTCATAATCAGCGCCGGCGCTTATGCGATACTCCGAGTGTCTTTAGGAACAGTTTTTCCAGCCGTTATGGCTACAGATTTCGGGAGCCTGTTCTTGCACGGTTTAACAGTTTTTGGAATTCTATCCGCTTTCTTCGGCTCCTTAATTGCGTTAGTAGAGAATGACATAAAACGAATAATTGCATACTCGAGCATAGCGCACATGGGCTACGTTCTTTTCGGGCTTTCCCTCTTTCCCTTCCAAGAAGCCATAACTGGGACGGTTTTGCATCTTGTGAATCACGCAGTGAGCAAAGGTTTGCTCTTTTTGTCAGCCGGTGCAGTTATGAAGCAACTTGAAATTCGGGACATACGTGAAATGGGTGGGCTTGTAGGACAAATGCCAATTACAGCCACGTCTTCAACCACTGCTGCACTGAGCATCGCTGGGATACCGCCTTTTGCATGTTTCATAAGCGAATTCCTAATATTCGTCGGGGCATTCCAAACAATCAACAACGACAACTTCTACCTCCTACCAACAGCGTTAATGCTGGTAGCTACAGTTTTATCGTTAGCCTACGCCTTAAGATTTGTAGGTCACATTTTTCTCGGTTCAGCAAAGCATGAAAAAGTCACTGATGTTCCGTTTTTCATGAAACTAGCTATGATTATTCTGATGGCATTCGTCGTCATTCTTGGCATATGGCCAACATTTTTCATACAACTTATCACGAGCGTATCATTCGTTTAGCGGGGCAAGCTAATGATAGAAATTTTAGACACAGCCTTACCCACAATTGTTTTCATTTTGTTTTCACTTTTAACAATACCAGTGGTTAAAACTATTCGCAAAAGAAAAAGTGGAAAAACCGCTTTCAAGGTTGGCTGGTTCTCAGTAGCATTCATTATCGCAACCATAAGCGTGGTAAATCTTGCATCGAAATATTATGCACAACCGTCACCCCAACCATTCCTCAATATAACATTAACAGCCGAACCGCTTGCCATGTTTTCAAGCACGTTCCTAGTAGATGCAGTATCAATCTATATGGCGATAATCTTCACGATTGTGGGCGCCGTTGTTTTCATGTACAGCCTTTTTTACGTGGATTCTGATGAAAAACTTTCAGAACGATACTATTCAATTATGCTAATAATTATCGGCTGCGTCATAGGAACGGCTTTCGCCGGTGACCTCTTAACGCTCTTCATTTTTTGGGAAGCCACAGCAGCAGGCTCAAGCTTCTTGATGCTATATCGGAAAACGCCCAAGTCTTTGCATGCCACGCTGAAATATTTAGTCATGATAATAATCGCTTCAGCTTTCATAGTTTATGGGCTTTCAATAGTTTATGCCCTTACAGGCACGCTCAACTTCTGGGCGGTAAAGAACGCTTTAATGGCTTTAGGAGATAAGCATCTACTTGAAATAGCCTTCATCTTCATTGCCGCAGGTTATTCTATCGAGGCTGCAGTTGTACCCTTCCACATGTGGCTGCCAGACGCCTACACAGCGGCTCCAGCATCATCGTCAGCCTTCTTATCGGCGCTTGTTGACCAAGGAAGCTATTATGTATTGCTAAGAGTGCTCATTTACATTTTAACACCTCCAACAGTTATGCCATGGACGTTTATGTTTGCAGTTCTCTCAGCATTGACCATGGTTGTGGGCAACTTGCTTGCTCTGACGGAGAGAAACGTGAAACGTTTGATTGCATATGTCTGTATTGCAGATGTAGGTTACAATCTTGTGGCTATAACCAGCGTAACACCGCTTGGAATAATGGGAAACCTCTACTTCTTCCTTGCTGGAGGAATAACGACAGCGCTTTCCTTCATGACTGTGGGAATTTTTAACAGCATGGGGTTTAAGACACTAGACGATTTTTCTGGAATAGGTAGAAAAATGCCGCTTACCAGCTTAGCCCTAACTTTAGCTGCCTTCTCATTCGCCGGAGTTCCGGCATTTGCTGGTTTTATTGCAAAATACTTAGTTTTTACCTCCGCAATAGAAGCAAATCTAAGTTGGCTAGCCATCATAGGAGTCTTAACAAGCGTCGTTCAAGCCGCGTATTTGTTAAGGTTAATCAATTACATGTACGCAAAAAAACCACAAGAAGAAGCAAAAATTAAAGAACCGAAAAAATTACTTGCAATAATTTTAATTCTTGTTGCGGCGATAATCGTTTTAGGCGTTTATCCCACAATCCTCTTAAATCTCATTGACCCAGTAATACAGCAACTTCCATTTGTACCATAACTTTCCCAAGACATCACGTACAGATATTTTAAGCACAACTTTCATAGTATAAAATAGGGGGTTTCACCACGTCACTGAATAAAAATAAACTCATAGCTTTCAATGAGTTAAAACAACTGATAATAGAACCCGAATTCTGCACATTATGCGGTGCATGCGAAGCCGCTTGCCCGACACATGCAATAAAAGTGGTGGAAAACAAACCAAACAGACTCTACGATTGTTCTGAGCATTTGGATTCATGCCCTATCTGTTATAATATATGCCCACACACAGACGCACTTATGTATGAAACACTAAGATTCGTTGCAGATGCACCTCATAGAAGAGAGGCTTTAGGCTATTACAGAAAAATACTACTTGCGCACGCTACCAATCCTACAATAAGAGAAGCGACAAGAAGCGGTGGAGTTGTAAATGCATTACTCAACTTCGCTATCAACCAAAAGATAATTGACAGCGCCATAGTTTCAAAAGCATCTCCAAGTCTGGCAGTAAAGGTTAAGCCTTTGATAAGCCTCGTGCCAGACGACGCACTTTCTGCCGTAGACTCAAAAATTATACCCTGTGCAGTTGCGGAGGCTTTTGGTCGTGCAGTTTTTGAACATGGCAAGGTTCATATAGCCTTTGTTGGTGTTCCATGTCATGTTCTTGCTCTTCGAAAACTTGAAGCTTGGCAGCATAGGCTAATTGGCAGTTTAGAAATAACCATGGGTCTTTTTTGTCTATGGACCTTTTCATTGGGTCGACTGTTAGAGTATCTTCTGCAAAAGCATGATATTGCAGCTAACGAAATTCAAAATGTTGACTTGGCAGAGGATAAATATTTAGTAACTACGGAAAATCATGTAACCCAAATTTCTATGCCAGAAGTTAAACCTCATATTATGAATCGCTGTAAAACATGCACAGACTTTACCTCTGAACTTGCCGACATAAGTATTGGCGGAGCAACCCCATTGAAAGATTGGTCTATAGTCATTATCAGAACTAAGAAAGGTGAAGAATTTTTTAATCTAGCTGTCGAAAAAGGCATCTTAACAACAAAAGAAATGGAAGCTGAACCAGAAACACTAGCGCACCTGATCAGTTTATCCACTCATAAAAGAAGTACTGCCATACAAGAAACCAAAAATATAAAGAAAAAAGGTCTTCCTATTCCTACAGCCACAGAGTTTTCCATAAAACCTACACCAATTGAAACCCGAATGTTAGAAGAAATGAAAGTAGAACAAATCATGACAAAAAATGTCGTTGTACTGGCTCCAACTATGACGGTTAACGAACTTTTCGACAAAATAGCTGAACACCACCACATTGGTTTTCCAGTAGTAAACGAATCCAAGAAACTCGCTGGCATTATCACTCTGCAAGATGCTATGAAAGTTGCTAAAGAAAAACGAAATAACGTGTCTCTTGGAGAAATTTGCACAAAAAGCTTGGTTACGGCTTTTCCAGAAGACTCAGTCGCGGAAGCTTTTGAAAAAATGAATAAGCACAACATTGGACGGTTGCTTGTTGTTGATAGAAATGACATGCACTTATTGCTTGGAATTTTGACAAGAAGCGACGTTATACATGCATTAAGAACAAAACTTTAGTAAATTGTTAAAGTGCGAGTCTTGTTATGGGGCTGCCCGGATTTGAACCGGGGTCTATAGAGCCCAAGTCTACAAGCCTAGACCAAGCTAGCCGACAGCCCCTTAAGTTCTTATATGCAGAATAAAAAGTTCAAAAGGTAAATTTAAAACATTCTCTCAAAAAGGAAAGATGCGCAACGGTTTTATTATCGTCTCTTGATATTGCATTGGAGCACTTTTGGGCAGATTAAGCATTCGTCTGGGATTGGCGCATCTTTAGGAAGTGCAGTTAGGAACCCAAAGTAGTGGGCACATTTTGCTGGTGAATCAAAAACTTTTGGATATTCGGTTGGTTTGACACCTACAAGTTTCATGTTCTCCACCATTATGTCTAATTTTGACATGCAATAGGGACACGCATAATATGTTTGTCGCGGCATTGAGGAAGAGTCAGTCAAGACCGTCGGCTTGTCAAAAGACTTTCCACAGCCCTTGTATGGGCATTTCAGTTTCTCGTCATGTATATGGATGTGGAGAGGCATAGTTTATCCCTCTAAAGTGGGTACTTCTGCTATATATCGTCAATATTAATATTTAATAAACATTTCTGTCCACTCGTCCAACAAAAATACACATCGTTCTCTGGAAAAGCTGAAACTGAAAAGCCCCGGGCGGGATTTGAACCCGCGACCAACAACTTACGAGGCTGCCGCTCTACCGGGCTGAGCCACCGGGGCAACACATCAACTTTTCATAAAACACCTATTTAAACAGACACAACGCACTTTAACTTGCTATGAAGTTAAGCAAGTGACAGCTGATATATGATGCTTTTTCTCAGCGCTTTGAATCCTAGTTTTTCATAGAGTTTAATGGCGTTTGTGGGATTCATATCGTCAACGTAAAGTAGAACTTGTTCCAT
>Ga0172363_10001591_pt1 | contig 18359 bp, 15 predicted proteins | sample LakKivs2_kivu2a2_FD_114541 | JGI IMG/M metagenome (GOLD analysis project Ga0172363, IMG submission 114541) | Sediment microbial communities from Lake Kivu, Rwanda - Sediment s2_kivu2a2 | ecosystem: Environmental > Aquatic > Freshwater > Lake > Sediment | place: Rwanda: Western Province, Lake... | reverse complement strand
TTCCCGCACTTGCCGTGCGCGTTTGTCATGTGGGCTGCCAGCAACACACGCGATTGCGTCCCGCGCGCTTGGCCTCGTAGAGAGCTTGATCCGCAGCCGCCACCAGGGCCTGGGCATCGGCCAGGTTCGCCTCCGGGATCGAGGCCACGCCGGCGCTGATGGCCAGGGCAAGCGGCTGCCCCTCGACCACGAACTTGTGCCCGGCCACCGCCCGGCGCATGCGTTCGGCCACGGCCTGTCCCTGGCGGGCGTCGGCGCCCTGGCAGATCACCGCGAACTCCTCGCCGCCCACGCGAGCGAACACATCCTCGGCGCGAACCGTGGCGGCGACCGCACCGGCGACCTCGGCGAGCACTTGGTCTCCCACCGGGTGGCCGTAGGTGTCGTTGACGGCCTTGAAATGGTCCAGATCGAACACCACCAAGGCCAAGGGAACCTTGGCGTGCATGGCGAAGGCGAACTCGCTCTCCAACCGGTCGGTGAAGTACTTCTTGTTGAAGGCCTTGGTCAGGTCATCACGCAGCGCGGACTCGTACATCTGCCTCTGAAAGACCTCGTCGAGGCTGTCGTGATAGGTGAACTTCAACACCGTGTTCGACCCAACCAGGATCTTGTCCCCGTCCTCCAGGACATGCCGGTCGATGCGCATCCCGCGGCAATAGGTTCCGTTGGTCGAGCCCAGGTCGTGCAGGATCATGCTGTCCCCCTCGGCCTCGATCTCGCAGTGCTCGCGCGAAATACCCTCGTCGATCATGCGGATGTGGGCGGCTTGGCCGCGGCCGATGACGGTGTGCTTGCGGTCCAGCTTGAACATCTCGCCCATGGCGCTGCCCGTCAGCACGATGAGATATGCCTGATCACGGCTCGGCGCCGTCTTGGCCGAGCCGGGCTGATCCTCTTGGACTCGCGTGACGTCGTCCCAGGTAGTCATCACGTAGAACCCGATGGTATCACCCGTGCGCCTTCGCGCTAGCTTCCAGGGCCTGCGCAAGGGCGCGTAGCGGCGCGGCACCCGCGCCGAAGCCCCGCAAGGCATCCTGGGCCCGGGTCACGAGTTCGTGGATGCGTGCACTTGCCGCACCCGCGAAGGCTGCATGCTCACGGTCGTCGCGGTCGTCCGCGTGCTGGAAGGCGATGCCGTAGGAGGTTGCGAAGCGCGCCAAGGACTCGGTCTGCGCCTGGCTCGCGCCGGCCACGGCGGCACCCACCTCGAGAGCCGCGCGAAAAAGGGCTCCGGTCTTCTCTGCGTGCAGGCGTTCGATCTCATCCAGCGAGGCGGGCGCAGCGGGCAGCATGTCGCGCGCCTGCCCGCGCACCATGCCCGAGCATCCCGCCCCGCGGGCAAGCGCCCCGACGGCAAGCAGGTAGCGGCCGGGCTCGCGCGCGCATGCGGCAGCCTCCGCCAACCATGCAAAGGCCAGCGTAAGCAGGGCGTCCCCGGCCAAGATCGCAGTCGCTTCCCCGAACGCCTTGTGGCTCGTGGGGCGACCGCGGCGGAAGTCGTCGTCGTCCATGGCGGGTAGGTCGTCGTGGATGAGCGAATAGCAGTGCACGAGCTCGACTGCGCCGGCGGCGATGCGCATGGACTCGTCCGGCCGCGCGCCCACGGCTTCGACCGCCGCGAGAGTGAGAATGGGGCGCAGGCGTTTGCCGGGCGCAAGCAGCGAGTAGCGCATGGCCTCGACCAGGCGGCCGGGATCGTCGCTCGGCTGGGGCAGACGCGCATCGAGGAGATGGTCGACCTCGGCCCGCTTGGCAGCAAGCCAAGGCCCGAGTTCGAAATCGCTCATCGACTCGCCTGGTCCCCGTTCTCGGCATCGAGAGGCGCCGTGGTCGGGTTCTCGCCCGTGTTTGTGAGCAGCACCTCCACGCGCTTCTCGGCTTTGTCCAGAACCGCGGCGCCTTGACGGCACAGCTCCATGCCTTCTTCGAAGTAGCGCAGCCCCTCCTCGAGGGGGAGGTTGCCGCTTTCGAGGCGCTCCACGAGCAAGCGCAGACGCGCGAGAATATCGTCGAAGCGGACGGTCTCGGTTGCTTCCGGCTTGGTCTCCATGGGGGCTGGATTGTAGCAAGGCTTGGCCCCGGGCGAACAAGCGTTTTCTGTCAACCCCGAGATTCGGAGCAGCGGGGGCGATCCGGCGGTCCCAGGGGAGCCGTGTGGCTTGCCCACCATCGTCATAGCGCTCCCCGGTACTCCGCATCCCCCGAGCCGCTTGAAGTGAGCAGCCGTGATATCATGAAAGGTCGGTGAACGCGACGTCCTACTTGGAAGCTGCGCGTCCGCGGACCCGGCCGGGGCTGCGGGCCCAGATCATGCTTGGCATGACAGCGGTGACCCTGGTGGCGATTCTCACCACGGGGTACATAACGCTGTGGGCTGCTGGCGACAGCCTGCGGGTGCAGCGCGAATCGACGGCCGCCACGCTCGCCGCAGCGATGGCCCATTCGGTCGCCGCGCAATGGGGCATGCGCGGCGGAGGGACGGCCGCGGATCAACGCACGGCACTGCGCGCCTTGCTGCGCTGGCTCAGCGAGACCACCGGTTCGATCGGCATTTCGGTCATCGGGCCCGACCGCAAGGAAATCGCCTCGTGGCCTACTCGTCGGGAAGATGACTACGATTCCATCGTTGTCAGCACCTCGCTCGCCGGTGGTCCGCCGGTCATCAACTACCGCGAGGGGCCGCGGGGGCAAGACAAGGAGCTCCTCGCCTACGCGCCCATCGAAATCGAAGGTCGCGTGGCTGGCGCCGTGCGTGTGGCGGTGAGCGCCACCGAACCCACGCAGGTGGTGCTGCGTCGATCGGGGCTGGTGCTCGTGCTCCTGGCCATCGCGGACGCTTTGTTGGTTCTTGGGCTCGGGCTATTCGTGTTGACGCAGCTTGTGGTGCGTCCTCTGGCGCAGCTTCGGCGGGCCACCGCGCTGATGACCGCGGGCGACTGGGAGCCGCGGATCGCCGAGGAGGGGCCCAAGGAGATTGCCGGCTTGGCCTCAGCATTCAACCAGATGACCAAGTCGCTCTCGATCCAGCGCGAGCAGCTCATCCGCTCCGAGAAGCTGGCCTCGGTGGGGCAGCTTGCGGCGGGCGTGGCGCACGAGATCGGGAACCCTTTGGCGGCCATCCTCGGCTACGTCGACATCCTGCGCGCCGACGCCGCCAAGGGCGAGCTGCCTGCCGCCGAGCGCGAGGACGCGCTGGCGCGGGTCAAGGCGGAAACCCAGCGCATCCATCGCATCATCCGCGAGCTGCTCGAGTTCTCGCGGCCGAGCAAGGAGGACCCCAAGCCCAGCGATCCGCTGCGCGGGGTGCAGTCGGCGCAGGCCCTGCTCGCCCCGCAAAGCCGCTTCCGCGAGGTGCGTGTGGTGACCGTACCCGCGGGCGAAACCTGGCCCCAGGTCATGGTGGTGCCGAGTCGGCTGGTGCAGGTCTTCGTGAATCTGATGCTCAATGCCGCCGACGCCATGGCGGGCAAGGGCACGATCACGGTGTCGTGCGAGGAGAAGGGGAACAAGGTCGCGCTTACGGTCGCCGACGAGGGCCCCGGCATTGCCAAGGAAAACCAGCGCAAGGTGTTCGATCCGTTTTTCACCACCAAGACGGTGGGGCAGGGCACGGGCCTGGGGTTGCCGGTCAGCCGCTCCATCGTCGAGAGCTTCGCGGGAACCCTGGAGATCGCGCCCTCTGTCGAAGGGCAGGGCGCGCGATTCGTGCTCACCTTGCCCAAGGCAGGCTCGCCCTAGACCGTCGAACGGCTTGAAAGCCGAGCAGTTCTCAGAATGTGAACCACGGAGAATCGAGGTCCAAGACCTTTCGTTCTCGGCGCTCTTGGAAGTCTCTGCGCTCTCTTCTGTACACCTTCGCAGGTTGTGAACCGAGTCTTCTCATCCTCTGCGCCCTCCGGTCGCTCCGTGCCCTCTGTGGTCAACATCCTGAAAAGACTTGGTTTCCAACCCGTTCGGTGCTCCAGTACCGCCGTTCGAAAGTTCGTAGCTGGTTGATAACCATCTTGGGTTGCGGGCGAAGCCCGCGCTATGCGTATGGTCTGACCCGGTCTGACCATTTGGCTTTATCGACGCCTGGGTCCTAATTCCGGGTGACGGTCTGGTCCCGAAATGGCTGGGGAGGCTGGGCATTAGGCTGCGGCCGATGGGTTCCTTCCAACATCCGCAGGTCATCGAGAGATGCGATGCGCTACCACGAAAAGGGTGCTTGTTCGGGCTACCGCCCAGGCCAGAGAACCAGCGAGCCACCGCAGCGTCGGACGGATGAGCCACGCCGAGAGCCTGGGTCGAGCCGTTGCTTTTGCCCCACCCAGGCCGACGAGACCACGCAGACATCCACCCTCCGGCCAAGATGCGTGACGCAGACAGCGCGTACCTGGTATCTTCACGCCATCTCGTCGTCCTCCCCGGCAGCGTTCCGGGCCGGAGGAGCCGCCGGGAAGAAGCGAAGCGTCGTGCTTCCAAACTGCCGCGGCCGCGGGGCCGCCCCGAAGACAACAAGGAGATTGACAATGACGAGCATACGATTGTGGGGGCTTGTACCGACTGCGTTCACCGGACTTCTGCTGGCCTTCTCGGCGCATGCCGCGCCGGCATCCGGCGACCAGACATCCCCGGGCTTGAGGATGCGTTTGCCGGCGCCGCGGCTCCTGGCCGCAGCAACCGATCAGTCTGCGACCGGGCAACCCGCCACCGATCAGACCTCGCCGACGCCTTACTATCCGCCCCACACGCCTGGAACGTATCCTCAGCCTGTGCCGGGTGGCTATCCGCCGGCCGCAGGATACGCGCCCTATCCCTATCCCCCCGGCTACGCTCCGCCCTACTACTATCCCCAGCCGGCTCCGACGCGAGCAACCTACCTGGACTACGATCCGAGCAAGCCGATCCCCCCAGGGTATCGGTTGGAAAGCGGCGCCCGCAAGGGCCTGGTGATCCCTGGAGCCATCATGTTCGGTATCTCATACGGCATCTCGATCATGGTTGGGGTCATATCCCAGGATACCGACACGTACCACGACAGCTCAAACGACCGCCCCGGGGTGCCGTACAATTCCAACCTGCTCTTGATCCCGGTGCTCGGGCCCTGGCTCGCGCTCGCAACCCTGCACGACTACAAGTACTGCGGCGAGTCTACCTACCAGAGCTCAACCTACAGCTCAACTTGCCGGGCCAGAGCCTCCGAAGACAGGAACATGTGGAGCTTAATGCTTGTTTTCGGTGGCATCGTCCAAGGTGCCGGCGCCCTGATGGTCACCCTGGGAATAGCCAAGCCCTGGCAGCGGCTGGTTCTCACGGAGAACGTGCAAGCCCAGTTGGTGCCAGTGCCGATGGGCCATGGCGGCCAAGGTCTGGCCTTGGTGGGCACCTTCAACGCCTTGTGAAGGTGTCCGTTCGCCCGTTTGCCTCCAGCAGGGTCTGCGGTTTCCAGTTGACGGGCACGACCAGGAAGTGATCAGCCCGCCTCAGCGCGGGCTTCGCCCGCAACCGAAGAGGGCTTCAGGCTGCAGGCGGCAGGCGGCAGGTTGATCGGCAGGGAGCGGCGATCAGCCTATCCACCGTGCTGAAGATGACCCTCCCAGGGTTCCCATTGCAGGGACCCAGCCCGCTGCTGCTCTCGCAGCCAGGTGGGAGGTATTTCGAATCAACCGCATCGCGGTGAACAATGCGGGCCCCTGATCCCGCGCGAAGGCGCGGGATCAGGGGGTAATCAGGGGTAGCGCTTGGCTTTTGGTGCAACAAGGCCGACACCCGCTGGGTGAAGCCGGCGGTCGTGGTCGTGGTCTTGGCCGTGGCCGAGCAACTTTTGCGTCGTGCTGCCGAGAAGTCTGTAGGTTCGGCTTCCAGAAACTCGATGTATGTCGTTGCGCGGTAACGTTCCTGGGCGTGGCTTCGGCGCCGGCCGAGCGTGTTCCCCGCGGGCACAGCGCGCTGGCTGACCAGCTTCGCCGTCTTCAACCTCCCTGGCCGACGGCGTCCAGCTCGTTTCTTCGATCTCACCGCGGGTCCTTAGCTGCACACGGCGCCGGGGCCTGTGACCAGAGTGCAGGTGGTTCCCGACGGACATACCTGCGGTCGGCCGTTGCATTGGATTTCGCAGGAGCACTGCATCGGCAGGGTGAGGTTCGGCCCGGGGTACCGAACCGGAACGAGGCCCGTCGGACACTTGAGGTCTGCGGTGCATGCCTGGTGCAAGGAACCGCGATCGACGAACTCCTTCGGACAGTCTGCGATGTAGACCTGGGCCGCGCTGGTGGCGCAGACACAGGCGCGCTCTTCGGTGGTCACGCAGATAGCCATTTCGGAACCGTAGTAGAGGCATGTCTGAGCTGTGGCGCAGGCCGCAGGTGCGAAGCCGCCGCAGCCATCGCGGGCCGGCACGCACCACGAGGGTGAGCCAGGCAAGGAGACACCCGGGAAGCAGGTGAGCCCGGGTCCGCAGGTGTCGCCCGAGCACGCGAGGCCCACGTTCCCACAACCGGGCGGCACCGTGCCGCCGTCGAGATTGACGCCCGTACCGCCGGTTCCGCTGCTGCCGCCCGTGCCTTGCCTGCCGCCCGTGCCGCCCGCTCTGCCACCGCTCCCGGGCGGAGCCGCGAGCGTGACCTCGTTGCTCGTCAGTGTGTTGTAGGCGGTGCATCCGGCCTTGCTCTGGCCCAACTCTGGATGGGTGCACCCGACCCCGTACGTGCCTTGCAGACGGTAGGTGCCGCCTCCCCACAGCCGGGCAACCGGAATGGAATAGGTAGGCGCGCCTTCGACGAAGACGGCCCCTGCCCGGACCTCTGGGGAGATACCCTCCCACGTGCATGCGAATTCTTGTCCACGAAACGCCCACCCCGAGGCCTCCTTTTTCCATACGTAGGCAGTTCCGCAGCCGTACAAGAAGACGCTCTGTTGGGTGCCATTGAGCCAGGTCGGCTGGATGCCTCCGTCGCTGGTCACGGCTGCAATCAGGATGACTTGTCCGGGGACTACGGTGGCCGAAGTCCCTCCCTGCCCAGTGCCGCCAGCTCCGACACCGCCCGATCCCGGGACGGCGCCGCCGCTCCCCGGGCCTGCGGTCGAGCCGCCTCCGGCACCGCCGCTCGGAGATCCACCGGACGCGATGGCCCCGCCGCCTCCGCCGCTCGGAGATCCACCGGACGCCACGGCCCCGCCCCCTCCGCTGCCTGCTACCCCACCTGCCCCCGCGAGGTCGAAGTTGCCGAGGTGCGGAGGTCCGACATCGATCTGCGCGGCGGCATCCCGGCCGAGCTGGCCACCGCCGAGGCTCGTGTCGCGACTGCAGCCAGCCAGGAGAGTCACCGTTCCGCTGCCGACCGCCAGAAGCAGCACTCCAAGTTCGCAAGTGTGAAATCGCATCGCGTATCCTCCTATCAGACATTGAGTGGCCGGAGCGATCCGGACGCGACATCGGCTGCCCCGAGCACCGAGTGATCCCGTGCACAAGTCACGGACCCCGGTGACCTGTGGCATGATGGAAACCGTGACGTCGTGACGGCGCGAGTGCTCGTACTTCTGGGCCTTCTGCTTCCGGGTGAAGCCGTGGCGGGGCCGCGCCTTCGACCGGCGAGCGCGGCTGCGCCCGTGATCCTGCTGGCTCTCGCGGACGAATCGCCGCTCGAGCTCGAGTGGAATGCTCCTCCTGAATGCCCCGATGGCGCCACGGTGAAGTCCAGTGTACTCCGGCTGGCAGGTGTGAATGCGCGTGACTCGCGTCACCTCAAGGCACGCGCTTCAATCCAGCCCGCTGCGGGGACGGGCTGGACCCTGGCGCTCACCACCGAGCTCGACGGCGTGGCCGGAGAGCGGACTCTCTCGGGGATTTCCTGTCGCTCGCTCGGCGACGCCGCCGTCTTGGTGCTGGCTTTGATCTTGAACCCGGAGGTTGCCCGCACGACTCCCCCGCCCACCGTCGACGCAGCGCCAACCTCAGCCCGGATTGCCGAGGCGACGCCGGCACGCGGGTCGAGACCTGAGGATCAACACCCGCCCTTGTCGTGGTCGCTCGGCGTCCATGCCGGGCTGCAGGCAGGCGTCCTCAAGGCTGTGGGCCCGGCCTTCGCGCTTTCCCTCGCTGCCGGTCTCGGGCGCGCTTGGGTTCGTCTCGTGCCCCGCTTTGCGCTTCCCCAGGACGTGTTGGCAGACGGCCAAGCCGGCACGGGCGGACGGCTGTGGTGGGGGGCGGCTGCTATGCTGGGCTGCTGGTCCGCGACCCGCGGCCGGGCCGAGCTGTCCCCGTGCTTGGGTGTCGATGTCGTCCGGCTTTCAGGGCGAGGCTTCGGCGCCGTCAGCGAGCCGCGCGAGAGATCCATCTACTGGACTTCGGCCGAGGTGGCGCTGATCGCGGGTCTGCGCCTCGGCCGCGCGTGGACTCTCGAAATCACCGGAGTCGGCCTCTTCCCCTTCACCAGGCCGAGCGTCTACCTGGACGAGATCGGCACCATCAGCCGGCCAGCGGCTTTTGCCTTCACCGCGCTTGCCGGGGTCGAATACAGGTTGAGGTGACGCGATCGGCTCCTGCCGGCCACTCACAAGGAATAGGCATTGGCTTTGGAACCGCTTTCTACGACTCCCAGCCAGCTCGCCCAGCCGGGCCAAGGAATCCGCCTGGAGGATGTCTACCTTGACCACTTCACCATGGTCTGGCGGGGTCTGCGCCGGCTGGGTGTTCCCGAGGCGTCGATCGATGATGCTGTACAGGACGTTTTCCTCGTTGTCCACCGCCGGCTTGCCGATTTCGAAGGGCGATCGTCCCTCAAGACGTGGCTCTACGGCATCGTATTGCGCGTGGCCAAGGACTACCGCCGGGCACGGATCCGACAGGCGCAACGGATCGAACGTCTCGCCCAGCTCTTGTCCGTGGAGCCGGCAAGCGCCCGCACTCCCGTCGAGGACGCCGAACGTCGCGAGGCGAGCCAAGCCCTACACGCCATCCTTGCGCAGCTGCGCGAGGATTTCCGGGAAGTGCTCGTGCTCACCGAGATGGAAGGGCTTTCGGTACGCGACACAGCCGAGGTGCTGGGTCTCGGCGTGCGCGCCTGTCAGCGCCGGCTGCGCGCCGCGCGCGCCGCGTTCGAGGAGCAGCTTGCACGCTATCTTGAGCCCGATGGGAGGCACGGCCGATGAAAGAGCTCAGCCCAGAAGCAAAGCGATTGTTCGAGCTTGCCTGTGACCAAGACAAGCCGGATGCCCTGGCGCAAGGCCGGGTCGAACGAGCACTCGCGGTGCGGATCGCTGCGGACCCCGGCGCCGCGCCCGTCGGCACGGCCCCTGTCGGCACTCCCCCGACGGCCGCGGGCGCCGGACCGGGCGCCATTGCGGCCAAGTCCGTCCTGGTGGCAAGCGTGACTTCGGCCCTGGTGGCGGCCGGGTGGCTGACCTTGCGCCCGCCTCGGCCGAGTGCCCCGCCGCCAGTGGAACGTCACCCGACGACGGTTGTGCATAAGGCCGCGGCGAAGGCTCACCTCGAAGCAGAGCCGGTGCCCCAGAAGCCGGCTGCGGAGCTGGTTCCAGAGCGGGCTCTGAGCACGGCGGCTCATCGCAAGACGGCCCTACGTCCGGTCGCTCCACCGCAGCCGGCGAAAAGCGCCGTCGCGGTCGAGCCCGGGGTCGCGGACCAGCTGCGTGCGGAGACGAGCGCGCTGCGCGCCGCCCAGAGCGCGCTGCGGGATCGAAAGCCGCAGCAAGCGCTCGATCTCCTCGACGAGCAAGACGCGCGCTTCCGCAGCGGCGCCTTGCAGCAGGAACGTGCCGCCGCACGCGTCCTGGCCCTGTGCCAGGCCGACTTGGTGGAAGAAGCGCGCGCGCACGCCGCTCGTTTCGAGCAGCTCTGGCCGCGCTCCGCCCTGCTTGCCCGGGTACGTTCCGCCTGCTGGGATCGCTGACCTTCCGCAGGTCCTGCTGTCATTCTCATCAAGGGCGAAGTCCGTCCGCCCGCGGTTACGCTCCTCTCCGTGGCCGGAATGGTGCCCGTGGACAGCCGGATACCGCCCGCCTTCAACATGGGTTTCGCACTTCGTGCGAAACGAGGGGAAGGAAGCTTCCCCTCTCCGACCAGCAAAGCTCGTCGGGCCCCCTCCCCTTTCGGCGCGCTCGCTGCGCGATGCAGGGTGGATTCTGGCCACCATCGGGCCATCTCCTGAGGCAACGCGGAGGAAGCTCTGGCACCACCCCCGCGGCCCCCGGGCCGCACACCAGAAACCGTCACCGCCACCGCCACCGCCACCGTCACCGCTTCCGGCCCTAGAACCTCCCCGGCTTAGGAGGATTCTCGTCCATGGGAATCCAGGTCAGTCGCCAAGCAGCAGGGTCGCGCGGATGAGGCCATACGCCAGTTGCAGGCCGCCCGAGACGTCCGGGCTCGATGTCCTTCCGCGGTTCTGTTCCTCGGCACTGGCCAGCAACATCGCCTGCACACCCACTTCCGCGCCGAGGGCGAAGTTGCGGCTCAGGTAGTAGTCACCGCCGAAGCCCACGGAGAACGGGATGAGCGTGGCGGTGAGCGTCGATTCCTCCTGGGTGGTTGTGCACGCATCCGGGCCAGTGCCGACACACGAGGTGCTGCTCATCGTGCTCGTCACAGAAGCCCGCGCGTATCCGACCGAGGTGACCAGATTGGCGCGTGTTCGGCCGTCCTTGGACTTCCAGACGTCGAAGATGGCAGTCGGCATGAATTCCAGGAGCGACAGGGAGGTGCCGTCGTCGTCCGGATCCGAGACCGAGAGGCGTATGGCCGCGAGGCCGAGCCCGATCGCAAAGGACTTGGCCTGGTAGCCGACCAGGAAGCCCGGGCTTACGCCAAGCGACAGAAGCCCTGTATTCGACTGCAGCCGCGCCTGCAACAGCACCCCGGTCGCGTGTTCAAAACCGGACGCTCCGCCACCGCGGCTGTCAGACACGGCTGAGGCCGTGGCGGTTGCGGACTGGGGCGTGTCGTCTTCAGCCCGTGCCGGGGCAACGGATGCGAAAGCGAAGGAAAAAGCGAGTGTGGATGCAAGGTACCTGCGTGGCATGAAGCGATCTCCTGTGTGTGGGGGGAGGCGGGGGGGGGAGTCTTACCCTACTCATGGGGCATATACGGCGCCAACGCAACTGCAATGCGTGTGCCGTGTGTGCGAGCTCACATAGCAGGGGCCTCGCCCGCAACCCAAGATGGCTGCAAGCTGCTGGCGGCGGGTTGATCGGTGGGGAGCGGCGATCAGCCTGTCCACCGTGCACAGGGCGTCGCTGCCGTGCTCCTCGAGGTGGAGCACGGCTTGTGCCCCAGCACTTGTCGCGCCACGCCTGCCCTCGCCATGCCCGCGGTCCAAGGTTTGGCAAGCATGCCCGTGGCCGCACACCAGAAACCGTCACCGCCACCGCCACCAGCACCGGCCTCGAAACCTCCCCGGCTTGGGAGTATTGTCGTCCATGCAAATCCAGGTCAGGGCCCGACTTGTTCCTCGAGTCTGCCTTCGAGGTTGTGAAGGTGGACCTTTCCAGACCGGCCGGGGATGTGGTATTTCTGGCGCCCGTTCCCGGCACCATGAGCCACCGTGGGCAACAGAGGTTCCGGCGACGCTCCTAGCAGAGACCGCAACAGCTTAGAATCATTCGAGTATGCCGCCCTAGCTCAGGGGCAGAGCATCGCTTTCGTAAAGCGAGGGTCCCCGGTTCAATCCCGGGGGGCGGCTCGAGCTTCTTCTCATCTTGCTACAGTATGAGGTAGTGACACGCGGGGCTGCACCGGCTGCCGGGCTTGCCGTTGTCCTTCCCCAGGTCGCACTCTTCGCCGGTGTCGCTGTCGACGATGCCATCGCCGCAGAAGTGCGGCGTCCGACACCCGAAGGTGCATCCGCTCGCGCTAGGCCCGCCCACGCCGTTGTCCTTCCCCAGGTCGCACTCCTCTCCTGCGCCGTTCTGCACCATGCCGTCGCCGCAGTAGGGACCGGGCTTGCACTTGGTCGTGCAGCCGCCGTAGGTCATGTCGTTGTTAGGACCGACGCATCCGTCGGGAACAGGCGCCGAGCCATCGCCGCAGTCGCACTCCTCGCCGCCTGACACCACGCCGTCGCCGCACCGGGGGGTGCATTCGGATCGCTTGGTCGAGAAGCCTTGGAGTGTGAGCTGGTAGTTGGATTCGGTGGGGTGACGGTCGGCGCCGAAGATGGCGAGCTCGTAGACGCGGCCTGCTTCCAAGCCCAACCGAACCGTCCGGGTGCGGAAGTCGTCCGGGGTCTTGGCCCCGACAGGTGTGGCGTTGGTGGGTGAGCAGACGGTCGATCCCGCCGCTGCCCCTGCTATGTTTCCCGCCGCATCGAGGCAGCCACCCTCGGTCACCAGGGCATCGCCGGGAGAGCCTCTCACCGTGACCTTGCCGGGCAACTGCTGGTGAACGCCGCCGAGGTCGAGCACGAGGACGCCGTTGATGAAGAGGAAGAGGTCGTCGTCGCCGTAGAACTGCAGCGAGAATCCGGCGGGATCGTATGCGAAGTAGTAGCGGACCTCGTCGGTGAAGTAGAAGTCGTGCAGGTAGCCCCTCACCTTGGGCACCCAGCAGCCGTTGGTCAGAGTGGACGAAATCGGGTTGCACTCGGTCAGGCTGGCGACGCGAGGCGGAAAGAGGTACTGGTCGCCCGTGCAAGCCATCCCCCAGATGGGACTCCTGTTGTAGCGATTCCAATACGGGTACAGATTGCACAACGTGGCCTGACTCGGATTGAGCGCGTCGAGGAGGAAGAAACCGCCTTCGGCGAGGTGCGACGCCTGGTTGGTGAACTGGTAGATACTCGTGCCAATCGCCTTCAGCTCGAGGGTACTCATGAAGGTCTTGTTCACGGCGGGATCGTCGGCGTACCATTCATTGCCTGAAGCTGTCGGCATCCTTGTAGGCTGGAACCCTGCCGGCGAAGACCGGGCCTCCGGTCTGGACGAACCTGAGAATGGTGCCCGCGAAGGTCCCGGCCGTGCTCGTCTGGCTGATGGGAGATGCAAGGTAGCCGCCGCTGCCGTTGGCGAGGGGGCTATCGTTCTGGGTATAGCCGCCCGTGATGAAGTTCGTGTTGCCTGTGTTCCATTCGCTGTACTGGCAGTTGCAGGTCGTGGTCGCCCCGGGCTGCGGCTTGCCGTCCTTCAAGGCGTCGGCTGCGATGCCCCAGCAGCGCGCGGTCGAGTCATTGCCCTTGCTCGGGCCGGCCGAGTTGGGCACGCAAACCGTAGTGGACGAAGTCGAGCCGCCGAAGCGCGTGCCGAGCCAGAAGCAGAGCAGGCGCGCTACCTCGCAAACCTGGCAGATAGTACCTTGGGCGGGCCGGTGATGGGCAGCGTGGTGATTCAGGTCACACGCTCCGAGGCGGCAGGTCGAACGGCCTGGTGGTTTTTCACCACAGAGAACACAGAGGACACAAAGATGGAGAAGGAAGGAGGGGTTCGGGCCCAGATCCGGCCCCTTCCATCTCCCTCCGGGCTCTGTGTTCTCCGTGTCCTCTGTGGTGAAAAAACTCCAAAGGACCAGGGTTCCCTCTAGCTTCCGCTCGCCCGCACGACGGCTGCGGCGCCCCCGCCGGCGATGCGGACGGTCTTCCTCCGACCGGTTTCTCCTCGCATGATCGCCACCGACGAGCGGGGAACACCGAAAACCTCGGCCAGGACGCGAATGACAGCTTGGTTGGCCTTGCCCTCCACGGGCGGGGCGTTGACCGCGACGACCAGGCGGTCGCCCTGCACGGGGCCGATGCCCTCGCGGGAGGAGCGCGGCTTGACCACGATGTCCAAGGTCACTGCGCCGTCTTTCTCGGTGATGCGGAGCGAGGACATGGCAGAAGGCCCGGCTAGCCGGCGACGATGTTGACGATGCGGCCGGGCACCACGATCACCTTGCGCACGGTCTTGCCTTCGAGGTGCTTGGCCACGTTGGGCACGGCCAGGGCTCGCCTGCGCACCTCGTCCTCGGCGGCGTCGCGGGCCAGGTCGACACTGCCGCGCATCTTGCCGTTGACTTGAATCGCCAGGGTGACGACGGCGTCGAGGGTCAGGGCGGGATCGAAGGTCGGCCACTCGGCTTCGATGAGGAAGCCCTTTTCGCCCAGCTTCTCCCACGCCTCGTCTCCGAGGTGCGGGGCAAAGGGGCCGACCAGCTTCACGAGCGCGATGAGATCCTCGCGCGTCGCCCCTTTTCCTACCAACTCATTCACGTACTCCATCATGGCCGCGATGGCGGTGTTGAAGGCCATCTTCTCCAGGTCGCCGGTCACCTTCTTGATGGTCTTGTGGCGCAGGCGCAGGTGGGCATCCTCACTGGGTTCTTTGTCGGGGCTCCACTCCTCGACAAGGCGCCATATGCGCTTGCCGAAGCGGGCACAGCCCTCGATGGCGCGCGGGTCCCACGGCTTGGGCAGCTCGAACTCGCCCATGAACATCTCGTACAGGCGCAGGACGTCGGCGCCGTACTGGGCGACCACATCGTCGGGGTTGATGCCGTTGAGCATCGACTTGGCCATCTTCTCGACCGAAACCTTGAGCTTCTCGCCGGTCGCTTTCAGAAAAGCATCGTCGCCGCGTAACTCGACTTCGTCGGGCGCGTGGTAGCGGCCCATGCCGTCCTGGTACGAAAACGCGAGCACGGTGCCCTGGTGGCGCAGTTTCTTGAAGGGCTCAGGCGTGGAGACGTAGCCGAGGTCGAAAAGCACCTTGTGCCAGAAGCGCGAGTAGAGCAGGTGCAAGACCGCATGCTCGGCCCCGCCGACGTAGAGGTCGACCGGCTGCCACTCTCTCTCGGCCTCGGGCGACCACGCGGCCTGGTCGTTCTTCGCGTCGAGGTAGCGCAGGTAGTACCAGCACGAGCCCGCCCATTGGGGCATGGTGTTGGTCTCGCGCTTGGCCGGGCCGCCGCAGGCGGGGCACTTGGTGTTGACCCACGCCTCGATGCCGGCCAGCGGCGACTCGCCGGTGCCGGTCGGCTCGTAGCGCTCGACCTCGGGCAGGCGCACGGGCAGCTCCGACTCGGGCACCGGCACCGCGCCGCAAGCCCGGCAGTGCACGACGGGGATGGGCTCGCCCCAGTAGCGCTGGCGTGAGAAGACCCAGTCACGCAGGCGGTAGCTGACCGTGGCGCGGCCCAGGTTTTTCGATTCGAGGTAGGCGCAGATCTTCGCCTTGGCCTCGTTGGTGGGCAGGCCGTCGATGATCCCGGAATTCACGTTCATGCCGTCGTCGCAGAAGGCCTTGCCGGGTTCGGCGGCGCTGCCGTCGGCCGGGCGAACCACTTCCTTGATGGGCAGCCCGAACTTGGTCGCGAATTCGTAGTCGCGCTGGTCGTGCGCGGGCACCGCCATGATGGCTCCGGTGCCGTAGGTGGCGAGCACGTAGTCGGCGATCCACACCGGGGTCTTCTCGTTGTTCACCGGGTTGATGGCGTAGGCGCCGGTGAAGGCGCCGGTCTTCTCTTTGTTCAAGTCGGTGCGTTCGAGGTCGCTCTTCTTGCGCGCGGCCGCTTGATAGGCGTGCACGGCCCCGCGCTGCTCGTCGGTGGTGATGCGCTCGACCAACGGGTGCTCGGGCGAGAGTACCATGTAGGTCGCGCCGTAGAGCGTGTCCGGGCGCGTGGTGAAGACCTTGATCTCCTCGGTCCCTCGCCACCCGGTCTTGTCGGCCACGCGGAAGATGGCCTCGGCGCCGTCGGAGCGGCCGATCCAGTTGCGCTGCATGGCCAAGGTGGACTCGGGCCAGTCGCAGAGGACGAGATCGTCGAGCAGGCGCTGCGCGTAGCGGGTGATGCGCAGGAGCCACTGGCGCATGTCCTTGCGCTCAACCCCGGCGCCGCAGCGCTCGCAGCAGCCCTGCGTGACTTCCTCGTTGGCGAGCCCGGTCTTGCACGAGGGGCACCAGTTGATGGGCACCGTGCCTTCGTAGGCCAGGCCCTGTTTGTGAAGCTGCAGGAAGATCCACTGCGTCCACTTCACGTACCCGGGATCCGTCGTGTTGACCTCGCGCTCCCAGTCGTAGGCGAAGCCGATGGAATCGATCTGGCGGCGGAAGTTGGCGATGGCCTCTTCCGTGGTGATGCGCGGGTGGATGCCGGTCTTGATGGCGTAGTTCTCGGCCGGCAGGCCGAAGGCGTCCCAGCCCATCGGGTGCAGCACATTGAAACCCTGCATGCGCTTCCAGCGCGCGATGATGTCGGTCGCGGTGTAGCCCTCGCAGTGGCCGACGTGGAGCCCCGAGCCCGACGGATAGGGAAACATGTCGAGGGCATAAAACTTGGGTCGTTTGGGGTCGAAGGTGGTCCGGTGCAACTTGGCTTCGCGCCAGCGCGCTTGCCACTTGGGTTCGACGGTGCGGTGTTCGTAAGGCATGAGGCGGCGGGAGTCTACCTCACGAATCGCGCGAGAGAAGGCGCAAATCAGGAATCTAGCGTCGCGAGCCGGCCTTCGCGGACGGTCGAGGTGGCGGCGCGAACCAGTCATCGAGACTGAGGCCAGGCACGCGAGCGAACTCGCGTTGGTTGTGCGTGACCAGGATCAATCGATGCGCCACCGCCACGCTCGCGATGACGAGGTCGCGCTCGCCGATGGGCGCGGATTTGAGCGCCAGGCGCAGACGCGCGTGCTCGCGGGCGGCTCGCTCCGCAAACGCCAGCACCTCGATGGGAGCCAGGAATGCCTCCACGTCCCTCCGGTACTTCTCAGGATGCTGGCTGTTGAGAGCGCCGTACCACAGCTCTGCCTCGTTCATGGCGCTCGTCGCGACGTCGTCCGGCGAAAGCGACACCAGCCGCGCCACTACAGCCGGATCATGGCGGAGGACATAGATGCAGGTGTCCGTGTCGAGGAGATACCTCACAGGGACTCCAGCGCGGAATCGCGGTGAGGGCTCGAGGGAAGAGGCTTGGGCGCCACGAAGTCCTTCGCCACGGGGCCGAAGCTCTTCCAGTATCCCTTTGGCCAGGAGCGCGTCGGAGCAGGGCGGAGCACGATGACATCACCCTGCCGAGACCCGACCGCCTCCGCAGCGTCGATCCTCAGCTCCTTCGGCAGGCGCGCGGCCTGACTGCCACCGTGGCGAAAGAGCCTGACTCGATACTCCTCGGCTTTCTTAGCAAGTGACATGGTTTTGACCCTGATGTAGATACTAGTGACTACACAGACGAAGTCAAGGCGGTTGGCGAGAACTCCGAACGATTCTCAGATAGTTCAAGTTCACCACAGAGGACACAGAGGCCGCAGAGACGGACGGAGAGGGGAAAGGTTCGGATCGAGATCCAAGCCCCTTCCTCTTTCCGGCCTCTGTGTTCTCTGTGCTCTCTGTGGTGAACATTCCGACAGAACTCGGGTTCCCAACCATTCGGCGCCCTAGGGGGCGCTGGACGCTTCCTCGTCCTCGCCGTAGTCCACCCCGGGTTTCTGCATGTACGCCTCGATGGGGTGCTTGCGCGTACCCTTGATGTGGCCCTGGGTGACCAGCACCGGGATGGGCTGGCGGAGATCGTAGTAGTAGCCGCGGGTGTCGAGCAGGTATTCGTATTCCTTGTCCGCGTGGGTGAAACGCTTGCGCAGGACCATGGGCTGGTTGCCCACGCGCTCGAAGGGCCGCCGGCGCAGGATGAAGTCGAAGAGGCGCACGGCGCGGCTGTTGACCAGACGGTGGCACCCATGCGAATAGCGACGGGCAATCGACGTGTAGTCGACGGAGCCATGGGTGCGGATGCCGTTGTCGTAGAGCTTGCCGTTGCCGCGGCGATGATGGATCGCCGCCACCAGGCCGTAGGCGGATTGGAACCCCGGCCCCATCACGTCGGTGTTCGCCACCGTGACCGGCCCCACGTCGCGGTCGAGGGTCTTGCGCGTCAGCAGATCCTTGGTGGGCGTCCCGTCGGGCGGAATCCACACCGGACTGGCGACGATCTGCCGCCAGATGCGTGGGCCCACATCGGAGTTCTTGTACTTGTAGTACACCTTGCCGTCCTTCTGAGCTTCGCTTCGCCACGAGCCGATGGTGGTGCGCCAGCGCACGAGCGGGATTTTCTGGTTGTGCCAGCCGACGAACACGGTCAGCGTCGGGAAGCTTGTGCGCGGCTGGGCGATGGGCTTGCCGGCTTCGTCGAAGGGGAAGTCGTACCACACGTCGCCGCGGTCGATCTCGACGGACAGATTCATGGTTCGGCTGTAGTAAGGCGGGAGCGGCGGGGCGCGGAAGGCGATGTGCAAGGTGCGAAGCCCCGCGCGCCCCATGCGCCGCAGGAATGCCGCGGCATCGTCGGTATTATGGATGCCGAGTGCGGCTAGCAGGGCGTCGGCATATTCGCCGATGAGATTGGGCACCTGGTGCTCCTTGCCGCTTCTGTCCTTGTAGGTCGCCGGGGTCTTGCCGCCCGA